>FZPS01000069.1_pt319 | contig 34651 bp, 20 predicted proteins | sample 1817821 | NCBI WGS metagenome assembly FZPS01 (sample SAMEA104158645, study PRJEB21678) | metagenome | place: Germany | collected 2015-04-21
TGCCAGCTTTCCACAGTTTGCTTAAAGAACGGCACTTTTTTGAGGTCTTTAATATGAAAGGTGATCCTTTTACCGTAGAAATTGAAATAAGTGAACCTTGGATTATTGTTGAAGGAGAGCGGAATGTCACAGAGCAACAGCGCTTCTGGGTCGATATTGACTGGGATCGCGCCCCTGTCGGTGAGTTTGGAGGAACTATCGCCATCACAGGGACTGGCAAGCAGATCACAGTAATGGTCATGGGTAGTAAGGTCAAGCTTTCGGATCTTGACCGATTGGAGCCTATGACTTTCATTGAAGCTAATGGTTATGTTTCCATCGAGGCAGAGCATTTTGCCAGGAATGCTGCGGTTGATGGCATCAAATGGGAGCGAATCCCTGACTATGGGCGGACTCTAGGATCGATGGCTGTATTTCCAAAACCCTGCCCAATCATGAATCCTCCTGAGCATGCTCCATACCTGGAGTACAACGTGTATCTCACAACAACGGGTGAAGTTACCGTGTGGGTTTACTCTGCTCCCTCAAACAACATCGATCGAACGCGGGGGTTGTGCTACGGCATTTCTTTTGATGATCAGCCGGTGCAAATTGTGGACACTTTCCCGAAGGAAAACGATGCGTTTTATACCTCTCGGTTGTGGAGTATTGGCGTTATGGATAATATCCGGAAGACGGCCACTAAGCACGAGATAAAAACACCAGGGCTGCACAGGTTGAGGTTTTGGCTGGTGGATCCAGCTGTTGTGCTGCAGAAGATCGTCATCGATGCAGGGGGGGTAAAGCCAAGTTTTCTTAGCCCTCCCGAGAGTTTCTTTGCCCAGCCTGAGGATGGGGACGAAATGGACTAGAAACGGATTCAGGGGGGGTGAAAGTGGCAAGGGGCAGCATCCAGTTTTGAGTAGTTGTTTTTGGTTGCTTAATGTAAATAGACAAACAAGGAGCGTGGGTGAGCGAAATGCTGAAAAGAAGTCTGATCCTTGTGTTGTTGGTTTTGGTTTGTCTGGCTGTGAATGTTTCGGCTGCTGAATTAGTTCTCCCGCCAATTGAGGATACCTATGTCCGGGATGGCGGTGATGCTGGGAACAATTTTGGCACTGCCGACGTACTGCAAGTCAAATGGGAATCCGATCGTGAGGGAATGACCCGGATCACTTTTCTCAAATTTGACATCAGCAGTGTTACAGCGGTGGAAAGGGCCACATTAAGGTTATTTATGCAGCTCAACGATGTACTCGAGATGAAACAACTTGGTCTGTATGACGTTACCGGTGTAGAGTGGTCAGAAAAAGACCTCACCTGGGAAACTGCTCCCCGTACTGGCGGCACACATATTAGGGATGTCTTTACTGACAATTTCGCCAATGTCTGGTTGGATATCAACCTTACCGACTTCGTCAAGAAACATGTTGAATCCGGTACCAAGGTGATCTCGATCCGGATCGAACATAAATCAGATCACTGGGGTGGAGCCATCTTCTTTACCAGTAAGGAAGGGGCGGACGCTGCCAAACATCCACAGTTGGTAATTACTCACTAATCGTTCGCTTAATCAACGATCTGTGTAGGCCTAAGGCCTACACAGTATCTCCAGACAAGGGGGCCAGGGACATGAGCCAAGGTAGTCTGAACAAAGCCGGGATTATATTTTTATGCCTGTCAGCAGTGCCGTTGATGGCCATGGCTGGAGTGGGCGGCAGCGCCATGGCTATGGGACAGGCTGCAGAACACTGGGTTGGCACTTGGGCTTCATCGCAACAGCTTGTGGAACCGCACAACATGCCACCCAGCCCAGGGCTGGCCAACAACACTTTACGCCAGGTAGTCCGGGTTTCCATTGGCGGTGAAAGAATTCGCCTTAAGCTTTCTAATGAGTACGGTGATTTACCGCTGGAGATTAAAGCGGTGCATCTGGCGCAATCAGCCGGTGCCCATCGTATCAAACCTGAAACAAGCCTTATAGTTACTTTTAATGGAGAGCAGGCGGTGGTGATACCGCCAGGGGAGACAGTTGTTTCCGATCCTTTAGATTACTTGCTGCCGAGCCTTACAGCTGTGGCAATTACCATCAATTTTGGTGCTGTACCTGGCGCCCTTACCGGCCATCCCGGATCCCGGACAACATCCTATATCTCAACGGACAGTGCGGTTGATCCGGAATGGATGACTGGGCCGGTACCGACTGAGCACTGGTATGTGATCTCTGGAATCGATATTTGTACTGAAAATGCCAATGCCGCTGCAGTTGTGGCGATTGGTGATTCCATTACTGATGGCCGCGGCTCGACAACCAACCGCCAAAACCGCTGGCCTGATATTTTGGCCAACCGCCTTCAGGCGGATCAAAGTACTGCCCATATTGGTGTGCTGAACCATGGTATTGGCGGTAATGCCGTCTTGCACGGTGGATTAGGCCCCACTGTATTTAGGCGCTTTAAGCGAGATGTGCTGGAACAGCCTGGAGTTCGCTACCTGATTATCCTTGCCGGTGTCAACGATATTGGCGGCAGTCATTCCCTGGCAATCGCTGACAACCTCATTAGTGTATTCCAGCATTTTGTGGAGCAGGCCCATGATTGCGGCATCCTCGTTTACGGCGGTACCATACTGCCCTTCGGAGGGTCCCAGTACTACACCCCCGTTAGGGAACAAGCGCGGCAAAAAGTCAATCAATGGATCAGAACAAGTGGGGTATTTGATGCCGTAATTGATTTTGACGTTGCTCTGAGAGATCCTGATGATCCTGAAAGGCTCCTTAGCATTTATGATACTGGCGATCATTTGCATCCAAGTGCGGCGGGATACCAGCGCATGGGTGAGTTCATAGATTTAACCCTGTTTACGAAATAAGAATTGAACGGAGTGGGTACTGTGAGAAAAACTGCACTCTTAGGTATTTTGCTTGGATTGGCCTTGGCAGGGGCCAATGTCTGTGCAGCAGAAACTCAACAGGCAGTAACCCAGCAATTGCTCAGACATCCCATATTTGTTACAAATGAGTATATCGATGGTGGTTTTAAATTGGTCTATCAAGGGCAGGCTGCAGACCTATATGTTGATCCCGGTGATCAGCCGGGCGTTGCCAGAGCTCTTGAGGATTTAAGTAATGATCTTGCCTTGGTTACGGACCTGAAACCGGCAGTAAAAAACGATCCTGGTAAACTGGCTGCAGAAGCGGTGCTGGTAGGGACTATCGGGCATAGTGATGTTATTGATCATTTAATTAATGCCGGCAAGCTTGATGTCGAAGATATTGCTGGTAGTTGGGAATCGTATGTCATTCAAATGGTGGAAGAGCCTTGGCCGGGAGTGACCAAGGGGCTTGTGATTGCCGGCAGTGATCGCAGAGGTACCATCTACGGTATCTATGAACTTTCAAGGCAAATCGGAGTCTCGCCCTGGTACTGGTGGGCTGATGTAATGCCGGAAAAGCAGGACAATCTCGTTGTTCTCGCCGGAACGTACAAGCAAGGCGAGCCTTCCGTGAAGTACCGCGGTATTTTCCTGAACAATGAAGCTCCGAGCCTTTCCACATGGGTGCAAAGATTTGGAGGCTTTAATCATCGTTTTTATGAAAAGGTGTTTGAACTGATTCTACGCCTGCGGGGCAATTTTTTGTGGCCTGCCATGTGGAGCCCGAAAAGCTTTTTCCGGGATGATCCATTAAGCCCCCAACTGGCTCATGAATACGGAATTGTGATCGGCACTTCTCATCATGAACCCATGATGCGGGCCTGGGGAGAGTGGGGCCGCTTTGGCCAAGGCGAGTGGAATTTCAGCACAAACAGAGAGAATCTGCTCAATTTCTGGGAAGAAGGGGTTAAGTGGGCGAAAGATTATGAAAAAGTGATCACCCTCGGCATGCGGGGCGATGGGGACGAACCCATGATGCACGACGGTACCCTGGAAGAGATGGCTGCAACGATGGAGCAGATCATTGGTGATCAGCGCAGGATTTTGGCAGAAATCGTCAACCCTGATCTCAACAGCATTCCGCAGGTATGGGCATTGTACAAAGAAGTACAGCATCTGTATGAGGCAGGCCTTAAGGTTCCTGATGATGTCACGATACTTTTGGCTAACGATAATTTCGGCAATCTCAGGATGCTGCCCCAGGGGGAGGAGCGGCACCACCCAGGCGGCTTTGGTATGTACTATCACTTTGATTATGTTGGCGGGCCAAAATCATACCGCTGGGTCAACTCCACTCCCAATCATAAGATTTGGGAACAGATGAGCATGGCTTATGATTACGGCGTGGACCAAATCTGGATTGTCAACGTAGGTGATTTGAAGCCGCATGAAATTGCCATCGAGTTCTTTTTGGAACTGGCCTATGATGTTGACAAATGGCACAAGGACAATCTGGATCAGTTCTCGTTAGAGTGGGCGGAGCGGGAATTTGGACCGGAATATGCAGCTGAGATTGCCAGAATCACCGATACATACCGCAAGTTCACCGGCAGGAAAAAATCTGAGGATGTGCAGCCGGAAACCTACAGTCTGCTGAATTACAAAGAAGCGGAGCGGGTGCTGGCTGAATTTGAGGAGATCAGCATCCTCGCTGAACAGATTTATGAAAACCTGCCTGAGCATAAAAGAGATGCGTTTTACCAGTTGGTGCTCTATCCAACCCGGGCTAGTAAGAATGTGGTTAAGGTAAACATCTATGCAGGTTTGAACAACCTTTACGCAGCGCAGGGCAGAGCTAGCGCCAATCTCTATGCGGATCTGGCTGAGCAAGTCTTTGCGGATGAAGCGGCAGACACCCATTACTATAATACAGCTCTCGCTGGTGGTAAGTGGCGGGGGATTATGTCCAACGCCCATATTGGCCAAAAAGGCTGGGAGACGCCGCCGGCTAATGTCATGCCGGAAGTGCAGCGGGTTCCTGTGGAACCAGGTTCGGAAATGGGGATCGCTGTTGAAGGGGTGAGAAGTGCTTATACTTCACCTGATTCGGTGGTAACCACTTTACCAGGTTTTAGCGTCTTTACGAAAGAACGCCACTATCTGGAAATCTTTAATCTCAAGGCAGATCCTTTCGAGGTAGAAGTGATCCCTAGTGATCCTTGGATTACGGTAACCCATGAAAGCAAGATGATCGATCCTCAAAGCAAGATCTGGATAGACATTGATTGGGATCAAGCCCCTAAGGGAGAGGACATTCGAGGCGCGGTTACCATCACCGGGGCTGGAAAGACCATTACTGTGGTGGTGAGAGTGGATAATCCGGAGCCGGAAGCATTTATTCACTTACCTTTAGGGACTTTCATCGAAAGTGACGGTTATATCTCTATCGAAGCAGAACATTATGCCAGTAGTATTCCTTTTGAGGGTTATCAGTGGCATAAAATTGATAACTACGGCCGTACCTTGTCCTCTATGAAGGTGTTCCCGACTTTGGGTCCTGTATGGACTCCGCCGGATGCCCCTTGTCTGGAATATGAAGTCTATGTCACTACTCCAGGCTATGTGACAGTGACAGTGTATACTGCTCCTACTAATAATCTCAACCGGCAGCGGGGCTTATGCTACGGGATTGCCTTTGATGATCAGCCAATTCAAGTTATTGACACCTTCCCGAAAGAAAACGATGCTTTTTATACTTCGCCTCTGTGGAGCAAAGGTGTGATGGACAATGTCCGGACCACCATCAGCAGGCATCGCCTGGATGCAGGGCTGCATACACTGAAGATTTGGCTGGTGGATCCAGGTGTTGTGCTTCAGAAGATTGTCATTGACACCGGTGGGGTAAAGGCAAGTTATCTCGGCCCTCCGGAGAGCTTCTATATAGGTGCAGCATCCAGTGCCGATAAGGCTGGCTACCTTGAGCTGTTAAGAGCCTATGATTATGGCCACTACTTGCTTGTCAACACTCCGGCGGGAGCAAATCACAGGCAAACCAGTCAAGAAAACCTGGATCAGCTGCGGGAAAAGCTGATGCAGATTAAGTCGGTGCTGGGGGATAGGCAGGCGGCGTTTGCCCAGCGTCTGGCTGCTTTGGAATCACTTAGCAGTACAATTGATGATTTCCAAACAGCAATCGTCTTTAAAGAGGGTTACGCAGAGCTGGAGAATTTACTGGCGGAGACCCGGTCCTTCCTGGCAACGGCTAGAATTGGTACCAGCCATGAGGAGTATCCTGCCGCAGCAAGGTTGGAGCTTTTGGATGTAGTCCGGGCTACCGATGCTGTTTTGCGCAATGAGGCTGCAGCGACCGAAGAACGGGCGGCTATGTTTGATAGCTTGGCAGAAGCGCTGGAGAAGTTCAAAGGCTCAATAATCATTGATCCCAACCACCGGATCTTAAAACCCACAGCTGATACTTTTGTCAGAGGCGGTGCATATGGCGAAACCATTTTCGGCAGCCGTGAGAACCTGGAGGTTAAGTGGGAACGGGATAATGAGGGCATGACCCGTGTGGCCTTCATCAAGTTTGATATCAGTGATTTGGCCACACTGGAACGGGCGATTCTCAGACTCTATGTGGAATTTGTGGACCAATTGGAAAACCGAGTGATTTCCCTTTACGACGTAACGGGAATGGAATGGTCCGAGTGGGATCTGACATGGGAAAACGCTCCCGTTACGGGAGGCACATTCATCACTGCCCGTAGTGTTTCCAACCAAGCAGATGTCTGGTATGAGTTCAACTTGACCCAGATGGTGAAGCAGCATGTGGAACAAGGTTCTCCAGAGATCACTATTCGCATAGAAAACAGTACCAGCCACTGGGCAGGTTTGGTGCGTTTTGCCAGCAGGGAAGGAAGGGCTAATACTCCTGAGCTGAGTGTTATTGGTTTGCAGCAGCAATAACTGCCAAGATTGATTACTGTATGGGGGAGGGGGAAATTGGATGCGGAGAGCAGTTCTGTTAGTAGTTTTATTCATGTTAACGGGGTATGGGGTACAAGCGGCAGCGCAAGAAATCGCTGTTACCGGTGAAAACCCAATCATCTGGGCCGATGTCCCGGATCCCAGCGTGATTAGAGTAGGGGATACGTATTATATGACCAGTACCACCATGCACATGAATCCGGGTGTTCCCATCATGAAATCGACCAACCTGGTGGACTGGGAAATTGTCAACTATGTTTATGATATTCTCGGCAGCAGTGATGCCCAAACGCTGAGCAATGGCAAGAACGAGTACGGGAAAGGCTCGTGGGCCAGCAGCCTGCGTTATCACGACGGGTTTTTCTACGTGGCCTTCAGCTCTCAAACTGCCGGCAGAACATTCATCTTCAAAACCGATGATATTGAGAACGGGCCTTGGGAACGTTTTGTTCTTGACTTTACCCATGATATGTCCCTGCTTTTTGATGATGATGGGCGTGTGTACCTGGCCCACGGCGCTGGAGATATCCGTCTGCTGGAGCTGACTGAAGACGCAGCTGCCATCAAGCGGGGCGGGATCAATCAGGTGATTATTCCCAATGCCAGTGCTGTTGCCAGTTCAAATGTGATTGTTCCGGCAGAAGGGGCCCATATCTATAAGATTAACGGCAAATATTACATATTCCTGATCACATGGCCCAGCGGTGGGATGCGGACACAGCTCTGTTTCCGATCTGACCACATTACCGGCCCGTACGAAGGGAAAGTGGTATTGGCTGATGCCGGTATTGCTCAAGGTGGGATTGTGGATACACCAGACGGCAAGTGGTATGCGATCTTGTTTGGAGATCGGGGGGCGGTAGGAAGGATTCCCTACCTTGTGCCAGTTACATGGGAAGATGGCTGGCCGGTTTTTGGAATTAATGGCAAGGTGCCGAAAGATACTGGCCTTCCTCTGGATTTCACCAGCATGGTTGTTGCTTCCGATGAATTCAACCAGCGTTCCGAGAGATTGGGAGCATACCATACGGTGGTGGCAGCCAGAGTTACCACCGAGCAAGCCAAGCCATTGGAAGGATTAGGAAAAGAAATTGTTGTTAACGGCGGGTTTGAAAGCGGACTGGCTGGATGGGCAGGCAATAATTCGGCGCAGCTTACCTTGTCTAAAGAAATCGTCTACAGCGGAACAACCAGTATGCAGGTCTCCAATCGAATAGCAGCGGATTCAGGTGCGCTGCAGGATTTGACCGGCAAATTGGTACCGGGGAAAACATATTTGTTTTCCGCCAAGGTCCGGTATGATGCTGAAACAGCCCCGGGAGTGAAAGGCTTTTCCCTCTATTTCCAGGCAGGTGAAAACCAAAGCGTCAAAATCGTGGGCAGCGGCGTGGTTGGTAGAGGCCAATGGGGCGAAATCAGGGGTACTTACAGAATCCCTGACACAGCTGTGTTAAGCGAACCGCGAATCTTCATCGGTTCGTCATGGAGTCCCCGCCCTGATCCGGAAATCGACTTGATGGATTTTTATATTGACGATGTATCGGTGATTGACACTTCTGTGCCAGAGCTGGTAGTAGATGGAGGTTTTGAGCTTGGCTTAGGTTCATGGTCTGTTCACGATGCGGCTGATTTATCCGTCAGCACCGAAGTCTATTACAGCGGTACCAGCAGTGTGCAGATAACCAAGCGGTCAGGCACAGGCGCCGGCGTCCAGCAATACCTCACTGGAAAGATGATGCCCGGCAGGACCTATCAGGTGTCGGCTAAGGTAATGTATGATGCTGTTTCCGCTCCTGAAACCCGGGTGTTCAATATCTGTTTTCAGGACGGTGACTGGCAAACCATAGAGATTATGGGCTCCGGTACCATAACTAAGGGTGAATGGGGAACTGTTGAAGGTGTCTTCACAATCCCAGTGGACTTGGAGCTCAGAGAGCCACGGATATTTATCGAAACATCCTGGACGCCGGAACAGGATCCGGTCCGTGATTTGTTTGATTTTTATGTAGACGAGATTTCTGTGCTGGATGTCACACCGGAAGAGAAGATTGTCTACGGAGAAAATGACTTCGACGGCTCTAATCTGGCTTTGGCATGGCAGTGGAACCACAATCCGGACAACCGCTTCTGGTCTTTGACTGAACGCCCAGGCTATTTACGGTTGACTAACGGTAGTGTAAGCACGAGCCTGCTTGATGCAAGGAACACATTGACTCAACGCACTTTTGGCCCCGAGTGTTCGGCAATAGTGGCTGTGGACGTCAGCAGCATGAAACATGGGGATTACGCCGGCCTTGCTGCCTTTCAGCAGAACTACGGGTTTGTAGGCGTGAAAATGTCAGGAAGGACAAAATACGTTGTAATGGTTAATGCCAGTTCAGGAACTCCCGTTGAGGTGGAAACCGTCCCCATTACCCAGAACAGGGTGTATCTTAAGGTTGAGTGCGATTTCCGCAGCCAAAGAGATCTTGCATACTTCTATTACAGTCTCGACGGGTATCAGTGGGAACCAATTGGAAATACCCTGCGAATGTCCTATACGATGCCTCATTTTATGGGTTACCGCTTTGCACTGTTTAATTTTGCAACAGTTACAACCGGTGGCCATGTAGATTTTGATTACTTTAGGGTGGGTGATAAAATGACAGGTAAAAACGAATCAGCACTGATTTTGCAGGCCAGGTTGGGAGAGGTTGGTCAAGTGATCGGTGTGGCCAATGCAGAGGTCGTGGTTCCTGTTTTAATTGAAACACTGCCAGAAGGTAGTTATAAGTCCATTTCCGCATCCTTTACCATCCCGGTCAACTTCACCGTTGGTGATGTGGAATTCAACACAGATAATATCGTTGGCGAGTGCAGTTGGAGTTATGCCGACAGTCAGCTGAAGCTGGAAGTCAAGGGCGAAAATGTATCATTTGCCCACAATGGTTCTGATCTGTTTGCCAATTTGGTACTGAGGCTGGAAGGCTTCGTGCCCGGATCCCAGTCCGCATCGGTAACTACCGATTATATTACGGTTGATGATGGAAAAGTGGTTTATAACGTTAATCAGGCAGTAGCCGCGATTGAGATTAGGCCACTAGACACCGGTGCTCTTGTTAAGGTCCCCGGGTATGCCAACCCTCTGCGGGACTACAAACTGGGAGCTGACCCCTATGCGATTGTCTACAACGGCCGGGTGTATGCCTACTTCTCCAGTGATGACTACGTTTATGATAACAACGGCAAGATTATCGAGAACAGTTTCAGCATGCTCAACAAAGTATTTGTGATGTCCTCAGACGATTTGGTCAACTGGACCGATCATGGGTATATCCCGGTTGCCGGATCCCGCGGCCTAAATGAGGGCAAAGGAATTGCCAAGTGGGCTGGTGGATCCTGGGCGCCTGCGGCAGCATACAAGCAGATCAACGGTCAGGACAAATTCTTCCTCTATTTCTCCAATTCGGCGTCGGGGATCGGCGTTTTGGAAGCGGATTCTCCAATTGGGCCGTTTAGAGATCCTCTAGGCCGGGCGCTGGTGACCCACTCAACTCCTGGGATTGCCGGTGTTGTCTGGTTGTTTGACCCCGCTGTACTGGTTGACGATGATGGCAAAGCCTATCTCTACATCGGTGGGGGAATTCCCGGCGGCAACAATCCAACCCAGGAGCATTATGCCAATCCAGGCACTGCCAGGGTAATTCAGCTAGGCGATGATATGATCAGCACCGTTGGTTCAGCGGTGACCATTGATGCCCCTTATATGTTCGAGAGTTCGGGAATCCATAAGTACAACGGCACTTACTACTACTCCTATTGCACCAACTTCGGGCCGCGACCGGCAGGCTCAGGAGCACCGCCGGCTGGCGAGATCGGTTACATGATCAGCGGCAGCCCGATGGGGCCGTTCAAGTATGTGGACAATATCCTGAAGAATCCTCATCACTACTTCGGTGTTGGCGGCAACAATCATCATGCCATCTTTGAGTTTGAGGGCGAATGGTACATCATTTACCATGCCCAGACAGTAAGCAAAGCGCTGCATGGGGAAGGATACGGATACCGTTCACCTCATCTCAATAAAGTAGAGTACTATGACAATGATTTAATCAAGCCAGTTCAAGCAGACCGGTACGGAGTATCCCAGGTGAAGCCGCTTGACCCATACCAGAGGGTGGAAGCGGAAACAATTGCCTGGCAGAAAGGAATCACCACAGAATCCTGTACCGCTCCCGGTGGTATGGTGGAGAGCATCAACATGAATGTGACCGGCATTGATGATGGTGACTGGGTGGCTGTATCCAAAGCTGATTTCGGCAGCGATGGGCCTGCAGTCTTTGTGGCCAACGTGGCTGCAAATGTAGGTGGTCAGATTGAGATCCGCCTCGACAGCACTATCGGCCCAGTGATCGGTACCCTCGATGTCCCGGTGACCGGCGGGATGCAGGACTGGCAGTTAGTACAGTGCGAAGTCGAGAGGGTTACCGGTATTCACAACATCTTCTTCATGTTCAAGGCTGCTGGTGATGTGAAGGAAAATCTGTTCAACTTCGATTACTGGCAGTTCAAATAAGAGTTATTACAGAAGCCGGCATCCTGCCCAATAAGGGCTGCATTTGCGGCAAAAGGAGTGGCAAACATGACACGTGAAGAAATGAAAAAGAACTATCATTACAATAATCCGATCATCCAGACCAACTACACAGCGGATCCTGCCCCCATGGTCTACAATGGCCGCCTCTACCTGTACACCAGCCATGATGAAGATGGATCCACCTGGTTTACCATGAACGATTGGCGCTGTTATTCCACTGCCGACATGGTCAACTGGACCGATCACGGCGCTATCTTGCACTATACGGAGTTTGAATGGTCCCGAGGTGATGCTTGGGCAGGGCAGTGCGTGGAGAGGAACGGCAAGTTTTACTTTTATGTCCCCATCAGCAAAAAAGGCGGTTGGAATGCTGTGGGAGTAGCGGTAGCCGACAGCCCCACAGGGCCGTTTAAGGATCCTTTGGGGTATCCATTGGTAGAAACAGGTACGGGGGATATCGACCCGACGGTGTTCATTGATGATGACGGCCAGGCATATCTGTACTGGGGTAATCCCTATTTGTGGTATGTTAAGCTTAACGAAGACATGATTTCCTATGATCAAGAGGTTGGCATTGTCCAGGTACCGCTGACACCTCAGGGATTCGGCCATAGAGTCAGCGATGATCCAAAACGGCCGACACTGTATGAAGAAGGCCCCTGGTTCTATAAACGCGGCGTCCTGTATTACATGGTCTACGCCGCCAGCGGCATTCCCGAGAACATCGCCTACTCCACCAGCTATTCCCCTACCGGGCCCTGGACTTACCGGGGGATTATTATGCCTACACAAGGGACCAGCTTTACCAACCATCCAGGCGTGTGTGACTTCAAAGGGCGGTCCTATTTTTTCTATCACAACGGCGCCCTGCCAGGCGGCAGCGGGTTCACCCGTTCAGTTTGCGTCGAGGAGTTCACCTATAACCCGGACGGGACATTCCCTGCCCTCAATATGACTACAACAGGGGTTTCGCCTGTGGCAAACCTTGACCCCTACATCCGGCAGGAAGCAGAAACCATTGCCTGGTCATTCGGGATTAGGACTGAACCCTGCAGCCAAGGGGGAATGAACGTCTGCTGTATTGACGATGACGACTATATCAAAGTCCGGAGTGTGGATTTTGGCAAAGGCGCCGCCATGTTTAGCGCCTGTGTTTCCAGTGATAGAGAAGGCGGAGTAATTGAAATGTACCTGGATCGCCCCGATGGGCAGTTGATCGGGGTGCTTGAGGTGCCCAATACTGGTGGTTTGGATAACTGGCAAGTTTGTCGTACCGGCATCGGCAATGCCTCTGGGGTTCATGACCTGTTCTTTGTCTTTAAAGGTAAGGGTGAAGCTAAAGAGGATTTGTTCAGGTTTGATTACTGGCAGTTTGAACCGGCGAACAAATAGGGAGGAGTGATTCTCATTGGCCAAGGTGATTAGAGTCGCCAAAACCGGGCAGCCTTTCAAGAACAATGCCCTGTACTGTGTTGGCACGGGACGAATGGGATTGGCCCTGCAGAAGGAGTACTACGAGCACCTGAAGTTGGTACAGGAGAAGATCAGGTTTAAGTATATCCGCGGCCACGGCCTCTTCCATGATGATGTCGGTATTTACCGCGAAGTTGGCAGAGGTGAAAACAAGCATGAATTCTACAACTTCAGCTATTTGGACCGGATCGTTGATATGTACCTGGAACTGGAAATCCGCCCCTTCCTGGAGCTTGGCTTCATGCCCCAGGCGCTGAAGACCGGGGAGCAGTCGATTTTCTATTGGAAGGGAAATGTGACGCCTCCTTCGTCGTATGAAAAGTGGGCTGAGCTGGTGAAGACAACAATGGAGCACCTGGTGGAACGCTACGGCCGCAAGGAAGTGATCACCTGGCCGGTGGAGGTTTGGAACGAACCGAATATTCCTTTCTGGGCCGGAACAATGGAGGAGTACTTCAAGCTGTATGACTACTCTGCCAAGGCCATCAAAGAAGTTGATCCTCGCATCCCAGTCGGTGGACCGGCCATCTGCGGAGTCCAGACTGATAGGTGGCTGAGAGGTTTTATTGAACATTGTATCAAGAGCGGTTCGCCGCTGGACTTCATCAGCCGCCATTGCTATAGTGCCAATAGCCCCGAATGGCGCGGCCACTACACCTATCATACCATGCGGGGCCCAGAATTCACCATTGAAGAGCTGAAGGAGACCAGGGCGATCATGGCCGATTACCCATTAACCAAGGACATGCCGCTCCATATTACAGAGTTCAACAGCTCTTACAACCCGGTTTGCCCTATTCACGACACCACCTTCCAGGCTGCATATATTGCCCGGGTCTTAAGTGAGGCTGGGGAATATGCCGACTCCTATTCCTACTGGACTTTCAGCGACGTTTTTGAAGAGATGGATGTGCCCAAGGCTGTGTTCCACGGCGGGTTTGGCCTGGTAGCCTTTCACTCTATCAAAAAGCCAACCTTCTATACTTTTGAGTTCTTTGCCAAAGCTGGCGATGAGCTGCTTTACCGTGATAACAACTTGTTGGTGACCAAGAAGGGCGATCGCTATGTGATCATCGGCTGGAACTGGCAGAGCAGTGCCAGCGAGACCCAGTTAAGTGATCAGTCGTATCGTTTGCTGCTGCCTGCCGTTGGTGAACAAGCGATCCTGGTGAAGCAAGTGGTGGGAGGCGATCATGGCAATCCCTTACAGACATGGAACAACCTTGGTAAACCCCGCAGCCTCAACAAGGAGCAAGTAGCAATCTTGCAGGCATCAGCCGAGCCGATGCAGACAGACGCAAAGCTATTGGCTAAGGATGGTGAGTTTGAGGTTCATCTGGACATAACGGGTAACCAAGTCTGTATGCTGGAGGTTATCCCGATTAAAGATCTGACTGATACCTACATTGGCCTTGACCTGGATTTCTATGGGATCAAATAGATGGAGGAGGGGTTTGAAAGCAGTACATGCTTGAGGTGAGATGGGCATACAATTGTTGCATGTTGATTAACTATATTAGGGATAGATAAAATATATAAATTATCGAGCAGGATTTTAAAGGTGTGCGTTGAAGTTAGTACCAGAGAAAATTACATAATTTGCCTGTTGTAACGAAACCGGTTTCCCGGACTGGCCGAACCACGACTTGATCGCTATCAGAGACAGTGATGGTATCAAATGCAGCAGACTCCAATGTTGTCAGTAGCTTAGAGTTGAAAAGCTGTTTTGAACAAAGGAGGAAAGAGCATGCCGAGAAGGCTTAAGCACTTGAGGAATGTGTTTCTTTTTGTTCTTGCTGGGATCATGCTTATTGGCTGCTTTGGTTTTGGACAATGGAAAATATCGGGTTATGTGACAGATGATGCGGATAATCCGTTAGCCGGCGTTACCGTGGTAATTAAAGCCAAAAAAACTGTAACGGTGACAACCGGCGAAGATGGAAAATGGTCGGCTGCTGTGGCAGGTGATGAAGCAGAGATTACTGCAGTTAAAGAAGGATTTGAATTTGAACCTGTAGTCGTCAAAAAAGCAAGCAACAAGCCTGTAACCATAGTCGGTAGGCCTAAATTGACCATCAACCCGGCTTCAGGGTATTACGAAGAAGCAATTACTGTTGAGTTAGCGATAGCAGGGGATTATGCAATCTACTACACCCTTGATGGCAGTGACCCCACAGCTGAGAGTACAGAATACACAGCTCCGTTTGAGATTGAAGAGACAACTACTGTCAAAGTTGTCGCCATTAATAGAGTCAATGAGGCACATAAACAAGAACTGACTGCCGAATATGAGATCCATGACCCTGGTATTATCAAGAATGGTGGCTTTGAGTCTGGCTTAGATCATTGGCATGGGAAATCGAGTGATGTACAGATTTCCGATGCTCAGGCCTATAATGGCACCTATAGTGTGCTCGCGACAAGCCGGACAGAGACCGGCAGCGGACCACGGCAAGATCTGCCCGCCGATGTCCTGGAGGTTGGGCAGACGATTAAAGTATCAGCATGGGTATACTATGATGCTGAAGGAGCACCCGACGAACGCGTCTTTAACCTTTCCTTCCAGGATGGCGATGGCTGGCAGAAAATCGTCATCGCAGGCTCTGGGACAATCAAGAAGGGTGAGTGGGGATTAATTCAAGGTAGCTTGGTAATTCCTGCAGAAGTTGACCGTGGGGACGCTGGTGTGTTCCCGATTACCATGGAGAACCCCCGTATCTTTATTGAGACATCTTGGGTTGCAGAAGTTGATCCTGCCAAAGACTTATTTGATTACTATGTAGACGCTGTATCGGTGTTCATAGTGGAAGAAGGCAGCGGGGATTAGGACGGTAGGCTACTGATCAATCTTGGATAAACCGGTTTCGAACAACAGGCTTAAAAAGGCTATAGAAATATCGGTTAGGAGAAAAGCCAATGAAACTCAAGGCAGTTTTGTTTACGGTTCTGGCATTATTGGCAGCCTATATGCCGGTGTGTTTTGCAGACAATCCAATTGTCCAGACCGTGTATACTTCGGACCCTGCCCCGATGGTGCATGATGGGATCCTGTATGTCTATACAGGCCACGATGAACCTGGTTCTACATACTACACCATGAATGATTGGAGATTGTATTCTACAACCGATATGGTGAACTGGACTGATCATGGTGCTGTCTTTGCCCCTACAGAGTTTGTGTGGGCTAAGCCAGGTGATGCCTGGGCTGCCCAGTGCATCGAGAGGGATGGCAAGTTTTATTTCTATGTTACTGCAACCCACAAGACGCTCAATAGGCCAACCATCGGAGTCGCAGTAGCCGATTCTCCTGCAGGGCCTTTTGTAGATCCCATTGGGCGCCCGTTAATAGCCCATGCCTGGGGTGATATAGACCCGACTGTATTCATTGACGATGACGGCCAAGCCTATTTGTACTGGGGTAACCCCAATTTGTATTATGTCAAGCTCAACGAAGATATGGTGTCCTACGATCGGACTGTTGGCATCGTAAGAGTGCCGTTAACAGAGGAAAGCTTCGGAAAACGGTATGGAGATCCCGACCGGGCAACGTTGTACGAAGAAGGCCCCTGGTTATACAAACGCAACGGGATTTATTATTTGATTTATGCAGCCAGCGGGATCCCGGAAAACATCTGCTATTCAACCAGCGATAGCCCCACAGGCCCCTGGAAATTCCGAAGAGTGATTATGCCCACAGAAGGGCGCAGTTTTACTAATCACCCGGGGATTGTGGATTACAAAGGCAGAACTTATTTCTTTTATCATAATGGTGCCCTGCCCGGCGGCAGCGGCTTTACCCGTTCTGTTTGTGTTGAGGAGTTTGAATTTACTGAGGATGGGTTGTTCCCTACCATCAGGATGTCCAAAGAAGGGCCGCAAGCGATTGCCAACCTCGACCCTTATACCCAGGTGGAGGCGGAAACCATCGCCTGGTCTTCCGGTGTGCAAACCGAACTGTGCCTGGAAGGTGGCATGAATGTATGGGATCTGCAGAATGGCGATTATATCAAGGTGAAGAATGTTGACTTCGGGCCTGAGGGAGCCGCCGCATTCTCAGCGCGGGTAGCCAGCGGGTCCAATGGCGGCGTGATTGAACTGCGTTTGGACAGTCTCAACGGTGAGGTTGTTGGCACCTTACCGGTTTCCTATACCGGTGGATGGGATGTTTGGGCAACAAAAACCACTGTTGTTTCCGGCGCCAGGGGTGTCCATGATCTGTTCTTTGTCTTCAAAGGCAATGAGGATGAGCTCTTCAAGTTTAATTACTGGCAGTTCACCAAGGCGGGACACAGTGCTGAGCCTGTGGCGATCAGTGCCGCTGCTGATCAGTACAAGATTGATGTTGTAGAAAGCAGAAATACAGCCAAGATCACCGTGACCGCCGTTTATGCCGATGGGTCCAGCCGGGATGTCACTCATGAATGTACCATGACGGTAGATCAAGATGGCATTGTTGCTGTTGCAGATGGTACAGCCCGGGGAATTGGATACGGCGATGCCGTGATCACATTTGGCTACGGAGGCCTGGTTGATCAGCTGCCTATAGTGGTTCGGAACTTGGAACGGGAGTTCACGGTGAAAAAGCTGTTCATCGATCAAACAGCGTTTGATCTCTATGTGGGGACTAGTGCCACCTTCACGGTCACCGCTGAATACCTTGATGGGCGGATGGAAGATGTAACAAATACCGCCACTTACCGCAACCCCAATCCCGGGATAGCCCAGGTCAGCAAAGGGACAATTACAGCCAGGTCTGCCGGGGAGATCAATGTGGTTATCAGTTTCCAAGGTAAAATGGGTGAGCCGGCTGTCATTGAGCTTCCAATCGCGGTGGCCAACCGCAATCCTTATGTCCAAAACGAAGCTGAATTTTATTCGCTGCAGTCGGGTGTGCAGACTGAAGATTGCACCGAAGGCGGTTTGAATGTTGGCTACATTGAAAACGGCGACTGGATCATGTTCAAGAGCGTGGAGTTCCCGCAAGGAGCCGCGCGGTTTATGGCCCGGGTTGCTTCGGCCACCAGCGGCGGGACTATTGAAATCCGCCTGGGGAACCCCAACGGCACTGTCGTTGGTTTATTGACCGTTGGCGGCACCGGCGGCTGGCAAAACTGGGTGACCAGGTCTGCTGTTGTTGATGATATCCGAGGTGTCCATGACTTGTACCTTAAGTTTACAGGCGGCAGCGGGTATCTGCTGAATATCAACTGGTGGCAGTTCGAACCTGCCCAATAGCTGTTGGATATGCCGGTTCAGGCTGGTTCATACCACTTAAACCGGCTCTGCTAGATATCCCACGTTTGGGAATGCAACTAGATCATCACAGGAGGGATCTTATGAAACGGTTTGGTGTTGGTTCAGCTTTGGTTCTGCTGTTGATGGTTTTCCTGGTGGGGTCTGTTTTTAGTGGGAATTCCGATAATGATCAAGGCCTTGGAGAAGACTCTGCGGTTGTTGCCGATCTTGCTTCTTTGTTTACAGGCCTGGAAATTGCTCCGGCTTATAAACCGCTTGGCAAGCATAACCCAATTCTACCCCATCGGTTTGGTGCTGACCCCTATGCCTTGGTATATGATGGCCGGGTATATGTGTATGCCACCAATGATGCACTGTTCCGGACGCCAAAAGGTACTGTGATTGAGAACCAATACGGCTTGATCCGTTCTATCAGCCTTGTATCTTCGGATGATCTGGTCAATTGGACGGATCACGGCTGGATCGAGATAGGTCCTGTTGGGAGAGGCCTTGCCACTTGGGCAGGCAATTCCTGGGCCCCCGCAGCTATCTATAAGGAAGTCGATGGCAAAAACCGTTTCTTCCTTTATTTTGCCAATAATGCCAATGGGATTGGTCTCCTGTTAAGCGACAGCCCCGTTGGGCCCTTTGTGGATCCCATCGGTAGGGCATTGGTTTCCCGGGAGACAGCCAATGCCAATGTGGAGTGGCTGTTTGATCCCGCTGTGGTGCTGGATGATGAGGGCAACGGCTATCTCTATTTCGGCGGAGGTGTCCCCCGCGGCCAGGATGAGATGCCCAACACTGGCCGGGTAGTAAAGCTGGGAGATGATCTGATCAGCCTGGCCGGGATTCCTCAGCTGGTGCAGGCACCATGGTTTTTTGAAGCTGCATTTACCTTTAAGCTGGGCGATACTTATTACTACACCTACTGCACGAATTTCGCCGACAGGAGCCATGCTAAGGGCGATGTTGTCAATGATCCTGGTGAAATCGCCTACATGACCAGTAAGAACCCCATGGGCCCGTGGGAGTACCAAGGTTCGATCTTTAAGAACCCGGGAACGTTTTTTGGCCGCGGCGGGAACAACCACCACAGCATTATCGAGTTCAACGGCGAATGGTACCTTTTCTACCATTCCCTATTAATGGAAACTTACATGGGTATCGAAGCTGGGTACCGTGCAACTCATGTGGATAAGCTGACCATCACCGAGGACGGCAGAATCATGCCGGTCACTGGCACATACGATGGCGTTGACCAGGTGAAACACTTGGATCCTTACCAGCTGCATGAGGCGGAAACCTTTGCCTGGGCAGGGGGCATTACCGTAAAACAAAGCACCGAACCAAGTGCCCTCTATGGACCGGTTAATACAGTGGTAGCCGTGGGCCACGGCAGCTTTATCGGCCTATCGGGTGTTGATTTCGGTGCAGATGGTGCCGGAAAGATCACCGTCAAGGTTGCGTCCGAAGCGGGTTCCAATGCCCTTAAGATTACGACAGGCAAACCGGAAAATCAGGCTTACGGCTATTTAGTGATACCGGACACCGGTAGTTTGGAAGATTTCGTGGAGGTAACGGTGGAATTGATCCAGCCAATTACCGGGGTAAATGATCTGTTCTTTGTCTTTGCCGGTGAAGGGTTTGACTTCGATGCCTGGCAGTTCCACAAATAAGTACTGTTGTATTTTGTTGCGTTGATGTCTGTTAGTTTGGAGGATTGCAATGTCAAAAAAAGTCTTGTTTGCCATCGGAGTAGTTGCGCTAATGTTAGTTGTTGCCAATGCAGCAGTTTTTGCAGAGGGCGGGCGGGTTGGCGTTAGGCCTACACCGCCGCTGAGAGTCGATGGGAATCAGCTTAAGGATCCAGCAGGCAACACCGTCTTACTCCATGGCTGGATGCAGCCCACAGCCAGTTACTTCAATGGTAACGGGCGGTGGTATATCGACCCCTGGGACTGGACGCGGCTGCGTTCTCTTCTAACACGATCGGGTGTACAGAACTTCCTTGATTACCTGGAAGAGGTGGCCACCCTGATGAGTGACCCCAGCCCGCGCTACGGGAGGGATCACGGCTGGCACTGCAGCTTTGTCCGCCTCAACCTTGATGGTGTAGGCGGCTGGTCCAGTGCCGAAGGCTTAGTGGATCCCGCGCAGTTTGATGCTTGGATCGATAATTTCCTGGTCCCCTATGCCAATATCCTTAGAAGCAGGGGCATCTATCTAGTCTTGTGCGCCACAGGACCGATGATCGTCAATGTGGATGGTGATATGTCCAAGAATGCCGGCAAAGGTACGCAGGAAAGGCTTTTAACCTTCTGGGAACGGGTTGCCGGCGCGCCAGGTGTAAAGAACGCCGACAATATTATGTTTGAGCTGATGAATGAGCCTGTCCTGGTGGAATCAGCCCTGGGCAACAACCAATGGGGTATGCAGAACAAGGTCTATTTTGAGGCATTCACCAAGTGGCTGCAGCCGATTATTGACGTTATCCGCAGTACGGGGGCTAATAATGTGATCTGGGTACCTACACTGGAATGGCAGGGTTCGCCTCAGCAGTGGGCTATGTATCCCTTCGCCGGTGATAACATCGGGGTGGCGGTCCATTTTTATCCTGCCTATGGCGGTGTCTTTGATAGTGTCAAGGGAGTGCAGAATCTGTGGAACCGGCAGTACAAACCGGCTGCAGACCGTTGGCCGATGATCATCACGGAAATGTTCTGGACCCCTTTCCCTGATGACCCCCGCAATTTGGTAAACGGCCGGACCGAATACTTCGGCAAGGCTATCAAGCAAGCCATGGACAGTCAAGGAAATGTTTCTTACCTGGTTGGGTTTATCGGCGATCTGCTTGATGATCTCAACTCCAGCAGGCCTTATGACTGCGAACTGGCGGATCGGGAAGGTGCTCAGGCCTATTTTGATTGGATGCCGGAACTGGCTGAGCTGAGCGTCAGATCATTTGGTTACCAACCTGTCCCCGGCAGGATTGAAGCTGAAGGTTTTGAGCTGATGGCCTTCGGGATCAAGGTGAGTTCCAATGCCGATGACCCGGCAGGGCGGCATTTGAGCAGTTTCCAACCTGGTGATTGGGTCAGCTACCTGGTGGATGTTGCTGAGCCAGGGAGTTACATGATGAGGTTCCGATTCAAAGCCAGTGCTCAAGGTAATCCTGAAGTAATCATAAAGAACCAGGATGGGAACGTACTGGCAGTGGTGAAACTTGATCACACAACAGATAATACTGCTCAGGACGGGGCTGACTGGTGCCTGGCCTCAACAGCCATCGATCTCCAGCCGGGGAGGCAGGAATTAGTTTTGGAATTCCAGGGCGGCAACGGCCCGTATACCACAGGGATCGATTGGATGGAGTTTATCTCAGGATCCCAGTGATATGCTTGGGTGAATTGTCAAGCAATTCCATATCTGGGGTTGATCATAAGGTGTGAAGGTGCAAGCCACTCACCCACCTTTTGTTGGATAACAATCAATGCGATGGGAGGTTTCCTCATGAGAAAAAGCCTGTTTTTGGTTTTTGGTTTAGTACTGTGCCTGAGTGCTGCCGCTGTGGCTGCTGACGCTGAATATGAAGCAATTATTGATTTCTCCAATGGCCACGAATCCGGATGGGGCCCTATGGGCGGAGCTGTACGCTACATTGCTGCTGAAGAATTCCGCAGTGAACCCTTCAGCCTGGCAGTCCTTGGCAGGACCCAGATTTGGGAAGGCACAATCTTCCAGGTCAGCAACATTCTGGAGGAAGGCGGAGTCTATACCTTCAGCCTCTGGATTAAAGCCATGGAGGCCAAACCTGGTTCAACAGCCTGGATAACAGCTGTACGGGTAGACAAAGCCGGCAATGCTTCCTATGAGCGGCTGTGTGACCCCGTCGAAGTCAACACAACCGACTGGGTAGAAGTCGTTATCAAGGACTTTGTCTTCAGCCTTGATGGTCTGGACCGCATCGAGTTCTATCCTGAGATCGACGATGTAGAAGCTTCCTACTACATGGATGATTTCAAGATTGTTGGCAACAAACCGATTAAGCTTTAATTAGGATCACCACATCTTGCTTTAAAGCGAAACTCTACGTCCTGAATCACAAACGGCTGTGTATGGGAGTGGCTTGCAGTATACCCTTTGTGATCGCTTTGTGGTTCATCTGCTGCAGAGGTGTTTCGTACTGGGCACCCCTGGTAGCTCTAAAGACCTGGTTATCAGGGGTGCTCAGCCACCAAAGCAGTTAATGATTGTTATTAAAAAGTAAATAAATTTGGTAGAAAAAGAAGGATCATAGTGGTTGGCTGTTGAATTATTGATCTGTGAATAACTTGAGAGATTTGTTATTCCCTAGGAAACCGGTTTCGATACAGCGATAAGCTATGGTGATTGCTGTCAAGGTATCCGCTGGGAGGATCGGTTTGGTAAATAAGAAATCACGGGGGGAGAAAAGGTGACGAAGAGAAATCTGGCAGCTGTTTGCTTCTTGGTAATCGTCCTGGTATTTAGTTCATCCAGTGTTTTGGCTGAAAATTATGTACTTCCTTCGCTGCGGGAGATTTATAAGGATTACTTCCACATCGGCGGCGCCATATCAGTAGCCAGTTGGGCACCGAAGACTCTCATATCTCATAGAGAGATTATTCTGGGCCAGTTAAGCAGTCTGACTGCAGAAAATGCCATGAAACCAGATTATCTGCAGCCCCGGGAAGGAGTTTTCAATTTCAGAGAACCCGACAATTTGGTTTCCTTTGCCAAAGAACATGGCATGGTAGTGCGGGGCCATACGTTGGTCTGGCATGGACAGACTCCTGATTGGTTTTTCCGCGACAAGAATGGGCAGTTGATCTACGAAAAAGATCAGATCACTGATGAAGATCGCCAGTTGGTGATTTCCCGGATGGAAGCTCACATAGAGGCGGTAATGACCCATTTCGGCGATGATGTCTATTGCTGGGATGTGGTCAACGAAGCAGTCAGTGATAATGCTGCTTATATCCATCGCCCCGAGTCTCCCTGGGTTAGGACCATCGGAGAGGATTTTATTAAAATCGCCTTCCGCAAGGCGCATGAAGTCAATCCAAATGCGAAGTTGTTCTATAACGACTATAATGCCGTAGCCCCGTATAAACGAGGCCGCATACATAAACTGTTGACAGATTTGCTAGCTGAAGGAGTGCCCGTTCACGGTATCGGTATTCAAGGGCACTGGGGTGTCGATGGGCCTAGCCTTGCTGATATTGAACAGTCGATCAAGATGTATGCCGAACTGGGATTAGAGATACATATCACTGAGATGGATATAGGTATGGGTGACTTTACAGAGGAAGAACAGGCCGAACGTTATCGGCAAGTCTTCGAGTTGTTCAAAAAATACAGCGATGTGATCACCAATGTTACCCTATGGGGCATTGCCGACGATGCCTCATGGCGGGGTGATGATGACCCGCTGCTCTTTGACCGGAATCATGAACCGAAACCAGCATTCTGGGCTGTTGTTGACACAGATAAGCCCTGGTATGTCAACAAGGCAGAATATACCGGTGCTGTGATCTTCAAGAACGCCGCGGGACAGATTTTCGGAACATTGAAGCCGGGAGAGTACAAGGCAGCCGATTTGAGCTTCTCCCTGGCAGATGTAGCCAGGATAGAAGTAGGCACAGGTTATATGATGTCCCTCTATGAATCAGAGGATCGGACAGGAGATGCATGGCATTTCGTCCGTACGGATCTGTTTGATGGAGCAAATTGGCCTGATAAGGCCAAAGCGATCGCAATCCGCACGATTTCTGCGCAGAACATTGCCCTTAATAAACCCGTCGAAGCAAGTGTTCTTTCAGAAAGGGCCCACAGGGCTGTGGATGGAGCGGCTGACACCAGCTGGGCACCTAGGGCAACACCTCCGTATTGGCTCAGCGTGGACTTGCAGGAACCTTACCTGTTGTATCGGTGGGTATGCAAGTTACACGGAACGGGCCCGTTGTCGAGGATTTCACATAGCCCCTTTAATGCTGCCGACTTCATATTACAGGTCAGTGAAGATGGCATCAACTGGACTGATGTGGATGTTGTTGAAGACAACACCGCCAGTACAACGGAAAGGGACCTTGATTTAATCAAGGCACGATATGTCAGGTTATTTGTGACACGGCCTACATCTTTGGAAGTTAACCAAAACCTGGTTGTCTACGAGCTTGAGCTTTATGGCCTGCCAGCTGAGTAGGTGTCACATTGGGATAGGTCCTGGAGGGGCGGCTGTGTTTGATCTCAATCAGAAAGGGGCGGTGAGTGAGAGGAGATTTTAAGCAAAGCGATTAGTCAACTAACGTTTAATTGTGTCCAAATTAAACCAAAGGGAGGAGACCATCGTGAAAAGAGTTTTGAGTTTCATTCTTGTACTGACTCTTGTGCTGGCCGTTACTTCAGTCGGTCTAGCTCACTGGTTGGAAGATGAGTATGACTTCGGCGGAGAAACTGTCACCATCGTGGAGTTCTGGTCTGGTTCAGCATTTAACGAAGGCAGAGGAGCAGCTCACTTAGCAGCTATCGAAGAAAAGTATAATTGTACCATTGCCTTTGGATGGCCAGGCGGAGACCATAATGCATTTGTCCAAAACGTGGCAACTGCTGTTATGGAAGGCGCACCATATACTCTCTTTGAAGGGCAAAATCAATGGATTTACTATGCAGCTGCCGAAGGTTTGCTGCTGCCTGTAGGTGACATCCTGGATCAAGGCTATTACGATGCACTGCCAGGGGGCGTTGGCGCGGTAATGCCGCAGCACAATGCTTTCTTCGGCGATGTCTATGGTTTTGAATGCGGTTGGATGGGCGGCCCTGACAAGTTCTTCCAGGAAACTCAAGCAGTTTATTGGAACAAAGAACTCTTTGCCCGTGAAGGCTTGCCAGATCTTTATGAGTTGTATGAAAGCGGGCAGTGGACATGGGATGCCTTTAAGGAAATCGCAATCAAGGCTACAGCCGATACCGACGGTGACGGGGTTATTGATCAATGGGGCTACACTTCCCGTGGAGTCATGACCGATCCTGGAACAATCGAGTACTTCGTCTATATGAATGGCGGCCAGCCTGTCCGGTATGAAGGCGGAAGGCTGCTGTTCACCATGAATGAACCTGCGGCAATCGAAGCATTAGAATTTGCCAGAGAACTGGTAGACCTTGGTGTCTATTTGGATTATGGTATTTGGGGCCCGTGGCAAAATGGCCAGGTCGCTATGAACATCAATATCCCGAGTGAGCTCTATGGCACACACGAAAACCATTTCATCAACCAAGTCAACTTCGACTTCGGTTATGTGCCGTTGCCAAAAGGGCCAAGGGCAGAAGACCATGTAGCTGTGAACCGGCTGACTTGCTTTGGCGTGCTGCCGTTGACAGCCAAGAATCCAAAAGGCTTGATTGCTCTGTATCACGATCTTTATGAATTTACAGGTTACCAAGAACCATTTGTACAAGGCCCAGTTTACAATGGCAGGGCAATGAATGCCAGGTCCGCTGGCAGAGTTGAGGATATGTACTGGAGTGAAGTTATCGGAGTTAACGCACCTGATCTGGAAACTATCGATACAATTATGTGGTTCAATGAAAATGTAACTGCAATGGGGCCATTTGAGCTGTACTTTGCTGTTGATGGATACACCCAGACAATCGAAGACATAGTTGTTAACGGTGTGAAACCTCCTGAAACCGGCATTGCTGAAATCGCACCAATGATCCAAGCCTTCTTTGATGAGTTGTTCAGATACTAAACCGGTGATTGAGTCGTAGTTAGGCATGGAAAATACTTCTGATAGGTGTGGAAAGCATTTGGGTTTTTCCATGCCTAACTCGAGAGCTACTGTATGTTTAGGGCACCTTATACGTCAAGTCAGAAGGAGAGATGAAAAATGACTAGAAAAGCCATCCTGATTCTAAGCTTAATCATATTAAGCTTGCTTCTAGGCACTGGTTTAGCGTCAGGGAGTGCTGGATGGGTAACTGTAGATGTAACGTCCAGCGAAGTCAGCTATTATGGCTCAGGTTTGACAAACTGGCGCAGAATCAATAACAAGGAAGCTATCAACGGTGTTGAGATTTACTCCGATCGGGACATCCATGAAGCGGCTTTCACTTTTGAGGGATCAGCTATCCGCTGGATCGCCTCGGTTGGGCCGAACCGGGGAATGGCCAATGTTTATATCGATGATGAACTTGTAGCTGCGAATCTCGATCTTTATGCTGAGGAAGGGGCAGACCAGGTTGTTGTGTTTGAAGCAGTCCTGGATGCAGGCGTTCACACAATCAAGGTCCAACCAACTGGCACAAAGAGCGAAATCGCTACATTTGCTGCGATCACTGTTGATGCATTCCAATACCTGCCGACAATTGGCAAGAAGGTTGCAGAGGCATATGAGCTGCTGCGTCAACTACCTACAGAGGCCGAGCTTGATGACAAACTCTTTGATTTTCCTGACAGGGCCATTGAGGCACTAGTACTGGCCATTGCCAATGCTAAGCTTGCAGACAAGTATTTTGCTCCTGGCGAAGAAGGGCAGATCGCCGCTCTGGTTGCTTTGGATGATGCCATGGCTAAGTTTACAGGCAGCAAAATCTTTATCGAAAGGCCTTCACTGTATTCCTTCGAAGGCAACCTTGATGACTCCCTGGGTGTATTCCCGGCGTTCAGCGAAAGTGAAGTTACTTTTGAGCCTGGTGTAGTTGGCCAAGCTTTGAACTTGGATGGTAATATATTCGTTCAAGTTCCTGCCGAGCATCCGATCGCAAATGCCGAAGAAATGACCGTAGCCTGTTGGGTACTCTGGAGAGAAGGAGTGCATTGGCAACGGATCTTAGACTTCGGTAACAACACCTCTCAGTACTTCTTTATCACACCAGCTTCGAACGCCAACACTCTACGTTTTGCCATCACTTCAGGCAGCGGCGAGCAAACGATTCAAACTGACATTTTGCCAAAGAACGAATGGGTCCATATCGCCGTTACTTTGGGCGGTGGGGTAGGCAAGCTCTATGTTAATGGTGAGCTTAAAGCTTCTGGTAATATCAATATCGTTCCCAAAGACTTCAAACCGGTTATGAACTATGTTGGTAAGAGTCAATGGCCAGACCCGCTCTTTAATGGCTTGATTGACGAGCTGTACATTAGCAACGTAGCTTTGTCTGCTGACGAGATTGTCGAACTGATGAACAAATAACGCACATTGACGTTTTGGATTTGAGAGCATATTGAACTCTGCTATGGAAAACTTACCTGCAGCTTTGGCTGTCAGGAGGTTTTCCATAGCATATATAACGTCATAAGAACACGAGGGTCTGAATCGAGCTCGGCTTAGAACGCACTAGTTGTTCTGGCCTTAAGGAATATGGGGTGGATTAGCCTTGAAAAACAAGCGAATTAAACTGCTGTTCCTTTTGGTGATAGCGCTCTTGTCCATATGTGGCAGCGAAAACAGCAATGCCAGTCCCTATCGCAGCTACAACTACGATTTCTGGGGAAAGGCGAGCTCTGCGCCGGAACCATACGTTGTAGATAAGATCATTGACCTTAACACTTATGTTAGTGATCTGCGCGACTTGTACATTAGTGGCGACGGCACTATATGGGTGGCCGACTCTGGCAGAAACAGGATTGTTGTTGTAAATCAGGACGGAGAAGTGTTGGATATCATTGACAGCTTTGTCTCCGAAAACGGCCAGGAAAAAATCAGTTCCCCTGAAAGCGTGTTTGTCAATGATGAGGGGATTATTTATATTGCTGATACAGGCAATCAGCGGATAGTCGTCTTGGACCAAAACAAAACTCTGATCCGGATCATATTGTTCGATCCGAAAGAAGTACAGGAACTTGGAGTGTTCGTTGAAGGGTTTCGTTTCCGTCCCCGCAGCCTGGGCCAGGGGGTGGGGAAAAAACTTTATGTAATATCAGCCGGTATTTATGACGGAATTATGGAATTCACCACCGATGGCAAGTTTCTTGGTTTTATCGGTGCACCGAAAGTTACACCTTCATGGGTGGAAGTGTTCTGGTATAAACTCGCCACGGAAGAGCAAAGAGCGAGGAGAAGGCTGTTCATACCGGTCGAATTCAGTAAACTGGATATAGATGAGACTGGATTCATATATACAACTGTTGCTGGGGCAGAGGAAGAAACCGAAGCCATAAAGCGGTTAAGCCCTGCTGGTATAGACACCTTGCAGCGTACCGGAAAAACCGCACCGGTTGGTGACATCAATTTCCCCCTCAATTTGGACCCGTATTCCGGCCCGTCAACACTGATTGATATAGCTTATCGTTTTGACGGCATCTACAGTGCCCTCGACAGTAAGCGGGGACGCGTATTTACTTATGACAGTTATGGTAACCTGCTCTACGTTTTTGGTGGCCCGGGAGGACATCAGGGTATGTTCAATCGGCCTTCAGCGATTGACAGTTTTGGTGATAAGATCTTCGTCGGTGACAGAGGTAAGAACACGATCACTGTCTTCCGCCCTACAGAATATGCGCAAGCTATTCATCTTGCTATTGAGTATTATGAGAATGGTGATTATGACGAGTCAGCAGAAGTCTGGCGCCAAGTTCTAAGCCTGGATGCCAACTACGAAATGGCCTATGTGGGTATTGGCAGAAACTACTTAATGCAAGAGGACTTCGTAAATGCCATGACTTATTTCCGGCTGGGACAGGATCGCGATTATTATTCAAAGGCTTTTGTGTATCATCGCCAGGAAGTGCTGCGGAAAAATCTCAATAAAGTTATTACAGGCATACTGATATTTCTGCTGATTATTTGGATTCTTGGTAAGCTACAGCTGTTCGCCAAAGCAAAAGCGCAAATCAGTGCTGCTCTGGAAATAGACAACAGGGCTGTCAAAGCAATTAATGAGAGACTCAGAGAGGTTTGGTACGGTATTTACATCCTGTTCCATCCGTTTGACGGATTTTGGGACTTGAAGCATGAAAAACGCGGTACTGTTACAAGTGCCATCATTATTTTGATTCTGGTGCTCATCAGTTTACTGATTAATACCTTCTATACTGGTTTTGTTTTCAACACTCGTGACTTTAGTTCTGTCAATTTGGTTCGCCAATTGCTGACTGTTCTTGCTACCTTCATGCTGTGGTGTGTCGTAAACTGGGGATTTACTACACTGACTGATGGCAAGGGAAATTTTAAAGATATTTTCATCTATTCGGCCTATGCTCTGACACCATTGGTTATAATTTTGATTCCGATTACAATCCTCAGCAATTTTATGGCTGCCGAAGAAGGTTACTTCTATTATTTGTTCCTAAGTATTGCCATCATTTGGTCTCTGTGCCTGCTGTTCATAGGTACAGTGATGACTCATGACTATACTGTTGCGAAAGCGATCTTGACCATCATTATCATCATCGTGGGTATTCAATTGGTAGCCTTTATCTGGCTGCTGTTCTTCATGATCATCGATCGTCTGGTCTTGTTCGTTTTAGATTTATACAATGAAATTGTCTATAGGGTTTAGGCCACATGCTGACAAGGGGGTCTTTGAAGTGAAAAAGCACCTAATGCTGCTGTTATTACTAATCGTCGCCATTAGCATTTGCAGCGAATCAATAGCAATAGCCGCTACCGGGCTCGAGGGCAAAGAAATAGTGGCGGAAAACCAATATCTCGTTTTGTATTTAAATAAAGAGGATACTTCTATAGCGGTGCAGTGCAAAGAAACCGGCAGGGTGTGGTTAAGTAATCCCGTGGGGCCTGGTGTCACTCAACCGATGCAGCGCTCACAAATTAACCTTGTTCATGACCCGGGCAGGGTGACCAAGGATAATTACACCTATAGCAATTCGTTTGAAAGATTTGAGATCAGTCCCATTGATAATGGTGTGAGGATCGACTATCAGTTTGTGGAAAAATGGACACCCGGTGATTATTTACCACAGTTGATTTCCAGAGACAGGTTAGAAGAACTGATCCTAAATAAGCTAGGTAACAAGGATCGGGACACCATACGATCATACTATTATTTGATTAGATTGAGAAAACTGGACGAAGGTGAAGAACATCCCGATATTATGGGATTACCTTCGGAAGAGATCTTTGGAGAATATACTCTGGAGATTTTGGAAGACGATTTTCTGGAATTACAGGCAGAAGTAGAAGCATTAAAGAGTGAGCTGCAGGAATTGGAGCTACGAATAAGTCAATCCGGATCTGAGGACGAGGCATTACTGGCGCAAAAAAAGAAGCTCGAATCTAATATCGATAAATTGAGTCAAAGTTTGCTTTGGGATACGGAAGATATTACCTGGCACTTGATCAATACAATCCTCGACAACCGGGCGGATCTGTCGGGGATCCAGTATATAACCTTTGCAGATGTTGAACAGCTGGTAGATCATGATACTTATTTACGAAAGAGTGTTCCTCGGGCTGTGGTTAACAGGTTGAGTGAAGTTGTGGAAAGTACAGGGTACAGTCCGTTGGATGCTACAGACGATCATATAGCGAACAACATCAATCCGAGCGTTCCCAATCTTGAGATCTTTGAAGTGGCTGTAGAATATCAGCTGGATCAGGATAGTCTGCTTGTATCGGTTCCCGTTGATGATGTCAAATATCCCATTGATGTTGTGGACTTTGCCGGGGTAGAGCATACTTTTCCAATTCTGTTTGTGGAGATTTTGCCATACTTTTCAGCTGCTGGGCTGGAGGATGAGGGTTATATTCTGATTCCGGACGGTTCTGGAGCCCTGATTTACCTCAACAATGGCAAAACCTGGACACCCACTTATAACCAGGGTGTTTACGGCCGCGACAATTCAGAAGATCCCCTGAGCTATATAACCACGTATGGGCAGCAGATCCATCTGCCAGTTTTCGGGTTGAAAAAAGGCGATCAGGCTTACTTAGGTATTATTGAACGAGGGGACTCCATCGCCCACTTGAGAGCAGATGTTTCAGGCAAGCGCGATGATTTTAACCGTATTTTCCCCCGTTTCAACATTATCAAGTCTGGGAGTATTAATTTAGAGCACGGCGGCCAGCTGGATGTTTATCAACCTGAAATGTTTAAGGGTAAGGTTCAAGTCCGCTATCTGTTTTTTGTTGGCGAAGATGCCAATTACTCCGGCATGGCCCGGCGATATCAAGAATACCTGATTAAAACCGGAGTTTTGAAAACGGCTGCACAAAAACAACCACCTCTGCTGGTGGAACTGATCGGTGCCTTTCCACGGGTTGAGGTTCATTGGGGGATTCCCCGCACCGTTGCCTATCCGGCAACTACTTTTGCTGAGGCCAAGGATATCTTTGATGACCTAAGCGGTATGGGGATTGAAAACATCCATATCCGTTATCGAGGGTGGTTAAAGGGCGGCTTGGAACATGTCTACCCCCGCAGAGCTGTTATTGAAAGGAACCTTGGTACCGAGACTGAATTCGAGGAATTGATTGATCATGTTCAGGAGAACAACGGAGTTGTGTACCCTGATGTGGGATTTCTAAATGTATATCGTAATCGGCTGTTTGACGGCTTTAGTTCCACTAGGGATGCGGCTCGCAGGCTCAACCGCCTTCCAGCGCAGATCAACAGCTATCACTTGGCTACATTTGCAGCCAGGTCTGATGAATCGGCATATTTGGTCTCACCAAGAGTGCTGCCTGGCTTAGTTAAGAGCTTCGTTGAGGATTTCAATCGTTTCGGAAGTAAAGGCATCTCCCTTGGTCAATTAGGGTCGCAGTTGAATTCTGATTTCAATAGAACTAAAGGATTGTTCGTTGACAGGCAGCAAGCGGCGGAAATCACAGCCGATCTCATGAATGGCATTGCTCAGGAATACTCGATTCTGGTGGAAAAAGGGAACCTCTACTGTTTGCCTTACACATCCACCATAGTAAATATGCCATTGGAGGATAGCGATCTTGATATTGTTGATGCCAGAATTCCATTCTTTCAGATGGTTGTGAGTGGATATCTTACCTATGCCGGTGATCCGGTCAATCAGGTTGCAGATCGCGGTTCCTATATGCTTAAGAGTCTGGAAGCGGGAGCTTTACCCTATTTTGTGCTGGCTGCAGCGGAGTCGCAAGTGATTAAAGGAACGAAATATGATCAGTTCCTGTCATTCAATTACGAACAGTGGCGGGACACAGTACTCGAATACTACGAGGAATATTATCCGATCTATCAAAAGATCTATGGCCACAGATTAGTGGAACACCAGCTTATTCAGGATGGAGTGGCCAAGAGTACCTTTGATAACGGCATCTCTATCATAGTGAATTACAATCACTACCCTGTTGAATTAGAAGGCGTGACCATAGCTGCACAGGGATATTGCTTGCTGGAGGAGGACCGATAATGAAGAGGCCTTTGTTTAAGCTGACGTTGAGGCAAAAGCGAAGCTTGGCTGGATATCTATGGGTGGCACCGTTTATCATTGGTTTCATATTCTTTTTCCTGGCACCAATGCTGCAGTCCTTTCGCTTTAGTGTAAGCGAGCTGATCTTCACTACGGAAGGTTATGAGTTAAAGTATGTTGGCCTGCAGAATTTCAAGTATGCGGTGACGGTCGATCCAAGTTTCAACCAATACTTTACCGAAACTGTTTTGGGGATATTGGTGAATATTCCTTCAGTGATCATGTTCAGTTTCTTTATAGCCAGTATCTTGAATCAGGAATTCAAAGGCCGGACTCTGGTTCGAGCTATATTTTTCCTGCCGGTGATTCTAACTGCCGGTGTCCTGCACCAACTGGAAGTTGAGGATTTGATGTACCTGACCACAAGGGACCGGGGAAACATTATGCTGTCGACTGCCACAATGCGGGACTTTTTCCTGGACATGAGCCTGCCCAAAGGGATTATCGGGTACGTAATCGCAGCCGCCAGCAACCTTCCGCAGCTCATTGAGTATTCTGCTATTCCAATCCTGATTTTCCTGGCTGGTTTGCAGTCCGTTCCAGTCCATCTGTATGAGTGCGCCAAGATTGAAGGCGCCACTGGATGGGAGACATTCTGGAAAATTACCTTCCCTTTAATCTCACCTTTGTTTTTGACCAATGTGATTTTCATTACGGTATATTCCTTCACTGCTCCCGGTAATAATCTGGTTCAATACATCTCAGATTTAACATGGGGCAGGGGGATTTTCGGAGTGAGTGTGGCCATGAGCTTAATGTACTTTGTTGCTATAGGCTTGATTTTACTAGTCGTGGGTTTTGTGATCGAACGGAATGTATTTTATATGGAATAGTAGCGCAAAAACGAATGAAAGGTTGATGAACATGAGCGTGATGCTTAAGAGGAGGATTGCCAGTTATTCGTGGAGTATTGTGCGAGGTGTCTTGCTAATCGGCCTTTGTTTTCTCATTATCAATCCTGTGTTTATTAAGCTTTCCACTACGATCATGACGGAAAAGGATATCTTTGATCCTACCGTACAATGGGTGCCCCGCAATCTAAGTCTAACTCGCATTGCCAAGCATTACATGGAAATCATCCGTAATATGGATTATTTCCGGGCTGCTCTAAATTCATTGGTGTTTTCTCTGGTGATCAGTCTCTCCCAGCTGCTCTCTTGCACGATAATCGGTTATGGGCTGGGGCGCTTCGAGTTCAGAGGTAGAGGTTTGATCTTTGCTTTGGTCGTTTTCACTCTAGTAGTCCCACCGCAAATGATTACCATTCCCCTGTTTCTTAATTTCCGTTACTTTGATTTATTTGGCTTGTTAAAAGGGGGAGGCTTTGATCTTATTGGGACATACTGGCCCTTCTTGTTAACTGCTTTGACTGGAACTGGCGCCAAAAACGGTCTGTTTATCTTTATTGCCCGGCAGCATTTCCGGGGGATGCCAAAAGCTCTGGAGGAGTCAGCCTATATCGATGGTGCAGGGCAGTTTAGGACCTTTTGGCGGATCATGCTGCCTGGTGCCGGCTCGATTCTGCTGGTAATCTTCTTGTTCTCCTTTGTATGGCAGTGGAATGACATCTTCTATACCTCCATCTTTATGAGGGGCGGCTTAAATTTGCTCCCGTTTAGCCTGCGTAATTTGATTGGTAAATACCATTGGAGTATAAGTGATGAGTTTAAGACCATTGTGAATAATACAGGCATGTTTTTGTTCATCCTGCCGTTGTTGATCCTCTATGTCTTCCTGCAGAGATACTTTATTGAGAGCATTGAAAGGACTGGAATTGTTGGTTAAACACTGAGGGAGGGAGACGGATAATGGCTCCAAACACTGACTTGACTGCTGTTCTGCCCAACGGTGAGATGTTTCAGTTTTGGGAAAGAGAGCAAGAATACGAGCGGGAAATCCATGTAAACTGCCAACATCCCCTAGCTTCTGATGAAAATGAAGGTACAATTGATCGGCCCCTCAAGACCGTCAACGCCGCAGCGCAAATCGCAACGCCGGGCACTCGGGTCTTGATTCATGCTGGCACCTATCGGGAGACGGTCCACCCCGCCATGGGAGGAACGGGGCCGGACCGGATGATCAGCTACGAAGCATATCAAGGG
>FZPS01000169.1_pt54 | contig 34616 bp, 26 predicted proteins | sample 1817821 | NCBI WGS metagenome assembly FZPS01 (sample SAMEA104158645, study PRJEB21678) | metagenome | place: Germany | collected 2015-04-21
AGGGCAGGGGTATACCTGTCACCGGCAGGATGCCTATGTTCATGCCCACGTTCTCAACAAAATGGAAAAGGAACATGGACATAAGGCCTACGACCAGAAAAGACCCGAACTTGTCCTTGGCAAAGCGTGAAACATAGAGACAACGCAACAAAAGGGCAGTAAACAGTGCTATAAGAATGACAGCCCCTATAAAACCAAGCTCCTCTCCCACCACCGAAAAGATGGAGTCTGTTTCCACCTCTGGGACATTGAAGACCGCCTTACCATTTCCAATACCTACTCCGGTGAGCTGTCCCCTCCCGATATGGCGGATGGCCATGCGCACCTGGTATCCGCTGGTATTTTCATAGGCGGCGGGGTTGATGAAGGAGAGAATGCGCAGTATCTGGTGCTCCTTCAAAACATTCACCAAAACTGTGAACCACAGCAGGGGAAGTCCCAGCAGCGTCGCCCCTCCAAAAATGAATATATACCGGTACTTGATGCCGCTTACAAAAAGCATGCAAAGGAATATGAAAACATAAACTACGGCCGTTCCAAAGTCCGGCTGCAAGAGCACCAGCCCGACGGGCAGCGCCGAGGTGGCAAGGAGGAGGATGTAATTTTTGATACTGCGGTTCTGCTGTATTTTCTCGAAATAGAAGGCTGCGGCGATCACCATGGCCACCTTGCCAAGTTCCGAGGGTTGAATGCTCAATGGCCCCAGTAGTAGCCAACCCTGGGTTCCAGTTTCCTCCCTTCCCGTACCCACCAACAGAACAGCTACCAGGAGAAAAATGGTGATGAAATAGGCTGGTATGCCCAGTATCTTCAGATCTTTGTAGTCGATGATCATGACAATGATCATGACAGCAATTCCCAGAATTGAGGCTATCAATTGTTTCATAAAAAGGTTGGGTACATTCAACTGATCAGGCGAAGACATCCCCTTCAACACGATTAAACCCATCGCATTGATGAGGATGACATTCACGATCAGAAACCAGTCTATATTCTTGACCAGTGACGGCCCTTGGTTTTTCTCTATGGCATACATAAGCTGATATTTATACCTCGCTGCTGAGTTTTCATTGGTTCAGTCAAAAGCTCCCAACCCGGCTTAATCATCAGAAGGTTCAGGACTAACGATCTCGTTATTGTCTCCAGTTTCGGCTATGTTGGCTTTCCCCGCTTCTACCGGTTTCTCGACATCGGCTTCAGGGATGGGATCTGAAGCAGTTTCCCTGTTCTCATTATCGGACAGGACAGGCTCCGTGTCATTGGAATCTACTTCCTGCTGCAAATTCTCTTCATCCTTCATGGTGTTCAGGATATCAGCATAGGCGCTGGGTGTGTCGTAAACAGGGTTTCTCTTTCTGGCTCTCTGCCTGGTGGCGGCTATGATAAGGAAAATGAATGCGCCTAAAAATATCACAGCGGCAAAGGCCTGATTGTAGCGCACATTGTTGACGGACTGGAAATCATCCACTCTCATGAATTCAGTCATGAACCTTCCGAGGCTGTACAAAAGCAGATACCAAGCAAAGACCCTGCCAGGAACCTTGTTTCTCTTTCTGATGGAAAGCAAGAGGATAAAGATAAAAATATTCCACAGGGATTCATACAAAAAGGTGGGATGAACCGGTATATCAGGATTGATGCCAGCATCAGGAAAAGCCTGAATGATGCTTCCGGTCATACCCCAGGGCAGATCGGTATTTGTTCCGTAGAGCTCCTGATTGAAGAAATTGCCCCAGCGACCTATGGCCTGTGACAAAGGAAGGTACACGCAGGCAAAGTCAGTCATGGTCCACATATTAATCTTTCTGACCCTTGAAAAAATGAATACCGACAGAATTGCTCCTATAACCGCTCCATAGATGGCCACGCCACCTTCCCAGATATATAGGATGCGCTTCAGATCGTTTTTGAACATGTCCCACTTGAAGACAACAAAGAACAGCCTGGAGAATATGACCGATACGGGTAGGGCAAGTAAAAACATGTCTATCAGGTCTTCTTCCCTGATTTTGAATTTTTCGGCCTGCTTGGTTGCCAGAATGAGTGACACCAAAATGGCCGTGGCAATGATAATTCCGTACCAGTGCACGCTGATGGGACCTATTCCTAAAAACGGTCCCAGTTCAAACGCTTCCGGGCTGACATTCAGCCTGATTCCAAGCTTCGGGAATTCAATAAAGTCGACCCCCATAATCATACCTCCACAATTTATATAGGATTGATCACCGACAGTGCGGTTGTTTTAGTGAACAGGTCTCTTAAAACACTGTTGGTGTAATCAATATCCAGTTCCTCATAGACCCTGCTCAGGTCGAAATAGCTTGTCTTGTTGAAATAGCTATCCATCATCTCTCTGGCAATGATATCGGGTGAGTTGAGCGTCCTTACGAAAACACCCTCGTGGGATCTTTTGATGCGCTCAAAAACATCCGGACCAATGCCGTTTTCCACAGTGGAGTCAATCTCCCTGCGTATTTCCTGAGCCACTCTGTTGGGATCGGAAGATTGACCTCCCCAGTTGACGAAGCCATAGCTCTGATCCACCGATGCATCAAACCGGAAGGAGTCATTTATGAGCCCGTCATAATACAGCCGGTTAAAAAGCTCCGAACTTCTGCCCATGATGGAGGCAAGGATAATCCCCAGTGCTGTCCTCCTCTTGAGAAGGTCATAGCCAGCAAGACGTACCGGATCCTTGATGCCCATATTGAACAGAGGCATGGAAACCCGGAGTTTCTGCTCCTTATACTCCATGTTCACAGTTTCGGGTTCCTCGGGATACCGTTTTTCCGGCTTTCCCCCATCTTTAGATTTTATCATATTATCCACTGTTTTGAATACCAGCTCGGGTTCCACATCCCCGGCCACCACAACCACCATGTTGCTGGGTGTATAGAAGGTGTTGTAGCAATCGTAAAGGAGTTCTTTATTGATTTTGGAAATACTCTCAACTGTGCCTGCTATGTCCAGTTTGACGGGATGATTCACATACAGGCAATCCAGCAGGTTGAAGAATAGCCTCCAGTCCGGGCTATCCTCATACATACGGATTTCCTGGGCGATTATCCCCTTCTCCTTCTCAACATTTTCATCTGTGAGCCAGGGATTCTGAACATAATCCAGGAGCATCCTGAAATTGTCCTCGAAAAGGTCGGTGCACGAAAAATGGTATGCCGTCTGATTGAACGCAGTAAAGGCGTTGGGTGAGGAGCCCATTTTGGAAAACTTGTCCAGCATATTTCCGTCTTCCTGTTCAAAGAGCTTGTGCTCCAAAAAATGGGCTATGCCGTCAGGCACCTGCATAACCTGTCCGTCACTCTTCTCGAAGACATTATCGATGGAACCGTAGTCGGTTGCAAACAATGCAGTTTTCTTATTGTAGCCTGTTTTTTTCACAAGGAAGGCCTTAAGGCCTGCTGGATGATCATATTCATAAAGGGTTTCTCCCAGTCTGTTATAGGTAATTGTTTTATAGTCCATATCTGAGACCTCCTTCTTAGGGCACGGCTTGTGGGTAGTGCTTTATGACTGCACGTTATCGGGCTTTAAGAAATAAATGGTGTCCAGTTGAATCCGTCCGGCAACCCGTACCACATCATCAATGGTAACGGACTCAAGCTTTTGGGCCATGGACTCAAAATCCTCGCCATCCTGGGTCAGATGCTGACTGAAGAAGAAGTCGACAATAGCGCCCTGACTGTCCTGCATGGTTTTGATACCCGTCCTCAGGGATTTCTTTGTAGCATCCAGCTCTTCCTGAGTGATCCTGCCCTCCCTCATATCCTCAAACTGCCTGAGGATAATCTCTTCAGCCTTGTCCCGGTTTTCCTGCTCAATGCCGCTCATAATAACCATGAGCCCCTTGTATTTTTCCAGCACAGATTGGGCGTAGTAGGCCAGGCTTGCCTTCTCCCGGACATTCTGAAACAGCTTGGAGTGAACATCTCCTCCCAGTATGCCGTTGTACACCACCAGGGGATAATAATCCGGTGAGGATGGAATCACATTTGTTCTGAAGCCCAGGCACAACTTGCCCTGATTGATATTCATGGTCTCATCCACACGCCTGACTTCTTTGACGGTTTTGGTGTTATCGGTAAACCCGACCCTTCCAGGATTGGTGCGTGGTAATCTGGAGAACTGTTCAATAAAACGATGGGCACTTTCATCATCAATGGAACCGGACATGTAGACAAAGCCAGGATAGGATGAGATCATTTCCTGGTATATACCGAAGGTTTTCTGCGGTGTCAGCAGCAGCGCATCCTCCTCATAGCCCTCATCAGGAATGGCATAGGCTTCACCGCTGCACATTTCCTCTAAACACCTTAAAAACGAAAAACGCATCTTGTCATTGATCCGGCTCCGGATATAATCTATCAGATTATCCCGCTCCTGCCTGAACACAGGAACCTTGAACCCATTATCCTCCACCACAGGGTTCTGGAGGATGCACATCAAAAGCTGGCTGCACTGGTCAAAGAGCTTATCTTGCCTGCTGGTGTAGCCTTCTGCTATGTGGGACATATGGAAGCTTATGCACTGGGTTTCGCCCCTCTTGCCGCAGCCGCCATCCACAACTGCCCCGTATAGCTCTTCAAGTCGCGTCTCTAGCTCTCTTTGGGTTGCAAAATCCCTGCATCCTCTCTTGAGGACAGAGGGTATGATGGCATTTGCTGATGCCCGTTGCCTTTCCAGCCTGTCCAGAAAGAATATATCAACCCTGTTTGTCTTGAATTTTTCGGAATTAATGCGATAAAAGGTTATGCCTTCCTTCTCCGCAAGCTTCTCCGCAGATGTTTTCACCGTGGTCGATTCCATGGCGGATCCCTCCAAATATTTCGCTAAACCGTGAAACGGATCCATTACATGCCGGATAACCGCTTCACGTATTATTTTTACATAGCAAGCACTTTTTTATTTTGAGAATAATTACTGATGGAGACCATCCTTTAAAGTTAAATAATTATACCACAAAAATTTCCTCAAATCATAGTTCTCTGGATATTTATGGTCAATACCTGGGTGAACCGGCTATAAGAAACCCAAAAACCGGCCGATATATTGTATGTATAAATTAAGGGGCGGCCTTTGTGCCGCCCATCCTGGAACAGAATCCCCCCAAGGAGGTTCCCCATGTTTTATCTCAATTTTCAAAATCAGCTTCAACTGCTTCTGCTGCTCGGTTTTTCATCCTATATATTTGTTACGTCACTTTCCATAAGGCTTAAGGATCCATGCCTTAAAGCAATGGGATTATCCTTTGTCATTCCCCTCATCCTGGGCAGTTACTCATTTTTTGTTGGACCCCATAATATCAATGGAGCATCACTGTACCTAGATCTATCCTGGTTTTTTCTGATCCTCATGCTGACCCTGATATCCCTTGTCCAAAAGTCCAATGAATCCATGAAATTCCTCTATCCTGTGATCTTCTTCCTGCCCATTGCAGCAATCCTGATGCAAGGCCTTCTGCTGAGACTCAATCTCAGGAGCTTTATAGGGTTCTTCATCCTATTTCTTGCCGCCATTGAGCTGATCATGATGGTTCTCAACCTGATCAGTAAAAACAATACCCGTCTGATGCTTCACTCAGGAATTTTTCTGCTCGCACTGAACTTTGCCCTGTTCATTTCCAACAGTCAGAACCTGCTACTGATTACTTCCCTGGCTGCTGCTGGCCTGTACATATGTTCCCACTATTTCTACAGCTATACCTATGGGGTGTTGAAGTCTGAACACAGCAGGTTCAGGCAGGAACTTGAGAAAATCAATCATAGCATCCATGCAGAGGTAGTTCGTCGAATCCACGAAATAGAGCGGTCAAACAGAAAGCTTGTTGAAAAATCAAAGACCGACAGCATGACAGGGCTCTATTTGAAATCAACAATCCTGAATCTTATGGAAAACATGATAGAGCGCTCTCCAAACTCCCGGTTTTCATTGCTCATGTTTGATATTGATCATTTTAAGGGAATCAATGACAACCAGGGTCACCAGACAGGCGACAAGTGCATCAAAACACTGTCAAAACTTATGCAGACCTGTTTCAGAAAAGAAGACATACCCGGCCGTTACGGAGGGGACGAGTTCATCGTCATCCTGCCCGGTGCTTCAGCGGTTCGGGCTTACCTGACAGCCGACCGCTTCAGGCAAACCGTTCAGGAAAAATCCGATCCCAGTATAACCATCTCTGTTGGCATAGCCACATATCCCGAGGACGGGAATAGCGTCACATCCCTGATCTCCGCCGTCGATAAGGCCTTGTACACCTCCAAGGAGAATGGTAGAAACCGAGTGACCTGTTACAATATGGTGGATAAGAATTAGAGGTTCCAACTTCCCAGATACCGCTTTTGCTCCTCGGTGAGGGCATCTATACGAATGCCAATGCTTTCAAGCTTACTTTGAGCTATCCTCTGATCAATGCTCTCAGGAATGTCAAACACCCCGGGCTTGAGTTTGCCCCTGTTTTCGATGATGTAGAGGGAGGCTAAAGCCTGAACAGCGAAGCTCATATCCATAATCTCGGCGGGATGTCCGTCTCCGCAGGCCAAGTTGACCAAACGACCCTCTCCCAGAAGATATATCCATCGGCCATCAGCCATCCTGTATCCTGTGATGTTCTCCCTGCTCTCCTGAATCTCCGCAGCAAGTTCTTCCAGTTCGGGTATGGAGATTTCCACATTGAAATGACCCGCATTACAGAGCACTGCACCATTCTTCATCTTCTTGTAATGATCCCCGCAAATCACACGTTCACAGCCGGTTGCGGTAATAAAGAAGTCGCCCAGCGGAGCAGCCTCATCCATGGGCATCACTGAAAACCCGTCCATCACCGCCTCAATAGCCTTCACAGGATCTATTTCGGTCACTATCACCTGGGCACCGAGCCCTTTGGCCCTCATGGCAATACCCTTTCCACACCAGCCATATCCGGCGACAACAACGGTTTTACCTGCCACAATCAAATTAGTGGTACGGTTGATGCCGTCCCAAACCGACTGTCCGGTTCCATAGCGATTGTCAAATAAATGTTTACACATGGCATCGTTTACGGCCATCATGGGTATCTTCAGGGCTCCGTCCCGCTCCATGGCTTTGAGCCGGAGGATACCGGTGGTTGTCTCCTCGCACCCGCCCCAGACATCCGGCAGAAGATGGGATAATTCGTTATGCAGGCAATTGACCAGGTCTCCTCCGTCATCGATGATGATATTGGGGCCATGATCAAGGGTCATCCTGATATGTTCCATATATTCATCCGGCGAAGCATTGTACCAGGCAAATACCTCCATTCCGTCTGCAGCAAGCCCTGCAGCCACATCGTCCTGGGTGGACAGGGGGTTGCTTCCGGTGACTGCCATCTGTGCTCCTCCCGATGCAAGAACCTTTGAGAGATAGGCGGTCTTTGCCTCCAGATGAACAGACAGGGATATCTTCACACCCTCAAAGGGACGCGTCCTTTTAAACTCCTCTTCAAGCCCGGAAAGAATGGGCATGTTGCGCTTCACCCACTCAATCTTACGCCTGCCCGAGTCAGCCAGCGAAATATCCCTGATCCTGCTTTTCATTTCAATACCCCTCTCTTCTTTCTTCTATTGGATTTTACCAGACTATGATCTAAAAATAAAGGCTGCCCATATTTCATTATTAGTATTTTCTGTTGACAAATTAACCCATATGTATTATACTACATTACATGACTAATGCAGTAATAGTGTGGTGATGTAATGAGACTTAATCCAACCGATCTGAAGCCCATCTATATCCAGATTGCCGAAGGGATTGAGGATGATATTCTCAACGGGGTGCTGGAGGAAGGGAATGAATGCTATTCCCAGTACCAGATCTCCAAGATGTTCAATATCAATCCCGCCACTGCGGCCAAGGGTATCAACATCCTGGTTCAAGAGGGCATCCTCTACAGGGTGCGCGGGCTTGGAATGCATGTATCAGAGGGGGCAAAGGCCATGATCCGCCAGAAAAGACGCCCGGCAATTGCCGAGAGCATCAGAAAACTGGTTATGGAGGCAGTAAAGCTGGACATCAGCAAGGAAGAGCTGATCCAAATGATCAATGATGTGACAATTCCCAAAAAGGAGGACCAATAATGAATGCTGTAATCCTGCAAAATCTGGTCAAGAGGTTTGGGAAAAAGAACGTTCTTGACAATATCAGCCTGGAGTTGCCCGAGAATTGCATCGTCGGACTTATAGGCCGGAACGGTGCCGGCAAGACAACGCTTCTGAAAACACTGGCAGGCTACTTAAGACCCACAGAGGGAAGGGTAACGGTTCTTGGCCAGGAACCTTTCGATAATATAAGGGTGCTTTCCGACATCGTATTTATGGATGATGAAAGGTACAACGATTCAGCAGTTCTGTGGGATCTCGTCAACCAGGCAGCACTTTCCTACAGCCGGTTTGACAAAGTAACGGCCTTAAAGCTTCTGGATTACTTCAATATACCCGTAAAGGCCAAGATCAAAAAGCTTTCCAAGGGTATGAAGACACTCTTTTCCCTGGTCATTGCACTGCTTAGCCGAAGCCCTCTGACCATGTTGGATGAACCCACTATCGGGCTGGACGCGGCTCACCGTAAGGAGTTCTTCAGCCTTCTATTAAGGGATTATACCAATCACCCCCGCACAATCATTGTCTCCAGCCATCTCATAAGCGAACTGGAGGGTTTGATGGAGCAGGTGGTACTGATCGATCAGGGCAAGCTGATCTTTAATAGAGCCATCGAGGATGTGCAGAGCTATGCCCTGTACCTTTCAGGCCACAGAAGGGTCCTTGAGGAACTGGAAGGGCGGCACAGCATTATCTATAAGGAATCAATGGGAGAAATGCTGGTTCTGGGTGTTGTCAACAACCTGTCAGAGGAAGAACTTCAGGGGTTGGAATCATCGGGGGTCAAGATCAGTGCCATGAGCGTTCAGGATGTCTGCGTAAACCTAACCGCAACCAATAAGGGAGGTGTTCTTGATGTTATCGCAAAATAGCAGGCTTCGCGCCATGAAATCTCTTTTATACAGCTATTATGTGGACTTCAAATCATTTTATGGCATATATATTGGAATCATGACAGGGCTTTTACTTAGCAAGTTAGCATTATCCTCTTCAGCCTCAGGCAGCAGTTCCCTGAGTGCCGGGCTGGTAAATGGGATGTTTATGCTACCCATTGCCATGATCATAATAACCAGCAATTCAGAGTTATTGAAAAAATTCTCCTTCCCCGTGGACAGGAATATGTTGGTGTTTTCACACATCATACTCATATTGGTACTTCCCGTCATAATGCTGCTTACATCCTGCGGCTTCCATCTGCTGGAAACCCTTGCAGCAGAAATAGCCCTGACCGCAACAGGAAACTTCTTCTACACATGGGTCATCACAAAGGACAGCTTTCTTGTCGGGTTTGCCTTATCCTATATAATCATGGTCTGTGTCGGGGGAATAACCTGGATGGTTTTTGCCTGGTTCTACCGCCACAAGATTGCCACAAGCGTGGTTTGCGGAACCTTTCTGCTAGCTCTGATTTATTTAAGAAACTTTCGGGATGCCTTCCTCAACCTGATAAATTTAATTGTTTACAGCCCCTCGCCGGGAATGCTCTTCCTGAAGTTTTCCGCAATAACCCTGATATCCTTTGCGGTGGGTTATATCCCCATTAAACGAATGGAGGTAAAGTAAAATGAATAAATGGATAGTGATAGCAGTATCAATTGCCCTGGTTTTATCCTTTACCCTGGTATATCTGCTCAGTCCAAACGACGCCGATTATCTTGCAAGATATACCCCTGAAAACTATGTAACCGTAGCTGCTTTTGATGTACCCCTTGACGGTAACAGGATTGTGGACGTGGTTTCTTCCGTGTTTCCGTTTCACTTCAAAACACTGAAAATGGATATCGACAGGATTGAAATAAGGATTAACAGGAACATATCGGGCGATCTTTCAGGATATATGCGAGAGAACCTTAAGGCCGAACTCTACCCTGTGCCCGTAACCTATGAGCGCTTCAACCTGGAAATCAGCTTTCCCAGACCCGTTCGCAATTATATGGCTGAAACCTTCGGTATTGTCAGGATCTTTGATCACTACAACGAATTGATGAGGGAACATGCAGAGCTTATGATCTGCGTACCGATGAATTATGAGATTGAATAGTAACCCGGACCACACTCGGGGCAAGATTTTGGCGCCCTGAACAAGGGTTTTCAGCCATGTTAAAGATAATGAAATACCAAATAATTAGGGCCGGTTCCCATAAAAAGGACCGGCCATCGCTATTTACAGGATAATGTAATGCTGCGTTTCTACCGTTACTCCCAGCTTCCTACTATCTCCCTGACCAGTGAAGAAAACTTCTTCTCTACGCTCTTGCCGGTCTCCATCACCTCTTCATGGGTGAGGGGCTGATCCAGGATACCCGCTGCCATATTGGTGATACAGGATATCCCCAGAACCCTCATGCCCATATGTCTTGCAACAATCACCTCGGGTACGGTGGACATACCTACCGCATCAGCACCCAGAATGCGCAGAGCTTTGATTTCAGCCGGAGACTCAAAGGATGGCCCCTTACAGTAGGAATAAACCCCATTCTTAAGATCAATCCCGACCCTTTCCGCACATACCATGGCAAGCTTTTGCAGTGAACGGTCGTATGCGGCGGACATGTCGGGGAACCGGGGCCCAAGATCATCGAGATTCACACCCCTTAAGGGGTTCTCGGCAAAGAAGCCTATATGGTCTTTTATGAGCATGAGATCACCGGGTTTAAAGTCTGTGTTCACTCCCCCGGCAGCATTGGTCACCATAAGGTTTTTTATGCCCATCATCCCGAATACCCGTATGGGATAGATCACAACCCCCATATCATGGCCTTCGTAGTAATGAAACCGCCCTTTCATAGCCACCACGTATCTGCCACCAAGGCGTCCGAAGATCAGCTTGCCCTCGTGTCCCGGAACGGTGGTTGCAGGAAAGTTTGGTATCTCCTCATAGGAAATCTCCTGCCTGCCCTCAATGAAGTCAGCCAGCCTGCCCAACCCTGAGCCCAGGATTATGGCAATCTCGGGCGTACCCTCAGTAATGTTTCTCAAATACTCTACGGTTTTTTCAAGCCTTTTTACAGTATCCTTCATAACAGATCCTCCTTAACCTAATCCGAACAGCGATAACTGGCTGCTTTCGTCCATTCCGTCCAGGCAGCCGTGTTCTGACAGGATTTCAATGACCGCCTTGGATATGCCTGATTTCATTTTCAGATCCTCTATGGATACAAATTCCCCATCTTTTCGGGAATCCACAATATTGGCCGCTGCCGCGGTTCCCAGCCCCTGCAGTGCGGTGAGGGGAGGCAGTATGCCATCCTCGGTTATTATGAAGCGGGTAGCATGGGATTTATACAGATCCACAGGCAGGCAGTTAATGCCCCGTGCATACATTTCTCTTGCCACCTCCAGAATGGTCAGAAGGTCTTTCTCCTTTTGGGTGACCATCTTGCCCTTATCCTCTATATCCTTTATAGCCAGGCTGACTGCGTCAGGCCCCCGGGATATGATGTTGGCGTCAAAGCTGTCTGCCCGGACGCTGAAATAGGTGGCATAAAAGGCTTCCGGATAGTAGACCTTGAACCAGGCTATCCTGAATGCCATCATCACATATGCTGCGGCGTGAGCCTTTGGGAACATATATTTAATCTTCTTACAGGATTCTATGTACCAACCGGGAACTCCCTTCTCCTCCATGAGGGTCTCCTGTTCGGGGGTAAGGCCTCTGCCCTTTCGGACACTCTCCATGATCTTGAAGGATGTTAAGGGTGGCAGGTCGTTCATTAAAAGGTAGGTCATGATATCATCACGGGTACAGATAACCTCCGACAACGTGGCCACCCCGTTTCTCACCAGGTCCTGAGCATTATTGAGCCACACGTCGGTTCCGTGGGACAGACCCGAGATACGGATCAGTTCCCCAAAGGTGGTGGGCTTGGTATCCACAAGCATCTGCCTTACAAACTTGGTACCGAATTCGGGAACTCCGATGGTCCCCACCTGGCTGTCGATCTGCTCGGGAGTAACGCCCAGAGGTTCGGTCCCCGAGAAGATGCCCATGGTTTTTTTCTCACCCAGGGGTATGGCTCTGGCGTCCACCCCGGTTAAATCCTCCAGCATGCGGATAACAGTCGGATCATCGTGTCCCAGTATATCCAGCTTAAGAATTCTGCCGCTGATGGAATGGTAATCAAAATGTGTCGTGATGATCTCGGAGCTGGTATCATCGGCAGGACGTTGTATGGGTGAAAAATCATAGATCTCCTTGTGCCGGGGCACCACCATGACTCCGCCGGGATGCTGTCCCGTGGTGCGTTTGGTACCCATGCAGCCCGCCGCCAGCCGGTTAAGTTCGGCACGCGTTCCCGGTATCCCTCTTTCCTCCAGAAACTTCTTTGCAAAACCAAAGGCCGTCTTTTCTGCGATGGTGGCTATGGTGCCGGCACGGAAGGTATATCCTTCTCCGAACAGCTCCTCGGTATATTTATGGGCTCTCGGCTGGTATTCCCCCGAGAAGTTCAGATCGATGTCAGGCTCCTTGTCGCCATCAAAGCCCAGGAAGGTTTCAAAGGGTATGTCATGGCCATCCTTGATGAGGGGATTACCGCAATTGGGGCATGCCTTGTCAGGAAGGTCAAAGCCGCAGGCTACCTGCTTGTCCTTAACAAAGAACTCGGAATACCTGCAGTGCCCGCACCGGTAATGGGGCGGAAGTGCATTGACCTCGGTGATTCCGGTTAAAAAGGCTATGAAGGAAGAGCCCACCGACCCTCTGGATCCCACCATATAGCCATCGGACAAGGATTTTTGAACAAGCTTCCGTGCAATCATATACAGGGATGAAAATCCGTTTTTTATGATGGAACCAAGTTCACGATCCACCCTCTGCCTCACCAGTTCGGGAAGGGGATCCCCATACATATCCCTGGCCATATCCTCACTTATGCGTTTAACATCCTCTTCAGCACCCTCCAGAGAAGGCGGGAAAGTACCATCGGGAATGGGAAGGACATCCTCTATGCTCTCACTTATGGCTACCGGATTGGTTACAACTACCTGAAAGGCCTCGTCCTCACCCAAGTAGGAAAACTCCTCCAGCATCTCATCGGTAGTTCTGAAATAAATAGGTGCCTGCTTGTCTGCATCCTTGTATCCCTGACCTGTCTGAAGGATCTGCCTGAACACGGCATCATCGGGATCCAGAAAATGAACGTCGCAGGTGGCAACAACCGGCTTACCCAGTTGTTCTCCCAATGCCACAATCTGACGGTTTAAATCTCTTAAAGCTTCCTCATCCTTAACCACACCCTCGCGAACCAGGAACTGGTTGTTGCCGATGGGTTGTATCTCCAGATAGTCATAGCGGGCGGCTATGGCTTCAATATCTTCACAGGGTTTTCCCTCCCGCAGGGCACGGTATAATTCACCTGCCTCACAGGCACTTCCTATGATCAGTCCATCACGGTACTTCTCGAATAGGGACCAGGGCACCCTGGGTCTTTTGTAGAAATAGTTCAGATGGCTTTCTGAAACGATCTTATATAGGTTTTTAAGACCGGTTTGATTCTTTACCAGAATTACTGCATGGTATGTATCGGCGCTTTTATAGTCCAGCTCACCATTGCTGTTATATCTTTCATCCACAAGAAGATAGGCCTCCATTCCATAAATCACCTTTATCTCCCTGTTGGACTTTTTGAGTTTAGCGGCTACCTCCTGTGCCTCCGGGAATGCCTGAACCACACCATGGTCGGTGATAGCAATGGCTTTATGCCCCCAATCGGCAGCCCGCGTAATCACATCCTTTACCGAGGTGATTGCATCTAGCTGGCTCATCTGGGTATGTAGATGAAGTTCCACCCTTTTTTGGGATGCCTGATCCGCCCTGACTTTCGGGTTAGCTTCAATATATTCGATTGCCCTGAGCTTGATAGTGAGCTCCTTCTCATAAGCATCAAACTCCGCATCGCCGTTAACCCGGACATGGGATCCCACCTTCAGCTTCTCCTTTAAAACCTCCATCTCCTGTTCCTTCGCAAAAGCCTTGCAGGTAAGGGATGAGGTTCGATCGGTTATGTCCATGCTCAGGAGGGTACGCCCATTTTTCAGTTCTCGGGTCTCCATCCTGATGATCTCACCGGACAGCACAACACTTCCCGAATTTATGTCCACGTCCACCATGGGCGACGGCTCTCCCTTGAAGGGTCGGCCATAAATAACACGCTGATTGTTGAAATTCTGTCCCCGGCTTCCTCCGTTTCTTACGTACTTGCCATAACCCTTTTCCTGAGCGGCGGAAGCTGATGACCCTTTTTTATCTTTGGGTAATGGTACTCCGGACTCCTGGCTGGAGAGCACCTGAGCTACAATTCTGGCCTCACTCTCCATCTTCTCAGCAATATAATCAACCGTCCCCCTCTTCTTGTCTTCAGTCTCACTGAAGGAAACCCTGACATCACTTTGGAACAGCATTCTGATAATCTTCTCCATATGCTTTCCTGCTCCGGATGCCTTAAGCACCGAACAGCCTGATCCGGGAAGGCATACCATGAGTTGCCTGCCCCTAAGCCTGAACTCGGCATTTTTCAGAAAGGGTACCAAATGAGATTTACTGCGGCAGGTGTAGCGGATGATTATTCCCTTGTGCCAGTCATCCAATTCTTCGGGAAGGGGTATGGTAAAGCCGGGTCTGATATCGACCCGTGCAGAAAAATAGTCTGTAAGTGTTTTTTCAAGTTGCAGAATTTTATCAGGACAGATCTGCTGGCTGATATCCAGACAGAGTTCGATTCTTTTTTCAGACTTATGATAATTGAGTTTGGTAATAAAGGCTTTTGAAAAATCATGCTGTAACTGATCTATGGGTATGATGTGTTTAAACGCCTCGCAAAGGGATAACTTTTTGAGAACGTTTTCATCCATGGTTCTTTCAGTCCTTTCAAGAAGTGCTGGCTGATCATTGGTTAAAACCTATACCCATATTCTATCATATGCGTTCGAAATGGGGGAACTCTTTTACATGTCAAACAGATCCGAAATCACTGAAAGGAAAGATGCGCAGAAGACATCGTCCGATAACACGATCCTTGTTCACAGGCCCAAACACCCGGCTGTCGCGGCTCTTATTCGGCAGCCTGTTATCACCCAGGACATAGATGCAGCCTTCAGGCACAATCATATCTGAATAGAGATCATTCATTTCATCGGTATGGGTTCCATTGATATAGGTCTCCTGCAGCTCTTGTCCATCCACATAGACCTTGCCGTCCCGTATCAGAACATGCTGGTTTTCAACAGCAATAATCCGCTTGATGGCATGCTTGCGCCTGGCCCCCAAAAGTTCGGGAATTCGCATGACAACGATATCCCCCTGGCGCAGGGTGCCAAAGCGAGGAGTAATGCTTTCGATAATCAGCACATCGTTATTCTTCAGAGTAGGAACCATGGAAGTTCCTTCAACAACGGTGATCCTGCCCAGAAACAACACAATCAGAAGGGCCAGCAACACGGCAATGCCGATATGCAGACCCCAATCAAGGATTTCCTTTATTATTTTATTCTTCACTTTTTTTACTCACCGTCTTGATATGAAGCTCCTCAAGCTGCTTTTCCTCCACCACATCAGGAGCGTTGGACATCAGGCATGAAGCTGCTTGAACCTTTGGGAAGGCTATGACATCACGGATGTTATCCGTGCCTGCAAGGAGCATGGTCAGCCGATCCAGTCCAAAGGCCATTCCACCGTGGGGCGGCGTGCCATATTTAAAGGCTTCAAGCATGAACCCAAAGCGATCCCTGGCCTGTTCGTCAGAAAGCCCGATTACACGGAACATTTTAGCCTGAAGTTCCTGGCTGTGGATACGAATGCTTCCGCCGCCAACCTCGTAACCATTCATAACCAAATCGTAGGCCTTGGAACGAACCTTTCCAGGATCTGAATCCAGGTACTCTATATCTTCGTCCATGGGAGCCGTAAACATATGGTGTCTGGCAACCCAGCGCTTTTCTTCCTCATCATATTCCAACAGCGGGAATTCGGTTACCCAAAGAATATCGTAGCGGTCATGGTCGATGAGCCCCAGCTTCTCACCCAATTCCAGCCGCAGATGCCCCAGGGCATCAAAGACAATCTCATCCCTGTCCGCCACAAAGAGGAGAAGATCCCCGGGTTTTGCATCCAGTCTGTCTTTTATACTCTCAATCTCGGTTTCGGTCAGAAATTTGGCAATGGGTGATCTAAGTCCGTCCTCCTCCACCACCATCCATGCAAGACCCTTTGCCTTATAGGTTTTTGCAACCTCGCCCAAAGCATCGATCTCTCTACGGGAGAATTTGGAGCCTGCTCCTATGGCATTGATGGCGCGTACGCTGCCACCGTTTTCCACCGCATCTTTGAAGACTTTGAACCCTGATTCGGCCACAAGGTCGGAAACATTCACAAGCTCCAGCCCAAAACGGGTGTCCGGCTTATCCGATCCAAAACGCTCCATGGCTTCTGCATAGGTCAGCCTCCTGAATGGAGCCGGCATGTCGATGCCCAGCGCTTCCCTGAACAGGCGGCTTACAAAGCCCTCGTTGATTGTCATTACATCTTCCACATCCACAAAGGACATCTCAAGGTCAATCTGTGTGAACTCAGGCTGCCTGTCAGCCCTGAGATCCTCATCCCTGAAACACTTGACAATCTGCATGTAACGGTCAAATCCCGATACCATCAGCAGCTGCTTGAATATTTGAGGGGATTGGGGAAGAGCATAGAATTTTCCCGGATGGATGCGGCTGGGAACCAGATAATCCCTTGCCCCTTCCGGCGTGCTCTTGGTGAGAACAGGTGTCTCTATCTCACAAAACCCGTTTTCATCATAGTAGTCGCGGGCAATCTTTGCTATCCGGTGGCGCAGCATGAGATTTCCCTGTAAATCTGGCCGGCGCAGATCCAGATAACGGTGCTTAAGTCTCAAAACCTCATTGGCATCCGAGTTCTCCTCTATATGAAATGGAGGGGTCTCGGATTTGTTGAGGATCCTGAGCTCTGAAGCAATTATTTCGATCTCCCCGGTTTCCATGTTTTTATTGATGGCATCGTCGCTTCTTCGTGCAAGAATTCCCCTCACCGCCAGAACAAATTCGCTTCTGACCTGAGAGGCCTTGTCATGAAGTTCGGGATCGGTCTCACTGTTGAATACAACCTGAATGATACCGCTTCTGTCCCTTAGGGTAACAAAAATCAGCTTACCCAAATCCCTTCTTCTCTGCACCCATCCCATGACCACCACTTCACGGCCAACATCGGATGGCTTGAGCTCTGTGCAACGATGCGTTCTTTTCATGCCTTTTATGGTCTCTGACATATGATCTATCTGCCTTTCTAGTCGGTTTCCCTTATCTTGACAAGCCTGTCGATAAGGGTATCAAGACTTATATCCTTGAACTCTCCGGTTTTCATATCCTTCAAAGATGCCTTGTTGCTCTCCACCTCGTTGTCGCCTATTATGAGGGCATATCTGGCACCCAGCTTATCCGCATATTTCATCTGAGCCTTTACGCTCCTGCCCATGATATCCTTGATACAGGTAATGCCTTCGGATCTGAGCTCCCAGGCAAGCCTTTCACAGAGCTTTTCTGCCTTTTCCCCAATGGATCCAAGATAGATAACAGGGCCTGGCTGGGCAGGAATTCCAATGCCCTGGCTTTCCATCTCAAGGAGCAGCCTCTCAACGCCTATGGCAAAACCAATCCCCGGTGTGGGCGCTCCGCCACAGGTTTCAATCAGGCCGTCATATCGGCCACCGCCGCAGACGGTACCCTGGCTTCCTATGTTTCGTGATACAAACTCAAAAACAGTCCTGTTGTAGTAATCCAGCCCTCTGACAATTCCCCTGTCAATCTCATGATGTATGCCGATTTCCTGGAGCTTTTGGGTAACCTTTTCAAAATGCACCCTGCAATCATCACAGATATGATCCAGAAGAACCGGCGCCTCTTTAAGATGCTGCCTGCAGCCTTCATCCTTACAATCAAGAATACGCATGGGATTGCGGTCTATGCGCTCCTTACAGGTTTCGCACATATTCCCGATTTTGTCAGCCAAAAAATCCTTCAGCTTCTGGTTGTAAGCCGCCCGGCATTCGGGGCAGCCAATGCTGTTCAGGTTAAGGGTGAGGTTTTTGATTTTGAGACTGTCAAAAAACAGAACCAAAAGAGAGATAACCTCCGCATCAGCCGACGCATCCGCCGCTCCGAAAAGCTCAACCCCAAGCTGATGGAATTCGCGGAATCGGCCTTTTTGCATCTTCTCGTAGCGGTAGGCCGTGATATTATAAAACAGTTTTGTGGGTTGGGGCAATGAGGCCATGCCGTGTTCGATATAGCTTCGAACCACACCTGCGGTACCCTCTGGGCGCAGGGTAAGGCTTCTTCCACCCTTGTCCTCAAAGGTGTACATCTCCTTTTGAACAATATCGGTGGTATCGCCAACCCCCCGCTGAAACAGCTCGGTATGCTCGAAAACAGGCAGGCGAATCTCCCTGTATCCGAATCTTCTACAAATCTGTGCAAACTTCTGTTCCACAAAGATCCATTTATCTATCTCGTCAGGCAGTATGTCATGGGTTCCTTTCGGCGCCTGTGTCAACATCCTTCGCCACTCTCCCATCCGTTCGTCTAGTCTATCGATTCATTGTAACCATTCAGTCATGGGTTGTCAACGCATGGCATACTGCAGAGCACTACAACTCTGCCATGGGCTGCCCATTGATCCATCATCCCTGATCAGCTGGTTCAGTCGTTGTATTTCTTGTATTTTTGATGGCGGCAGGTCATCTTGAATCCTTTACACATCCTTATGAGCGGGTTTAATTCTCCCTGGAATATTTCCCGCCCCCCTCCCGGCAGCAGCACATCATGCTCCTGGTCTGTGTATAAGCTATTTTATCATATATGTGGGAACAGATAGAAGTAAGAAACAAAAAAAGAACGGAGCTACCGAACCTTACAGGATCCCTGCAATCACTTACCCGCTCTTAATGGTATCCATATAATATGTCATTGCGAGGAGGCCCTGCCGACGAAGCAATCTCACGAAATGGAGGTTGGATGTGAGAAGTGAGAAATGAGAATCTAAGAAGGTTTAGAGGTCGAGATTGCCGCGTTCAGCTTCGCTTCACTCTCAATGACAATAAGAGATCCCGTAAAGGTAAGGTCGCATTGCGATAAGACACCGAAACATCCTGTGAGAATGAGATAAGGGCGGCTGTTGTTTGAGCGGAGCGAGTTCAGCCGACCCTCATTCGAACAGTTGATGTTTCGCAGACGTGCCGCTCAGCGACCGGGCTTTGCGGGATCACTGTTATCATTCGCCCGGTGTGGAATCCTCAGAAATATCTCCGTATACCGGGTCTTCCTCTCCACTTTTATGCTGAGGAAGGGAATCCTCATCCTCTTCTTCCAGCACTTCGCCTTGGGGAAGTGCGACAGATTCTTCCTTCTCAGGCAAGGTCCCATCATCCCGCCTCAGCGAGTCCTCATTATACTCCTCATCAGTTAGCTGGTTAAAGCTCAGTGTCACTTTGAAGAGATCACCGTCAATGCTGATGTCAAATCTTCCGCCGCAGGCATGGGTAAAACTTCGGGCGATGGCCAGCCCCAGCCCGGATCCTTCGGTAGATCGGGCTTTATCCCCTCTCACAAAGCGCTCCATGATCTCTTCTGAATCGAAGTCCATCTCGTAGCCTGCTATATTTTTAATCTCCACTATCACCCTGTTGTTATCTGAGATCAGATTCACATAAACCCTGGATGATTTCATTGAGTATTTTAATGCATTGGAGATCAGATTCTGAAATACCCGGTAGAGCCGCCTGCCGTCACTCATGATATAAACAGGGAAGCTGGGTACTTTCACTTTGAAGGTCAGATCCGACTGCTCAATCTGCTCACTCATATCTGCCAGTGTCTGCTCCATGAGCCTGACAAGATCAATTCGTTCCATGGCAAGAACCATGTCACCACTTGCTGCCCGGCTGAGTTCAAACAAATCCTGGATAAGGGTCTTGAGTCTGTCGGATTTTTGGGAGAGTATCTGGACATAATCCTTCACGGTATCCGGAAGCCCCTCCTCCCTGCCGATCAGGTCGGTGTAGCTGATGATGGAAGTTAAAGGTGTTTTCAGGTCATGGGAAACATTGGTGATCAGTTCCATCTTCATACGTTCGCTTCTCACCTTTTCTTCCACAGCATTTTGAATGCCGCTCTGAATGAGGGTCAGGTTCTCCCAGGCCCTGTAAAAATCCGAATCTGGGGACAGGGAAGACGAACCTTCATATTTCCCGTTTTTCATGGCTTCAATCCGCTCCACCACCAGTCCAAGGTCGTTCACAGTCCTGCGGAAGCGCCTGAGATACAGATAGAGCAGGTATAAGCCGGCAGCCACGAAGGGTATTGCCATGAGCGCTACTCTATGCCCGGCAGCAGCAAAAACAAACGCAAAAAACACAAGGATAACCTCGGCAGCTACCAGAGCATAGATCCGCCACAGTAATGCTTTCTGAAAGGGTTTTTTGCTCTCATACCGCCGATAATGGCCAACGAGCCAGGTGATAGAATTATTTGCGAAGAACTGCTTTCTATTGGTCAGCAAATCCACAAGCATTGTATAGAACCACCACAGACCGCAAAGGTTCAGAATACCGCTTGCAATGGAAAAGCCGTGATCGCTGACGGTATGGAAAAAGAAGAGCAGAACAAACAACGAAAAAACCAGCTTGACCTCAAACCACAGCCGGCCGGATATCCGGGCCAGGGTTCTGTCGAACTCCCTTTTGTCACTTCTTCTTACCAGGGCTATGAGCAGCATGATCAAATCCAGAGCCACAATCCCAAGAACCCAAAAACATGCCCGTCTTGCACGTTGAGCCCATTGCTTTATCATATAGAGGCTGCTTAAGCCAGAGTAGTTTTCTACCAGATCTTTTTTGACCATCAGGAGGGCCCGTACTTCTGGAAAATCGCTGCTCCTGTACAGATATGGCCTCAGCAATGTGTTCTGGTATCCGTTTTCGTAGCTGTAGGCATTGACAGTCCTGTTCCGGTTTTGTACCGTGATCTCCGAACCATTGTAGTAGATATAATAATCATAGCCCTGGGGCAGTATCACCTTGTCCCAGGCATTAAGTGTGTCACCATTCAGGCTGCCCAACGTTTCCTGGGCAAGAACCGTTTCTTTTTCTATGTTTCCTAAAGTTTTTCCGGTTATAAGGTTTTCGGCATAATAGAGCAGGTTCTCCCCCTCGTCCGAGAAGGCGTAAACAAGCCCCTCCGCATCATTGATACCCTTGGCAACCCTCATAAGATGTTCGAAATGATTTGCAATTTCCTGTTTGAATTTCGAGGTGTCCTTGATGTCCCACCGGATGACGGCCATGATGTCTCCAAAGTGGTTGATAATCTCATCTGCATTCCCAAGCCCCAGCACAGCCAACCCTAAGAAAACACTAGCCCCGAGAAAAAAACACATCCATACCAAAAAGGCTCTAAATTTTTTCGATTTTGTACCCAATACCCCACACCACCTTTAAGTATTTGGGCTCTTTCGGGTTAATTTCTATCTTCTCCCTGATCCGCCGGATATGCACCATCACCGTATTTTCAACACGGAAGGCCGGCTCTCCCCACACCCGCTCATAGATTTCCTCCGCCGGAAACACTCTTCCCGGATACCGCATGAGAAGCTCCATAATCCTGGTCTCGGTAGCTGTCAGCTTAACAGGTTCTCCCAATAAGGTGAGGGTACGCGTTTCCAGATGGTAGCAAAGATCGCCGGAACGCAGAACGCCACTTTTTTCGGAACCATTCATATCCCCCAGCGTCATAAATCTGCGCAGTTGAGCCTTGACCCTTGCCATAAGCTCCAGAGGGTTGAACGGCTTGGTGACATAGTCGTCGGCTCCCATGGACAAACCCAGGATTTTGTCGCTGTGTTCGGATTTGGCTGACAGGATGATGATGGGTATATTCCTTTCTTCGCGAATCTTCATGGTCGCCGACAGGCCATCCAGCCGGGGCATCATGATATCCAGCAAAATCAGCTGGATGCTGTGGGTCGCCAGAATATCCAGAGCCTGGAGCCCATCGTAGGCCTTATAGACCCGGTATCCCTCATTTTCAAGATTGATGCTTATGGCCTTTACAATCTCCCTGTCGTCGTCCACCACAAGAATGCCGGGATTATCCATACAGCTACCTCCTTCCTTACATGATACATCATCGTGGCAAAAAGTCACAGTTTCAAATAGAAAGAAACCCTTCAAACCCTGCATCCATCCTAAAAGGATAAACTTACAAAAGGCCTGATGGATTTCTTACAAATTTCTTACGAATATAGCCATCATATAATTTTGTTGTTAAATAACGCCCTTTTATCACTTGAGCCAGATATCCACCACGCCGTACAAATCATTGACACTGTAGTACAAGCTCCATAACCCCCATGCGTTTGCTGCTTCCTGAATGAGTTTGGGAACATCATAGCTGTCTTCATCATAATTTGTAATCCTCAGAGAAATCCGATCCTTCCCGCCTTTTACCGCATCCTCAAGGCAAACATTGAACTCATGGGAAGATGCCACCGCAAGCCCATAATAATGATAATAGTTATAGGTTGTACCATAGCATTGTGGATAAGCTGCCCTGTCCCAGGAGTGATCCCTTTGAATGTCCTGGTCTGTAAGGTTAAAATAGACGTGTGACAGAATCTGTTCGCCGCCAGCCATAACCGGATCATTCCAGGTGGCATCCACATGATAATACTCACCGTCCAGGCAGACTATATTCCAGGCATGGCGCTCTCCCTTGGAGTATCCGGCCACAACAAGGCTCGGGATATTCACCCGATCCAGCATAAGCTTCATGGCTTTGGCATACCCTTCACATACCGCCATGCCATTAACCAGAACACCATAGGCAGTGTAGTCCTCCGGTGGAGTTGTGCCCTCTTTCAGGTTCTCAATATCATAACGGCAGTTGTTCACGATATAATCATGAATAGCCAGTTCCTTTTCAAAATCGTTCATTCCCGGTTGAATTATTTCGTCCAGGATTTCATCAGCTGTTCGTATCGTAGTTTGAACGGCGCTGAGAATAAAGTCACGGCTCTTGCTGTATTTAAGAGTCAGCTGTCCATCGCTTCTATAGCGGCCTCCCTCATAGAACATGATCTCGGGGTTGTCCAGTATGATCTTTTCGATAATACCAAAAACAATCCTGGAATCATCCCCGGTACCAAGAACGGGAAGAATCACCTGCTCCTCAGCATTCTTCAAGGCCTCTGTGATCAAATCGTAAATCCGGTCAATCTTTTGGTCGTAGGTAAGATTGGCGGTCTCCCTAGGCTCTCCGGAAAGATCATCGGGTTTGGGATCTGCCGGTTCAATCACCTCTTCTGAATCGGGAGTGGTATCAGTAAAGCCCGGATCACTCACAAGATCGCTGTTTGCATCCGGGTCAGGGAAATCCGCAGGTTCAGCGGGTATGGGCCTGATCACATCACCGTCCGCTATCCCTTCAGCATTATCCTGGGAAGAGATATTCCTTTTATTATCCATAGAAAATCTATCCTGTGCCAGACGGAGAATATGACCTCTGATAATAAAGATCACAAAAGCAAGGAGTATAAAAAAAGCCCATCCACGAACCCTGGAACGGCGCCCTTTATGGAGGAGTTTACCGCAACGGCCGCAACGTTCCCAGTACGATGGCATATATGATCCGCATTTTTTACATTTTTCCAACCCATCGTAGCGGTACGACAAGCCAACACCCCCGAAACCAGATCTATAAGGCATAACTGATGCATGCATATATAAGCCAAATGAGAATGCTGCCGGAACTACTTTGCGTTTCTGTTCCGAACATAGATATGCTTGATGTGGGGCTTTCCGGTATCCCTCTCATCGATTTCAAACTGGCTGATAGCCTTGATAAGCGGCGTCAGCTTATTAAAGCCATAGTTCCTGGAATCAAAATCGGGTCTTTTCTTCTGGATCAGGCTACCAACCTCTCCCAGAAAGGCCCAACCCGAATCATCGGCCAGATCGGAGATTGTAACAGAAAGCAGTTTTATGACATCTTCGGGAATCCTGTCATCACTCTCGGGTTCGCTATGGGGCTTGCTGCCCTTAGGCTTCCTGGCCTTGGGCGGCGCCGCCTCTTTTTTCTCATCGGATTTTCCTATGATCTCAAGATAGATGAACTTATCACAGGCAACAATGAATGGGCTGGGAGTCTTCTTCTCACCGATACCTATGACCTTCATCCCTGCTTCCCGCAAGCGGGTGGCAAGTCGGGTAAAATCGCTGTCGCTGGATACAATGCAAAAGCCGTCCACCTTACCGGAATAGAGGATGTCCATGGCATCAATGATCATAGCAGAGTCGGTGGAATTCTTCCCTGTGGTATAGTTATATTGCTGAATGGGTGTTATGGCGTTTTCAAGAAGCACATTTTTCCACCCTGATAGTGTGGGTTTTGTCCAGTCCCCGTAGATTCTCTTAAAGGTGGGCGTACCGTAAAGTGCTATCTCTTCCATAACGCCCTTGATATTGCTGTACGGTACATTGTCCGCATCTATCAGAACTGCCAGTCGCAGATCGTTCATATCTTCCATTCCATTTCTCCTTCTTCATACATTTTCCTCAATACCAACTATATCATATGGTAGGTATTTACGAAAGAAGGGGCGAAAAATTCCATTTATTGTTCTAATGCAGGGCATTTTTCTAGCGTTCGTAATAGGTATATCCCCTTAACCCGTTGTCATAAGCCTGCATGATCTCCCGCCTTTCGCTGGCGCTGATGTACCCGCTGCGAATGGCCTCTTCACAGGTCTCCCGGAAACTCTCCGACATGTTTTTGGGATCGTATTCCACATAGGATAATACATCAGCCACGCTGTCCCCATAAAGCTCCTTGGTCAAATCAAAACTTCCGTCGGGGTTGATTCTGATACTGACCACGTTGGTATCGCCAAACAGGTTATGAAGATCACCCAGGGTTTCCTGATAGGCGCCCACCAGGAAAACGCCCAGATAGTAATCATCCCCATTCTTCATCTCGTGGAGAGGAATATTGTTGCGCACATCATGAAGGTCGATGAACCTGTCAATTTTACCATCGCAGTCACAGGTGATATCGGCGATAACGCCGTTCCTTTTAGGTAGTTCCAGCAAGCGGTGTACCGGCATGATGGGAAAGAGCTGATCTATGGCCCAACTGTCCGGGATGGACTGAAACACCGAAAAATTGCAGTAATAGATATCCGATATGGCATATTCGATATCCTCCAGATCGGGCGGGGAATGCTTCAGCCTCTGCTTCTCCCTGGCAATCTGATACATGGTGTTCCAGAAGAGCTTCTCGGCTAAGGCTCGCTCCCGCAGGCTGATTCTGCCGTGCTTAAACATGTCCCTAACCTCGTCCCGGTAATAGAGAGCATCATTATAGCACTCCTGGATGTTCTTCAAAGTGATACTTCTGTGAACCTCATAAAGGTTCTTAATCTGCTCCGGTGCATCCTCATCGGGATGTTCGGGCACATCATATGTCTCAAACCTTTCCACATCCAGCACGTTGAACAAAAGTACCGAATAATAGGCCACAACCGCACGCCCGGATTCAGTGACAATGACTGGATGGGAAATATTTTCAGCATCGAGCACAGACATAACCGCCTCGATGATGTCGGTGCAATATTCCTCCACCGTGTAGTTGCGGCTATGAGTAAAATTGGTGCTGGATCCGTCATAATCCACAGCCAGGCCGCCTCCCAGATCCAGATAGCCCATGGGCGCTCCTTCCTTTACCAGCTCTGCGTAAACCCGGGTAGCCTCCAAAACAGCAGACCGTATATCCCTGATATTTGGTATCTGGGAACCAAGGTGGTAATGGAGCATTTTAAGGCTGTCCAGCATATTTTCCTCTTTTAACCTATCAACAATCTCAATCAGCTGGGACATGTTAAGACCAAAGATACTGCGGTCTCCGCCCGATTCAGTCCAATGGCCACCGGCCTTTGACGAAAGCTTAATACGAAGCCCGATGTTGGGCATAACTCCCAGGGCTCGCGACCGTTCCAATACAATATCTATTTCATTGGGAATCTCAATGACAAAAATACACTTGAATCCCATCTTCACAGCATATAGCCCCAGATCCACAAACTCCTCGTCCTTGTATCCGTTACATATCAAACAGGCCTCCCTGTCCTTCATGAGGGAAAGGGCGGCTATCAACTCGGCTTTGCTTCCCACTTCAAGGCCGTGGTGGTAGCGCTGTCCAAACCTGGTCACTTCCTCCACCACTTGCTGCTGCTGATTGACTTTTATAGGATAAACGCCATTGTACCGGCCTTTGTAGCCCAGCTTTTTCATGGCATCCCCGAAGGATTCATTCAAAAAGGATATCTGCGAATCCAAAAGATTCTCAAAGCGGAGCAGAACTGGCATATCCATCCCGCGCTCCCGGACACCCGAGATAATGTCCATGATGCTGACACCTGAAGCCTGATCCCTGTATGGATTGACAACCACCTCTCCCTTGTCGGATATGGAGAAATACCCGCCACCCCAGTTTTTTATACCATACAACTCCTCGGATCTTTCCTTCGTCCAGCGGCCCAGAACTTCTGTTTTGATCATAGCATCTACCCCATCCCATAATGGTTTCAAGCTGATAAAAACCGGCTTTTTTCACCGGTTTAACCCATGAACCCTTTTCTGCATACCTGAGGGATCACAGCCACTATTTCAATAAAAAACCAAGCCAAACAATACCACAACCCATGGTTCAAGTCAATGTGAAAAAGCACCGTTAAACCGGTATTCCTACAACCGCGATTTGTAGTCGGAATATCCGAACCTTTTCAGGGTCCTCACACCCTCTTCCTCGCTGAATAGAGCGATGCAAGGCAGGTTAACGCCATTGAACATATTATTCTTCACCATGGTATAATGCGCCATATCGCAGAACACAAGCCTGTCTTTAGGCTTCAGAGGGTTTTGGAACGAATAGTCCCCTATAACATCCCCTGCAAGGCATGTGAGCCCACCGAGCCGAAAGGTGTGAGCAAACTCACCAGGGTATCCCGCTCCGATAATCCTTGGCCGATATGGCATCTCAAGAACATCGGGCATATGGCATGCTGCTGAGGTATCCAAAATGGCAATATCCATGCCGTTATTCACAACATCCAGAACACTTGCTACCAAATACCCGGTGTTGAGGGCAACAGCCTCACCCGGTTCCAGATACACATCCACATGGTACTTTTCCTTTATGAAAAGGATTGTCCTTACCAGCCTGTCCAGGTCGTAATCCTTCCGGGTGATATGATGACCGCCGCCAAAATTCACCCACTTCAATCCCTTCATATAAGACCCAAATTTCTCATCGACCACCTCAATGGTTCTCTCCAGCGTATCGGAGTTTTGCTCACACATGGTGTGGAAATGAAGACCGTCAATTCCGTCCAGATCATCCGGTCTGAAATTGTCCAGAGTCACACCGAGTCTGGAATGAGCATAACAGGGATTGTAAATGGGTGTTTCAATCTCCGAGTATTCCGGGTTGATGCGTATCCCGCATTCTATGGGCTTTTGATGGTTCCTTACCCGCGCCTTGTATTTGTTCCATTGGCTGAATGAGTTGAAAACTATGTGGTCACAGTATTTCAGCAGCTCCTCAAACTCATCCTCAATATATGCAGGAGAATAGACATGCACCTCCCCACCCATCTCTTCAAAACCGAGACGCGCCTCAAACAACGAGCTTGCAGTAACACCCTTCAGATACTCTCTGATAAGGGGAAAGACGGCATACATAGAGAATCCCTTCAGCGCCAGCAAGATGCGGCATCCGGTTCTGTCCTGAACCGTTTTCAGTATCTCCAGGTTCCGTTTTAAAAGACGTTCATCCACGATATAGCATGGGGTGGGAAGGTAGCCAAAATCCAGTTCCATAGTTTCTACCTCAATCCAGCAGGGTAGGCTGAAATTCCTCATGCCAGGGCAGCCCCTGCTTGTTCAACTCTTCCATGAAGGGGTCGGGATCAAACTCCTCAACATTATAGACCCCGGGCTTTTTCCATATCCCCTTTATGATCATCATGGCACCGATCATAGCCGGAACCCCGGTGGTATAGGAGATGGCCTGGGAGCCCACTTCAGCGTAGGCCTCCTGATGATCGCAGACATTATAGACATAATAGGTTACAGGTTTGCCATCCTTTATCCCCTGCATGATGCAGCCGATGTTGGTCTTTCCCTTTGTTCTGGGTCCCAGAGAGGCGGGATCGGGCAGCACCGCCTTCAAAAATTGAAGGGGCACGATTTCCTTCCCTTCATAGATGATGGGCTCGATGGAGGTCATGCCCACATTCTGAAGAACCCTCAGGTGGGTAAGATAGTTGTCAGAAAATGTCATCCAGAATCTAATTCTCTTGATACCACGGATGTTTTGCGCCAAAGACTCCAGCTCCTCATGATAGAGCAGATATATGTCCTTTGGGCCTATCCGGGGAAAATTGTATACCTTTTTAACCGACAGAGGATCTGTCTCCTTCCATTGGCCTTCTTCGTAATAACGGCCTTTGGCGGTAACTTCACGGATATTGATTTCGGGATTGAAATTGGTGGCGAAAGGATATCCATGGTCCCCGGCATTGGCGTCCAGGATATCTATGAAATGAATCTCATCAAAATAATGTTTTTGGGCATAGGCACAGAATACTCCGGTTACACCGGGATCAAAACCGCATCCCAGTACGGCTGTAATACCCTTTTCCCTGAACCGGTCTCTGTAGGCCCACTGCCACTTGTATTCGAACTTTGCGGTATCCGGAGGCTCGTAATTTGCCGTGTCCAGATAATGAACCCCGGTTTCAAGACAGGCATCCATAATGGCCAGATCCTGATAGGGTAAAGCCACATTGATGACAACATCGGGCTTGAACTCGTTTATCAGTTCTGCTACTTCTCTTGCGTTATCCGCATTCACCTGCGCTGTCCGTATCTTTGTCCTGCCTCCGTCCAGCTTTTCCTTCATAGCATCGCATTTAGACTTTGTTCTGCTTGCTATAAGGATCTCCTCAAACACATCAGGATTCTGGCAGCATTTGTGAACAACCACATTTCCCACGCCGCCTGCGCCAATAATAAGGGCTTTTCCCAATTCCAAATACCTCCGTTTCACAAAAAATAACAGGAGCATTATACAAAATGGGGGTGGTAACATCAAGCCATTTTGCAAAAAAATTTTGAACCGGGCTGGCGTGGCACGCTAAAACAGGGGTCAGCCAAAAGGCTGCCCCTGTCAGTGAGCTTTTACAGGACTACTTGAGATTTATTAAATCGTTCAGACAGTTTTCACAGATCAGCTTGTCTTTCTTCTCAACTACATTCTCTGTGGATTTACAGAAAGTACATCTGGGCTTATATTTCTGAAGAACGACGTAACAGCCGTCCACTTTCAATTCCATAGCATCCCTGATGTCTATCCCCAGTCTTCGCCTGAGTTCTACAGGTAACACGACGCGTCCAAGTTCGTCCAGTTTTCTCACAATACCAGTTGATTTCATGGCTACCTCCTCTAAAATGTACACTAAAAGCAATAATACCCTTTTTTCATTGTCAATAAACAATCCAATTTCATACCGGTCAACCTGACAGGACAGATATTGTAACTTACATGGCTATTTTTTAGTCCAGAAGGTTCCATCAGGATCTACGATGATCTTGCCATATATCTTACCCCAGGATTTCATGCCCATTAAGGACAAGGTGATATCCTCACCTTCTATTTCATACTCGCCCTCCAGGACAGTGTCTCCCCGGTTTACGGTAAATACGTTATTGTCTTTTAATTCGATATAAAAGGATTCATCCTCTTCGTGGTAGTATTTTCCCGTGTGGTTGGATCCGCAGCCGGTAAACAGCATCATCAGCATGCTTATCACGATGATCAAAGCAGTCGTACGCAATCTCATAATCATTACTCCCTTGTACAAAGCTATAAATATCATATATTAGCGATTCAAATTGTGCAATGAGGTATATTAGTCCAAATAGGACTCTTTTTATGCTCTAGTATGACAACCACTCTATTTTGTGCCTTTTAGCCACTTCTTGAGCAAAATAAAACCGCCTAGAACTCTTGTTCTAAGCGGGCTTTCGTTGGTGACCCACCGGAGACTCGAACTCCGGACACCTTGATTAAAAGTCAAGTGCTCTACCGCCTGAGCTAGTGGGTCATATTGGCTGGGATGGCAGGACTCGAACCTACGCATGCCAGAGTCAAAGTCTGGTGCCTTACCGACTTGGCTACATCCCACCATTCAAAAGACGCAACAACAATTATAAAGAGTGTTTTCGCCTTTGTCAAGCAATGTTTTAAAAAATAAAAAAGCCAGTTTTCGAAGTTGGAAACCGGAAATGCATCAGTTTCCAACCTCTATTCACCTGACTTGTTGGGGTGAGTAATGGGAGTTGAACCCATGGCCTCCAGGGCCACAACCTGGCGCTCTAACCAACTGAGCTATACCCACCATGCTGACGCAAAGACTATTTTAAGGCCAAAGCGCCTGTTTGTCAAGCATAATGTTGCCCATTCCCTCTTTTTACACCTGTTGCATCCATTGTATGCACCCAGACCCATTTTGTTCCTTGCTGCCCGGGCACGAAGGGTATATTAATCTTCAACTCCTATCAGGGGAACCCCGTGTTCCAGGATGGTGATGGGATTGATCCACACATCGTTAATGGTAAATGAGAAGTGAAGATGGGGGCCTGTTGAGAAGCCGGTGGAACCCACGGTACCAATAACATCTCCCTTCTTTACCATATCCCCGGTTTTTACATATAACTCACTTAAATGATAATGCCAGGATTTAAGGCCATAGCCATGCTCAATAATGATGGTGTTGCCTGTTTCAATAAGGTAATCTGCGATAAGCACCCTGCCGTTATTGGTTGCCACAATGGGTGCTCCCTCATCATGGCCTATGTCCAGCCCATTATGCCTGTAGGATGTGGGGGAGTTATTCACATAGCGTCTTTTGCCAAAATCCTCGGGAGATACGCGTCCTCCCTCAACCGGCTGGATGAATTCCCCTTCCCAGTACCGAACAGGATCGGAAACCGGTTTCAGCGGATAAAGCTTCTCCCTGATTTCAGCCGAACTTTTCTCATTCCTCGTGGACGCCGCCACCTGAGGATCTATTCTAAGATTCTGGATGATGAACTCCTTGGGTCTGACAAATACGCTGAATTCCTTCACAACCTCCCCTGAGGATACCTTCACGGCATAGGATCGGTTCTCCTTATGAAAATAGCTCACAGGAAGAAGGACCGTTCTGGTATTACCCTCCTGAAAAGCATTGGGCTTAAAATCAATCTCTGTTTCGATGGAAAGGTCCTCGTGAGGCTGGATGTTGGAAGCCTTGATGACCAGAAGCTCACCCGGATCAATTTCTTCAGCGGAAATATCAATGCGTACAGGGTAGTCGGCAACCAGTGTAAACTCATATGTGGCCTTTCCGTAAAAGTCCCGATCGTCATTCTGGTTCCATTCAAGCTGCATTATGCAGTTATACAGGCCGTCCTCATCCAGCAGACTGGCGATATTATCCGGCTGATTAAGACTCTGGACCATAACCAGGTTATTGTCCCTGTATATGAAAAGGTAAAAGATATCGGGCTGCACTTCAAAATCATAGCCTAAAACAGATTCCTGATTAATGTTAAAGCTGTAATAGTCGGTTCCTTTCAGGTAATCGGTTCTTGCAGGATAAAACTCACCGTCTGCTTTTCTCATCTGCCACTCATAATCTGAAGGCAGAATGGTATTGCTCAAGCCGTCCAGAGTCAGCGATACACGGGGCGGCCGGTTGTGCTCATACAGCGTGTCAAAGATCGGCTCGCTGAGAATTCTTTCAAAGTACTCGACACCGATCTTGCAAAGTCCTGATTCTGTCTCGACAAATAGGCTTTTCCTTTCCAGAGCCCTGTCCACATACAGTCTATACTGCTTATGACCATTTTTCAGAGTAAAGTCCAGACCATAGGATTTAAGATTCTGCCCCGCCAATTCCCTGTTAATAGGCCGGGCGGAATTGATGGCATCGACGTATAATGAAAAAGAGTTCTTATCGGAAATAATGGAGGTGTTTCCCAACGGGTCAGTAAGAGTGATCTCCACGATGCCGGCCAGCTTCAACACAGGCTTTGGAACAGCAATGATGATGAATGCTGCAATCAGTACAAGCAGGGTAAGTATGACCGCCCTGGTGCCGTACCGTTGTATTCCTCGTCTCTTCGCCGTCTTCTGGGATCTTTTCATCTTGTAACCCCCTCATCATTCCTTACCTCTATTGTATCATTAAAGCCCCGTATTTTAGAATGGGAATAAACATCTTGTCAGGACAATATTCCTGACATGCCTTTTGGCAGAAAGCAAAGGGCCTGCCGAAAAAGCCCTCAACGTAATGATAGGTTCATGGCGCGGCTTTTCCCTGCAGACCCTATGATTATTCTGAAGTTTACCTTAGTGGAATATGCATCCCTTCTACGGCATCATAAGCTCATTTCGATATTCGTTTCTTTATGCTCTGACTAAAGGCATGGTTTCGCCAACACATGAACTTTAATAGGCTCTGCCCCAGATAACCATATGCCTGGCATCCTTTCCGCAGCATAGGCATTTGTCCCCTACCCTCTCCTGTTCAAAAGGAATACACCTGGCGGTGGCTGCGGTTCTTTCCTTAACCTCATTCTCACATGCCTCATCGCCGCACCACATGGCCTTGATAAAGCCTTGCTTCTCATTGAGCTTCTGCTCCAGTTCATCTAGATCCTTTGCTATAAAGGTTCTCTCCTCCCGAAGTCTCAGAGCCTTGTTATAAAGGGACTTTTGTATGTCGTCCAAAAGCTGCGGAATGACGGTTTCCAGCTCATCCATGTTCACAAAGAGCTTTTCCCTGTTCTCCCTCTTCACAAGAACAACCTGGTTCTTCTCAATGTCCTTTGGACCAACCTCCAGCCGCAGCGGAACACCCCTCATCTCATGCTCACTGAACTTCCAGCCGGGCATCTTGTCGGAGTCGTCCAATGTCACGCGGCAGACCTTGGAGAGCCTTTCTTTAAGCTCCCTTGCCTTTTCCAGAACACCCTCAACATGCTGCTGGACAGGAATAATAACCATCTGCACGGGAGCGATCTTGGGCGGAAGTACCAGACCCGAATCGTCGCCATGAACCATTATCAGTGCGCCGATGAGGCGGGTGGTCACGCCCCAGGATGTCTGATGGGCGTATTTGAGCTGGTTGTCCCTGTCCAGATATTGGATGCCGAAGGCACGGGCAAAACCGTCCCCGAAATTATGGGAGGTTCCCGACTGAAGCGCCTTTCCATCATGCATCAGGCTCTCTATGGTATAGGTAGCCTTCGCTCCGGCAAATTTCTCCTTTTCGGTCTTCTTACCCTTGATAACCGGTATGGCCAGCACTTCCTCACAGAAGGAGGCATAGGTATTGAGCATCCGGAGGGTTTCCTCCTCTGCCTCCTCTGCCGTAGCATGAACAGTATGCCCTTCCTGCCACAGGAATTCCACGGTTCTTAAAAAGGGGCGGGTGGTCTTTTCCCAGCGCACCACCGAGCACCATTGGTTATAGAGCTTGGGAAGATCCCTGTAGGATTGAACGATGTTTTTGTAATGGTCACAGAACAGGGTCTCAGAGGTAGGTCTCACACAGAGCCTCTCTGTGAGCTCTTCGCTTCCGCCGTGGGTGACCCAGGCCACCTCGGGCGCAAAACCCTCCACATGATCCTTCTCCTTCTGAAGAAGGCTTTCGGGTATGAACAATGGCATATAAACGTTTTCATGGCCGGTTTCCTTGAACCGCCTGTCCAGATCACTCTGGATACGCTCCCAGATGGCATAGCCGTAGGGACGGATGATCATGCAGCCCCGCACGCTTGAGTAGTCAACAAGATCCGCCTTTTTGATGATATCGGTATACCATTGGGCAAAGTCTTCATTCATGGAGGTGATGGATTCAACAAATTTCTTTTCCTTGGCCATAGAATACTTCCTTTCAAAACTCAGGTTCTATAGTGTAATGTGGTTAAGCACCACAAAATCCAGTCTGTATCAGGATCCGCCATGTTTTTTTATTGTTTCCAAAACGGCGGCCACTGCGTCTTCCACAGGCAGTGTCGAAGCATTGTCCTCATATCTTAGCCTGAACTCAACCAGTCCTTCTGCAACCTTTCTACCCACATTGATACGGATGGGTATGCCAATCAGATCTGCATCCTTGAACTTGACACCTGCCCTCTCATTGCGGTCGTCAAGCAGCACCTCAACATTGTGTTTTTTAAGCTCCTGATAAAAGTGCTCTGCAGTTGAGGCCTGTTTTTCATCCAGAACATTGACGGGAACTATAATCACCTGCCAGGGCGCAATGCTCATGGGCCACAGAATACCGTTCTCATCATGATTTTGCTC
>FZPS01000062.1_pt3617 | contig 34539 bp, 36 predicted proteins | sample 1817821 | NCBI WGS metagenome assembly FZPS01 (sample SAMEA104158645, study PRJEB21678) | metagenome | place: Germany | collected 2015-04-21
TATCCATATCAAATTCCAGCACGCCGTACCCTCCCTCATATGTAATATATGTTATATAGTATTATTCCCAAATCCAATACCTAGTTTAGCAAGTAATTCTCCAATTGCCCTTCTAATATTTCCTCTGCTTTCCTGTTTGATGTTCAAACCCATATACCCTAAAGAATATACCGAAGAAAAAATGGGGCTGGAAAGACCAATTACATCTGGAACGCCCAATTCAACAGGCTGCTTTAGTATGCCTGCAGAAAAATTACGGATTCCCCTGAACAAAGCAAGACCGCCGCCTGCCAGCACTACATTGGAGTAGTCTGATTCTAAGCCCTCTTCCCGTATCTGATTATAAACTAATTCCAGGATTTCCTCTATACGGGCTTCCACAATATTCTGTAGAAAATCCATTGGGACATTATGTATATGTTGTCCATCCCTTATTGGCATTTGTATTTCCGGTGTTTCAGGGTCTTCATTGACAGCAAGGCCTAAAACGCAAGATCGCTTCAATCGTTCAGCTTCCTCAAATGATACGCCTATACCTGTAGCGATATCCCGGCTGATATCATTGCCGCCTAATGGAAGCCAATCATAGTATATAGGAATTCCATCCTTATATATAGCTATATCGGTAGATTCGCCTCCGGTATCAATCCAAAGAACACCATTTTTTTTATGTTCTTTTGTAAGAAGTGATTCACCACATGCAAGGGGAAGCGGTATCCATTTGTCCACTTCTATTTGCAGTGACCGTAGCACCTTTGTCACCTGCTTTGCAAAATCGGTATTAATACAGATTACCGAAGCTTCTAATTCAAGAGTTTCACAGGTAAGGCCAATGGGATTTTCTACCGGGCTGCCGTCCATCAGCATTTCGCCGTATATAACATTAGATATTTCCCATGGTGCAGGTAATGAGTATGTAGCAGCTAATTTTCGTACTTCTATTACATCCTGCTTGGTTATAGGATTCTTAGGGGTAATTTTCCCGGGGTTGCGAACCAACCCGCAATACTCATTGGGGATTCCCAGTATACATCTATTTAATTTATATCCGGCCATTTTCCTAGCTTGTCCCAAGGCGGCGTTCAAGGAATGATACAGCATCTTTTCGGATTTCCATCCATCTTCCTGTACCCCGCCGTATCCAATCTGACCCAGGCCGCTAAGCTCCAGGCTGCCATTTTGACCTTTCCGGCATGCCAGCACTGTCATTTTAGTAGTGCCGGGTTCAATCACCGTGACAGCATTGTTCAAAGCTGACAAACCTCACTTCTTTTTGGTAATATATACAACCTTGTGCTTATGTTATCACAAATTATTATAAAGATAAATAACTATTTATCAGTGTTTTCCTGTATATAAGATTTTTTTCGAAGAAGACCAAGAAAATGTCTTCGAATTTGGGCGAAATTATTAAACAACCTGTAGCCGAATACAAATATGGCGCAAAGATAGATGGGTACATCCAAGCGATCGCCTATATAGGCCAAGCCTGCTGCCAATATTGCGTTACCAAAAAAACCGGAAATAAAAACATCAGCTTCAAATTGTTTTTCCATGGAAGCTCTGATGCCGCCAAACACAGAATCCAATGCTGCAAGTACAGCTATGGACATATATGAAGAGTAGGCAGTTGGAATATTTATAGGTAACACCATCCCTAAAATAATTCCAAATAGTATACCAATGAGGGGCAGCCACATATTATTCATCCTCCTGTATTGCTGTTGAATAAACAAGTTCTGTATCTCCCAGATATCGGGGTATCTCAATGAAATCCATCTTACGAATTTGAAACTCCAGACCCCATGCTATCAGATCATGTTGAATGCTGTCCTCCCGCTGAAACCCTGCTAATAAGGCATCTGGATCACCAATAGCATGAATAATGAAGGGAGGTGTAAATCTTTCAGATTTTCCTACATTAATAGTGGGGCCTCCACAGCTTATCCGGGATGTTGCCATGATTCTTGTTCCATTAACGGAGATAGCTTCTGCTCCAGCTCCCCTAAGTTCGTTGATAACATGGAGCATATCACTGTCATGAACGATAAAATAATTCATCATATATGGGTTAATGTTAAGTAAACTATCCCGTTTACGGTCATTGAGCACTATTTCTATCCCCGGTCCTTTAACCGGCAGCAGACCAGCAGTCAATCTAGCATCCTGAATCTGTTGTTGCACCTTTTGCAGTTGTATGCTCTTATCTGCAACTCTGGCTTCATGCTGTGCTAATTCATTCTCGTACATAATGATGATTTGATCCAATTCTTCTTTGCGCTCTTCCAAAACCTTCTTCTCATTCACCAGTTTCTCTATAGTATGCAGAGAAGTTACTCCACCAATCTCTACTTCGGCTTTAGGCCCTTCCAGGGATTTTACAGTGAAAAAGCCAAGTATTGCACAAACCAGAGTCACCATCCAGATAGTTTTATTGATTTTTTTCATCTTAATCCCTCCAGGGGCTTTTCCTATTGTGCAGGAACGGCATAGTCAAATTGAATTGAGCTGTTGTACTTGGGAATACGGATAGAGTTCTCCTTGCGGATTTTGATTTCCAGTTCCTCTCCCAGGGTATCGGCTATACCGCCCAGCAGCATCAGGGAAGCCTCCAGGGTATCAGGATTACCCAGAGCCTTTATTTCAAATGGCGCTGAATAGCGATTGGTATTGATTACGATATAATCCCCTGCATCCCTTATTTCGGTGGTGGCTATAATTCGTTCATCGTTAATGGCAAGAGCTTCTGCTCCGGCAGCATTTAACTCGTTTACCAACATCAACAGATCTTCATGGTAAACATTCCTTATAATGCCGGATTCCCCTCCTTCTTGAAAGGAGATCATATTAACAGTAACAACAACCCCTGCTCCTTCCAGCTCTGTGAGCCCTGCCAGGTTTCTTGCACGCTCCAGATCCCGATACATGGCATCGTTTAGCTTTCCCGCGTCCTGGGCCGCGTTTTCATATTCTAACAGTCTGTCTTCCAGCTCCTGGATCAGGTTTTCCTGACTTGCAATATCCTGATTTAATTTCTGTATTTGGCTGGTAAGTTCCTGAGCACGCTGAAGTGACACATTGCCTCCAACATTCTGAACATTCTTAAACTGTGCGGCCAGCATCAGCCCCAATAACATACATACCAGCATTATGACAATTTTATCGCTGAACTTATTCAACCTGTCACCTCATTCTCATCCTGAGTATCCTGTTCATCCTGTAATTGTTCCTGATTTTCCAGTTCTCCATTCTCCATTTCCTGGTCCTCATTACCCGATTCTTCTTGTAAGGGTTGAGGGTGGAATACTGCCTTCCCCGGTACGCTGACATCAAAAGTACCGATTTCTTGTTTTTGAAGCACTTCGGTATATGCAGTGGATTTAAGCCATCCAAGCTTTCTGTCCAGCTCAATAGCCTGTCCTAATTTAACCTGAATTTCATCCCTGGTAACCAGTATTATATCATCCGGATTGTCCAGGTACATGGTTTTTATCATGTGGGTAATATTCCATTGCTCCAAGGCTTCCAGCATTCGGATTAATACCTTCTTTTTGTAGTTGCCATCCTGGGCTACTTCCAGTGTACTACCCTTGGTAAGCCGAGAAATGGAGATTCCCTCTATAACGGGATAGGACGGCTCCTGGGTTTGTTTGGTAATATCCATGATAAATCCACTGGAATCCACCAGAATATAGGAGCTCAAATAAGGAACAACTGCTGTTGGTACACGTTCTTCTACAATTATATGAACTTTATTGGGTAAATTAATGGATATGCCCTCCACTATAGGATAAGGGGCATTGCCTTCAATACGTCTTTTTACCTGTTCCCTGTTTATTTTGAATATGTTATCCCCATAGGATATACCTGATGTACCTATTATAACATTCTCATCCAGTGCACCGCTACATATAACAATAATATTTTCCACCTGAAATACTTCAGTTCCAATGAATACAATTGCGGCAAAGCAAATGAGCAATATCAAAAACATTAAAAACCCGTTTCTTGTCCCATTTCCAGCCATAGTTTTCCTCCACAGGATCAAATGAAGCTGATCCCACTATGATGTCGCCATAAAACCTTGCTTTTATAGCAAAGCTTTATGGCATTATCAATCAATTATGATCTATTCTCTCAATATCTGCACCAATGCTGCGCAGATACTCGTCCAGCTTATCATATCCACGTCTTATATGTCGAATATTGTCTATTATTGTTTCACCTTCTGCATTCAACCCTGCCATAATCAGTGCAGCTCCTCCTCGCAGATCTCCAGCACTGACCTCAGCACCCTTCAGCCGAGGCACCCCTTGTATTACGGCAATTTTCCCCTCGGTTCGAATACGTGCTCCCATCCGAATTAATTCTGGAACATGTTTGAATCTGTTTTCAAATATGTTTTCGGTAATGATGCTAGTTCCCTTTGATACTGTTAGTGCACTCATAAACAATGCCTGCATATCAGTCGGGAATCCGGGGTAGGGGTAGGTTTTTGTATTTTCTATTGCCCGCAAGCGATCAGGAGCCTTTATTTTTATCTTATCAACACCGATTCCCTTGTATGGGGTTATTATACAGCCGGCTTCTCTTAATTTGTTGACAACAGCCTGGATATGCTCCATAATAACGTTTTCTACAACAATTTCACTTCCTGTTATCGCAGCTGCTATCAGATAGGTGCCTGCAACAATACGATCAGGTATGACGGTATATTCCGTTTCATTAAAAGAATCCACACCTTCAATTATTATAGTATTACTGCCTGCGCCGGTCACTTTACCTCCCATGCTGTTGATAAAATTCTGCAGATCAGTAATTTCCGGCTCCTTAGCAGCATTTCGTATCACAGTCTGACCTTTTGCACAGGTAGCGGCCAGCATGATATTTTCGGTTGCACCTACACTAGGATAGTCTAGATGAATATCGGCTCCTACCATATTGGTGGCTTCGCATTCCAAATAACCATGAGATTCGGTTATAATTACACCGAGTTGCCGCAAGCCCTGTAAGTGCAGGTTAATAGGGCGCTGCCCAATTTCGCAACCGCCTGGATAAGTAATTACAGCCTTCTTCATTCTTGCTAGGACTGCACCGAGCATTACTATAGAAGAGCGGATTTCCTTTACATAACGATCGGGTATCACCCAGCTATTTATTTGCGAAGGGTCGATATACAAGGTAGAGTTTTCCCTTTGTATCCTGCAACCTATGGATTGTAATATTAAAAGCATATTTTCTACGTCTGCAAGATGGGGAAAATCATATAGCACAACCGGCTTCCGAGTGAGGATTACAGCTGCCAGAATGGGCAGTATTGCGTTTTTAGCTCCAATTACCCGGATATTTCCTCCCAGCTTTCTACCTCCCCGGACTCGAAACTTTCCCATACATGTTACACCTCTTTCCTCAGCGTACAATGGGATCTCGGATTTACACAAAAAAATCCCAATTCAATACCATAGTATGCAGAGACTATTCAGGTGTTACATTTGAGAAAATTACCGTGCCCTTCAAGCTGCCTTGCAATATCTTGAAATATTAAGCAACACACCAATACTTGTAAGAAATATTGCTAAAGAAGAACCCCCATAGCTGATAAAGGGCAGAGGCAGCCCGGTTGGCGGCATAGAAGCCGTAACTACAGCTATATTGATAACCACCTGAATGGTAATCATGGAGATAATGCCGGCAGCCGGCAAACTTCCAAATAAATCAGGCGCAGTTAAGGCAACACGGATGCCTCGCCAGATAAGTATTAAATAAAGCAGTATCAGAAAAGTTGCTCCAATGAAGCCCAGCTCCTCACCTATGATGGCGAAAATAAAGTCGGTTTCCGGATAGGGCAGATACAAATATTTTTGTCTGCTTTTAGCCAAACCCAATCCGAATAGCCCCCCTGAACCCAGGGAATAAAGAGATTGTATCAATTGCCAGCCGCTATCCATAGGATCCGACCAGGGATCCAGGAATGCAGTCAGACGACTAAGTCTATAGTCCGCAGAAAGAGTTAGTGCTACCGCCCCGGCAGCTCCTGCTGCCAGCAGCCCAGTAAGATGTAACATATTAGCTCCCCCAATGAAGAGCATCACCAGAGCCAATATAACAATACTGCCTGCAGTACTTAGGTTAGGCTGCTTAACAATGAGTCCAAAAACCAGTCCGGTTACCAGCAGAATGGGCAGCATTCCTTTGAAAAACTTCCTAATTCCGCCCTTAATCCTGGCTATGGTATCCGCTATGAACAGTATCATGGCAAACTTGGCTATCTCAGCGGGTTGAATGGAAAAACCTCCTATTCCCAGCCATCTCTTTGCATTATTTCGTGGCTCACCTATCACTAAAACCAGAATCAACATAACAATACTTATTATCAGGAATAGCCTGGAATACTTCTGTAATTTTGAGTAGTCTATTCTGGAGGCTACGAACATACCTGCAAAACCGATTACTGCCCACAGACATTGGCGCTTGAAGAAATACAAGCCATCTCCCCACCTGTCTGCGGAATAATAGAAACTGGCGCTAAAAACCATAACCACACCAAATGCTACCAATATAACAGTGGTCAACAGAATCGGAAAATCCACGGGTTTTTTTACGGGCTTTTTAACAGGCTTTTTACTCACATTGCCTACCTCCTCAATGACTTGACTGCAGCCTTGAAAAGCTCACCTCTCTCTTCAAAATCCCGAAACATATCCCAGCTGGCACAGGCTGGAGAAAGTAGTACCTGATATCCGGGAGAGGCAAGCTCATTGGCTTTTTCTACTGCTTCCTGTAAGCTGTTTGTCATATGAATATTGGTAAAGCCCTTTTCTTTTGCGGTATTGGCAATTTTATTGGCAGTTTCACCCAGCAGTACCAATTCCTTAACCTTATCACCGAAAGCATCAATGAATTCATGAAAACTTGATTTTTTGTCCATGCCTCCTGCTATGAGTACTACTGGGCCTTGCATGGCCTCAATGGCTTTTATAGAGGATTCTGGGTTAGTACCCTTGGAATCATTATAGAAGGTGATTCCATTAATTGTATCTACTCTTTCAATACGGTGTTCCACCCCGGGAAATTCCCTTAATACCTTTGCTATTACTTTAGGATCAACGCCTCTTAACCCAGCTGCCAATGCTGCAGCTAAGGCATTTTCCAGGTTATGATTCCCAGGTATACCAATCTGATCCGTCTTACAGATAGGAACTTCTCCTGCCCCAAGATTCATCCATATTCGTCCGCCATCCACCCAAATTCCTTCCGACAACTTTTCTTTTCGGCTGAAATAAAATACCCGAACACCACCGGTAGGTTGTAATTTTGATAAAACAAGGTCGTCCTTGTTTAAGATCAAATAATCTTCGCTGCCTTGATTTTCAAATATTCGATACTTGGCGGCTATGTAGTTTTCTAAGGTTTTGTGCCGGTCCAAGTGATCCTCTGCAATATTCAATATCAATGCTATATGTGGCCGGAAATCTGCCACAGTTTCCAATTGAAAACTACTTACCTCAGCCACGATTGTGTCAGTGGGATTCACTTCCCCAACCTTTCCGGAAAAGGGAATTCCAATATTACCTACTACGTGGGTAATAGCCCCAGATGATTTAAGTATCTCACCAATCCAAGCAGCAGTGGTGGTCTTACCATTGGTTCCGGTGACGGCAATAATTGGAGCCTTACAGTATCTATACGCCAATTCCACTTCGCTTATCACTTCAATTCCCATATCCGCTGCCTTGACTAAAAAATCAGAGTCTGCAGGAACACCAGGGCTGACCACAATTTGATCTATACGATTTAACAATTCATCAGGACTTTGTCCCAGATATGCTTCACAATTAATTTCGTTTTTAAGTTTATCTGCTGCAGTCACAATCTCTGTTGTATCTTTGCTGTCATTAACAATTACATTTTGACCTAGATTGTACAGCATCCTGGCTGTTGAAATACCGCTACGAGCCAAGCCGATTACCAATGTGGTTTTCTTCTCTCCGTTCATATTTCATGTCCTCCTAAATACTCAGAAGCGTGAACAGACATAAAACCACAGTTACAATCATGAACATGACCACCACTTTGGTTTCCGGCATGCCTGTCAGTTCAAAATGATGGTGCAGAGGCGACATCTTAAAGATACGCTTGCCTCGCAGCTTAAAGGATGCTACCTGTAAAATAACTGAAATTGATTCAGCCATATATACGCCGCCGAATATGGGCAGCCAAAGGGGAATACGAAGAAGTATCGACAAAGCAACTATCGCCCCTCCTAAGCCTAACGAGCCTGTATCGCCCATAAATACCTGAGCAGGATAAGAATTATACCGTAGAAAACCCAGGCAGCAGCCAGTAAGTGCAGCGGAAAACACAATAAGATTTTGGTAGTTTTCAGCAAGCCAAACTGACCCCTGTTCATTGGCCAGGTTCCAGGCTGCAAAGATGATGATGCTGAGGGTAGCAGAAACAATCAGCGTTATCCCCGAGCACAAACCATCTAAACCATCTGTCAGGTTAACACTGTTAACTGTACCGATAATTATAAACACTGATATTGGGATGTAAAAAATACCCAAATCCAACTCCCTGCCAATGAAGGGTATAACAACTGAGCTTCCTATAAATTCGCTGTTATAAGCATAAACAGCCAGAGCTACCGCTAATACCAGCTGGCTGATAATTTTCTGATATGCCCGCAGTCCTAAAGACCGCCGTTTTACTACTATGATGTAGTCATCAATAAAACCAATCAAACCAAACCCCACAGTGGCCAGCACAGCAACCAGTACAAATTCCCTATTACCTTTTGACAGTGCAAGGCTTAGTATAACTAAAGGCGTTAAGAACAGAATTCCGCCCATGGTTGGGGTACCAGTTTTGGAGAGATGGCTTTTAGGACCGTCCTCTCTGACGGTTTGACCCAGCTTCAACCTGCGCAGCCAAGGTAAAAATAAAATTCCCATTAAAAGAGTAGCCAAAAAGGCCATAATCACTATAGATGCAAAATATCTCAAAGCCAACCCTCCCCATTTTTCAGATACGATACTATCTCTTCCATACGCATGCCCCGGGAGCCCTTTACCAAGATACGGTCTCCTTCTTGTAGATTGCCGGCAAGCCAATTAATTACACCTTCATTGTCTTCACTGTGAAAAACATTTGAAGGCTGCATGCCTGCTTCCATTGCACCTTCACCAATCCAAGCGCTATCCTGTCCTCTGGTAATCAATATATTCACTCCGCATTCAATTGCCGTTTTTCCAGTCTCTTTGTGAGCTGAAAATGAATAATCTCCCAGCTCCAGCATATCCCCTAAAATTGCGATTTTACGGCTACCTTCCATATCCCTCAGGATATGAAGGGCTGCCTTAACCGAATCAGGACTAGCGTTATAGGCATCATCGATTACCTTTATATCCTTTCTACTTTCCACGGAAAAGATGTTTAGCCGCATACTGCCGCTGACAAATTCCAGCAGCCCTGCCTGAATATCCTCCATATCCATGCCGAATGCCCTGCCTGCTGCAATAGCCGCAAGGCTGTTATATACATTGTGTTTCCCTGGTACATTGAGTTTAATAGTATAAATTTCTTCATCCAACAATAAGTCGTATTTTATATAACCTTCCCCGTGTGTTTGAATATTTTGCGCTCTGAATTCCACATCCATTCCAGTTCCAAATCTTATTACATCATAGGATACATTCCCCAGTTTCATCTGACCTGCTTCACGGTGAAGGATATCATTATCATCGTTTAAAATTACAATGCTATCTCCATGGAGCTTTTCTAAAATTTCAGATTTAGCCTTCCAAATATTATCACGAGTGTCCAGCTTTTCTATATGGGATACACCGATATTCGTTATAACCGCAACCTTGGGAGGCGCAATTTCTGCCAGACGGCGGATTTCTCCAAATCCGCTCATTCCCATTTCCAAAACTGCGATCTCATGGTGGGGCTCCAAACCAAATAAGGTCAAGGGCAACCCAATTTCATTGTTAAAATTTCCCTGGGTCTTGAGTACACTAAATTTTTGTGAAAGCACACTGTATATCATATCCTTGGTGGTAGTCTTTCCCGTACTGCCGGTAACAGCAACAACAGGAAGAGAGAATAGCTTCAAATACCAGGCAGCCAAATCCTGCAAGGCTATCAAGGTGTTCTCAGTAACTATTGTATGTACATCCACAGGTAAAGTTTTATTAAGATTATCTATCATAACTGCAGAAGCACCTTTATCCGCCGCTTGCTGCAGATAGTCATGTCCGTCAAAGTTTTCACCTTTCAAAGCAACAAAGAGATCTCCCGGCTGTATGGTACGTGTATCCGTTGATACACCAGTGATGACGGCAACACTACCTTCCTGGATTACTTTTCCGCCAACAGCATCCACAGCTTCTCTCACAGGTATGGGCTTCATCTGACCTTCTCCCTTCCAAGGATCTCAGCTACAATTTCTCTTTCGTCAAATTGTATAGCCCGTCCCTTAATTAATTGATAGGTTTCATGTCCCTTTCCAGCCAAAATGATAACATCATTTTCCCTGGCATTTTTCAGTGCAAACTCAATAGCTTCCCTGCGGTTTTCAATAACTTCATATGGACAATCAGTTTTTTTAATGCCAGGCAGAATATCATTGATAATGGCCATAGGATCTTCACTGCGGGGATTGTCAGAGGTAATTATACAATAGTCTGAATAGTTTCCTGCAACCTCCCCCATGAGAGGGCGTTTTGCGGCGTCTCGATCGCCGCCGCAGCCAAACAGTGTTACAAGCCTGCCATTTGTAAGATCCCTGGCTGTTTTCAAAATATTTTCCAAACCATCGGGAGTATGAGCATAATCCAGTATTACTGAATAGTTGGTACCTGTATTTAGCAGCTCAAATCTTCCTGGAACGCCGCTGATATTTTCCAGTCCAGCCTGAATATCATTGAGGGAAATACCTGCTGCATAGCATGACGCCGCCGCAGCCAGTGCATTGTATACACTGAAGATACCAGGAATACTCAGATTAACAGGAATTTTCGCCCCTAAGATATGGAGATTGAAAGCCACGCCTTCTGCGCCAATTTCAATATCCCGAGCAAATATATCTGCAGGTTTATATATCCCAAAGGTAAATGTTCGCCGTTCCTGACTATTTTTTAATATAATGCGTCCGCTTTCGTCATCTACGTTGATAACCGATAGGTTGCTGTGTTCAAATAGTTTGGCTTTGGCGGAACGGTATTTTTCCAGTGTACCATGAAAGTCTAAATGATCCTGAGATAAGTTTGTAAATATCCCCACCTCAAATTTACATCCATTTACCCTGCCCAATTCCAATGAATGGGAGGAAACTTCCATAACTGCTGCATCTACACCTTCCTTAAGCATTTGATATAACAGCTTTTGCAGATCTGCTGACTCAGGAGTTGTCCTTTCTGATGGAATAGCCACATTACCAATCATATTTGTAATAGTACCAATCAAGCCGGTTTTTTTACCTGCTTGTTCAAGTATTGATTTAATCATATAAGTGGTGGTGGTTTTACCATTGGTGCCTGTTACACCAAATAATATTATATCTTCAGAGGGGTTACCATAAAAGGTGGCTGATATAAATCCCATAACATTCCTGGGCGATTGCACAAATATCTTTGTAACACCCTTCGGCAATGGAATATCTTTGCGCAGCAAAACAGCTGCCGCTCCTTTTTCCACTGCTGCGGCAGCAAAATCATGACCATCTGCCTGGTACCCTTCTATACAAAAAAACAAGGACCCGGGGGTCACCTGTCTGGAATCATAATGTATGTCACTGATATGGATGTCCAAAGAGCCTTCCACGCGAAGAATCTTAACTCCCTTCAGCAATTCTCTAAGTATCATTCCCATTCCTCCTGGACTCCGGCCTCAACAGGCGGTTTTCCTCTCTTGTAAGTATATACAGAACATTTCCAAATCATACCTTGGCACATCTCTATTGAGGAGGCTCAAAACTTACTGTTACTGTAGTTTCCGGTTTCACCATGGTTCCTGGAGCAGGCTGCTGACTCACCGCCAAGCCACTGCCCTCTATTTTTAGTTTTAGCCCATGGGAAATTAGAATATTGTTGGCCTCCCGGATAGACTTTTTGGTTACATCGGGCACTTCAATTAATTCTTCCTCCTCCGAACCTTCATCAGTTTCTCCACTGCCAGTATAAAGAAGCACGGTTGTATCCACCATCACCTGGGCTTCCGGCAAAGGCATCTGACCGGTAACAATAGTTCCGGTTTGTTCCGCAAGATAATTCAGCCCTGCTTCCCGCAGAATACTGGCTGCCTCATTCAGGCTTTTACCTGTAACATCGGGTACAACCACTTCCCGAGTTTCCTGTTTTGTATTGTCATCAAAAACAGGTTCCACACCAAGGTAATTTAAGGTGTCTTCCAATATCATCTTAACATAGGGAGCAGCTACTACACTACCGAAATCTACTGCTACCTGAGGCTCATCCACCATAAACAAAACTACTACTTGAGGGTCATCTGCCGGAGCAAAGCCAATGAAGGATGCGATTACGGCACCCTGCTTGATTCCACCACTTTCACTATACTTTTGAGCGGTACCCGTCTTTCCTGCTACCCTATATCCTGGAATATAAGCATTTTTCCCGCTGCCCTTGTTGACAACGCTCTCCAGCATATCTCGCATTATGGCAGAGTTCTCTTCAGAAATCACCTTGCGTACAGTAATCGGTTTTATTTCCTCATAAATATACTCGCTTCCATCATTAAATTCAAGACCTTTTACCAAACGGGGCTGCATCAAATTACCACCATTAATTACAGCGGATACTCCATTGATAAGCTGTAGAGGTGTAACTGCCAATGCCTGCCCAAAGCCCATTCTTGCCAGATCCACATTCCTGACTGAAGCTTCATTCATTATTACGCCCTTTTCTTCACCGTAGATATCAATACCGGTTGGGCTGCCAAAGCCAAAAGCTTCTAAATAGTCGTAGAACCTTTCAAGCCCAAGGCCTAGTGACATATCCATAAAAGCAGGATTACAGGAATTCTGCAGTGCTTCATAAAGATTTTGATGTCCGTGTCCTCCTGCTTTCCAGCATTTGATGCGCTGACCATCTACCACGCGATAGCCTGGATCATTAAAGGTAGAATTTACAGATATTACACCTGCTTCCAAAGCAGCAGCGGTTGTGATGATCTTAAAGGTAGAGCCTGGATCCATATTGTCCTTAGCAGCTATGTTTTTAACATATGCCTCCATTCCCTCATAACCTAATTCCCGGGGCGGTTCATTAGGATCAAAATCCGGGCGATTAGCCATAGCCAATATATCTCCGGTATTAGGATCCATTACAATACAATACACCTTGTTGGCTCGATATTGATCCATTGCATCGGATACAGCTTTCTCTGCAAAGTGCTGAATTACCTGATCAATGGTTAATATTACATTCCACCCATCTATAGGGGGAATCATTCTTTCTACGTTGGTGGGAGTTTCTCTTCCCTTTGTGTCGGTTTCCATTACAATCTGACCGGGAAGACCTTTCAGGTATTTGTCATAATACAACTCAATACCTTCCTGACCCTTGATTCCCTCTCCCGGTTCTGCATACTTCATGGTAAAACCAAGAATATGGGAAGCCAGATTGCCGTTGGGATAATATCGCTTTGGTTCCTCAGTAAAATACACTCCTTTAATATTAAGCTGCCTGACTTGAACGGATTCTTCCCGGGTTAACTGACGTTTAACCCATATCTCTGATTTGGATTTATCCGAAATTTTATTGTAAAGCTCTTCTGCATCCAAGTCGAGTATAGAGGCCAGCTTGACAGCTGTATCCCTGACATCCTCCAATTGATTAGGACGAATTGCTATGCTGTCTGCACTGGCACTTTGAGCCAGCACAGCTTTGTTCCGATCATATATATTTCCTCTTTGAGGGTATACATCCAGTGAACGTGTCCACTGAGTTAATGCCTTTTCATAGAGCTCAGTTCCCCAAACCAGTTGAATATAGCCGTTTCTTATAATTAACATAAATAAAATCAAGGAAACTACCAGTAGAAAAACCAGGAGTCTCCTTCGATTAGTCACTGCCGGTGCGGACACCAGCACACCCCCTTCCAGGAAAAAACAAGGCTGCTTTTAATTGGAAAGCCCCAGGAAACGGCTCAACATGCTTTGATAAGATTGCTCAGCGGAAGCGTCTGCCTGCTCAACTTTTATCTGTTGCTCCGGCAAATCCACATATTTTACCTGACCATTTTCGGGGTATTTCATACCCATTTCCGTTGCTGAAAACTCAATTGCATGTAAATCCTTACTTTGAGACAACTCTACTTCCAAATTATCTCGTTTGAGTGTTTCCTTTTCCAATTGTCTTTCCAGCTCCAAAATGGCACTGTGATTTTCTGAAATTTGAGTATATCTATAAACTGTAAAACATGCCGCTGCAAAACACGCTAGTACCAACCCAATGGTAACAACTCTATTTAAAGTTTGGAACTTTCTATTCGGAGCTGTTCGAGGCTGCTCCTTTTGTATTTGCTCCTTCTGTCGGGTTGGCTCCCTTCGCTGAGGCTCCATTACCGGTGCCATTTCTTCCAAATATGCATACTTCTCTGCTAACATTTGTATTCAGCCTCCCCGCTGATTATGTATAAATATCTGGTCTCATAGTTTCTGACAAACCCTTAGTTTTGCACTTCGTGCTCGTGGATTGGCATCAAGCTCTTCCTGCCCTGGTACTACAGGCTTTCTGGTTATAATATCAACCACTGGAGTTTTACCACAGATGCATACAGGTACATCTGGCGGACAGGTGCATGGGTCCTTCAAATTACGAAAAGTATTTTTTACAATTCTGTCTTCTAAGGAGTGAAAGGTAATAACACAAAGCCTGCCTCCGGGTCTCAAAACCTCTACTGCATTTGTCAATGCTTCCTCTAATAGGGTAAGTTCCTGGTTAACCGCTATGCGCAGTGCTTGAAAGGTACGGCGTGCAGGGTGCGGTCCATTCCGCCTTGCAGATGCAGGAACAGCCTTTTTGATTACTTCCACCAGCTGTGAGGTGGTCTCCAAAGGCCGGTTCTCTACAATAAAGGCAGCAATCCGTTTTGCCCAACGCTCCTCGCCGTAAGACCAAATGATTTTTGCCAACTCCTGTTGTGTGGCTTGGTTTACCAAATTGTATGCACTATAATCCTGTGTGGTATCCATACGCATGTCCAGCCGAACGTCCTCATGATAGGAAAAGCCTCTCTCCGGGGTATCCAGCTGATGGGAAGATACCCCCAGGTCCAGCAGGATGCCATCCACCGCTTCTATATTAAGTTTTTTGAGTATATCTCCAATGTCAACATAGTTGCCGTGAATGGGAGTAAAGCATTCAGACCATGCTTCCAGTCTTTCTGACGCAGCCTTAAAGGCAGCAGGATCACGATCAATCCCGATTACGAGTCCGGAGGGAAAGATTCGCTTAATAATCTCCTGTGAATGGCCTCCACCACCCATGGTTCCGTCTACGTAGATCCCGCCAGGCTTAGGTTTTAAGTAATCCAGTGTTTCCTTTAGAAGAACGGGTATATGTTGAAAATTCATTTAATGCTCTCTCCTAACCAAGAACAAAAGCGCTGATGCACATTTGTCTTTACTTAGATACCCAGCTCAGCCATTTTTTCTATAATAGCTTCCTGATCAAGACTGGATTCACTATTATAGTTCTCCCAGGCTTCCCTATTCCAGATTTCTACTCGAGTGGATACACCTATAATAGATAGCTCTTTTTCAAGAGATGCATACCCTCTGAGATTAGCCGGAATTAATATCCTTCCCTGCTTGTCTGCCTCACATTCGGCAGCACCTGCAAAGAAGAAACGAATAAATGCTCTGGCCTCCTTACTGGTTAGTGGCAAGGAACGCAGCTTTTGCTCAAGGTTTTGCCATTCCTCATTGGGATATACAAACAAACAATTATCCAAGCCTTTGGTAACAACGAATTTCTCGCCCAAATCTTCACGGAACTTAGCTGGCATAAATACTCTGCCCTTAGGATCAATTGTATGCTGGTATTCCCCAATGAACATCCGGCCTGCCCTCCTTCCTCCATAGCAGTCCAATTGTTTATAGTATGATGTACTTGTAACCCACTTTACACCACTTTACACCACTTTCATTAAATATTCTATACTTTTTATAAAATTCCTTCTAAAGATATGGAAAAATTTAAAAACGACCTATTTATAAGCAAAAAAAAACATAGTCTGAAATACGACTATGCCGAACTCTTCTTTTTTAAAAGTATTTTTTATAATATCCTAATCATGTTAAATGATTTGCTTCAATCGGAAATCTAAGTAATCACAGGAAACCAGGTGATATTGAGTACCTTCGTATATGCCTTCGAAAGCAAATCTTGTGCCTTCGTCATGGAGATGACCGTATACCACATGAGCAGGCTTATACTGACTTATTATCTCCACCGCTTCTGTAGGCTGTCCCTTATCATCAAAAGGGGAATAATGGAGCAGTACTATAAGCTTACCGGTTACCTCCCTATCGTTGTTTACTGCACTTTCCAGGGAAAGTTTAAGTCTTTGTAATTCTCTTTTATAAACCTTGGCATCCTGCTCTGAAAAATCTTTAATACTTGGATTTATCCAGCCTCTGGTACCGCAGAAAGTATAACCTGATAAATTGGTACTGTCATTTTGCAGTACATACATGGATGGATGAAGGATGCTGCGCACTTTAGAAACAGAAGACCACCAATAGTCATGATTCCCCTTTATCATTACCTTTCTGCCTGGGAGGCTGCCAATGCTGTCCAAATCAATTACAGCATCCTGTAATTTCATAGCCCAGCTAATATCTCCAGGAATCAATACAATATCTTCCTCCGAAATAACCCGTTTTACCCAGTCATTTCTGATTCTGTCCCAATGATTTGTCCAATGCTTTCCAAACACATCCATAGGTTTGTCTTTGGCTCCAGACAGGTGCAAATCACCAATTGCATAAATTGAAATGCTCATATCACTGTATGATTCCCTTTTCCTTTAATTTTGCCATAATCTGATCATTCACTCCCTTGACGGATAAGGATGTATCGTCAACAGAAAGAGTAATATGTATAGTTTGGCTGTTGTTATAATAATCATGCAGGGGCGCAGTGTTGGCTTCGTATTCCTGCATCCTTTTTACTATAACTTCCTCAGTATCGTCTGTTCGACTTACTAGGCCTTCTCCACAATTGGGGCAATTACTCAAACCCTGTTTCTTATGGAAAACCTGCTTGCATTTTGGGCATACCAGTCTGCCCAGGATACGAAAAAGAATAACATCCTGACTGACATTTAAATCGATAACCAAGTCTATTTTTCTTCCCATATCTGACAGCATCTGATCCAAAGCTTTAGCCTGACAAATAGTACGGGGATAGCCATCAAAGATTATGCCGTTTTGATACTCGGGCTTTTTAATTCCATCCTGTACTACCAGGTTTACCACTTCATCGGACACTAGTTTTCCTTCTTTGATTATTTGCACCTTACTATATAGTGGATGAGATTTATTACTTAAAATTTCTCGAAATAAGTCACCTGTAGAAAGATGCTTAGCGCCTAATTGTCCGGCTAACAGGCTACCTTGAGTTCCTTTACCTGAGCCCGGAGGGCCAAGCAATACAATGTCCATTTATTAATCCTCCTTACTCCTGTCTACTACAAATCAGCCTATTCTATGGATTTCAACCGCTTCTATATTTGGAATACATGATTAGCTTTAATTGTAGCTTGTTTATATATAATGCTGGTACAATTTTACTAAAAAAATATAAAAATGGCAATGTTGTTTACTCAAGCATAATTGCTTTCTCTTTGGCTAGACAAAATCTTTTCCAGCTGAGCCTCTGCATCATCCAAACTTATCGGGAGTTCCAGTGGATATCCCTTTCTTCGTAGACGATCAAATAATTCCATCAGGAGGGGTAATTGCAAGTTCGCCTCCCGCAGTAATTCAACCTGACCGAACACCTTTTCCGGAGTGCCTCTGGCTAAAATCGATCCTTTGTCAATTACATAAATCACATCAGCAATATCGGGTACAATGTTGATATCATGAGTTGTTGTCACCAGTGTTATTCCCTCTTCCTGGTTTAGGCGATTCAGCAGGGCAATCATTTCATCTTTCGACTTTGGATCCAAGCCATTAAAAGGTTCATCCAATATTAAAATTTCAGGCAACATGGATATGGCACCGGCCAAGGCTACCTTTTTCTTTTGACCACCACTCAAATAATGGGGAATTTTATCAAGAATAGCCTCTATACCCAGTATGGAGGCAATACTCTCTACCCTTTCTTCCACTTGCTTACGGTCAAACCCTTCATTTCGTAGTGAGAAAGCAATATCATCATAAACTCTGGGTCCGATGATCTGTTCCTCTACATTCTGAAACACAACTCCAATATGCTTTCGAACCTTGTTGAATTGCTTATGAGGCTGCATTCCCATAACTTCGACCTGCCCCTCTACTGGTGCAAGCAGTCCAAGTATATGGGACAATAGGGTTGTCTTGCCTGCCCCGTTTGGACCCAGGATCACCACCCTTTCTCCCGGATTGACCACAAAATCCAGCCCGCAAATGTTTACCTCGGTTTTATCCGGATATACATGCCGGAGACAATGAACCTTTATCAAATGTTCCATGGTATCAACACTCCTGTCAAAACAATTAAAGAAAACAGTATCAGGAAACCGTCTACAGGGCGCAACGGCCACCAGTCTTTAGTAATGGGAATTTTCCCATTATACCCTCTTAGGGAATAAATGCGATACAGCCTCTCACTCATGTCAAACGCATGAATGGTTATAATTCCTAAAGCCCCTGCTGCATTTTTTAAATTAAAGATCATTCTAATGGGATGAAAGCCGCCTCTTAGACGAATGCTTTTCACCATGTTTTCCAGTTTATCCAGTAAAATAAACAATGAACGATATGTAAAAAGAAAGACGTCTACAATAACGCCTGGCAAAACATAGGAAAGAACACCGAATAACTCCGTATAGGGGGTGGTAGCCAAGAGCAGTAACATAATTAATGCAGCACCCAAAGCCCTTATTAATACCAACACTCCTAAAACCCATGACTGCTGCATTCGAATGAGAGCAAATATTAAACTGAAAACAACGGGGTAGGCTGCCAAATGCAGTATTCTTCTTAAATTTACCTTAGAAAAGAGAATGAATATGATTGGGATAATCAATATAATCGCGGCTTTTATAAGCTGATTTGATATTATCAGACACACTAAAAGCAAAATTGAGATAAAGACCTTGGTTATCGGCCGGGCTTGATGAAGAAAGCTGTCGCCGTTATTTGCCATATAATCTATTGCTGCAATATGCATAGTACCTCACCCCTCAACCTTTAATGGCAGAATCAAGCAAGTCAGGCCTCACTTTAGAGAAAAATCGGACAATCAAGCCTGTTACTAAAGATTCTATAAAAATTCCGGCCAATATAATTAAAGCAACAGCCCCCCAACCAGCCAGGGATAGAAATTGGATATTTTCAATCCATTCTTCTGAACTGCTGTCTTCAATGAATTGTTCTTCTTCATTATGTACTTGCTCATGATGTGCTTCCCCATGATCATGATGACCATGGATGGGCAAAGCATATACCAATCCTGCTGCAGAGCTGACGATAACAATCATCAAAGCTGTGGAGATAACTAATGCAATAATATTGGCAGTCACAGCAGAAATAGTTGCACTGAATCTGCTGGACACAGTCTTGAACAGATAGAAGCCCAAAACTGCCTCTCCGCCCATAAGTAATGTGTTAAGCCCGATTGTTGTAAATCCTCCATGCCCCATAAGAGCAAGCATGGTGTTTACAGCAAACACTGCTATGAACCCCAGCCCTGGCCCAGCCAGGATACCACAGAGTACTGCCAGGCTTAGATGTACTGGTATAAAGCCTAAAGGCACAGACATAAATATCAGCATCAGCGCGCCAATAACCCCTGTAAAAGGAATTTTGCGCCGTACCTCATCGCCTTGCAATTTTCTTGCAAATAACCAAACCAACACCATGCAGATAATCCATGCTGTAATCCACCAAACCGGTGAGATCACGCCATCCGGTAAGTGGATATGGCTCATGATCCTTGTCCTCCTTATTGCAAATGATTTGCATTTATATTTCTATTCTATAAACCCTGAAAAGCCCTGTCAAGCAAATTACTTCCTACTAAATTATTCCCTTATTGTGGTATTTCTTCCATGTTATTTGATATTTCCTCTTATGAACCCTTAAAAAACAACACTACTTGTAAATTTGTGTCTTTAAATCTATACTGTAAAGGAATTGTTATTTAAGGAGTTAATCAAATGAACACAAATATATTAAAAAAATCGCTTAAATTATTCGCTGTTTTTTTTAGAATTGGCGCCTTTACCTTTGGCGGAGGATATGCCATGATACCCTATATTGAACGGGAAATTGTGGACAAGAATAAATGGATCGAAAGCGAGGATATCATCGATATTTTTGCTATTGTTCAATCCGTTCCCGGTGTTATCGCAGTCAACTCCTCAACCTTTGTAGGGTACCGGATTGCTGGATTGACTGGAGCTGTTGCAGCTACTCTAGGTGTAGTGCTCCCTTCTTATATTATTATAGCTGTAATAGCAATGTTTTTATATAACTTCAAGGACTATCCATTTGTAAATGAGGCTTTTCACGGAATTCAAGCCGGGGTTGCAGCCCTGATGTGCCATGTGGTATACAAACTGGGCAAAAAATCAGTTAAGAATGCCTATGGACTAGCGTTGGCCCTTGCAGCATTTCTAGCACTGACAGTGTTTGGCGCATCAGCAATTCTGGTAATCCTAATAGCAGGTGTATTGGGTCTGGTAGTCATGGGTGTTCGCACTATGAAAGCAAACGATGAGAGAGGGAGGTAGCCCATGCAGGTATTAATTGAATTATTCTTGATTTTTGCAAAGATTGGCTTGTTTACTATAGGGGGAGGTTATGCCATGATCCCCTTGATTACTCAGGAAATTACCCAGCGAAACTGGCTTACCCTGGAAGGTGTTATTGACATAATTGCAATTTCAGAAATGACACCAGGGCCCTTTGCCATTAATTCCGCTACATTCATAGGTGTTCAACAAATGGGACTTCTTGGAGCCGCTTTTGCTACAATAGGTGTAATCACACCATCCTTTATCATCGTTGTCCTTGTAGCCAAATATTTTGCCAAGGTAAAGGATCATCCCATTGTTCAAGCCATACTTACGGGTCTGCGCCCTGCAGTTATCGGCTTAATTGCATCCTCTACATTCATGATAATCCAAAATGCCTTTTTCCCTGATGCTATAGGTAATTGGCTGCTAGGCGTAAACTGGAGGAGCATTGCAATCTTTGCGATAGCCCTGGTATCAATTATCAAGCTGAAAATTCATCCGGCTCTAATGATTATTATCTGCGCTGCACTGGGAATATTGTTTTTTGCTTGGCTTTGATTAATAATAAACATCCCGCTCTTCTATCAGCTGTCTTAGTTCTACCAACTGCACCAGATGCCTTTTCTCTTCCTGTATAATGGATTTCAGTATTTTTCTTGTGGTCTCTTCCCAATTCAGCCTGGAAAGCTCTACATAGAAAAGAATGGAATCCTTTTCAGTTTGCATTCCAAATTCAATTACATCCTGCAGGGTCTTAAACTTTTGATCATAAGGCTTGCCGTCATCAGAAAAAATCTCACTTTCAGCCAATGCAGCAAGGTAGCCCAAGGACTGATCATCCATATCTACTTTACGGCTGTCATGAGTTTTTACCTCATCTTTAAGCTGTAGAAAATACTGCTCATGCTGTTTCTCCTGCTCTGCCAGATGTAGAAGAATATTTCTGGCAGGTTCACTTTTTAATCCCTTAGCGGCATCGGTATATAACTTGATGCCTCTTTGCTCAATTAATACTGCATAACCGATTACATCCTCATATGTATATTGTGTGATTTTCATACATGGCGCCTCCTTTAGTAACTTTTATCTAATCTTTTATGTACCATACTCTAATTATTATAAACAAATTCCATACTATAAAACATTTTCCACTAATCTTCCCAGTAAAATGGTAAATTCACAGATCTGTTTAACTAAAGCAGGCATCCTTGCCTTTAGATGTGAATTGCATTATGATTATTATTATTATTCATATATTGCTTATATTTATAGACAGGAGAATATACCCATGAAAAAAGACATTGTTAAGGGACTGAAAACTGCATCTCCCATAGCCTTGGGCTATCTGCCACTTGGAATGGCCTTTGGCATATTGGCCGCACAGCAGGGGCTGACTGCTCTGGATGTTTTTTTTCTATCCCTTCTTGTGTATGCAGGCTCTGCACAATTTATAGCTTCTGCAATGATGGCATCGGGTGCCGCAGCTGCAGCAATAATTTTAACTACCTTTCTGGTTAATCTGCGCCATTTACTGATGAGTGCATCTCTTGCGCCTTTTCTAAAACATATTTCCTCCCCTGTGCTGACCTGGATCAGTATGGGTATAACCGATGAAACATATGCAGCCGGATACCCTGAAGCCTCTTCAGGAAAAGCGACCCCGGCCTTTTATATAGGCTTAAACGGTCTCTCTCATTCCTGCTGGATTTTTTCTACTGTATCTGGCTGCCTGTTGGGAAGCCGTATTCCAAATCCAGAGAAATGGGGACTGGATTATGCCCTGCCTGCCATGTTTATCGCTCTGCTTTTCATGCAATTAAAAAACAAAAAGGATATACTGATCGCTCTGGTTTCAGGTACTTTATCTGTAGTCCTGACATTTGTAATAAAGGATAACTTTAATATCATTGCTGCAACGGTGGCGGCTGCTTTTATAGGAGTGTGTATTGAAAAATGAGATCTGAAATTTTATTTATAATAATTGGTATGAGTATCGTTACTCAATTGCCCCGTATTGTACCCCTTGTTGTTTTAACGCGTATATCACTGCCTCCATTGGTAATACGCTGGCTTAAGCATATTCCCGTTGCCGTATTATCAGCCCTTCTCTTTCCTTCTCTTTTGATGCCCGATGGCACGCTTTCACTTTCATTGAACAATACAGCCCTGCTGGCTGCCATTCCCTGTATGATTCTTGCAGCAAAAACAAAAAATCTATTTATTACCGTTTTAACAGGCATTGTCATATCCGCACTACTCCAATTGATATAATAAAGGCTACGTTTTGTAATTGTATTGGTTGATGAAAGGGACAAAATAGTATATAATTACTTTTTGTACAACGAGGAGAAAGCTGGAGAAAACAAATGAAACTAGGAATTGTAGGACTTCCCAATGTTGGGAAAAGCACACTTTTTAATGCCATTACCAAGGCAGGTGCTGAATCAGCAAATTACCCCTTTTGCACAATAGAACCTAACGTAGGAGTAGCAGCTGTACCAGATGAGCGATTGGACAAGCTTGCAAAGATGTATCAATCTGAGAAGACTATTCCCACTATAATTGAGTTTGTAGATATTGCTGGTCTGGTAAGAGGGGCCAGCCGGGGAGAAGGGCTGGGTAATAAATTTTTATCTCACATCAGGGAAGTGGATGCCATTGTTCATACAGTGCGCTGTTTTGAAGATACAAATATTACCCATGTAGATGAAAGCATTGATCCTATCCGGGATATTGAAACCATAAATCTGGAACTGATTTTTTCTGATTTGGAAAGCCTGGAAAAACGCATAGAACGAACCCGAAAAGCATTGAAGGGCGATAAAAAATATCAGGTGGATATTGATTTAATGGAAAAAATCAAGGTAAATCTGGAGAAGGGTATCCCGGCTCGCAATATTCCCTTTACCGAAGAGGAAGCTCATATGGTGGAGCATATGTTTCTTCTCACTTCCAAGCCTGTTATATATGCCGCTAACATAGCCGAAGATCAACTGCTTGTTCCACCGGAACAAATTCCCATGGTAAAGCGTGTATTGGATTATGCCGAAAAAGAAAATTCTGAAGTGCTGGTAATCAGTGCCAGGGTGGAGGAAGAAATTGCCCAGCTGGACGGGGAGGAAAAAAAGGCTTTCCTAAAGGAATTAGGTATTCCGGAATCCGGTCTGGATAGGCTGGTAAAGCGTTGTTACCATCTTCTTGGTTTAATCAGCTTCCTGACTGCGGGTCCAAAAGAGGTTAGAGCCTGGACCATCAAGCAGGGTACTAAAGCAGCCCAGGCTGCGGGCAAAATTCATACCGACTTTGAAAGAGGCTTTATTCGTGCAGAAGTAGTACATTTTGATACCTTAATGGAAGCAGGCTCACATCTTGCCGCTAAAGAAAACGGGCTGGTCCGATCAGAGGGACGAGATTATATTGTGAAAGACGGAGATGTGATTCTATTTAGATTTAATGTGTAAAGTGTTTCTATTGACAGAGCATGTTATTGGAGGTGTTGGCTCTGAAGCAGAAACTTCTTTCCCTCTATCATAAATACCGGTCCATCTTCTTGTTGGCCATTCTGCTAACCTGTGCAAAAACCTATATCAGTTATTATATAGACTTTGAGCTTGGTGCAAATGGATGGTTCCAGCATCTTATTCTATTCCTTAACCCCATTGCAGGTACTGTATTCTTTCTGTCCCTCAGCTTATTTGCCAGGGATGTAAAACGAGGACACAAAATCCTGTTTGCCATATATGCGCTCAATTCGCTGCTTTTATATGCCAACATTCTTTACTATAGGGAATTCACAGATTTTCTAACCCTGTCTACCATGCTGGAGGCTAAGAGTATTTTTGTAGGCGGAGCTAATTTTATATCCGGTACAATTTCACTCATGAAGTGGTATGATTTTTTTTACTGGATTGATCTGCTCTGCCTGTATATTTTAATTAGGCAAAGAAATTCAGCACTTGTATATACAGACCAAAAGATATTTTATAATAAATCCATAGGACGGAAAGCAGTAGCTTGGTCCCTTATAATCTTCCTTATAAATCTTGGATTAGCCGAAGTAAGCGGGCCAATGCTTTTAACCCGTACTTTTGATCGAAACTACATTGTAAAATATCTTGGAATAAATGCTTATTCAGCATATGACAGCATACAAACAATTAAACACATGTATTCTGATAAATCCCCCGAAAAGGCAGATGTGGACAAGGTAGTGAGCTATGTTTCAGAGCAGTATGCTGCCCCCTGCCAGGAAATGTTTGGTCTAGCTCGTGGGCGTAATTTAATTGTTATCCATATGGAAAGCATTCAGCAATTTCTCATAGATTATCATTACACAGATGAAAACGGAAAAATGTGGGAAGTTACCCCCTTTCTCAATGAATTATATCATAGCAGGGACAGTTTCAGTTTCCCCAACATGTTTACCCAAGTTGGTCAGGGCAAAAGCAGCGATGCGGAACTACTGTCCGAAACTTCACTTTTCGGACTGCCCCGTGGCTGTGCCTTTATTAGAAATGTAGATAATATTTACTACGCCGGACCTCATATACTAAGGGAAAAGGCCGGTTATACCAGTGCTGTATTCCATGGAAATGTTGGTTCATTTTGGAACCGAGACAATATGTATAAGAGTCTGGGATATGATTATTTTTTTGATGCAGATGATTTCATATTGACTGAGGAGAACTCATCGGAATATGGTCTGAAAGACAAGCTGTTTTTCCAACAGTCAGCTCAATATCTGGAACAGCTTCAACAACCCTTTTATGCTAAATTTATTACCCTGTCCAACCATTTTCCCTTTCCCTATGATGAGAAAAACGATAATTTCCCGCAGGCAAATACAACCGATGAGCCGATAAATGGTTATTTTGCTACTTCTAATTATACCGATCAAGCTATAGAGGAATTCTTTAATTATCTAAAGGCAACGGGCATTTATGAGAATTCAATTATAGTATTGTATGGAGATCATTTCGGTATTTCTGATTCCAGAAACCAAACCCTGGCACCACTGTTAGGACGTGATCCGGATACCTGGTCGGAATTGGATGATTTACAAATGAAGCGAGTTCCCCTAATCATCCATGTTCCTGGATGTAAAGCAGGCTTTGAAAGCAATGTATATGCAGGCCAGATTGACATACTGCCAACAGTGCTGCATTTACTGGGCATTGATACCCGATCGCTGTTTATACTGGGTCAGGATCTGTTTTCACCGAAAAGAAAGGAAATAGTTGCTTTTAGGGATGGAAATATGATTTCTTCCGATTATGCCGTTATTGGGGATCAGGTTTATGATTTACAAATTATGGACATTGTAGATCAAAATAATGAACCAAAATACCATCAAGCAAAGCAAAAACAGCAGGAGGCTTTAGAGCAACTAACCATATCTGATCTGATACTGGATACCAATCTCCTGGCCAGTAATGCGCCAAAAGATCTGTCGCCAGTGGATCCATATGCCTTTGATTACTCCTCCGATCCTGTAAGGCTTAAAATTGAAGCTCAGCTGGCAGGTACAAAAAATACTTCTATTTTTTATCTGAATCAGCAGCGCTCCACATCTATACTTTACCGTACCAATGCACCGGAGCAGGAATCTATGGTAAAACCCTGAAATAGTATATGACATCTAGCTTTGGGCAAAATAATGTCGAGCAATTTCTTGATATTTTTAAGGAGAGTGAGCCCAATGGTAAAAAATATTGGTGGGTTGGATGCTTATTGCAGAATAGCCGGTGGTTTAACCTTATTGAGCATAGGTATAATGTCCTCCTCCAAAACTCTGTCCTTTCTTGGTTCCATGAAGGTAGCAGAAGGGATTACCAGGTTTTGTCCCATTCTTTATCTGCTGGATAAGAATACCCTTGAATGGGATGAAAAACTGGAAAGACATGTGGAAATCATCTCTAATAATCCTGCAGCAGCGGACTAGCGTTTATAAGTGAACACACTTAAACTAATGGATGTATAAAAAGGCATTTGCGAACTATGACGCAAATGCCTTTTTATAGTTATACTAGTTCTTGGCTTAAAATTACAGGATAAGCTGTTCCAATCGGTCTACCATTTCTGAGAAGGTATTTAAGGCTGTATTTATGGGTTCTACTGTAGTCATATCCACACCTGCTTTTTTCAAGAGGTTGATAGGATAGTCAGAACCGCCACTGGACAGGAATTGGATATAACGATCCACAGCTGGTTTACCTTCCTCTAGTATTTGTTTTGCCAGTGCTGCAGCAGCACAGAAACCTGTCGCGTATTGGTATACATAAAAGGATGTGTAAAAATGAGGAATTCGCATCCATTCCATACTTATTTCTTCATCCACATGCATGTCTGGTCCGTAATACTTCTCATTCAAACCCCGATATATTTCAGACATACCCTCAAAGGTAAGGGGCTGTCCACTTTCTGCCATGCTATGGATAGTTTTTTCAAATTCAGCAAACATGGTCTGTCGGTATACCGTTCCTCTAAATTGCTCTAAATAGTGGTTCATAATATAAGCCTTCTGTTTAGGATCTTCCAGTGTACTAAGCAAATGCTCCGTTAACAGAATTTCATTCAAAGTGGATGCTACTTCCGCTACAAAAATTTTATATTCTGCCTTTATATAGGGCTGGTTTTTATTAGACAAATAGGAATGAATAGCATGTCCCATTTCATGAGCCAGGGTAAACACATTATCTACATTGTCCTGATAATTGAGTAGTACATAAGGGTGGGCTGAATAGGTACCCCAGGAATATGCTCCACTGGTTTTTCCTTCATTCTCCACTACATCAATCCAACCGTTGTCATACCCTTCCTGAAGTATGGATAGATACTGCTCACCGAGGGGTTTCAATCCCTCTGCTACCATTACTTTCGCACGGTCATATGGGATTTTCATATCTATGTCCTTTACAATCGGTACATAAAGGTCATACATATGCAGCTCATCTACACCTAGAGCACGCTTGCGCAGTGATACATATTTATACATGGCGTCCATATTTTTATCTATCGCGTCAATCAAGCTATCATATACAGTTAAAGGGATATTATTTTCATCCAGCGACGCCTCCCGGCTGGATGCATATTTCCTGGCTTTACCATAGAAGATATCCTTTTTTATGCTGGAATTTAATGTGGACGCAATGGTGTTTTTCTGTTTACCATAGGTTTCATACAGGGTTTTAAAAGCCTCCTTGCGGACATCCCGATTACGGCTTTCCATTAGTTGAATAAACCTGCCCTTTGTCAATTCGATTTCTTCACCATTTTCATCATGTACATTGGGAAAGCGCAAATCTGCATTGTTCAGCATGGTATATATGGTTTGAGGTGCGGCTGCTAGTTCCCCCGCCATGGCCAGCAGCTGTTCCTCTTCTGCTGAAAGTACATGTTCTCTCCTGCGATTCACCTCATGGAGAAAATGATCATAAACCTTGAGTCCTTCCTGAGTACTCAACCAGTCATTGAGCTTTTCTTCAGGTATAGTGAGCAGTTCTGGGATCAAAAATGCGGTGGCACTGGTTCCTTCTACCAAAAGAGCTTGTGCTCTGTCCAATAAGGCCTGGGCTTGTGTATTACCGTTATCCTCATCCTTTTTCATATGGGCAAATACATAGAGCTTTTTAATTTTTTCAGACAAAGCTGCATAATAATCCAGTGCTTTTTGTAGAGGCTCGGCAGATTGGCCCAGCGTACCCTTTATGCTTTCCGCTTCAGGCAATACTTGCTTAACCCATTGATAATCCTCCTCCCAGCTTTGTTCGTCAGGATAAATGTCCTCAAGTCTCCATTTTAATTCAAGAGGTACTTCACTTCTTTTTGGTAATGTCTTTGTTTGGTTCATTTATTCGGGTAATATAACCCTTCCTCCTTCCGACTATCCAAATTCACTAACAACACTATTCTTTATTATTCTACTAAAGCCAATAATTTTCCTTCCAAGGCTGAAAATTATACGAATAAGGTAATTCTCCCACCCAGTTGAAGCATATGATTTTAATAATAATGTCTGAAGCAGTAATGAGTATGAAAACATCGTTCACTGCCGTCAAAGGAGTGTCTACATTGTTTAAGAATACAAAAGTATATGTCCTTATCATTGTAATTGGAATTTTAGTACTGGCTGGCTCCTGCGGTAGTCTGCCAATTTACACTGAAGATAAATCAGAAGCAGATTCAATTCCTCATGATGCAGCATTTAAAAGCAGCTCTTTTCTGCTGCTGATGGATGATATGAAAGCTATCAATTTGGCCGCTAACTATTTAAAGGAACAGGGGGAAACTGTGACTTTCCAGGAAACCTACATAGAGTACCATGATGCAGGTGAGTCTACTTTGGATATTGCCTTGTCAGGAAAAGAAGGTGTAAATTATGTAGGGGATTACCTGGAGGTACGCCTTTATCAAAGCGATGATCAAACCGGTAACCCATGTGAACACTGTACAATAGTATATATTTCCCGGGAAGGCAAAATTTTGGGATACAGCAAATACTAAATGTGAAAAGAATCCGAACCCTATTATACACCTAATACATACAATATTATAAACAATATTGTTGGAGGTGAGCATATGGGCTTTGGCTTTGGCGACAACTGTAAACATGGAAGAAGGGACGATGATACTCTAATTATCATAGCAATCATTCTCCTCCTGATTGTATTAGCTAACGGGAGTGGCTTTAGATTGTTTGGTGAAGAATAATTAAATCGGGTACTAAAATTTGAGATGCTTCCCCTTGTGGTAGACAGTAAAGCTGTTTACTCCAAGGGGAGCATTTTTGTATGGATTTCCACATAGTTTTGCATATAATTACCATACTATAAACAGAAAATGTTTTAAGGGGTATTTTTATGCTTAAGAGATTAGCTGAAGTTATTAGCTTTATAAAAAAAGAGAACCTAACCAACAAGCCCGAGATGACGACAGATACGAGAAAACCTCAGGTTGAACCCATTCCCACAAATATTAATGATCTACGGTTAAAAGTACGCAGAGAATTTGACCGTTGTGAAGACATCGTCATCAGAACCATGGAAATCGGGCAAGGTAGTTTCATTAAAATACTGGTTGTTTATTTTGACGGCTTGATAGACAAGGAGACTTTAAATGCCCACGTTCTTAGGCCATTACTGATAGATGCCCGAATTGTGCCATTGGATAAATCAGTTAACAAGCGTACAATTGTGAATATTATAGAAAGAAACCTTCTGGATAATTGTGAAATTATAGAGCTGACAGATTTCACTCAATGCATTAATAACATTTTAGACGGAAATACCGTTCTTTTCATAGAGGGATCAGATATTGCCTTGTCTACCTGCACAAAGGGCTTTACAGGTAGAGCAGTAGATGAACCGGATACAGAATCCGCTATTAGAGGGTCCCGGGAGGGCTTTGTAGAAAGTTTCAGGATAAATTCTGCCCTCCTAAGAAAGAGAATTAAGAACCCTGCCCTGAAAATAGAAGGGATGTCCATAGGCCAACAGACCAAAACTAAGGTAGGAATAGTTTATATAGAGGGCATTGTGGATAAAAGAATTGTTAACGAGGTTAAAAGGAGACTATCTAATATAAAGATTGATGGGGTCCTGGAATCGGGAACCATAGAAGGAATGATTCGGGATGCTCCCCTATCACCGGTTCCTACGGTGGCGAACAGTGAGAAGCCGGATAAGGTTGCAGCAAAGCTGCTGGAAGGCAGGGTTGCTATCATCACAGATGGTACCCCCTTTGTGCTTACTGTACCCTGTTTATTCATTGAAGCTTTCCAAACCAGCGAGGATTATTACTCTCTGCCCTTTTTTGCCTCCTTTATAAGGTTATTAAGATTTCTTGCCTTTGGGATTTCTGTATACGGGCCTGGATTATATGTTGCCCTACTTGGTTTTCACCAAAGTGTTATTCCTTTCAAGCTGGTTAATACAATTGCTGCAGCAAGACAGGGACTGCCCTTTAGTTCCTTTACTGAAGCCATGATTATGGGCTTTACCTTTGAGCTGTTAAGAGAAGCAGGGGTTAGGATGCCAAGACCCGTTGGACAGGCAGTAAGCATCGTTGGTGCACTGGTTTTAGGTGAGGCAGCCATCAGGGCAGGTATTGCCGGCGCCCCTATGATAATTGTAACTGCCATCACTGCCATCTGCAGCTTTATCCTGACACCCTATAATGGCTTATTGCCCTTTGCCAGATTTGCACTCTTGATTGCAGCCAATGTACTGGGTTTATTAGGCATTTCATTGGTAACCGCTGCAGGTCTGGTTCATTTGTGCAGCCTTAAATCCTTCGGCGTTCCCTTTATGTCACCATTTGCACCACTTAGCCTTTCAGGTTTAAAGGATACCGTTATTAGAGCACCTATATGGTCTATGTTTACCAGGCCAAAAGTTTTGGCCGGCAGATATCCGGGCCAAAACAGAGTACGTATGTCTCTTAAAATTTCCACCGAGGACTACGATGAAAATGAAAAAGATTAAGCTGTTACTGCTAATTATTGTTTTGGCTGCACCCCCCTTTCTGACAGGATGCTGGGATAATTACGATGTTTCCGATGTAGCCATTGTCACGGCAATAGGCATCGATAAGTTGGAAGATGGCAGATTAACCATGACATGGCAGATTCTGAAACCGAATTCAGTACAGTCGGGTACGGAAGACAGCCAGGCAGGCAAAGCTTATACAAATTATACAGCAGCAGGATTGACTTTAAATGAAGCGCATAAAGAACTGATACGCATCTCCGGCCGCAGGCCTTTCTATGGACATATCCAGGTCTTATTAATAGGAGAAAAGCTGGCCTGGGAAGGAATTGAAGAGGTAACGGATTTATTTGAACGTCAATATGAATTCAGCCAGTCTGTCAAAATTCTCATGACCCAAGGCATGGGCGCACAGCAACTGCTGGATGCGGAAAGCGACCTTGAAATTCTGCCAGCTGTGCACCTCAGAAACATGGTAGAGGCAAATACTTTTACGGGGGAAATTGTTGATCTGCCTTTTTACCAGTTGGTTATGGACCTGGAGAATCCAGGTACAAACACAGTAATATCTGCCCTATCCTATAAAGGCAGTAGTGAAAAACCAACCATAAAAGATATGCAGATGGAGAAAGCTGGTATTTTTAAGAAAGGCAAGCTGTTGGGTTATATTAGTGCCGCTCAGGTGCAAGACCTGTTATTCATCACAGATCAATTTACTGAAGCTTTGGTAAATATAGAACATCCCCTAGCCCCCGACAGTCAAATTTCTGTTGAAATTTTAAGAGGGCAAACCAGTAAAAAGATTAATATGTCAGGGGATGAGGCAAAGGGCATCATCGTTGTCAGTGCCCTGGCGCGGATTTCTGAAACCCATGAAACCAAACATCCCCTGGATCCGGATATTGTTAAAAAAATAGAGGATTCCGTATCCAAGCAGATACGAAAAGATCTAATTAAGCTTATTAAGCTTTTCCAGGAGGACTTTAGCTCAGATGTATTTGGGTTTGGAGAACTGGTTTATAAAAATGAATATGATTTTTGGAAGAGTGTCCAGGATGATTGGGATACATACTTTGCTCAAATGCCCATTGAAATACTTGTAGACGTTAAAATTAAAAGGGCAGGCCTGATTAATAAGCCTTCTAAGGCAAGATAAGGAGTTAGAAATGAACACAGCAATTCTTATAGGAATTTTCATTTTGATAATCATTATTGACTTCCCTTATTTTGTTTTAGAGAAAAAGAAGTCCAGGCTCCTTACTATCTATTTGTTTATCATGTTAGCTGGAATGGTATTGGGCATACTGCTTGGCAGTACAAAACTACCAGTGAGTATTTCTGCCATTATTACCAATATAGTAAATTTAATTATAGGGAGTAGTTAATATGCAAAAGGTCAGATTGACCAGCGTACAACTGGGTATATTGTTTTTTGGATTCCTATATGGAAGCTCATCATTGCTTAATCCTGCCTTTTCTGCCTTGCAAGATAGCTGGTTGGCCTTTCTCATCGGCTGGATGTCAGGAATTTTACTAATCGGTATATATGTAGCCATATATCATCTTAATAACTCCCAGACCTTAATTGGAATTCTGAAAAGTAATTTTGGAAAGTTTTTAGGAACAATTTTTGGAATTCTTTATGCCTGGTATTTTTTGCATTTGGCTGCAATTGTTTTAAGGGATTTCGGAGAATTTTCACTCCTGGTTATACTTCCAACTACTCCTTTACCCATCATAATAGGAAGTTTTGCAGCTTTGTGCATCTATGCCCTTAAAAAAGATTTAGAGGTTATAGGAAGAACAGGAGAGCTGCTGATTCCTCTGATTCCCCTGGCTTCCTTCGTTGTTACACTGGGTGTAGTCAGAATCTTCGATTTGTCCAATATTAAGCCTGTACTGGTTAATGGCATGAAGCCGGTATTAAAGGCAGGCTTTGGGGTGCTTTCCTTCCCCTTCGGTGAAACTATTGCTTTTCTAATGATATTTCCCTTTCTGGACAAAAAAGGGAAGTTAACGAAAATCATATCCTCCAGCACAATAATTGCAGGCTTTCTATTGCTGATTATAGTTTTGCGTGATATATTTGCCCTTAATCCTATACTTACACCAAGGGCAGCCTTCCCTGCCGAAATAGCTTCCAAGCTGTTCCCAAATATTAATATCTATCCCCTGATATTGGTGAATTTGCTAATAGGCGGTGCAGTAAAAGTGGTTATCTGCCTATACTCCTCTGCAACTGCCATAACCGAGCTTACAGGCCTCTCAGACTATAGGGCTATAATTTTTCCCCTTTCTTTTTTGTCCATTGTGTTATCCATATGGCTTTATGACAACGCTTTAGAAATGTTTACTTTTACTAATAAAATTTATCCCTATTATGCCCTTCCTTTTCAAATTTTCATTCCCCTTATGCTGCTGTTAATCTCAATAATTAGAAGAATGCGCTTAAAAGACAAAAGTACTTAGGTCATAGGATCACAGGTATTGCTTTATCCAGTTCCAACTTATCAGGCGCTACTTTGCAATCATAAGCAATAATATTCACACCCTGACTGTGAGCCTGGCGGAGAGCCTGTCCAAACTCTCTGTGGGTTTCATCATTAGGTGTTACATAGCTGATGCCTTTCATTTGAACTATAAATACCACATAGGCTAAAAATCCTTCCTTAGCAGCTTCCATCAACTCATAAATATGCTTTACGCCCCGTTGTGTGGGAGCATCGGGGAATTTTGCCACACCCTCATCTTCCAGGGTTACACCCTTAATTTCTAGATAAGCTCTTTGTTTACCGGCTGTAATGTGAAAATCAAATCGGGAGCTGCCATATGCCGATTCCGGTTTAATGTGATCTATGGGACTGTTCAGTTTCGGAAGACTCATCCCCTTGTTTAGGGCTTCCATTAACACTTTATTTGGTGCCTGACTGTCGATATTTACCAGCATTTTTCCCTTTTCCACTGCTATCAGGGAAAACCTGGTTTTTCTTTTGGGATTGTCATGCTCCTGAAGATATACAATAGCTCCAGGAATCAACAATTCCTTACACCTTCCAGTATTTTTTACATGAGCAATCTC
>FZPS01000191.1_pt115 | contig 34514 bp, 23 predicted proteins | sample 1817821 | NCBI WGS metagenome assembly FZPS01 (sample SAMEA104158645, study PRJEB21678) | metagenome | place: Germany | collected 2015-04-21
TTGCAAGGTTACCCACTCTACCGACCAACATCAGTTCGCTTACGCTATGTTCCATATTCTCACTGCTCCTTACTTCAGACCTTGCCGTTGCCAGCAACGCCCTTGGTCTCATGTTGACTTCCCGCTGGTGAGGTGTCAGGACTTCTTTCAGTCCATCGGCGCAGAAAGCATTCTGGGCAAACAAAAAAGGGAGCCACAATCGCAGCTCCCATTATGTTTGCTTTTTATTTTACTTATTTCATCAGCAGCATCTTGCGGGTCTTCTTATAGTCCTTTGTTTCCATGCGATAGAAGTACATTCCCGATGCTACGGGTTTGTTTTTATTATCACGTCCGTTCCAGATTGCATTATGATGTCCTGCATTAAATTCACCGGAGACCAGGTTTTTCACGAGCTGACCTTTGGTATTATATATCTTGATAGAAGCATTTCCGGGCTTCGCCAAGGAGAAGTTTATGGTAGTAACAGGATTGAAGGGGTTGGGATAGTTTGCATCCAAAGCCGTGATGAGCAGTGGGCTAATATTGTCTTCAATGCTGATTTCTTTGGGATCCACCATAGTGGGCTCACCTTCGATTCCTTCATACATCACCGCAACATAATATAGATAAGTTCCGGGGATTGTATAAACTTCATGATAAACCATGTTCAAGGATTCCTGAACGAGCTCGTAAGGGCCGCTGTCAAACTTACGATATACGCGATAGTTTTGCGGGTTAAGTATGGCTCCCTCAGGTGCATCCCAGCTCATATCCAATATGGTATCCTCATCAGAAAGCTCGGTGACGAGATTTGAAACCGGCGGCATATCGATGAGCGTGAAGTCTCTATTTAGAATAGGCTGATCGGTGGTTATAGCCAGGTTGTGCGAGGTAGAGGTACGATGGAAATCAAGGCTAGCTGTCAGCGAATGAGTTCCATAGGGCATATAGATTCTAAATGCGCCATTTTGATCCGGATGACATGCAAAGTTATTTGATGCAGAGAGTTCCACTTCTGCGGGGCTTACCAAGGAGCTAAGATATACGGTGCCTTGGATGAATCCCGCCTTTTGGTGAACGTTGCTGACCATCACATCATCGATGAACCAACCGCGAGCGCTGTGGCTCTCGTCTGAACCGAGACGGAAGTCGAATATCACTTTTTCATTTGCATAATCTGCAAGATCAAATGCTGCGTTCATCCATGTTCCGCTCTCCCCTGTCCAGCCGGGCTGGTTGTCGATTCCGACTATGCTTTGATTGTCATATCCATCCAAGGGAGTGAGCAATTCCCAGGTATTTCCGTTATCTGTGGAAATACTCACGTTCGCTCCGTCATAGCCGTTATCCAACTCATAATAGTGCATGAAGCTTAGCTGGCTATCTTCTTTGAGGTAATACTCGGGCGAGTTGAGGTGATATTGCATGAGATCATCATAATTACCTTCAAGGCTCGTTGCCCACAGGTTTTCACCGCTAAAGGGGCTTACTCCTTGCGGGGATCCCCAAACCCAGCCGCTTTGAGCGACAAATCCGCCGCCGCTGAGTTCAAAATCCTCATGTATTCCTTCAATGTTATAGGGAATGGTGAGCGGAAGTTCAAGCACTTCGCCGTTATTGTAGTTCAAGGTAAGATTTAGAGGCAAGAAGGTGCCGGAGCCGCTATCACCGGTGAATTCGAGATCGAATACCAGCTGCATAACGCGATTTGGCATGATGGTGATATCTGTCATCTCGGGATTCAGGATGTTTATATTATAAGCATCCGTGCTGAGGAAGGCGCTGACATCACGAGCAATAGCATCGCTTTGGTTGCGGATATTCACCGCATATTTGATGCTTTCGCCAATGTTTATAATGCCGTCGTAATTGCCTTCATAGTCGTCTATCATCTGAGAATGGAAGGTAAGTGTGGGCGCAACAACCTGAATGCTGAGCTCTCTTTCCCACTCAAGATAATCTGAGGTGATCAGGAAATCAAAATTGATCACATGACCGTTTGGACAGGCTTCCGAAACCGTGAAATGGAAGGGGATACGGTTTATGGCACTGCCCTCAACATCCATGGGGTGATACTCAGAAGTAGCGTTGTGAATTGTCACAAAGGGATCGGTAGAAATGAGGGTGGCTTGAACATCTTCCACGCTCATGTTTCCGGTGTTTTCCAGCAAGACGCCGAGTTCCACATCTTTACCGGGGGTAACAATATCATCTTCCACGGTGATATAAGTATCCGCAATTGCTATATTCGCCTCTTCATGGTAAGTGGGAATATTTGTGATATAAAGTGCGGTTTCATTGCCCAGAGGAGCTGCGGCTGTGGGATAGGTATTGTTAAAAGTATATTCCAATCCGCGGGTTCCCGTGTGGTCTTTAATTCCGATTGTGGCATAGTTTCCATGACGCTTTGAGTTTCCTCCCTCTTGGTCAACGTTATTGAAAACTTTGTACTGGAACTTGATGGGTCCATCGCCTAAGCTTGTGGCATAAAAAGCCGGGTCATAAAGGATTACTTGGAAGGTTTCTTCACTTGATCCGTTATGTCCGTTTTTCATATTGTTCCACTGTATTATAAATAGCTTGCGTCCGCGATCGTAGAAGGTGTAGATACCGCCGCCGCCGTGTGTTGTAAGGTCATCCCAGAAGGGAGCAATCATGGGATTGGGGCCCATGGGTCCGGGAAGGCGGAAGTTTCTAAACTCACCGTTCTCGGAGACTCCTAAGGCTATGAATCCATTTGAGCAAACCGTGATTTGGGTGTATCTTCTACCATAGAATTGGAAGCGGAAAGGAAGATCCACAACGGCTAAGGATTGTGCGCCAACTTGGTCACCTTCGTTATTAGAAGCGTAAGTATCCACTATGGGAAGAGCTGTTCCTTGTCCGCCCTGAGGGGTGGCGATCTCTATCCAGTGATAACCGGGACACTCAGGATAGGATAGATCCGTCATATCATAGATCACATAGCCGTGTGAGCAAGGACCTAAGGGATCGCTTTCTGTAACGTTGCCCACTGTGAGAGAGAAATATACCATCTGCTCAAAACCGTCATCATTAAAGAGGCGTATGCTTAGCGGCATTACCATTCCGGGCAGGGTTTGCGGGCGTTGCCAGATTGTGAAATCTGCCATTACTATGGAAGGCTCACTATCCAGCGCTTCGGGGATATCACCGATCTCGAAACCGCCATCTATTACAGAGAGGAGATGATTTTCGGCATATAGGCGTGCCTGCACGTTTTCAACGCCGACATCGCTGAGATTGTGGAGATTTACCCTGATCACGCGCTCTTCGCCGGGATCGACAGTTCCGTAGGGATTACCCATTACTGTGAGTGAATCAAAAACGATATTTGCGGCTTCTACGGGCATGAATTCAAAGATGTCATACTCGTTGTCATCATCATCGGTGAGGAGAAGTTGGATGCGAATCATGCTGTTTGGCGGGGTTGCGGGATCAATTTGGATGAGGATGGGCTCTGTGTTATCCACAACTTCCAGGCTGTAAGCATCCGGGTAGCTGATTTCGGGATTGAGGATTTCAACAAAAGGGCTTTCCGAAACTACGGTGCCGCTAATTCCCTGAATAACGTTGTCCCCTGTGTTTACGATTCCGAAAGTGAGTGCAACGGTTTCACCTGCAGTGGCAATGCCGTTGTTATTTCCGCTGGTTCCGTCTGCATCGCCGTCATCAACGATGAGGGTTGCAGGGGTAAGAGTTCCTGAGCCATCGATTACGATATTGATTTGAGTGGGCTTGTGATTGTGTTTGCTTACCGTCATCACTGCGTTGCCCGGGATGAGATTTGCAGGAAGACTGAGAACGAGCTGACCTTCTTCGTCGGTATAACCGCGAGCGAGGATATTCATTCCCATGGAAAGAGTGACTGCTGCGCCTTCAATGACCTCGTTATCCTGATTTGTAATCAAAACATCCGTGTAAGGCACGCCGACGTGCACGCTGGTATCTGTAGTGATGGTAAGTGCATCCGGGATGCCTACAAATACTTCGACCGTGGGATCGCCCATGAGGTTACACCAGTTAGAGAATCTGCTTACATTATAGGGCGTAGATACTCCAAAAACCTGATGCAAAAACAGTTTTCCATGCAAGAGGGCTTCACCCATCGTGCGCATACCTTGTCCGAATACTCCTTCAAAGATACCGCCGTGAATGGTGTTGTTGAAAGTTGTTTGCGTGCTGGCTGTTGCCATTCCAATCGCCGTGATGGCGCCTTTGGGGTTGGCGTCCGTTCCGAGGCGAATAAATTGTTCTGATTCGGCAAGACTTGCGAAGTTTCCTGTTCCGCAAGTGATGGGTACTACGTGGAACAATTTAGGTCCGTTATCAATTTGCGATTCTGAGGGTGGATTGAAGTCAATGTATCCTCTAAAGCTGTAAAAAGCTATGCCGTTTGTCATGGCAGTATTTGCAATATGGGCGCTGGTGCCGTCTGAATAGGCTTCGGTAAAGGTGTATTCAGGGTTTGCAAATTTGGCTATTTCTTTGATATATTTGCTGTTGTAAACGGTTGAATAGCCGGAAGGTGCCCAGTCTGCGATGAGTAGGATGCGATTCAGCCAGTCTGCATTAGCGAGGTTGATATTTTTCTCGTAGGTATATCCTTTGCTGACGAGGTTTGAAAATTGAGCAATGTTTTCCACGGACATTCTGCCTATGAATAGGTCTCCGAGGTTATCTCCGTCGTTCATCTGTGAATAAGCATAGTCGCTTGAGCCGCTACTTTCGGTTGAATAGCAAGGAATGGGATAGCTGCCGGTTGTATCTCCGATGAGGATCACAAAATCCGGGCGGGTAGCAAAGTTATCGTATCTGCCGCGGATGAAGGTTTGTATAGCAGTGGTGCTATTGCCGGCTTGCTGGGTAGAGAAAACGTCGACGTCCGCGCCCTTCTGCTTTTTCCAAAGAACAAAGCCGCTGAGCAGGGTCTGGAAAGCGTTATCCTGCGAAGTGTATCCATGGATAATCAAATAGCGGGGCGGGGTGCCTGCAAACATCGAATAGTCATAATGATCATAGTTCAAGATAAAAGATTGATATATCTTGTGAAAGCTGGGGGAAATGTGGTCTACCGGCCCGGGCAATTCATTTACTCCCTTTTCCTCGTTGAAATTCAGCTGCAACTTAATATTAGTATTAACGGTGAGCTCTTGGGTTTCAGGGTTAAAGGAGAAGGGGTTGATCTGCATGGTGATTATACGAAAATCACGGAGAATCATGGGATCAGTGTGTTGAACTATGTCTTCGGGATAGTTCATATTGCTGCTATAAAAGTCATGGTTTATAGCAAATGCCTTGGGGGCTTCAAACTGATCACCCTGTTGAACGGGATAGGCATTGTAGGAAGTAATGGTGCTATATTCAGCATTGAGCACCTCAACATCCACCCTACCCTTATGCGGAATAGCAATACTTGTGGTCACATAAGGTAGCTCCGGAAAGCCGCTCTTCAAAGTGGAGGGCGCGCCGGGAAGGGCAATCTTGTGGTAAATCTGGTTTGATGTGATTACTTCCTCAACTTCAAATTCAGGCAGTTGGAAATCAATCTCCATCCTGCTCTGGTTCGAACTTAGAACATTAAAGGAGGAGTTGAACGAGCTTAGAAACTCCTGCTCTGTGTCGGTTGCGAAAGCAAGCCCGATAAACAGGCTCACCATCAAAAGCAAACATAGTTTTTTCTTCATCGGTATCCTCATCTTGGATTTGGTTTTATTAATAATAATGGTGCAAGTTTTGTTCCGAAGTGCTACAATATTCTATCGTGTTGTACTTCAGATGTTTAAAAGACGTGAAAGATTGGTATATGACAGGCTTTTGCAAGCTTAAAAAGTTTTTTAGATAATAATTTGTAGTAGCGCTGCTTTTTGTCGTCATAAATAATTCCTTTTATAATTTACATCATAGGGAGTCCCAAAATCTTGAGCATGAACATCACGGGCGGAAAGATGAGTTTGCCTATGATATTTAAGCCTAAAAGATTGGAAGCTATGAGAATGATAAATAGATAGAGCATGCCTTTGCGTTCAAAAGCTGCCCACTTGAAAAATGCTTCGTCGGTGAGAAACATACCCACCACCTTGGAGCCGTCCAAAGGCGGGAAGGGTATGAGATTGAAAAAAGCCAGAACGAGATTCATGAAGACCACATAAAAAGCGATGACCTTGATGAAAGGCAGGCTGATCAGGTGGAAAATGAGGCTGAAAACAATGGCAATCAGGATGTTTGAGATTGGTCCCGCCAATGCAGTGAGTCCGGTATCTCGTTTGATGTCTTTAAAATTGTATGGATTAAAGGGTACGGGCTTTGCATATCCCCAGATCACGCCGAGGCTAAAATAAAAGAGTAAGGGCAGAATAATGGTTCCGAATACATCAATGTGTTTGCGTGGATTGAAGCTGAGGCGGCCTGCGCGTCGGGCAGAGTCGTCGCCCAAGGCATATGCGGCAAAGGCATGGCTAACCTCATGGATGATAATGCTATAAAACACGAGAACAATCACCACCACATTGGAAAGGAGGCTTTGGAAATTACTTATTCTGATCATTTTTTGCGTAGGCGGATAAATCTTCTTTTGCCCGCCCTGAGAACTGAGCCGTCTGTGATCTTGATATCGGTGTCAAAGGAGTTGATTCTCTCGCCGTCTATGCTGATTCCGCCGCCGGTTATCAACCTTCGGGCTTCGCCGTTGCTCTTGCATAAGCCGCTATCTACCAAGAGTTTTACAATCCAGACCTCATCTGCCTCGGGGGTATATTCGGGCATTTCGTCCGGGATTTCTCTCTTGGAAAAAAGATCTTCAAAACCTTTTTGTGCTTTTGCTGCTTCGGTGTCGCCGTGGTAGATTTTCACCACTTCATAGGCGAGCTTTTTCTTTAGGATCATGGGGTTTGTGCCCTTATCCAGCTCGGCTTTCACCTTTTCAATTTCTTCTATATCGTAATAAGCAGCGTAGGTATAATAATTTATAATCAGGCTGTCGGGAATGGACATTACCTTTCCATATTTATCTGCAGGGGAATCGAATACGGCAATGTAATTGTTCAGGGATTTGCCCATTTTGTTCACGCCGTCGGTTCCCAAAAGGATGGGCGAAAGCACGGCGATCTGCTGTTCCATGCCAAAATAGCGTTGCATATCGCGTCCGCAGAGAATATTGAACTTCTGTTCGGTTGCGCCCAGTTCCACATCGCTTTCTACGGCAACTGAGTCATAGCTTTGCAAAACGGGATACATCAGCTCGTGCATGCCCAGAGAGAGTCCCTGTTCATAGCGATCGCGGAAAGTGTCGTGAGCCATGAACTGAGCCAAGGTAAATTTGCCTAAGATCTGAAGCACGTCCTTGAGCGTCATATCTGTAAACCATTCGCTTTGATAGCGAACTTCGGTTTGCTCGGGCTTGAGAATGGTGTAAAGCTGTTCCATATACTTTTCGCTATTTGCGCGAACTTCGTCATGGGTGAGCGGTGGGCGAGATTCATCGCGGCCGGTGGGATCGCCAATCTGAGCGGTAAAGTCTCCGATTATGATCACGCCGGTGTGTCCCAGATCCTGAAAATCACGCATCTTGCGTATGGGAACGAGGTGTCCTATATGAATCTCATGACCGGTGGGGTCTATGCCATATTTGATGCGGAGAGGCTTTCCGCTTTTGGCGCTTTTGGCGAGCTTTGCTTTCAGCTCGTCCATTGGTATGATCTCCTCGGCGCCTTTGGAGATCAGTTGTAATTCTTTTTCAAAGGTCATTTATTATTACTTCCTGATTAAACTTTACGATGTGGGTCAGAATCTCAAGATTGGGATATCTTGTCAAGAAAAACACGATTTTGTTTTTTTCGGGCTTTTTTAATGCAAGATTTCTGCAAATAAAGTGGTTTTTTTCGATACAAGTTTACATAACATTATTGGGGTCGAAATTATTTCAGGCTTCATTTATCAATCACTTACGATGGGTCTAAAAAAATAGTTTGCGATTTTGGCCATTATTTTCACTTTTGGGCTCCTATATAATAGTAGAGGCAAGCGTGCCGAATTAGAAAATGCTCGCTGCGCTCGATTTTTTGGATGTGCTGCGCACCATTTCAACGGGTTCATGGGAAACGAGGACGTTACCCGACCAAGAGAGGATATTCGGCTCGATACTCTATAGTTCTTTTATAAGCGTATAGTTGTGTTAATTAGTGAAATTTTAAGGCAAAATGTGAATGTGAAGCCACGGGGCGAAGCTGTATGTATCTGCTCTACTGCAGCTGAGCGCCCCTGGTAGGATGATTGAGATGAAAATAGAAAAAGAGCCTTCATCCTAAAGTGGCGAAGGCTCTTTGACTATTGATATTTCTACCATCTCAGATGTGCGAAAGCTTTGTTCGCTTCTGCCATCCTGTGGGTATCTTCGCGTTTCTTGATCGTTCCACCTTCTTTCTTGTGGGCTGCAATGAGTTCTGCCGCCAGCTTTTCGATCATAGATTTTTCGCTGCGACCACGGGCTGTGCTGATCAGCCATCTAAAGGCTATCGCTTGTCCGTTTTTCTCGTTCACTTCCACGGGAATCTGATAGTTTGATCCGCCTACGCGACGGGATACTACTCTCACTTGTGGGCGAACATTGTCAATCGCAGATTTGAAGACTTCAAGCGGATTTTGCTTGGTTCTTTCTTCGATAATGTCAAAAGCGCCATAAACTATCTTTTCAGCGAGGGATTTCTTGCCCTGCACCATGAGACAGTTCATGAACTTTGTAAGATCAACGTCGTTATATTTTGGATCCGGGAGTACTTCGCGAACTACTGCTCTGTGTTTTCTGCTCATTAATATTCTCCTGCTTACTTTTTAGGACGTTTGGTTCCATATTTGGAGCGTGAATTTGCGCGGTCGGTAACGCCGGCAGTATCAAGAGCTCCACGAACGACGTGGTAGCGAACACCGGGAAGGTCTATCACACGACCACCGCGAACGAGCACGATGGAGTGTTCTTGCAAATTATGGCCTTCACCAGGAATATATGCGGTGACTTCATATCCGTTTGTGAGACGGACACGTGCAACTTTACGAAGAGCCGAGTTGGGTTTTTTGGGCGTACTCGTGTAAACTCGAGTGCATACTCCGCGCCTTTGCGGACATCCCATAAGCGCCCTGTTTTTCTTTCCATACTCAACCTTGGATCTTCCTTTTCTGATCAGTTGGTTAATTGTTGGCACTGATTTTCTCCTTACTTTTTTGCGTCTGTATTATATTTAGAAATCAAGGAGATCCTCAAGCTCTTCAGTTTCTTCCGAGTGCGCCAGTTTGTTGATAATCTGGGCAACGGGTTCACTCCTAGCAAGGGATTCCTTGATCATGTTGTTATATTTCTTAGTTCCGGTTCCCACGGGGATTCTATGGCCTAGGATAATGCTTTCCTTGAGGCCTTCTAGCTGGTCTATGCTGCCTTCGATGGCGGCTTTGGTGAGAACCTTGGTAGTTTCTTGGAAAGATGCCGAAGAGAGCCAGCTATCGGTGAGCAAAGAGACCTTGGTGATTCCCAAGAAGAGTTGCTCAAACTGTGCGGGCTGTTTGCCAAAATTGATGGCTTCACGGTTTTCTCTTTCCACGCGAACTTTGTCCACAACCTCACCCTGCAGGAAGCTCGTGCTTCCGCTATCGGTGATGCGGACCTTCTTAAACATCTGGCGGATGATAACGCTGACGTGCTTGTCGTCTATCTTCACGCCCTGCTTGCGATAAATCTCTTGAATTTCGTTGAGAATATTGAGCTGGGCTTCGATAACGCCTTTCACCAGCATATCATGCGGATCGAGCGGGCCGTCTGAAAGAGCGTCTCCGCTTTCTACCCTATCACCTTGGTGCACTATGATGCGCTTTCCGGTGGGGATGGAGTATTTGCGTCCGGCAAGTGCTTCGCCTTCGTTCACAACTTCACCATCTTCAACAATGCTTTCCTGCTCAGCGGGAACGAGGTGGCGGATGCCGCAAAGGGGCATACCTTCTCTAACCATTTCATTTTCGCCAACGATGATATCCATGCCTTTGGGAATCTCATATTCCGTAGGCGTTTGCTTACGGCGTCCCACTTGAATCACGGTCTTTTTACCTTCGGTGACTATGGTTGCTCTGCCGGTATTGGTGGCATAAACCGTCTTTTTGGTAAGCACAAAGATGTGTTGGTTTTTATCTTCATCCACTTGCACAACCACTTGACCGTCGTTTGGTGCAAAGAGTCCGTTCGGCGGGGTAACAAAGATGTCTCTACCCGTCTTGCGCAAGCCACCGATTGTGACGATTCCGTCGATATCGGTGATATTGGCTTTGTCTTTTGGAACTCTTGCTTCAAAGAGATCTTGAACTCTGGGCAAGCCACCCGTAATATCACGCTGTTTGATGGTCATTCTGGAGGTTTGGCCAAGGATGTCTCCCTGGTACACAAAACTTCCGTCGTCCACGCGCACAACCAATCCGGCAGGCAGCGGGATGAGCCTGAAACTGCCATCTTCTGCCATGATCTTAAATTGCGGCTGCTTCTTGCGGTCTTTGGATTCGATAATGGTAATATCACTGCTAAAGGTGATATCGTTATACTCTTCTTTATAGGTAATGTCTTTTACAAAGTGTTCGTATTGGAGCTTTCCTTTTGCGGTTGAGATCAGCGGGTTGTTAAATTGGTCCCAAGAGAGTAGCTTGGTTCCAACTGTGATCTCATCTCCATCCTGAACATGAACCGTTGCAGCGTATTCTACACGGTATTCTTCGAGGATTTTCTTTTCGTCTTCTTTATCCACAATGAGGAGGCGACCCAAGTGTGATACCGAGATCATCTCTTCTTGTTGGTTTGTGACCGTGTTCATCCTGTCAAAACGGACGAGACCATCAACATTGGAAGCGATTTCTGCAAGGTCTGTAGCAGTCGAAGCAGCTCCACCGATGTGGAAAGTTCTCAGGGTGAGCTGAGTTCCGGGTTCGCCGATGCTCTGTGCTGCAATGACGCCCACAGGATCGCCGATCACGGCAGGTTTAAGCGTTGCAAGGTTACGTCCATAGCATTTCGAGCACAAGCCTTTCTCTGCTTCACAAGTGAGAACGCTGCGTACATAGACGCTGATCATGCCGTGATTCTGTAGCATGCGCGCCATCTTGTTTGAGATCTCCTCTCCGCCTTTTACCAATATCTTACCGGAAACGGGGCTAACTATGTCTTCAACGGCATAGCGTCCTTGAATCCTCTCGGCGAGGCTCTGGACTATCTCGTTTCCTTCTTTGAGAACTGTCATGTGAACACCGCGAGCCGTGCCGCAATCTTCCATCGTGATGATGGCATTTTGGGCAACGTCTACAAGGCGACGTGTAAGGTATCCGGCGTCTGCTGTCTTAAGCGCAGTATCCGCAAGTCCTTTACGTGCACCGTGAGTAGATACGAAGTATTCGAGAACGGTGAGTCCTTCTTTGAAGTTTGACTTAATCGGAGTTTCGATCACGTCTGCTCCGCCTGTGGCGCCAATCTTGGAAGGTTTGTCCATGAGTCCGCGCATTCCGCCGAGCTGTTTGATCTGGTCTTTCGAGCCGCGAGCACCGGATTTGTACATCATATAAATGGAGTTCAATCCGTTTCTGGAGCGAGCAAGTTCGTCCATCATCTCGTCTGTGACGTGAACAGTGGTCTTTTTCCAAGTATCCACAACTCGTCCCATACGCTCGTTTTCGGTGATTCCACCCTTTTGGTGGAGATCCCAGATCTTGGCAACTTCTACTTCGCTTTCTTCGATGATTTCATCTTTACGGCTGGGTTCAACGATATCGCCAAAGCTGAAGGTGACGCCGGCCCGAGTGGCATAGGAGAAGCCCACATCTTTGAGCTCGTCCAAAAACTCTGCCGTGCGGGATTGACCCACAGCTTCGTAGCAGATCATCGCCAGATCGTTTATCTTGCCTTTGTCATAGGTGAGGTTTTGGAAGCCCACCTCAGGCGGGATGATCTGGTTGAAGATCACGCGGCCAACGGTTGTGATGACATATTCGCCATCTATCAGCACGCGAATCCAGCTATGTAAATCTAAGTCTCTATCGTCTTCATCATCGCCTTTTACGCTGTGGAATTGTTCCTCGGCTTCATAGGCGGCGAGAACTTCATCAGGACCAAAGAAGTGGCGCATCTTTTGCAGCTCTTCCGGCGCATCGCTTACAGCCATGGTAAGATAGTAGCAGCCCAAAACAACGTCTTGGTTTGCAGCCATGGCGAGGCGTCCGTTTGCGGGAAGGAGCAGGTTTCGAGTAGAGAGCATAAGCACTCTGGCTTCGATCTGCGCTTCTAAGGATAGCGGAACGTAAACACCCATCTGGTCTCCATCAAAGTCGGCGTTAAAAGGCACGCAAACCATGGGATGAAGCTGGATTGCTTTGTCGTCCGTGAGAACGGGCATAAATGCCTGTATTCCCAGTCTGTGCAAAGTGGGAGCGCGGTTGAGAAGAACGGGATAGTCCTTCACAACGTCTTCCAAGATGCTCCAGATTTCCGGCTGTTTGCGTTCGATAAGCTTCTTTGCATTCTTGATCTTATCTGCTTCGCCCAGCTTTTGCAAGCGTTCGATGAGATAGGGTTTAAAGAGTTCAACCGCCATCTCTTTGGGCAAGCCGCACTGATAGAGCTTGAGCTCGGGGCCGACTGTGATCACGGAGCGTCCGGAATAGTCAACACGCTTTCCGAGCAAGTTTTGACGGAAGCGTCCTTGCTTACCTTTGAGCTGATCTGAAAGCGATTTGAGCGCACGAGTGCCGCGACCGCGCACGGGGCGAGCCTTTCGGCTATTGTCGATCAGGGCGTCCACTGCTTCTTGCAGCATGCGCTTTTCGTTTCTTAATATGACTTCCGGCGCACGGATTTCCAGCAGGCCTTTGAGGCGGTTGTTGCGAGTAATCACTCTGCGATAGAGGTCGTTAAAGTCTGCCGTAGCAAAGCGTCCGCCTTCCAGGGGAACCAGCGGGCGCAGCGTGGGCGGTAAGACGGGCAATGCTTCTAAGATCATGTGAGCGGGGTTGTTTCCGCTGCGAATGAAAGCATCGACAATCTTGAGCTTATTGATCAGCTTCTGTTTTCTAAGCGTTGATTCTTCAAATTTGAGACGCGTTCTCAGGTCGAGAGCTTCGTTCTTGAGGTTTATTCCTTCCAAGAGCTCTCTGATGGCTTCTGCACCCATCTTAGCGATGAAGTTTGCGCCCACCTTATCACGTATCTCAAGATATTCGTCTACTTCCAAAAGCTCCATCTTTTCATAGGGGCTATCGCCGGGATCGATGACGATGAAGGACTCATAATAGAGCACGCGCTCAAGGTTCTTGATCGTCATATCCAAAAGCGTTCCTATCTTTGAAGGAGCGGATTTTACGAACCAGATGTGGGCAATCGGAACTGCCAAATCGATGTGTCCCATGCGAGTGCGGCGTACGCGGCTGCTCGTCACCAGAACGTTACATCTTTCACAAGTGGTATTTTGGAAGCGTTTCTTTTTATATTTGCCGCATGAGCATTCATAGTCTCTTTCCGGGCCGAAGATGCGTTCGCAAAAGAGTCCATCTTTCTCCGGTTTGAGGGTTCTATAGTTGAGGGTGTCCGGCTTGGTCACCTCTCCATGCGACCATTCAGTTACTATCGTTTCGGGGGAAGCGATCTTGATCCTGACTGCATCGTAGTCACTGGGGCGAATATCTCGTTTCATTTCTTTCATCTTTCTTCCTCCCTATTATCTAAAATCCTGTTCTTTGACAAACTCGATGTCGAAGCCCAGAGATTTGAGCTCGCTTACAAGAACGTTGAAGCTTTCCGGAACGCCTGCTTCGGGCGGGTTTTCTCCGCGCGTAATCGCCTTGAAGGCGTCGTTGCGTCCGTCCACGTCATCACTCTTGATAGTGAGCATTTCTTCCAGAACGTGTGCCGCACCATAGGCTTCCAGTGCCCAAACTTCCATCTCACCCAAGCGCTGTCCGCCGTGCTGAGCTTTTCCGCCCAGAGGCTGTTGCGTGATGAGGGAATAGGGGCCTGTGGAGCGTGCGTGCATCTTGTCTGCTACAAGGTGGTTCAGCTTCATCATATAGATGACGCCCACCGTCACTCTTTCTTTGAAAGGATTTCCCGTCTTGCCATCATAGAGGATGGTCTTGCCATCATCTTGATAGCCTGCATTACGGAGCTCGTTGCGGATGTCTTCGTTTGATGCACCGTCAAAGATAGGCGTTTCTACTTCAAAGCCCAGAGTCTTTGCGGCAAGCCCGAGGTGAGTCTCCATGATCTGTCCGATGTTCATTCTGGAGGGAACTCCGAGCGGGTTCAAAACGATGTCAACCGGTGTGCCGTCTTCCATGAAAGGCATGTCTTCGATGGGTGCAACAATGGAGATAACGCCTTTGTTTCCATGACGTCCTGCCATCTTGTCTCCCACCTCGATTTTACGCTTTTTGGCTACATATACTTTCACCATCTTGCGGATGCCGTAGGGAAGCTCGTCTCCGTGTTTGATGCGTTCGCGGGATTTCTTATATATATTTTCACTCTGCTCGAGAGACTGGCGGATCTTCAGAACGATGTCCTGATAGATGAGATCGTTAATAGCGGAGTCTTCCACCATCTCCACATCCAAATCCAATCTGCGGAAGTTGATGCGTTTGATGTCATCTTTAGTGATCTTCTTGCCGGGGGCGATGAAGCTGACGCCGGACTTTTCGTCCCAGATCGTCTTGGCTTTCTGCCCTATGAGCATTGCAGTGAGTTTTTCTTCTTTAAATTCTTCAACCTTCTTGCGTCTGAGGCTGAGTTCGTCTTTGAGCACCTGGATCTTGTCTTCATGCTCTTCTTCCATGTCCGTGCCGTCTTCAAGGCGTGAGAAGACCTTTACGTCTATCACCACTCCTTCCATGCCGGGCTTGGCTTTCAGCGAGCTATTTGTGAAGTCTCCGGCTCTGTCGCCAAAGAGAGCGCGCATGAGGTTTTCTTCAGGGGAAGGATCGATCTCTATGCTCTTGGGCGTCACTTTACCGACTATGATATCCCCTGCTTCGATCACGGAACCGACGCGGATAATTCCGGTCTTATCCAGATTACGAAGGGCGTGTGAGGGCACGTTCGGGATGTCGTAAGCCAGCTCTTCTTTGCCGTTTTTCACCGTGCGCACCAGAACTTCCATCTCTTCGATGTAGATGGAGGTAAGGGTGTCTTCGCGGGCTACTTTTTCGCTGAGAACGATGGCGTCTTCATAGTTATAGCCATACCATGGCATGAAGGCAACCATCATATTGGTGCCCAATGCGAGGCGATTATCTTCCACGCATGCACCGTCTGAGAGAGGCTGACCTTTGCGAACCGTGTCGCCTATGCGAACTATGGGGCGTTGGTTTGCGCAAGTATCTTGGTTTGTGCGAACAAACTTCTTGAGGTTGATACGACTGCCTACTCCGAGGTAGAGTGCTTCATCTTTCTCGTCAAGCGCTTTCAAATCTATATGCGAGGATGTAACGCTCACCACTTTGGCATCGAAGGGAGCAATCGCCACTGCAGAGGAATCCTGAGAAACGATTCTCTCCATTCCCGTGCCCACAATGGGAGCCTGCGGATTGATCAACGGAACGGCTTGGCGCTGCATGTTTGAACCCATGAGCGCGCGGTTTGCGTCGTCATGCTCAAGGAATGGGATCATCGATGCCGAGACGGAAACCATCTGCTGAGGCGCAACGTCCATATATTCCACTTCTTTGGGGCTGATCTGAATGAAATCTCCCCTATCGCGAGCAAAGACCAATTCGTCTGTAATCCTACGATCATCGTCTAAATGGAGGTCGCACTGCGCGATGACATACTTGTCTTCTTCGCTGGCGTCCATATAGACGAATTCGTTTGTCACATAGCCATCCACAACCTTGCGATAGGGCGTTTCGATGAAGCCCAAGTGGTTGATACGGCTATAGATGGCAGGAGACACGATGAGCCCGATATTGGGTCCTTCCGGAGTTTCGATGGGACAGATGCGACCGTAGTGAGTAGCATGCACGTCTCGAACTTCAAAACCGGCTCTATCTCTTGCCAATCCGCCGGGACCAAGCGCGGAAAGTGCACGCTTATGCCTGATTCCTGCAAGCGGGTTTGTTTGTTCCATAAATTGTGAGAGCTGACCGGTGAGGAAAAAGCCTTGCACGACATTGATCAGTGCATTGCTATTCACGAGGTCATGAACCGTCACTTCATCAATATTGGATATCGCCATACGCTCTTGAATAATGCGCGAAATGGTATTCAATCCATTCTTATATTGATCTTGCAACAGCTCGCCCACCGTTCTCACTCTACGATTTGAGAGATTATCTATGTCATCCACTTCGTCATCATCGTTATAGATGGCGACAAGTGTCTTAAATATATGGATAAAGTCAACGAGCGTAAGCGTCATCTGATCTTCATCCACCTCTACACCGAGGCGAGTATTGACCTTATATCTGCCGACCGCTCCTAAATTATATCTCTTGTCATTAAAGAACATTCTATCCACGAGCTGCTTTGCCGCTTCGATGGGGGCTTCTTCGCCGGGACGGATCAGGTTATAGAATTTCGCTAAAGCTTCTTCTTGATTGGCGGTGGGGTCTTTGGCGATGGTGTTTTCCAAAACCTTACGCACCAATTCGTAGTCATAATTGACCACTTCTACCTGATTGATCTTATGTTCTTTAAGTAATTTTGTGAGGGTGTCGCCCACTTGCTCATTTGCAAAAGCCAAGGGCTCATCCATTCCCTCTATTCTGATATCGCAAAACAGGTGTTTGTTTTTTGCGTCCGCGAGGCTAAGAGTCTCGCTTTCATAAAATGTATTCCTCAGATCTTGGTTTTCGGAGATACCGATAGCCCTGAGTAATGTCGTCACCGGCAATTTGCGACGTCTATCTATATGCACATACATGACGTCGTGTATGTCTATGCCAAATTCCAGCCAACTCCCGCTGTATGGAATGACTTTGGCAGAAAAAAGAGTCTTGCCGGAGGGGTGTTTTGTTTCAGAGAAAAAGACGCCGGGTGAACGCTGTAATTGGGATATAATTACACGTTCGGCACCGTTCACGATGAATGTCCCTTGGTCTGTAACCAACGGGATTTCGCCCAAGAACACGTCTTGTTCGAGAGTGTCTTTATGCACACGTTCCTCTTCGGTTATTTCAAACACGGAGAGGCGAAGCTTAACTTTAAGCGGTGCCTGATAAGACAGATTTCGTTCACGGCATTCGTCTATAGTGTATTTTTCCTGAAGTACATTGTATTCGATGAACTCCAGAAAGAAGTTTCCTTTGTTATCTTCTATGGGGAAAGTGGATTCAAAAACTGCCTGCAGTCCTTTCTTTTCTCTGCGCTGCGGATGAACATCCTTTTGCAAAAAGTCGTTAAAGGAATCCACCTGCATAGCCAGAAGATTTGGAATCTCAACTTCCGGAATTCCCAGCTCGGCAAATCTTGACGAAACGCGGGAATAACTTTTGATCTTTCTCAAAAGCTCACTCCTTTGTGCCTTTGTGGCACAGTAGCTTGGGTTGATTATATTGCAATCTTTTCACTTATATGCCTGCGACTATTAATGTGTTGCCGGATACTTTCATAAATAACAGTAGTAATATCTTGCCTAATTTATTATAAATAGCTAAATCAGGCCAAAAAAAGTCGTTGTGACTTTTTTTGGACCTGAATCTTGGCTATTTGCCAATTATTTGAGTTCGACTGATGCGCCAGCGTCTTCAAGTTTCTTTTTGATTGCTTCGGCTTCTTCTTTTCCAATCTTCTCAGAGACCGGCTTCGGAGCACTATCAACCAAATCTTTTGCTTCTTTAAGACCTAAGCTGGTAATCTCGCGAACAACCTTGATAACGTTGATCTTTTTATCGCCTGAGCTGGTCAGGATAACGTCAAATTCTGTCTGTTCTTCCTGTGCTTCAGCAGCGCCACCGGCGGGTGCAACCATTGCTGCAACCGGCGCAGCAGCGGATACGCCAAATATTTCTTCCATTTCTGACACGAGTTCTGAGAGCTCGAGAACGGTCATTTCTTTGATCAGATCAATCACTTGTTGTTTTTTATCGGACATCATTTCCTCCATAGGATATATGAATAATTTTTTTAGCTGGCATCAGCTTTTTCTTTAATTAGCGCATCCACAGCGTACATGAATTTGCGGATCACGCCTTGATTTACCGCCATAAACCCGGTAAGTGGAGCAGTCATACTGCCCAAAGCCTTGGCCAAAAGTTCCTCGCGTGAAGGAAGACTTGCCAAAGCGACTAATTGCTTGTCATCAAATATGTGGCCTTCCACATATCCGGCCTTGAAACTTGGAAACTCTGCGTTTTCCATTACCTCTTTAACGAACTTGGAAAGGGTCTTTGCGGCTGAGACTTCGTCAACTTTACTGATGGCTACTGCCGTAGGGCCAACGAGATACTCATCCAGTTCACTGATTCCAATTTCATTAAGTGCCAGTTTGAGCAGGGTATTTTTCTGCACAAAATAGTCCACTTCTTCAGTGCGGAACCTATTGCGCAGTTCACTTACCTGTTCGATGTTAATTCCCTTATAATCCACAAGTACGATCGCCTTTGCGTCTTTCAGTCTTTCGACAAGGCTCTTAACCAAATCTACTTTATACTGTTGAACCATTTCTAAAATCCTCCTTTTAGCTTCTTGCTTCCAGGGTTGCGCTTGCGATCTGTAACTTGATTCCCGGGCCCATGGTCGTGCATATGGTGATGCTTCTGATATAGGTTCCCCTCAGCGCAGCAGGGCGCTCTCTAAGGATGGCAGCGATAATGACTTTGATGTTTTCTTTGAGTTGATTCTCATCAAAGCTTACCTTGCCAGCAGGGATGTGAAGATTGGCAAATTTATCAATTCGGTATGCAACCTTACCGCCTTTTGAATCTTCCACTGCCTGACCTATATCCATTGTAACCGTCCCCACTCTGGGGTTTGGCATCAGTCCGCGAGGACCGAGGATCCGGCCTAATTTTCCGATACGTCCCATGAGGTTTGGCGTAGTGATTACCACATCAAAATCAAACCACCCATCGGTGATCTTTTCAATGAGATCATCAACGCCTACATAATCGGCGCCAGCTTCTCTGGCTTCTTCTGCTTTGTCGCCTTCGGCGAAGACCAAGACGCGGACTGTTTTACCCGTTCCATGCGGAAGGATAAGCGAGTTGCGTATCTGTTGGTCTGCTTTACGCGGATCAACTCCGAGATTGAAGTGGATCTCCACCGTTTCGTCAAACTTCGGAGCCGGTAGGCTCTTTAGAAGCTTGATGGCTTCATCCAAATCGTATCTCTTTTGCCGATCGTACATTGCGTAGGCGACTTTGTACCTTTTGCTATGTTTCATCGAATCTCCTTATTGAATACTATCTCCTGCAGCGGGTTAGCCGTCTACTGTGACGCCCATACTCCGTGCAGTACCTGCGATCATACTCATAGCGGATTCAAGGGAATGGCAATTCATGTCCTTTAGTTTGAGCTCAGCAATGCTCCGGATTTGCGCTCGAGTAATCTTGCCGACTTTGTCTTTATTGGGCTCGGAAGAGCCTTTGGCTAAGCCGGCTTCTTTTTTTATCAATACGCTTGCCGGAGGTGTTTTGACCTCAAAGGTAAACGATTTATTTTTCTGAATGTAGATGACCACCGGGAAAATCATTCCGGGCTGGTCTTGTGTGCGCTCGTTAAATTGACGACAGAATTCGGGGATATTTACTCCCACTTGTCCAAGCGCCGGTCCGACGGGCGGAGCCGGGGTTGCCTTGCCCGCGGGCAATTGCAACTTCAATATTGATTCGGCAGTCTTTTTTGCCATGTTATTTATTCCTCTCTACAATATATAAGTAATTATTTTTTAATAAGTTCGACCTGGCTTCCGCTGAGTTCGACAGGTGTGCGTCTGCCAAAGACCGTTACATCGATGGTGAGCTTTGCGCCCTCATCGGCAGTCTTTTGCACAACGCCTTCAAAATCTGTGAATGGGCCGGATATAACCTTGACCATATCACCGGGCATATAAGAAAATTTCTCCAAATCCCTATCGGGATCGGCGATTCCTAAAAGTCTATCTACTTCTTCCTGACTTAGCGGAATAGGGTTCTTTTGGGTTCTGCTCATGCCCAAAAACTTCGTCACACCGGCAATACCCATGATATAGGTACGAAGTTCCGGCGTGAGATCCGCTTCGAGGATCACATAACCGGTGAAGACCTTGCGTTCACGCTCGATCTTCTTACCTTCGCGGATGATGAAGGTTTTGCGCACGGGCACCAATATCTGACCAACCTTTTCGGCCAGCTCTGTTCCTTCCAGGCCTTTTTCAATGGCGGCCTTTACCTTTTTCTCAAAACTTGAGTAGGTATTGATCACATACCATTTCATAGACGCAAGCCTTTTCCTTTAAAAAAACAGTCCGATGAGATGTTTGAAACCAAGATCTACCACGGATAGAAAGATTGCCACAATAGAAGAGATCACGATGACAACCATCGTGCCTTCTTTGAGGTCATCTTTACCCGGCCAGGTGACTGACTTCATCTCAGAGCGAACTTCGCGAAAAAAGCGGCTGATTTTTTCAAATTTCATTTTATGTTTCCAGTATCCCTAATTTAAGACTTGCGCTTAAGATCTAAAGATAATGTTGGCAGGACAGGCAGGAATCGAACCCGCAGCCCTCGGTTTTGGAGACCGATGCTCTGCCAATTGAGCTACTGTCCTGCAACATATCTATAATTTAGCGCTTAGCGCTGTTTGTGGCTTGTATGCTTCCGGCAGTTGGGACAGAATTTCTTCAGCTCCAGCCTGCTCGGATTTTTGCGCTTGTTACGAGTAGTCGTATAATTACGATGCTTACACTCTTCACAAGCCAGGATGATTATATCTCTCATCTTCTTTTTCCAATATTACTTAATTTTACTCAATGATTTCGGAGATAACGCCGGAACCGATTGTGCGTCCACCTTCGCGGATTGCAAAGCGCAGTCCGAGTTCGAGGGCGATCGGGGTGATCAGTTCAGCGGTGATCTCAACGTTGTCACCGGGCATGACCATCTTGACTTCTTCCGGAAGTGTAAGACTGCCGGTAACGTCAGTGGTTCTAAGATAAAACTGTGGGCGATATCCATCTTGGAAAGGTTTGTGGCGTCCGCCTTCTTCTTTTGTGAGAACATAGGTCTGGCCTACAAACTTCGTGTGAGGAGTGATGGATTTCGGCTTGGCAAGAACCATTCCGCGCTCGACGTCGGTCTTGCTGAATCCACGAAGGAGCAAACCGATGTTGTCGCCGGCTTGGGCTTCGTCCAAAAGCTTACGGAACATCTCGACGCCTGTGCAGGTGGTCTCGACTGTTTCGCGAATTCCAACGCGCTCAACTTTATCTTGAATTTTGATTACACCGCGTTCTACACGACCGGTTGCAACCGTTCCGCGACCGGGGATAGAGAAAACGTCTTCCACGGGCATGAGGAAAGGTCTGTCGGTTGCGCGTTCGGGAAGCGGAATGTAGCTATCAACTTCATCCATAAGAGCCTGAATTTGGGCTTCGCCTTCCGGATCTTCGTTAAGTGCCTTAAGGGCTGAACCACGGATAACCGGGATTTCGTCGCCGGGGAAATCATACTTATCGAGAAGCTCACGAACTTCCATTTCAACGAGTTCGAGAAGCTCTTCGTCTTCAACGAGGTCGCATTTGTTCATAAATACGACGATTGCGGGAACGCCAACCTGACGTGCAAGCAGGATGTGCTCACGAGTCTGAGGCATAGGGCCGTCATAGGCGCTAACCACGAGGATGGCACCGTCCATTTGGGCTGCACCGGTGATCATATTTTTGATATAGTCGGCGTGACCCGGGCAGTCAACGTGAGCATAGTGACGATTTTCTGTCTCATACTCAACGTGTGATGTTGCGATAGTTATACCACGAGCTTTCTCCTCGGGTGCGTTGTCTATACTGTCAAAAGAGAGAGCTTGCGCTCCACCTTTCTTTGCCAGGTAAGCCGTAATCGCAGCGGTGAGCGTCGTCTTACCATGGTCAATGTGACCGATCGTACCGACGTTGACGTGGTCTTTGGTACGAATGAATTTTTCTTTTGCCATTGTTCCTCCTGGAATTACTCTTCCATGTCCTTTTATTATTCGCTTTAAATATGGCATGAACATGGGATCTCTCCCATGCTCCGCCGTAAAAAATATGGAGCTCAAGACCGGAATCGAACCGGTGACCTCATCCTTACCAAGGATGCGCTCTACCGACTGAGCTACTTGAGCCTTTTTATATTGCACCAAAAAAGTGGCTGATTCATCTTAAAATGGAGCGGGAAACGGGGTTCGAACCCGCGACCCTCAGCTTGGAAGGCTGATGCTCTGCCAACTGAGCTATTCCCGCCTTAAAATGTGGTGGAGAGGGAAGGATTCGAACCTTCGAAGTCGTCTGACGACAGATTTACAGTCTGTTTCCTTTGGCCGCTCGGAAACCTCTCCACAAAACCAATATGGAGCCGATGAAGGGAATCGAACCCCCAACCTATTGATTACAAATCAATTGCTCTACCATTGAGCTACATCGGCATGTGGGTCATTTCAATAAATTTCGATACCCTTATTTTGTCAATCACTTTTTTGGCTTCACTCTATACACTGGATAATTATCTCATTTACAACCCTTTTTAAAATTTACGCATTTATGTCAACATCTTTTTTGTTTTATTTCCATTACGTTTTGTAAGACTCTTAGTATCAATAGCTTAGAAATTAAAGATTTTTATCGTTCAATCCTTACTAAATGAAGGAGTTTTGCAAAAGCGGTGATATTTAATTTTTTTGAAAAAAGTTTTGTGCTGATGGGACTTTTGTGGTTTTTGCCTCTTTTTGGCTGAAAATTGTCCTTGAAAGAGCGGGTGAAATCTATCGTGAAAACATAAGCAGTTTTCTGCTATTTTTTAGGGCTATTTTCCCTTCATAAAGTCCTTTTGAAAGCTCTGTTTTTATTCTTTTCTCATGCTTCGGCGTGATGCTTCTCTTTCGTGTAGCTCTAACTCTTCTATTTGCAATGCCTTCCCTATTGGATACAGCTTATAATATGATGATGATGTGCTCATGGTGATGACCATATCATGACCACATCATGACCGGAAACCTATAGGGAAGCAGTGGAAAAACAGCCGGAATTTTGCATAAAAATAGCGGGAAAGATCTCTCCTTCCCGCCGGATTTATTGATGATCAAACCGCGTTAAAAAGCGGTCATATTATGTCGATTTTCATAGAGTTCATCCAGATATCTTTGGATGGGCGCATCGCTGCTTAGGATTCTCTTTGCCAAGTCTTCTTTCTTTGGCATGGCAGAGAAGTCTCTAGTTCTACGCTCTTTAAGCCCTTCTATGAGCATCTCTGCAAGGTGGTTCCAATAAGGAATATCCGCGGTTGCGGGCGAGATCCAATCCAGGCGATAAAAGAGGCGCATGAGCTCGCTGATAATGCTGGATTTGAGCGGGTTTCTGAAGCGCGATATCTTGCCCCTATCGCCGAGAACATGACCGTCTATGTCCAAAAATCCCGGTGCGGGCAGGATGAGATTTGCTCTCACATCTTCCTCATATTGGGAGATTGCGAGGATGAAATCTGCGCGGATCGCCGGTTCTCTGCCAAAAGAGAGGGCAAAGTCTGCATATTTCTCTCTGATGGGCATGGGAGACATCGCCAAGAATCCGCTGTGATTTGCGTAATCGCTGGTATGCAGGATGCGTTCGGCTCTTTTTGCGCGATTGTGAATCTTGAGCGCAACTTGTTCCGAGACGCGGTTTTGGTTATATATAAAGAGCTGCTTTTGGTTGTTTTTCAGCTCGTCCAGAGAATCTAAAGCGAGATCCGCAAACTTTGAATATGGATGGGATTTTGGGAAGTCCACAAGGGTGAGCTTCTTACCGGCACGCTGTTTGAGCCTGATGAGACTGAGCAAGGCGCCATTTAGCTCGCCCACAACAACACACTCATCAAAATCGTCCAAGATATCCAGTGCAAATTCCTTCGGCGTAATATCCAAAAGCGGATCGCTGAAGGCGCCGTAAATATGGTTTGCAGAAAGCGGGACATGCAGGCTGCTCGCGATCTTATCGGCAATCAGCATCTCTTCTAAAGTAATGTGAGGCGTGATCTCCACCGTCTTGGTTTTGGCTTTCTTGATCTTTTCGGCGGTGATCTCATAAGCCTCGTCCCAGCTGATTTCCTGATATGCTTTGTCGCGCCAGAAAAGCGGTTTCATGAGCTGCTGATTGCGAGATTGCCAGCCGAATCTGCCCTTGAAACAGAGGTTTTTGCCGTTGAATCCGGGCTCGGGCGGCGTGGTGATGGTGGTCACCTCTCCGGCTTGGAGCTGGACTTCTACATCGCAGCCCACTCCGCAAAGTCCACAATTTTGCAAAATCTTGTCTTTTTCTAAGGGATTGAGTTTGTAATTCAGATTGCGTTCCACCAGCGCGCCAACGGGGCAAACGTCTATGCACTTGCCGCAAGAGATGCAGGTGGTCTGGGTCAAAGATTCGCCCAATTCCGGTTCCATGGTGGTGCCAAATCCGCGATAGCTGAAGCTGAGAACGTTCGGGCCTTGAATCTCTGCACAGGTTCGGATGCAGCGCGCGCAATTGATACATCTATTGGAATCGCGCACGATATAGGGATGGCTATAATCGATAGGATGGCGAGAAATTGAACCCAAGAATCTATCCATCTCTATCTCATATTCGCTGCAATAATCACGTAATGCGCAGTCGCTATTTTCTTGGCAACCGCATTCAATGCAACGACTTGCCTCGGCTTGGGCTTCTTCTTCGCTAAAGCCTTTTTCCACTTCTATGAAGGTGGTTTTTGCTTGCTTGAGCTTGATCTCCGGCATCTTAACGCGGGCGATTTTCTCGAAAATGTCATATTCTTCGGGGTTTATATCTTTGAGAGATTTCCCTCTTTTGGCATCAAAAATGAAGGGATGTTTGGGCATGCTTCCCGTGGTGAGCCAGGCTGCTATTGCTTCTGCGGCTTTACGGCCATCTGCAATAGCCTCAATTGCCGATGCGGCTCCGCGCTGGAAGTCTCCGCCGGCAAAGACATTAGCAATGCCGCTATACATGCTCTCTTCGTCCACAATCGCAGTCTGCCAACGCGAGATGGGAAGCATCTTGCCTTCCACTTCGTTCTCTTTTTCGGCAAAGAGCGCGACTTCGGGAACTTGCGAGATGGCGGCAATGATGCTGTCAAAGGCTTCAATGAAGAAATCACCGGTGGGCTGAGGGCGACGTCTGCCGCTTTCATCGGGCTTGCCGAGTATCATCTTTTCTACTTTCACGGCTTGAAGTTTGCCGTTTTTGCCTATGTATTCCACCGGAGTGCTGAGGAAATAGAAGTTTACTCCTTCGCGCTGGGCGGCTTCGATTTCAAAGGCGTCTGCGGGCATCTCTTTTTGGGTTCTACGGTAGATGATGGTGACCTCTGTGCCCATGCGAAGTGCGGTGCGAGCACAGTCAATAGCAGTGTTTCCCCCGCCCACTATAGCCACTTTCTTACCCAGATTTGGGCTTTTGCCTTTGGCATGAGCTTTTAGGTAATCCACTCCCAGATAGCATCCTTCCAGATCGCTACCGGGAACGGGCATGGGAACTGCATTTTGGGCGCCGATTGCCAGATAAACCGCGTCATAATCTTTGCTGAGCTGGCTTAAACTGAAGTCTTTGCCCAAGGTCTTATTATAGTGTATCTTCATACCGCCGCTGCACATGAGATCGATCTCGTCGTCAAGTATCTCTTCAGGCAGACGATACTCCGGGATTCCATATCTCAGCCAGCCGCCGCACTTGTCTTCGGCTTCAAAAATATCTACGTCGAAGCCATCAAAACTGAGGTAATATCCGCAGGTAAGTCCGCTGGGGCCACCGCCTACGATGGCGATCTTTTTGCCTTTGCTCGGCTTCTTTTCGGGAATATATTGCCAATAATCTTTGAGGTCTTCATCCGCGGCATAACGCTTGAGTTGACGGATGGCAACGGGTTCTTCGATGATGGTTCTTCTGCATTCCGCCTCACAAAAAGCGGGACATACTCTACCAATCGAAAGCGGCATGGGAAGCGTATCTTTGATCACTTTCACCGCTTCGTGATACTTGCCGTTTGCAATCAGCGAAACATAGGTCTGAACGTCCACATTATCCGGACATGCCAATTTACAGGGTGCCTCACAATCCGCATAGTGATTGCTAATCAGCAATTCCAGCGCCATCTTGCGTGCGGCGTGAATCTCTTCATTATCCGTGGTAATCACCATATCCGGCAAAACTTCAGTGCCACAGGAGGTGACAAATCCCTTGCGGTCTTCCACCTTGACGGCACAAACCCAGCAAGAGCCGAAAGGCTTGAGTTCCTCGTCATGACAGAGGGTGGGTATATCGATTCCGTGTTCTCTTGCCAAATCGAGAATGGTCATCCCGGCTTTGGCTTTAACTTCTTTTCCATTGAGTATTACTTTCATAAAAATCATCCTTTCCTGATGGCGCCAAAGGTGCAGGCATCATAGCAAGCTCCGCATCTGATGCATCTGCTTTGATCTATCACGTGAACTTCGCGGACAGAGCCGGTTATGCAAGGCACGGGGCATCTGCGTGCGCAAGCGGTGCATCCCACACATTTTTCGGGGATGATCTCAAAGCTGAGTAGGTCTGTGCAGGCGCCTGCTGGGCATCTGCGATCGTTTATATGAGCTAGATATTCGTCTTTGAAATAGCGCAGGGTGGTGAGCACGGGGTTTGGAGCCGTCTTGCCCAAGCCACACAGCGAGCCTTTGATGGTGTTATTTGCTAAGTCTTCTAGGCGTTGGATATCCTCCGGTTCGCCCTTACCTTCGGTGATGCGCGTGAGGATTTCCAGCATACGGCGCGTTCCTATTCTGCAAAATGTGCATTTGCCGCAGGATTCGTTTTGGGTGAAATTGAGGAAAAAGCGAGCGACGCCCACCATGCAGGTGCTGTCGTTCATCACCACCATTCCGCCTGAGCCTACCATGGCGCCGATGGAGCCTAAGGAGTCGAAATCAAGCGGGAGATCGAGGTGTTCATCGATGAGACATCCGCCGCTGGGGCCGCCTATCTGTATTGCCTTAAATGCGTTGTTGTCCACCTTGCCATCTCTGCCCAAGACTCCGCCACCTATCTCAAACACGATCTCGCGGATGGTGGTGCCGAAGGGGACTTCAATCAGTCCGGTGTTTGCCACGTGTCCTGTGAGCGCAAAGGTTTTGGTGCCGGGAGATTTCTCGGTTCCCACTTTGCGATAGCCTTGAGCGCCCTTTTGCATCACGACGGGAACAAGGGCGAGGGTTTCCACGTTGTTGATGATGGTAGGTTTGTCAAAAAGTCCTTTCTGGGCAGGGAAAGGGGGCTTGAGCGTGGGCATGCCGCGCTTGCCTTCTATGGATGCCAAAAGTGCGGTCTCTTCGCCGCAAACAAAGGCGCCGGCTCCTTCCATCACGTGTATGCGAAAGCTCTTTCCGCTACCGAAGATGTTGTCGCCTAAAATACCTATTTCTTCGGCGTCCTTGATGGCTTCACGGATGCGGCTGCAAGCGAGGGGATATTCCATGCGCACATAGACATAGCCCTCATCTGCGCCAATCGCGCGGGCGGCAATCATCATGCCTTCAATCACGTTGTGGGGATTTCCTTCGAGTATGGATCTATCCATAAATGCGCCGGGGTCGCCCTCATCACCGTTGCACACTACATATTTCTTTCCGTTCTTTTCGAGACGGGCAAAGTTCCACTTCACTCCTGTGGGGAATCCACCACCGCCACGTCCGCGCAATCCGCTTTCGATAAAGAGGTTGCACAGGTCCACATCAGAGTAATTCTGATAGGCATCGCGGGCAGAGAAATAGCCGCCATGAGCAATGTATTCGCCTATATTAAGGGGATCAACTCGTCCGCAATCCTTGAGTCCGGTGCGCTGTTGCTTAGTATAAAAAGGTATCTCTTCCTGCCCTTTGTAAGTGGTGTCGCTAACGGGGTCGTGATAGAGCAGGCGTTCCACGAGTTCATCGCCCACTATGGATTTCTCTACGATTTCGGAGGCATCTTCGGGCTTTACATGACCATAGAGTATTCCGGAAGGCTCGATGGTGACCAGCGGCCCCACCTGACAAAATCCCTGACAGCCGCTGCCAATCATATATACATCGTAGCGCTTGTTATCTTCAGGACCATGAGATTTGAGCGAGATTGTCACTTCGAGATCGCGCTTTAGTATCTCACGTTTTAGCTCTTCAAATACCTCTAAAGAGCCGTTTGCGATGCAGCCCGTTCCTGCGCAGACAATGATGCGTTTATCACAGCGTTTGCTGGCAGCATTATACATATCCCTTATTTGTTCGAGTTTAGGCATTGCTTTCTTCCTCTTTTACTATAGCCAAGATCAGCTTTTGCGCCGCCTCGGCAGAGACCTGTCCGTGAACGTGGTCGTTGATGACCAAAACAGGAGCCAACCCACATGCACCAAGACAGGAGACGATCTCCAAAGTGAAAAGCTTGTCATCAGTGGTGACCTGCTTTCCTTTTAAATCCAGTTCCTTGCGGAGCACATCGATGATCTTGCCGGAGCCGCGCACGTGACACGCAGTTCCATCGCAAACCTTGACTATGTGTTTGCCCTTGGGCTCCAAAGAAAAGTGGCTATAAAAGGTTGCCACACCATATATTTCTGCCGCTGGGATGCCCGTCTTCTGGGCAAGATAGCGCATTGTTTCCTTGCTGAGATACCCCAAGATGTTTTGGGTTTCCTGCAATAGCGGGATCAATATCTCAGGTTTGCCTCGATATTTCGCAATTACTGCATCAAGCTGAGTAAAGTCTTTTTCCATTGATCGTCCTTTTAATCAAGCTCTTCTAAGCTTTGGTATTCCAAAAAATAAAAATAATCCCTTTGTAGCGATAACTTTGGACAATAGCTATATTGTCAAACAAAAAAACCGTCCGAGTGGATAAATGTGCGATAATATGCGGATTAAAAGGCTAAATATTTAAGATTGGCAAGATGGAATTGATGGAGCGGTAGTGTGGGAAATATGTATAAATCTCCACTCCGGGGCTCTTATTTATTTTGGTTTCTAATAGAGTGAACCCGGGATATTAATAGACTTGTATGCGCTTAAAAGCATAGCATTAGTAAGATGTGAATCTCGTCCCTACCAAGCTTGAAGACATTGCCGATTGTGCCTGATTTTACTATCATATCAAGCAAAATGGGCAGTTCGTCCTGCTGTATCCCTAAGTCTCTTAGCGAGAGGGGCATTCCCCAGCCGCTGAGTTTGAGGCGCATGTGTTTCACGCCGAAGGTTGCGCTGCTTTCACTGAATATCTCTTTTGCCCAGCGACTAAAGCGCATAGGGTCTTTCTCGCTGAGATATTCTATCCATGCAGGGAAGATCACGCCCAGGCCTTCGCCGTGCGAGATATGTGGCCGCAAAGCGGAGATCGCGTGTTCTATGGCATGACAGCCCCAATCTCCAAATCCCAAGCCGGCGCCGGTGATGCCATTGAGCGCTAAGGTGCTGCTCCAGGCAAGGTTTGATCGAGCATTGAGATCAGCGGGATTTGCCTGCAATCTATCGGTGGATTCTATTATTGTCTTTGCCAGAGCTTCATTGATTGCCAGCGTGCTGAGTGCCGTGTCGTTCACAAAGTAATATTCAAAGATGTGTGCCATGGCGTCCATCGCGCCGGATGCCGTGTGCTTGAAGGGCAGGCTATTTTGGACTGAGGGATCGATGATGCTGAGCTTCGGATAAAGGTGGATAGAACTTAAGCAGATTTTCTCCTTGGTATCCATATTCGTAATCACCGCATTGCCGTTCATCTCGCTTCCCGTGGCGGAAAGCGTGAGCACAGTATAGATGGGCAACGCCTTTGTTACTCTGTCTTCGCCTATGTATGCATCCCAGATATTATCCAGAAAGAATCCTGCCGCTGCCGCCTTGCCCGTATCCAAAACGGAGCCGCCACCCACGGCGAGAACCGCTTGAACTTCTTCCTTGCGTGCAAACTCGATGATCTCATCAAGCTTATCCAAGGTGGGATTTGGCTGAACTCCCCAGCTTTCCACCCATTTCACGCCATTTTTCTCGAGGCTTTGCACTACTTGATCATAGACGCCGTTATTCTTGATCGAGCCGCCGCCTGCAACGAGTATGCATTTATCAATCTTGTCTCTTTTCATCTGAGAGCCGATATTTGCGATCTGGTTTTCACCAAATAGCACCTTCGTTGGGTTATGAAAACTAAAGGATTGCATGGTATTCTCCTTAATTAAGTAAAATGTTAAAAGTTATGTTTGCGCTGTGGAAAGAGGCAATGCTGTGCATCTTATCCGTCTCGCGCCCTAAAACTGTATAACGATATCCTGTTCTTAGCTTTAGTTCGCTGTTGATCAGAAACTCAAGTCCTAAATATATGTCGTCTGCCCTGCCGAGATTCCCCGCCATCCCTTCTCCTTCGAGAACGATACTAAGCTCTTCGAGTATAGGGATGGCTACATCAATGTTTATCAGCGGAACGAAGGCAAAATCCTGCCGGCTTGCCTTCTCATCAGCCGATTTGATCTCCACACTATACTCCGAGATATTAAAAGAGAATCCTAAAGAGTGCAACCAGAGCTTATCTTTATTAAATATATAACGATATGACGGGCGATATACACTGTGGTGATAGCGTCCGGAGACCTCGCTGCCGGCGGCAAGGCTAAGACTCCCGAAGCGCATATCCTCGGGCAATTTTCCTTTGAAATTATAGTTCTTAGGTGTCACTAAGATGCTTATTTCATGCTTTGGACTAATCAGATAGCCCAGTTTTAGACGCGTGTCCATCTTGGGTTTCATGGAAAGATCTTTACTAAGAGAAAGTAGCGGACTATCGTTATCTTTATTAGGAATGCGTAGATTGTTTTGTCCGCTGAAAGCCAGTCCCAGCTCAGTTTCGAGCCAAATTGGACTCTGAGCTCCAAGTCCCGCGATAGCGATAATAAATACAATTAAAAACAAAAACTTTCTCATGCGACCTTTCCGTAAAACCTTTCTTATTTACTATAAGATAAGTCATAAGCCGTCGTTTAGCAAGTAATCTAACTCATTTAGCTCGAATATCGCTAAATTATGGCGGGAAAAACCGGCTCCGCTAAGGAAGCCGGCATATATCGTTCACAAAAGCAATTAAGGCTTACTTAATCAAGCCCAAACGCTCCTGTTGATAGCTATTATCTTGGATGTTTTTCCACCACTGTCTGTTTTCCAAATACCAAGCGATGGTCTTGCGGATGCCGGAGGGGAAGGTCTCTTTGGGAACCCAGCCCAGCTCTTTCTCGATCTTACTTGCATCGATGGCATAGCGCATATCGTGTCCGGGTCTATCCTGAACAAAGGTGATCAGCTCTTTATAGCTTTTCACTTCTTTGGAAGGCTCCATCTCGTCTAAGATCTCGCAGATGGTATTGACGATATCGATATTCTTGATCTCGTTATGTCCGCCAACGTTATAGGTCTCGCCTATTCTGCCTTTTTTGATGATGGTGTTGATAGCTTCACAGTGATCGGTAACGTAGAGCCAATCACGCACGTTCAAGCCCTTGCCATACACGGGAAGAGGCTTGTGTTCCATACAGTTCAGCACCATGAGCGGGATCAGCTTTTCGGGGAACTGATAGCCACCATAGTTATTGGAGCAATTGGAAATCGTGATGGGCAGTCCAAAGGTTCTGTGCCAAGCTCTCAGCAGGTGATCACTCGCCGCTTTTGACGCCGAATATGGTGAGGAAGGATCGTAAGGCGTGGTCTCTAAGAAAAGCCCCGTATCACCCAGCGAGCCATAGACCTCGTCCGTGGAAACATGATGAAAGCGGAATGCTTTCTTTTCTTCATCCGAGAGGCTTTTATAATAGTCCATTGCGGCGATGAGCATCACGGCTGTTCCCGTCACGTTCGTCTCGATGAATTCCAGCGGCCCATCGATCGATCTATCCACGTGTGATTCTGCGGCAAAGTTCACGATCGTATCCGGCTTAAAATCCATGATGATCTTATGCACTCTCTCTTTATCGCAAGTATTTGCATGTTCAAAGAAATAGCGTTTGCCGCCAAAGCGTTCTTCGATTTCGCTGAGTGATTGCAGATTCCCCGCATAAGTGAACGCATCGAGATTGAAAATTAGCTCCTTGCCGCGATTAATTCAAACCTCGAAGCATTGTTGTCGCCTCTTCCTTTCACGCTTTTCATCAAATATTTTGGTTATTTCCGCATTTCAGACCTTACCTTTGCGAGCAAGACCTTTGGCAAAATGTTGACTTCTCGCCGACAAGAAGTTAGAACTTCCTTCAGTCCATCGCCGTAGAACGTATTTTGCGCAAAAAGATTGAGCCCGATTTAGCAGACCGGGCTCAATTACGGCATATGATACTATTTCATTAGCATAATTTTTCGAGTGGATACATCTCCACCAGATTGCATTTTAACGAAATATACTCCAGAACCTACATTTCGTTGATGCTTGTCTTTTCCATCCCATACCAATTTGTGATGACCACGCAACATTTCTGAATTGCATAGTTCTTTCACTTTTTGTCCCTTAATGTTATAGATAGTAATCTTTACCAATCCATCTTTGGGAACGCTATAGGCAATTGTAGTGGATGGGTTGAAAGGATTGGGATAGTTTGAACTGATGAGAGCTTTATCAGGGATAGGAATCAGGTCAATTTTTTCATCATTTAACAATTCATCAAGTAGCTCCCAATGCTCTTCATGTTTGGTTTTGAATGTTAGTCTATCAGGATATATGTATTGCGTGAATTTGGTGCTGATAGGCCTCTTACTTTGACTCGTGGCAGCCAGTTGCAATACGATCTCCAGATTCATCACAGCGTGGAGCGAATCAACGGGACTTTCCGCATTGAGGATTCTCAGCTCAAGCAAATCAATAGCTGTCTGGAATGCTCCCGCCTGCAGACGGTTTTTCACCAGATAATCTTCTAAGTATTTAGTAAGAATTGGTTTTTCAGTTTCATACTGATCAATTTTAGCTAATAAGTATGATTCTGTTCCCGAGAGGGTATCACCTGCAAGGTCAGCAGTGCGATAATAGGCATCCAGAGCATCAAATAGCAAATCAGCTTCAGAAATCTCATTCTCATCCAAAATTGTTTTATACATATTATTGGCTGAATAATAATTTTCAGCTGATTCCTCATCCATAGCCTGAGCCATCCTCCCACTGTTTTCCGAGAACACATTTGGCGAGGAGTCAAAGTAATCACAATAAGCATAACGTGACTCAATGCCCGGGCTGGATATTATTATATCATTATCTTCAAACCAGTTGTAACTGGCGTTAATAGGGCAAAACAAAACACTGTCGATAGAATAGTTACTATCGAAATGAAGATCAATGCTATAATTGAGAGGACGGGGATTTTTATGGTAGAAATCGTTATGTCCCTCATAAAGTTGAACTCGGGCAGTATATGAATGTGTATCTTTGAATTTTATATTCTTATGCTCGGCTTTGAATAAGTTTTTAGCCAAATTTCCCATATTCAAAATGGAACCGGAATGGTTTAGAATCCCCGTGTTAGTAAAGAATGTATTTTTTGAAACACGTTGATTTGATCCCCTGCTTACTATTGCTGTTTCTCCCTGACTGAATATAGAATCATAAATACCTCCGGTTGTGACTGTGGCTAATTCCGTGCGAATACCCACATCACAACCCGTGAATTCACATTCAGTAACCTTGGGTGAAGCAGCATAAAAATGCGCACCTATGGCATTTTGATAAAATGTGCAATTACTGATTAAAGGTGAGTTTTGCAGATCTTGAAGAATTAAACCGGTACCATTGTTTGAAAAATAGCAATTTTGAATGGTGTCTTCTACATCAGATGACAGATAGCTTACGAATCCGAATGAGAGTCCATCAAAAACAGTATTATTTAAAAACAAGTTAGCATTAGGATTTTCAAGAAACAGACCAATACCCTTTGAGCCTATAGAATAAAAACCCATGCTGTCAGTGGTTGAAGTAATCCTAACATTTTGATTTGGAAGAGAATTTATAATTGATAATCCGGTACCGGCTGTGGGGATATTGAACTTGCAATCAGTGAGCAGCACTTGAGAATTTGTCACTTCATTGCTTTTAGCTCCGGTTATCGTAGTGCCTACCATACCGATAGTACCGGCATTGTTAATTCGTAAACCCTGCCATGTTTCCCCGGCGTTTGCGCTTTGAAGTATAGTATTGTTGGCAGTGATCCCAGAATTCTCTACTTTCAAGATGGAGTTGATGCCCCAATTGCATATAGTGTCAAGGGAAGTTTAATTTGTACCAGTTTCGGAAGTTTAAAATGTACCACTTCATTCAACTTTGCTGAGAATCTGACAGCTTTTTGGAGCGTAGCGGAAA
>FZPS01000069.1_pt183 | contig 34513 bp, 35 predicted proteins | sample 1817821 | NCBI WGS metagenome assembly FZPS01 (sample SAMEA104158645, study PRJEB21678) | metagenome | place: Germany | collected 2015-04-21
GTTTAGTTTTCAAGGTCCATGCTGGCAAAGATTTGGATAGATGCCAACTTGCGGCATCTATCGGCAACAGCTTTATCATCTTACCACACTTGTTCATGTGGTGTCAATAACCCATCTTGTGCCAAGATGGTGCCAGCGGCCTTCACAGGCTGCTGCATTGATTAGTATACCACGTCCAAGTGTATATTGCAAGCGCTTTTTCTACCACTCCAGCCATATTTCCCGCTTATCCACGGGGGCGCATATGGGGGAAAAGAATCACATCCCGAATCGAACGGGAATTGGTTAACAGCATCACCAACCTGTCGATGCCGATTCCCAAGCCCCCGGCGGGCGGCATTCCATGTTCCAAGGCGGTGATGAAGTCCTCGTCCATCATGTGGGCCTCTTCATCGCCCGATTCTCTTTTCTCGACTTGCTTGCGGAAACGCTCCAGCTGATCTATGGGATCGTTCAGCTCTGAAAAGCCGTTGCCAATCTCCCAAGTCACAACAAATGGCTCGAATCGTTCTGTTAATTGTGGGTTGTCCTTTTTCCGCTTGGCCAAGGGTGAAATCTCAACCGGATAGTCAGTGATGAAGATGGGTTGAATCAGATTGGGTTCCACGTATGTATCAAAAAACTCCTCAAGCACCTGCCCGTAGGAAGCATCAGGCGCTACTTCCAAACCCTGGTCTTTGGCCAGTTTCCTGGCCTGTGCATCATCTATTCCCGACAGATCAACCCCTGCATACTGTTTCACAGCCTCCAGCATCGGCAACCGGGGCCACGGAGGCGCCAGAGAGATGGCGTAGTCGCCAAACTGAACATCGGTAGATCCCACAACCTCCCGGGCAACATGAGCCACCAATTCTTCAGTCAGCTTCATCATGTCAGCAGCATCAGCATAGGCCTGGTACACTTCCACACCTGTGAATTCCGGGTTGTGCTTGGTTGAGACACCTTCATTGCGGAAGTTCTTACCGATTTCAAATACTTTCTCAAAACCACCCACCAAAAGCCTCTTTAAGTACAGCTCCGGTGCAATTCTCAAATAAAGATCCATGTCCAGCACATTGTGATGGGTGACAAACGGCCGGGCTGTGGCCCCCCCTGCAATCACATTCAACATTGGAGTCTCCACTTCCAAAAAACCCTGCTCCAGCAAAAAGCTGCGCAGCGCGTGAATCACCCGGCTCCGTGTGGCAAACACCTCCCGCACGTCCGGGTTGACGATCAAATCCAGATAGCGCTGGCGGTAACGGATTTCCACATCCTTCAAACCATGCCACTTATCCGGCAGAGGGCGCAGTGATTTAGCCATCATCAGGAAATCATGGACTTCGACACTGATTTCACCGCGGCGTGTCCTGAAAATGCGGCCCCGGACAGCGATGATATCACCGATGTCCAGTTTGCAAAACTGCTCATATTTTGCTTCGCCGAGCTGGTCTACCCGGACGTAAAGCTGAATCCGGCCTGATAAATCCGCCAAATCTGCAAACGAAGCCTTGCCGTGAGTCCTAAACGACATAATCCTGCCGGCAATTCTGGTTTCAGTTTCAGCAAGCTGGTCAAAGTTTTCAATGATTTCCCGGGCTAGATGAGTCCGCTCAAACCTTTCTCCGTACGGGTTGATCCCCTGCTTGTACATCTCGTCAAGCTTGGCTCGGCGGATCTTCATCAACTCATCCAAAGGCAATTGGTGTTCATGATTACCTTCTGCCACCCTTATCCCTCCCGGCGGACATCTAATAATTGGTACCGCAATACTCCGTCGGCAACATCCACATCAACGATCGCCCCCGGAGTCTTGCCAATAAGTGCTTTTCCTACAGGTGATTCATTTGATATTTTGGAATCTCTGGGGTCCGCTTCCACAGAACCAACGATCTTATACTCGAAGACTTCACCTGACTCCAGATCCTTTAAGGTAACCCAGCGGCCTACAACAGCTTCTCCTTCGGCATGCTCTGCATCATCAATAACTTTGGCGTTCCGCAGCATTCTTTCTAGCGATAAAATCCTTCCTTCAACAAAAGCCTGTTCATTCTTGGCATTGTCGTACTCTGCATTTTCGGTGATATCGCCAAACTCGAGGGCCTGCTTAATCTTCTTGGCGATCTCGCGACGCTTGACCGTCTTGAGATACTCCAATTCCTTTTCCAGTTTCTTCAATCCCTCAGGTGTCAACAGGACTTCCTTTTGTGCCACAGGCCAACCTCTCCTTTATCAACACAGTAATTGCGACCCCCAATTTACCGTTAATATGGCTGTGGGGGTTAAGATTTATGCTCTGGATTTTCCCTGCTATTTTCCTCTATCCTCAATGCGTCTTATCTATTATAAGGAACAAAAAAAAAGATGTCAAGTAAATGACATCTTTACACAACGCTCCCCGCTTAAACTAGTTCAGCTGAACGAACCTGGGCTGGAACCCAGCCTTTTCCATCAATTCGATGTAGTCCTCCGGTTGGATTTCTGCGAGCGGTTTTTCCATATATGCCACCAGCATCGCTTCCATGACATTAGTCCCAAACGACCTGCCATGAACCTCCGGTGTTGTCGTGATCAGCAGCTCTGCACCGCGGGAACGCAGCAGTTCCACATCAGCCTGGGTGACGGTATTGGTAATGAACACTTTGCCCTCAACCCGCCAAGGCAGATATTTCTTGATCATGTGCCAGTCACCGGCAATTACGTCCGCCCACCGGTAATACTTCGTAAAGCTGTGATCTGGATATGTTTCCTCCTGTTTTTCACCAATGGGGTAAATCATTTTAAAGGGCAGCTTAACCGCTACCGGCGCCACAACTGGGGCAATGACATTATAAAGGATGCGCAGCCGGTAGAGGGGGATTGGGAGCCCCAGCGCAAAAATGAAATCTCCGTACAGTGTTTTGCATCCTGCATCAAGCAAGGCTTCAGACATGCCAAAACGATCCATAGCCGAAACCATCAGCACGTTTTTTCCCTGCAGCAAACTCGGTTCCCGCTCAAGCACTTGGTAGATAACGCGCCGTTCCAACGTATTCTTTAGGCCTGAGCCGTCTACAATGGGGGTTTTCTGGGCTGAAGCAGCAATTCTCTTGCCTTCTCTGAACGTGTAACGGCGCTTTCCGCCCCAAATCCAGATATCGATGCCTCCCATGCCGAAGGCATCAATCTTGCCGTCCAATTCTCTGATCATGCTGATCGCTTTATCCATGTCACCGTCGGTACCCCGGCGTTCCAATACGAAATCCTGATCGAGGAAAGTTATTTCTGCACGGTGATCCCGCTTGCTCGAGCCAATACTTACACTCAAAACTTTTTTCATTGAACTGTTCCACCCTTTATACTCGCAATTAAATCGACCAAATGCTCAGGATCGTAGTAGACATCCTGTTTGATCGGTGATTCGCCAATCTCAACACCGATCACCACATCACCGAACAGGGCTTCCGCCAGGCGGATGCGCATATCAGAGCCAATCATGATCACCACGTCAAACTCCCGCAAGCTGGTAATGATTTCCATCAGCTTGTTCATCACCGTCAGGCCGCTTTCAACTTCCACAAACTGCCACCGTTCCCGATCGGTTAACAATAAGCAATAATCCACACCATATTCCCGGCAGACATGCTCCAAGTCAAGCTTGTTCTCCAGGGGAAAACCGATCACTGCCACCCGGGCGCCTTTGCGGACCTCGCCCAAGGTTTCCAGCCGCGAGATAAATGTACGGTCAATCCCTGTCTGATTGGCCACTTCCTGTTGTGATGAGCCGCTTGTTCTCAGTGACAGGATCCGGTCAATGGAGCGGTAGATTTTCTCACGGCTGATTAGTTTATCGCCGATTCGGACAAACTCCATCGCAGTGCCTCCTGTGCACATATTTGTTCACAAACATCATATCAGATTTCATCTTGATGGGCAAGGGATTCTGCAAAATTTTCCAACAAAGCTTCGACTTCCTTATAGCTTACAGCTTGATTCACAGCCGCCCGGGCTCTGCTGGAATGGGGAATTCCCTTCAGATACCAGGCCAAATGGGAACGCATTTCTTTAACCGCATGCTCCTCGCCTTGTAATTCAATCTTTAACCGCAAATGCGCCAGAGCGGTACTGATCCGCTCAGCAAGGCTGGGTTCGGGAAGCAGGGAAGCTGTGTCCAGGTAATGCTGGATATGGTGCAAAAGCCACGGCTTGCCCAATGCCCCCCGGCCGACCATCACATGGTCACAGCCAGCAGCAGCTAACAGCCTGGCTGCTGCTTGTGGTGAATCCACATCCCCATTGCCGACAACCGGTATGCTCACCGCCGCCTTCACTTCACCGATCTTGTCCCAGTCAGCCCGGCCTCCGTAGAACTGATCCCGTGTCCTGGCATGAACCGTAATCCAATATGCCCCGGCATCCTCAATGCGGCGGGCGATTTCCACACAGTTGATCCGATCCCGCTCCCAGCCCAGGCGGATCTTTACTGTCACGGGCAGGCCGGCGCTTTCTACCACCGCCTGGACAATCTCACCTACGAGCCGGGGGGTTTTCAACAGTGCGGCGCCATCTCCGTTTTTGACGATTCTCGGTGTAGGGCAGCCCATATTCAGATCGATCATATCCGGCCGGTGCTCTTCAGCCACTATGGCTGCGGTCTTGGCCAGAGTTTTGGGATCATGGCCAAACAACTGCACTGCGATCGGCCGCTCTTCTTCCGAAAACCGCAGCAGTGCCTGCGTATTTTTGTTATTGTACACCAAGCCTTGTGCTGAAACCATTTCGCTGACTGCCAGATCACAGCCAAAGCTTTTCACAATCAATCTAAATGCCTGATCGGTGGCTCCTGCCATGGGCGCAAGGATAACCACTGTCTCACCACCTATCCAGCATTTTGCTGTAAAAAAATAAAAAGCAGGGGTTCTCCCTGCTTAAATGTTTTCCTGCTTAGGCATTTCCATTCTCTAAATCATATTTCTTCAGGAACCGTTCAATGCGTCCGCCGGTACTGACTACCTGTTGGCGCTGGCCGGTATAAAACGGGTGGCATTTCGAGCAAGCCTCTACACGGATTTCCTTTTTGGTTGACTTTGTCTTAAAGGTCTCGCCACACGCACATGTGACAGTAGCATCTCCATATTCTGGATGGATACCTTTCTGCATTGCCTTCACCTCTCTTTTCGTAAACCAAGCGTAATTATATCACAAGAGAGCCACTGAAACAAGTCAAAAATTCCATCCTAATTTTTGAGGTATCTCTGTGGATCCACTGGAGTGCTCCGGTACCTGATTTCAAAATGGAGATGCGGGCCCGTTGAATTACCGGTATTGCCGCTGTAGGCAATGATATCACCGCGTTTCACCTGCTGACCCACACTGACAACATTGCGCGAGTTGTGGGCATAGCGGGTCTCCACACCATTGCCATGATCAATAATCACCAGTATTCCATATCCGCCGTTGGAACCGCTGAACGTAACCCGCCCATCGGCGGCTGCCCTAATCGGAGTCCCGGTGACTACCGCAATGTCCAAACCGTTATGCATCCTGCCCCAGCGCATGCCAAATGTCGAGGAAACCCTGCCCTTTATCGGCCAGTCAAAAGCTCTCTGCAGCTGGCCGTTGACAACAAGCGCATCTTTGATCATCAGCTGGGTTGCCCCGGGAATAACAATTTCATCCCCGGCCTTGATCAGAGAAGGATTGGCAATCTTGTTCACAGCGACGATTTCAGCGAGTGAAACGCCATAACGGTCGGCAATTTCCCACAAGTTTTCACCTGTGCCAACCTTGTGGAGCACACCTTTGACTGTCAGGATCTTCAGGTTTTGCCCAACCTGGATCCGGTTCTGATTTTTAATGCTGTTTGCGGCAACAATCTCGTTGACCGTAATCCCGTATGATCTGGCAATATCCCACAAGGTTTCCCCGGCGCGGACAATGTGAATCAAAACCGTGGGTTTCTCCCTTTCCGCTTCGGGTTTGGGCAATGGCGCCTCGGGAAGCTCGTCGACATTTACCTTGACTGCTTTGATGGGCTGTTCCTGTTTGGCCGGTTCCTGATCGACCGGCTCACTCAAGGCTTCAGGGGTATCGGCAAAGGGTGCAGAATCAAGGCTGTCGCCTTGAATGCCATCCTCGGCACCATTTGTTTCTTCAACAAAGTCACTGTTGGTGTCACTGACAGCAGCGGCTTCAGCTTCATCGGGATTGTTCTCCAAGTTATGAGTCCGGTTCCCAACTGTCGCATGGGGTTGATTATGGATTTGATAATCAATACTGGAATCCCAGTCAAATCCACCGATATTCAATCTACTGTCCAACTGACCCACCAGCGATAGGCTGAACAAAGCCATCAGGGCAAACAAGGTCAGCGGCCGTAGATATCGTCGACGGCCGTTCATAATTTTCCTCCTTTGCCATACCCTTCTTTAAACAACTTTCGACAGAGATTAACAAATTCCTTTTACATATTCCGCACATTCTCCGCGAAGGATGAATTAATGACCAGATCGATCAGTTCCGCGTTGGATTTGGTGGCAGACAACCGCTCCAAAATCAGGTCCAAGGTCTCTGCCGTCCCTAAAGAGCTCATTGCCTTCCTCAGAATCCACATCGCTTCCAGCTCCTCACTATCTAGGAGCAATTCTTCTTTACGCGTACCGGAGCGGTAAATATCAATGGCGGGGAAGATCCTTCTTTCTGCAAGTTTGCGGTCAAGGTGCAGTTCCATGTTGCCGGTACCTTTGAACTCTTCATAAATCACATCATCCATCCGGCTGCCGGTTTCAACCAGGGCTGTGGCCAGAATGGTAAGGCTGCCCTGTTCTTCCAATTTGCGGGCGGCTCCGAAAAAACGTTTAGGCCGGTGCAAAGCCGCCGGGTCGACACCGCCGGACAATGTCCGCCCACTGGGAGGGACAACCAGGTTGTGGGCCCTTGCCAGCCTGGTAATGCTGTCGAGCAGGATCACCACATCTTTGCCCGATTCAACCAGGCGTTTAGCCCGCTCCAGGACAATATCGGCCACCCGCACATGGTTCTCCGGGGGCAAATCAAAGGTGGAGCTGATGACCTCCCCATCCACCGAGCGCTCCATGTCCGTAACCTCTTCCGGCCTTTCATCAATCAGGAGTACAATCAGTTCAATATCCGGTTGATTGGCTGTTATCGCATTGGCGATCTGTTTCAATATAGTAGTCTTGCCTGCTTTTGGCTGCGCTACGATCATTCCACGCTGGCCCAAACCCAACGGGGCGATAATATCAATCAATCTCGTAGTAATCTCCGTGGGGGCTGTTTCCAACCGTATACGCTGGTTAGGGTAGATGGGAGTCAAGTCATCAAAGTGGGGCCTTTTCAATGCCAGTTCAGGATTGGACAAATTGATGGCAGTCACTCTCAACAGGGCATAATACCTTTCGCCTTCCTTTGGGGGCCGGACCTGCCCCAGTACCTCATCTCCGACCCGCATGTTAAAACGCCTGATCTGTGAGGGAGACACATATACATCGTCCATTCCGGGGGTATAATTGTCCACCCGCAGAAAGCCAAAACCCTCGGGCATTATTTCCAAAATCCCACTGATAAACAACAGGCCTTCCTTTTCGGTTTCGGCTTTCAAAATCTGAATGATCAAATCCTTTTTGCGCAGATTAGAGTATGAGACAGACAAATCCTTGGCAATTTGCTGCAGCTCTGCCGTTGTCATCTTTTCCAATTCAGCAATTTCCAAACAGTTGACACCTCATTTCCAAGTGATTGAGTTCGCTCCCCAATCCACCCGCTCTTACGCTTTGCCAACAGAGCCAAACAAATGCATTTTGGCTTTGACTACTTTTTTCACAGCCTCCTTGGCAGGCCCCATGATGTTCCGGGGATCTATTTCATCAGGATGCTCTTTTACCACTTTTCTAACGGCTTCGGAAAATGCAATCCGCAGATCCGTATCAATATTAATCTTCACAATCCCATACCCGATTGCTTTTTGAATGACATCATCGGCCAGCCCGGACGCCCCGTGCAGCACCAACGGCGTGTTAACCTTGCTGCTGATTGCCTGCAGCCGTTCAAAATCAATCTTAGGCTCACCACGGTACACTCCATGGGCAGTACCGACAGCTACCGCCAGCGCATCGCAGTTAGTCCGTTCCGCAAACTCATACGCCTCATCAGGATCAGTAAAAAGTGCTTCATGTTCGGCAACAGCCACATCATCCTCTACTCCGCTGATTTTGCCTAATTCCGCCTCCACGGAAACATCATTCGGATGAGCCACTTCCACTATTTTCCTGGTGATGGCGATGTTTTCCTCAAACGGCAGCTTGGAACCGTCAATCATCACAGCGGAAAAACCGTGCCTGATGCACCGGACCACCTGATTGAAGTCAGTACCGTGATCAATATTCAAGGCAACCGGTACTTTTGCCTTGGCAGCCGCAATCTTGCCCATTCCGGCAATGTACTCAAGCCCCGCGTACCTGATGCCCCCTTGACTGGCCTGGATAAATACGGGAGAATTCAGTTCTTCGGCAGCTTCGACTATTGCCTGCAGGATTTCCATGTTATTGATGTTAAAGGCTCCCACTGCATACTTGCGGAGTTTAGCGTCTTGAAATATTTCCTTCCCTGATACTAACAAAGGTGCTCCTCCTCAATTACCGTATCGGTTTCAGCCATTCCCCTAAATATATATATGATGCCGGCTTCATTTTCAGTTCCGGCAGGCTCACCAATCTGTTCACATCCTCCTCACTGACGGCGCTCATCAAGATGGCGCTGCCGCAGTGGGAGCACACCAGTTCCACTTTGTCTGGGTAAACATCGATCCCAACTGCCGGGCTGCTGCAGGTACAGCCAATTTTATGTGCCGCGGCCAGTTTTTGCAGATAGGCCAGAATCCTGGTCATCACTTCGGGCGCAAAAAAATCATCCGGCTGCAGAAGGTCACTGTCATACTCAACAGCTGCTTCCTCCACATGATCGCAATCGCCAAAGAAACCGAGAATCTCTCCTTCGTCAGGCGAGTACAATGTCAAAAGTGAAGCAGTCCAGATGTCCCGAAAAGGGAAAAGCAGCCGCACCCGATCGCCGGCAGCAGTCAGAATACTTATTTCATAACGCCGGTTGCGCTTTGTGATCTGAGCTTGGGTATAACCGCAGGCACAATAAAAGGCATGAGGAGAACCAGACAGTTCAAAAAGAGAAAAGTGGTGAAGCTGAACGTGTTCGCAGGCAGGGCAATGAATGGCCATAGTTCTCTCGCCGGACAGCAGCAATTTATAATTCCCCCTATCTTTTATGCATCTATTATTCGCTACTAATTACCGAATCCCTCTCAAATTGGGGGAATTGTTCCACATCCTTCACCCGGCCGAATATATCATAGTAAACAATCATAGTTCCCGTTTCGGTCTGGATTTCCGCAATTGTATAGTCTACAATCATCAGGATGACTTCTTCATGCCTGTCCACCAAAAACAGGCCTTCTTGAAACCTGGACTCGGCAATCGGCCGGGCGGAGTTAAGTGACACCGGCCGGCCGCGGCGGTAAATCTCTGCGCCGCTGGCAAGCCTGAGAATTGTGAACTCACGACAGGTCAGCACCCGCAGCTTGTTCTGCTCGGGGAAAACTTCCACAATCTCACCATGAAGCCACCGATACTCTCCGCACTCCGCGGGCAACTGGACGGCAGTAACCAACAAAGCTGCCGCGCACAGTAAATATACGCATCTCATTATGCATACCCCTTTCTATCAAAGAGTATGCATCATGATTTGCCAGTTTATACAAATAAGTCAGATTTCCGCTGTTCGCGGTGTTTCAATGCTGCCTGAATAAACTCTTTAAACAGTGGATGGGGATTGTTGGGCCGTGATTTGAACTCGGGATGGAATTGGCAGGCAACATACCATGGATGGCTGGGCAGTTCAACTATCTCCACCAACTGGCCATCGGGAGATGTGCCTGCGAACAGCATTCCGGCTGCCTCCAACACACTCCGGTAGGCATTGTTCAGTTCATAACGATGACGGTGCCGTTCGTAGACTGTCTCTGTTTGATAGGCCCGATAGCTTCTGGAACGGCTGTCCAATGTACACGGATACAAGCCCAGACGCATGGTGCCGCCTTTGTTGGTTTTGTTTTTCTGATCGGCCATTAAATCAATAACATGGTCACCGTCGTCATGGAATTCCGAACTGTTGGCATTGGTTAAGCCGCACACGGAACGGGCAAACTCTGTCACAGCACACTGCATTCCCATGCAGATGCCGAAAAATGGAATATTATTCTCCCGGGCATAACGGATAGCATTGATTTTGCCTTCAATACCCCGGAGGCCGAAAGCACCGGGGACCAAAACCCCGTCGACATCAATCAACTCACTTGCATTGACATCGGTTTCTTCCAGGGCTTCGGAATTCACCCATGCGATGTCGACAGCAGTACGGTAAGCAAACCCTGCGTGACGCAGTGCTTCCACCAGGCTCAGATACGCATCCGGGAGGGCGACATATTTGCCGACGACTGCGATCTTGACCCGGTGTTCAGGGTTGTTGATTGCTTCCACAAGCTTCTCCCATTCACACATTTCCAGTGGGTTGCCATCGAGCTTCAGCTTTTCACAGACAATCCGATCCAACCCCGCTTCAGCCAACCGCAGGGGCACCTCATAGATGGACGCCACGTCGATATTCGGTATTACCGCATCTTTTTCAATATCACAGAACAGGGCAATCTTGGCCCTGACTTCCTCAGGCAGTTCGGATTCGCTGCGGCAGACGATAATGTCAGGTTGGATACCGATGGATCGCAGTTCCTTGACACTATGCTGGGTCGGTTTTGTTTTCAGCTCTTTGGCAGTCTCAATAAAAGGCACAAGTGTGACATGAATGTATAAACATGATTCCCGGCCGATATCGCTCTTGAATTGACGAATTGCTTCCAGGAAGGGCAGGCTTTCGATATCGCCCACAGTCCCGCCGATCTCGACGATCGCCACATCTGCATCATTCGCAATCGCGGCAAGCTGAATCCGATCCTTGATCTCATTGGTGATATGAGGGATAACCTGTACTGTTTCGCCGAGAAAATCCCCCCGCCTTTCTTTGGACAAAACCGACCAATAGATCTTTCCAGTGGTGACATTGCTCCGCCTGGTCAGATTAGTATCAATAAACCGTTCATAATGGCCAATATCCAGATCGGTTTCTGCCCCGTCATCAGTGACGAAAACTTCTCCATGCTGAAACGGGCTCATGGTACCGGGATCGGCATTGATATACGGATCCAGTTTCAAACATGTCACTTTCAAGCCGCGGTTTTTCAGCAATCTGCCGAGGGATGCAGCGGTAATCCCCTTGCCCAGGCTTGATACTACTCCACCTGTAACAAATATGTACTTGGCCACTATGAGCTACCTCCTAATCCAAGTCTTTACTATGATCATTACTGTATTTTTGCAGAAGTTCCACAGTAACATAGTTCTGCATGAAACTGATCATCGCGAACCAAAGAATAATAAGTGGAATCACCAACATTACAGAGATAAAAGTCAAAAAGCCGCCCAGCAGCAGCAGCATCAGGCTTACCAACAGATTGTCAAACAGAAGCATTGCCGAGCGTTTCAGTGCCAGAAAAATGTTAATATCCTGCTGAACCAAAAAAGGGAATGCGTACTGCAGCAGCAGCACCCACAGCAGGGCCATGTACAGCCAGATTCCGTTCAAAATCCGCATGTAAACCGCTTCGTGGTTTGCCGTATGAGAAAAGTTGAACACAATAATCAACAGAGCTGCCAACCCCAGCAGAACCAACAGCTCACTGCGCCAGAAAAACCGCTTCAACCCTTTAATGAATTCCTCGACGCTTAATTCTTCATTGGTGAGAATCCGGTGTATCAAGTAATGCATGGCAGCGGAAACTGGCCCTAAAAGAAGCAGCGCCAAAATGGTACACACCAGGTTGATTACATCAGGGCCCTTGATTAAAGAATCAATGAACATCGGTGAAAATGCAAGGAAGAACCAAACCAGGTTCAAGACAACCAATACAGTAATGTGATCCCAGGTTTTTTTGAGGGCGTTGAGGATCAATTTTGCCGACTGAGAGACACCCATCAAATACCCCCTCTACATCCGTTCTGGAGCAGATATGCCCATCAACCCCAACACTCGCCTTAATACTGTGCGTACACACTCAACCAATGCCAACCTGGCATCCCTGATTTTCTCCTGTTCCCCGAGGACATGACAGTGCGTGTAGTATGAGTGGAATATGCTTGCCAGCTCCAGGGCATAGCGGGCAATCCGATGCGGTGCTCTCTCTTTTGCTGCTTCAACAAGCTCTTCCGGCAGTTCCGCCATTTTCTTGATCAAGTCTATTTCCAGCTCATGATCCAAAACTTGCCAATCAATTTCAGCCACCGGCTTGACATGGATGCCTTGCTGTTCAGCCTGTCCCATAATGCTGCTGATCCGGGCATGGGCATATTGAATATAGTAGACTGGGTTCTCATTGCTCTGTTGGGCCGCCAGTGTCAGATCAAAATCAAGGTGCGAGTCCAGGCTGCGCATCACAAAAAAATAACGGGCTGCGTCGCGGCCGACTTCAGACACCAATTCCTCAAGGGTAACAAATTCACCGGCCCTTTTCGACATTTTCACCGGCTTGCCTTCGCGCAGCAGAGCCACATACTGCAGTATCAAAATTTCCAGTGTGTCTTCAGGACAACCCAAGGCTTGTACAGCCGCTTTCATCCTGCCGATATACCCGTGGTGATCGGGCCCAAGGATGTCAATCAGCTTGGTAAAGCCCCTTTGAAGCTTGTTGTGATGATAAGCTATATCCGCGGTTACATACGTATAATTACCGTCACTCTTGACAATCACCCGATCCTTGTCATCACCGAAAGCAGTGGAATGGAACCACAGCGCTCCCTCCTGCTCATAAAGAAAACCGCGGCTGTTTAACAGCTGAATGATGCTTTCCAGAGCATTGGCTTCATGAAGCTCCTGTTCCCGAAACCAGCAGTCAAACTTGACATTAAAGTTCAGCAGATCGTTTTTCTGCCATTCGATCATCTGATCAATGCCCCATTTGCGGCAGAACTCCAGCTGGGCAGCTTCATCCATTTGGCCGAAACCAGGGGCCTCAGCCTGCAGCCTTTTTGCCAGCTCAACAACATATTCACCGGGATATCCATCCTCAGGGAAAGGATAAGAGGGATCATCCAGCTGACGGTAACGAGCCAAAAGCGAGCGGCCAAAAACCTCTGTCTGGACTCCCGCATCATTGACGTAGTATTCGGTGGCCACCTGATACCCCACAGCCGCCAGAATCCGGGCCAGCGTGTCGCCAACGGCTGCCGCCCGGGCGTTGACAACGTTCATGGGCCCTACCGGGTTGGCGCTGACGAACTCCAACAAAAGCCGTTCGCCCTGTCCACAGTCCGCAATCCCATAGTCCTGGCCTTGAGCCTCAACAGCCTGCAAAACCTGGTACAGCCACTGTTTAGTGAGGAAGAAATTAATAAAACCCGGGCCAGCCACTTCAACTTTCTCGATGTACTGGTGGGTACTTAAAATCCCGGCAATTTTACCGGCAAGATCTCTTGGTTTCATGCCCACCTGTTTGGCTAGGACCAGGGCAATATTGGAAGCAAAATCTCCGTGGGCTTTATCTTTTGGTATTTCCAAGGTTACCTCCGGAATATTTACCGGGGGCAATTCATCCCGGGCCATCAGTTGTCCCAACGCTGAACGAATCAATGCTGCCAATTCTTGTCTTTGCCTTGCTAAAACACTCATTTCTGACATCCTTCCCCGAGCGTAACAAACTTACCTAACATAGTATATCAGATATGGAAAGGAAAATAAACCGCTTTTTGGACAAAATTGGCTGGGTGAATTGGCTTACTCCCAGGTTTGTCCCGGGGCAAGATAGTAGGCCAGCCGCTGCAGTTCAAGCGTGAGGTCAGCGTTGAGCAGCTGAACATGCTCCGGCAAGGTTAATTTGACAGGCGCAAGGTTGAGGATTGCCCGCACGCCGCAGTTGACCAACTGCATGGCGATATCCTGGGCAGCATCAGCCGGCACGGTGATCATGGCCATTTGTACATTATGCTTCCGGACAAAGCTTTCCATCTCTGCCATTGCAAAAACGGAAATGCCCTCGTAAGCTTTGCCAATCTTGTCCGGATCATGATCAAACAGCCCAACAAGTTTTAAACTGAAACTGTCGTCCATATGATAACGGCGGATGGTGTAGCGCGCCAAAGCAATGCCCAGGCTTCCTGCCCCCACAAGGATTATGTTGTGTTCCCGTTCCATGTTGAGGATTTGCTTCAGTTCAGAACGCAAATACTCTACCTCGTAACCTACTCCCTGTTTGCCGAACTCGCCAAACCAGGCCAGGTCTTTGCGCACCAGCGCCGATCCCACCCCTGCCCTGGCGCCCAATTCCTGTGACGAAATCATGGGGGTGTCTCCGGATTTTACCACTTCATCCAGCACACGGAGGTACAACGGAAGCCTTCTGACAACTGCGTCAGAGATTTTTCTCCACCTCACCAATCCCACACTCCTCCCGGTCTATTCATAATTAATTCTGTCGTTTCCGGGTTTTTCCTGCATAAATGCCTAACCCGCACTTCCTTATCATTTATGATACCTTTCATTGTTGATGATCGTCAAAGCCCGGTAAATCTGTTCCACCAGGATTAAACGCATCAATTGGTGAGGGAACGTGAACTTGGAAAACGACAGGACATAATCAGCCTTTCCAATTATGGATTCCGCAAGCCCCAGGGGGCCGCCTATAATAAAGGCCACATTCCCCTGCCCATATACGCACTGCTCTTCCAGGAGAGCCGCAAGCTGCGGCGAGCTTAACTGCTTTCCCTGCCGATCCAGAGCAATTACATAATAGCGGTCAGGAATCACGGCCAGGATGCGTTGGGCTTCCTTGTCCACAACCACAGCCAATCCTTTTTCGCTCAAGGGTTCATTAAAAGGCTCTTCTTTCACTTCCTTAATCTCTACCTTGGCATAAGCCTGAAGCCGTTTGAGATACTCATGAATCCCCTGGCTCAAGTATTTCTCCTTCAGTTTTCCGGCACAGATGATGCAGATATTCATTCTCGCCCTCCTGCCCCAAAAAAGAATCCAGGGTTCTGCCCTGGATTACAATCGTACTTCGGCCTGCTGCCTTTCCTCACCCCGGTAGTATTCCAACTGAAGTATTCCTCCAAATCCAGTGCTCCAAACGGCGTCCCTCAGCTCACGCATCCCGGCGATCTCCTGGCCGTTGACGGCTACAATGATATCCCCTGGCTTCAACCTTGCTTTATCGGCGGGGCTGTCCTGGATGACGCGGGTAATAAATGCTCCCCGTTCCACTGCAATCTGGACATTCGTTTCTTTACGGATTGTTTCAGCCAGGGCCGGATAGAGCGAACCGCCCAGTATGCCCAAACGCAGGGGCCTGCCGTGCTCAATGATTTGATCCGCGACCAATTTGGCTGTCGTTGCCGGAATTGCAAACCCGATCCCTTGGGCTTGAGCAATAATCGCAGTGTTAATGCCGATCACTTGGCCGTTAATGTCGACCAATGGGCCGCCGGAATTGCCGAGATTGATGGCGGCATCGGTCTGGATCATGCCCTCCAAATATCGGTTCTGTTCCGGATCGACCAACAAGTCACGGTTTACCGCACTAACCACACCTGTCGTTACCGTATTATCCTGGCCCAAGGGGTTGCCAATGGCAACCACCGGCTGCCCGACCCGAATTTCATCGGAGTCTCCCAATTTGGCTGCAGGGAGATCTTGCGCATCAATTTTCAGTACAGCCAGGTCCGACAGCTCATCGCTTCCCACAATTTCCGCAGGGAAACTGCGCCCGTCCGGCAGCCTGATCAAAATCTGATCGGCAACGGCAACCACATGATGGTTTGTCAGGACATAACCATCATCCCGGTAAATCACACCAGAGCCTACGCCCTGCTGTTCTTCCAGTGTTTGAAAGAAGAACTGATCAATTACAACCTTGGCTAATGTCTCGATTTTTACTGTGGCCGGGCCCACTTTTTGCGCCGCTATCACCACAGGATCATTCCAACTTCCCCGTTGTTCCTGGGATTCGGCTTCGCCTCCAGGGGGTATGTCCGCAGGCGGCTGCAGCATCCAGGCAAGGGCAACAATGCAGACTACAAGCAAAAATACGGCTACACCCTTCTTAACCATGGTACACACCTTCCTTTGGTAATGTGTACCTATAGTTTGCCCAACAACAAGGGTGAATTTGTGAGCCTGCTAAAATTTCCGTTCCACACCGACCCTGAAGCTGTTGTCGCGCCCGATATCATCGAAAATCAGGCTGATCAGCCAGCTGGGGTTCCAGGCATAGTTGCCTTGTAACGACAGAGTCGGCTCGCCGGTGGTCAATTTCTTAAGCTCCCCGGTCAAAACCCATTTGTCACCGATCCGGGCATCAAGGCCAACGCCCAAGCTGGTGTCAATCATCCCATAGCGCTGGCGCAGGACCCCGGTTTGCCGCCCGTACTGCAGCTGCAAATGATTCCCTTCCGTACCCAGAATATCTTCGATGCCAACCAGGATGAATGAATTCGTGTTCTGGGGCCAAAATTCGAAGCTGACACCGGTCATCGGGCGCCGATCTAGGATGTTGTAATGGGCACTCCAGGTGGAACGAATGTCCACCTTTTCACCTATCGTTTTCACTTTTTCAATATCCTCGTTCAGCTTTTGGATGCTGACCATTGTATCTTCCAGTTGGGCAAAGACGCCGCTTTCTGAGTCAAAACTCTCGGAAACCTTGGCCAACAGCTGAGCCAGTTCGTCAGTCCCAGCTTCGATATTCGCCAAAGAGGCCCGCAAATCGGCGGCAGTCTCGCCTTCCGCAGTTACGTCACCAATAAAGCGGTTTATCTTGGCTACACTATCCTCAACACCCGTAACTATGCTTTGAATGTCCTTCAGTGCTATAAGAGTCTCGCGGCTGAAACTCTGAACGTCAACATTGATTTGAGTCACCATCTGGTTTATCTCTGCCGTCACAGCGTGGACATTGGCGGAAATTCCTTCCAGATCCGCCATGATGGCAGTTACACTGTTGGGATCCACGGCGGTGCTGACCGCCCGCAGATTCTCAACAACTTCTTCGACACCGGCTAAGAGCGCATCCAACTGCAGTTCAGCGATGGTTGTGGAGAACTGATGCAAGTCCTCTACCACTCCCGCAAACATGGCCTCAAAATCCAGGCCGGCCAGTTCATTGGTAAACGCAGCCAACTGCACCGCCATCTCCTGCCAGCCTATATCTTTCAGTTCAGCGGCCACCACCTGCAGATCAGCGACAACCTGATCTACCGGCAGTTCCGCCAAAGTCACTGACAAATCATAAACGTTGGCTGCAATAGCCTCAACCGGCACTGAAGCCAGGCTCCTGGACACAGTCTGGAGATCCGCCGCAATCTCGTTGAGGGGAAATGTGCTTAACTGGGTTGTGAAGGCTGCAATCTCAGCACTGCGCTCCTCAAGCTCCAAAGCCTTGATTTGATCTGTAACGAGCAGAATCTCGTCGATTAACGGTTGGATTTCCACAGCCGCCAGCATGGATGTAAACTGGCGCACATCCGACTCAATCGCAGCCAGGTCAAGGCCGGCCAATTGCTGGGTAATTCGCTGTACATCAGCGGCAAATTCCTGCAGAGGCAGGGCATTCAACTCAGCGGCAACCTGATTGATCTCGTTGATCGGATCAACCAGGTTGATGCTGGCCAACTGCTGGGAAAAAGCCTGTATGTCTCCAAAAGTGGATCTCAGGTCCAGTTCAGGCATTTGCCGAGAAAACTCTGCCAGGTCATCCACCACAACTTGAACACTCCCGGCAACTTCATTCACCTGATCGACGGCGGTCTTCAGGCTGGATACCGTATCCCTCAAAAGTTCACCGGTTGCCGCCAGGTTTTCCTGCAGCTGTTCAGAACCGGCCACCTCCGTAATTCTGGCAATGACTTGGTTTAGGCTCTGCAGCCCTTTCTCCACTTCCTGGATCATATTGTCTATGCTTACAGGACTTACGCCGCTGATTGTCACAGTCAAATCCATGGGTTCCTGTGCCTGGCCAGGCTGGATCTCAATATATTTGTCCCCAAGAATACCTGAAGCAGCAAGTATAAAGCGCGAATCAGACGGGATCAGCAGTTCCCGGTCCAGCCTGGCTTTGACCAGGACCTGGCTGCCTGCCAATTGTACCGCTGTCACAGTGCCGACATTGACACCGGCATAGCGTACCGGTGCCCCTTCAACCAATCCGCCAACATTTTCGAAGCTGAGGACCAGTTCTATACCTTCGGTGCGGCGCAAATCGATTCTCCCTACAGCCATGGCCATGGCTGCAAACAATATGATACTTATCAGCACAGTTACACCCGCTTTTGCTTCTGGTGACAGCTGCATTAATATCCCCCCTGCTCACCTTGACCGCCGGTAAGAAAACTCTTCACCAACGGTATTTGCGCTTGCTCCATTTCGGCCGCCGTACCCACAAAAATTATTTCACCCTCATGCAGTAGAGCCACGCGGTCAGCGATTTTGAAAGCTCCTTCCAAATCATGGGTGACAACCACGGAAGTCACTTGCAGACGCTCGTTGAGATCTCTTATTAAACTCAAGATCGTATTGCTGGTCATGGGATCTAGCCCCGAAGTAGGCTCGTCATACAATATTGCCTGCGGCTGCATGGCGATCGCCCGGGCCAGGCCAACACGCTTTTTCATACCGCCGCTTAGCTCGGCAGGCATTTTGCTTTCCACGTCAGCCAACCTAACCAGGGCAAGGGCTTCTTTTACTTTCTGAGCCAGCTCACTCTTGCTGATTCGATCATTGCGCCAGGCAAAACCCACGTTTTCAGCAACGGTGAGAGAATCAAACAATGCCGAAGATTGAAAAACCATCCCAACTTTTCTGCGGATCGGCCCCAGTTCTTTTTCTGTAGCTTTGCTGATATCGGTGCCGTCCACCAAAATCAGGCCTGAATCCGGCCTGATCAGCCCGTTTAATAAACGGAGGATTGTACTCTTTCCGGCTCCGCTCAAGCCCATGATTACGAAGATCTCGCCATGATTGATTGACAAAGTGATCTGCTTGAGAATTTGGTTTCCATCGGCGCTGAAACAAACATCCTTTAGCACGAACATGTTGCGTCCTCCAGATCGATCTACCACATCAATGCTGAGAGAAAGTAGTTGGAGATGAAGATGCCTATCATACTGCTGACTACTGCTGCGATTGTGGCTGTGCCCACACCCTGGGCCCCTTTGGTTGTGTTCAGCCCATGATAGCAACCGGCAATCGCCACGATGATGCCAAACACGGCAGCTTTAACCAAACTGCACAAAATATCGTAAATATTGATTGCCCTAATCGATGACTGGTAGAATACCATCGGAATAATCCCCACTTGATTGGTAGCCACCACATAACCACCGGTCATTCCAATCAGATGGGCAAAAACAGTCAAGGCAGGCACCATGATCATGCAGGCAATCACCCGGGGGACAACCAAATACTGCACCGGGCTGGTGGCCATGGCTTTCAACGCATCAATTTGCTCCGTAACATTCATTGCACCCAGTTCGGCGGCTATTGCCGATCCTGCTCTCCCGGCAACCACAACGCCGGTCAAAACCGCTCCCAGCTCCCTGATGACGGCAAGCCCCAACAGTTGGCCGATAAAAGATTCGGCGCCAAACCGTTTCATTTCCTGGGCAACTTGCAGTGAGAACACCATGCCGGTAAAGCCGTTGATGATCAGCACCAAAGGAATTGACCTGACACCAAGGGCCACCATTTGCTGAGTGGTGTTCTTGAATTCCACATCGCCCCGGACAATATGATAGAATGCTTCCATGATCAAACGGGCAATTTGGCCTACATTCTCAAAAAATCTGATCATTGCCTGGACTCCTCGTCATGCATCTAAACTATATGATATATTCTTGATCCGGCAAATGAACTCCTGCGAAAAAAACGCCGGCCAAAGCTGGCAGCGTTTTCAATGCAATCTAATCTGCCGCTGACACTGTGTTGGCCAGCAGCATGGCGATAGTCATCGGCCCAACTCCACCCGGCACCGGCGTAATCCATCCCGCCACTTCCTTAACTTGGCCGAAGTCGACATCACCGACTGTCTTCTTGCCGACTCTATTGATGCCTACATCAATCACAACCGCCCCGGTCTTTACCCACTCAGCTTTAACCATCTGCGGCCTTCCAACAGCTACAACCAGAATTTCTGCCTGCCTGGCTTCGGCCACCAAATCTTTCGTGCGGGAATGGCAGATAGTGACCGTGGCATTCCGCTGCAGCAAAAGCTGGGCAATGGGTTTGCCCACTATATTGCTGCGCCCGATTACAACTGCCTTTTTGCCTGCCGGATCAATCTTGATCCAGTCAAGCATCTTCATAATGCCCGCCGGAGTACAAGGGGGATAAGCCTTGGCTCCTATCGTCAGCCGGCCCACATTGATGGGGTGAAACCCGTCCACATCCTTCTCGGGGTGGATCCGCATGATCACTTCCTCTTCGTTCAGGCCTTCGGGAAGAGGCAGCTGCACAAGGATTCCATGGATTTTGGGATCGCTGTTAAGCTGATCAATCAGTTCCAGCAGCTGCTTCTGGCTGATCGTTTCCGGCAGCCGGTGTTCCTCTGAGTAAATACCCACCTCCTGGCAGGCCTTTTGCTTCATCCTTACATAGAGCTGTGAGGCAGGGTTTTCTCCTACCAGGACAACGGCCAACCCAGGCCTGGGCCTTCCCTGTTCCAAGCGAACCTGAATCTGCCGGGCCAGGTTATTACGGATTTGTTGGGCAATCTGTCTGCCGTCAATTATTTGTGCCCCCACACGTTTCTCCTCCTTGCTACAGCTTATGGTGGTTGGTTTCGGCATATTACTGTTTATTTCCTGCAATAAAAAAAGACCGGAAATATGGAATAATTCTCGGTCTCAATGTTAAAATATGGTGCGCCTAGCAGGACTCGAACCTGCGCACCCGGCTCCGGAGGCCGGCGCTCTATCCTCTGAGCTATAGGCGCATGACCATTTGTAATTATAACACTCGCCAGCCTGCCCGTCAAGAATTCATACTTGCACACCGGCCAAAAAGTGATATAATATTCTTAGCCAGCGGATGTAGCTCAATTGGTAGAGTATCGGCTTCCCAAGCCGGGGGTTGCGGGTTCGAGGCCCGTCATCCGCTCCATTTTAATTAACCAACACAGGCTCGATTGCGGGTAGGCTCCGCAATCGGGCTTTTACATTTTGTCTGCTGCTTTTAAGGCATTTTTGGCTGCTTCCCGGAATTTTTCCCCGGTGCCGGTCGCCTCGGTAATATTGTCCACCTTGTCCGGGTTCTGGGTCTCAACCAACTGGGCTTCATATTTGGGAATTGCCTCAATTGCCTGCGGCCAGGGGTATTCCGAACCTTTGGGTTTGCCTTCGCCATCATACTCCACATACTCTGCAGACGTGATCTTGCCGTCTTCAACCTTTATCTGAATTGCTCCGTAGTTGCCCCGCTCATCAGTGACGGATTTTCCTTCGTATGTACCGTCTTTGTAGCTTACGGCGCTGGACTGGCGGTTGAAATACCAAGCGCCGGCAATAATCAGAGCCACCGCCACAATGGCGATCCACATCCTGTTCATCAAGTTACCTCCGTCCGTTCTCTATATTTGTCAGTAGTGTTCGCCAAACAAAGCCAAACTATTCCAAATGCATTCCAGACAACAAAACTCCTTCCTGTAAACAGGAAGGAGTCGGTTTTTCATGGTACCCCCAACCGGATTTGAGCCGGTGCCTTCGCCGTGAAAGGGCGGTGTCCTAGGCCGCTAGACGATGGGGGCATGGTGAGCCATCCGCGATTCGAACGCGGGACACCCGGATTAAAAGTCCGGTGCTCTACCTGCTGAGCTAATGGCTCCAATTGCACGCATTGACTATTGTACAAAATAGCCCATATTTCGTCAACCCACTTTTGGTTTGATGCCGAAAAAGGCTTGTGTATTTGCGGTAGTGACCGCAATCAATTCTTCCACCGGTATGCTGTGCAGCTCACTAAGTTTCTCCGCCACATGCTTTACCCATGCCGGCTCGTTTCTTTTACCCCGGTGTGGGACAGGGGCCAAATAAGGGCAGTCGGTCTCGATCAACAGGCGATCCAAGGGGACTGCCGCAGCAACCTGCCGCAGTTTATGGGCGTTCTTGAATGTCACGGGCCCGGCAAAAGAAATATAACAGCCCAAATCAAGATAGATTCTGGCACTTTCCACGCTTTGGGAATAGCAGTGCATCAGGTAACGGTTACCGGGGTGCTCACGGATGATGGCCAATGTGTCCTGGGTGGCATCGCGGGAGTGGACCACCACCGGCAGGCCCAGCCTTTCCGCCAGCTCCAAATGCCGATGAAACACCTGCTGCTGGATCTCCCGGGGTGAATTGTCGTAGTAATAGTCCAACCCTGTTTCACCGATGGCCACAACTTGCGGCGCCCGGGCCAGCTGTTCCAGCTCGGCCAGGATTTCCGGTGTCACTTTCTGTGCATAATGGGGATGCACACCAGTGACGGCGTGCATCCAATCATATTCGGCAGCCAATTCCACGGCCCTCCGGGAAGAAGGAAGATCATAGCCAATATTGATGATCCCCGTCACCCCGGCAGCCTTGGCTCTTTGGATCACCTCGTGGAGATCGGCGTCGAAATCCGGATCATTAAGATGCGCGTGACTGTCAATCACGGTTTAACCTCCTATTTTACCCGGCTGCCCGGTGCAATTCGACTGGAAACAGAGACAAGCTCAAGAGTGCCGTCGGATGAAGTGGCCGCCAAGAGCATCCCTTCAGATATTTCACCCCGGAGTTTGGCGGGCTTGAGGTTGACCACAATAATAATGTTTTTGCCAATAAGCTCCTCCGGCTGATAATGCTGGGCAATACCGGCCACGATCTGGCGTTGGCCGTCTCCGGCATCAACCTGGAGTTTCAAGAGCTTGTCGGCATTTGGGTGTTCCTCGGCACTGACGACCCGGGCAACCACCAGATCCAGCCTGGCAAACTCACTGATATCGATTAAATTGTCTCCACCGGTTTTGTCATCCCCACTTGTTCCTGTTTCAGCAGCTTTAACCTTTATCTGCGGCTCCTTTGCTGATACCGCTGCAGCTGCAGTTTTGACTTCCACCTTGGTGTGAATCCTGGGGAAAATGGGATCTCCTTTGTGGGTTATGGTACCGGGCCTGAGCCCAGCCCACTCAACCGCATCAATCAAAAGCTCGTCAAGGGGTTCGTCAATTCCCAGCTGCTGCCAAATCCTGGCGCTGGTTTCCGGAATGAAAGCTTTGAGCAGCAGAGCCAGGATTCTCAGCAGTTCAAAGACATTATACATAACTGTATCCAGGCGGCCCTTCTGTTCCGGATCTTTGGCCAATGCCCAAGGAGCTGTTTCATCAATATACTTGTTGCCCCTGCGGACCAGTTGCCACAAAGCAGCCAGGGCATCATTGATGGCCAACTTGTCAATCAACTCTCTGAATTTGCCCACGGTATCCTCGGCAAACATCACCAGGTTGTGATCGACTTGTTCCGGCTGAATCGGCGCAGGAATTATACCGCCATGATACTTCTCCAGCATGGCGAGGCTCCGGTTGAGCAGATTACCCAAGTCATTGGCGAGATCGGCATTGGTCCTTTCAATGAGTGCCTGGCGGTTGAAATTGCCGTCCTGGCCGAAGGAAATCTCTCTTAACAGGAAATAGCGGATTGGATCGACGCCGAACTCTTCAATCAAGGCAATGGGATCGACCACGTTCCCTTTGGATTTGGACATCTTGTCGCTGTCGAACAAGAGCCACCCATGGCCGAAGATGATCTTCGGCAGAGGCAGATCCAGCGCCATGAGGATAATCGGCCAAATGACTGCGTGAAAGCGTAGAATTTCCTTGGCCATCAAATGCACATCCGCCGGCCACCATTTGGCGAGCGACTCCTGATTGTCCGGGAAACCGACTCCAGTGAGATAATTGGTCAGAGCGTCGAACCATACGTAAATCACGTGGCCTTCCGCAATCGGGACCGGTATTCCCCAATCAAAAGTCGTCCGGGACACGCATAAGTCGTCAAGGCCGCTTTTAATAAAGCTTACCATTTCATTGCGGCGGGACTCAGGCTGGATGAATTCCGGGTGATCCTCAATATGTTTCAGCAGCCGATCTGCGTATTTGCTGAGCTTGAAGAAATAGCTTTCCTCTTCCACCAGTTCCACCGGGCGCCCGCAGTCAGGGCAGTTACTGTCCACCAGCTTGCTTTCCAGCCAGAAGGTTTCGCATGGAGTGCAGTACCAGCCTTTGTAGGTGCTTTTGTAAATGTCCCCCTTTTCATAGATGCGGCGGAACACTTCCTGCACCGCCCGTTCATGCCGGGGCTCGGTCGTGCGGACAAAATCGTCATACTCGATGTTGAGCCGCCGCCACAAATCCTTGAACGTGGCCACAATCCGGTCCACATACTCCTGAGGGCTCACCCCCCGTTCTTCAGCAATCCGCTGGATTTTCTGCCCATGCTCATCGGATCCGGTCAAGAAGCGGACTTCTTTGCCAAGAAACTTGTGCCACCGGGCCAGCGCATCTGCCACCACAGTGGTGTAGGCATGGCCAATGTGCAGTTTGTCACTGGGATAATAGATGGGTGTGGTAACATAAAATTTTGGTTTTTGCATGCCAATCTGCCCCCTATACAGGTATTATTGCAATAAAAAAATCTCTTATCCCACTTGGGACGAGAGACTCGTGGTACCACCCAATTTCATCACTGCCTCACAGCAGCGACCTTGACAGGTACTCCAAAACCGGCAGCTGATTTCGCCAGTTTCGTTTATACCTTGATGCTGTAACGGGCACCTCCCGGTGCAGGCCTACTGAAGTTCAGCCGACGGCTCCAGAGCCATATTCAGTTATCTGCTTCTGCTAGCTTTCACCAACCCTAGCTCGCTGTGAGAAACATCGATAACCTACTCTTCTCTTTCGTTGCCTTTGACTGTATGCTGTTTCCGGGGAAACATCTTAGCAATTAGTATAGCATAATGGCATTGTTTGTCAAGATTTTCTTCGACAGCCTGTTTCCATAACCATAGCAAGTCTGTATTCGAAGCACAACCATCGGCTGAAAAAATTAACCTAATTCTGGCCATAATTATACCTCGATCGTGGGGCTAATAATTTGGGTTTTTTGGGACATTTTCGCTTTTACTTGACAGATTATCTTCGACAGCCAGTTTCCATACTATTAAAGAGCGAATAGGAGGCTGGCCAGATGAAAAAAACTACTGCATGGCAGTTTGCCGTGCTCTGCGGCGTACCGTTTGTAATGGTGCTGGGGAATTCCATGCTGATTCCGGTCTTTCCCCAGATGAAGCAGGCCATGAATCTCACCCAGTTTCAAGTAGGCCTCATTATCACATTCTTTTCCTTGCCGGCAGGGATCCTGATCCCGTTTGCCGGTTATCTGTCGGATCGGTTTGGGCGCAAAGTGATTATTGTGCCGGCGTTGTTTTTGTACGGTTTCGGCGGTTTGGTTTCCGGTTTTGCCGCCCTGCTTATGGATCGCCCTTTTCCTGTCGTATTGGCCGGTAGAATTCTGCAGGGGATGGGCGCCGGCGGGACTTATCAGCTGGCGATGGCCTTGACAGGGGATATCTTCCAAAGCAAGGAACGCACCAAGGCGCTGGGCATGCTGGAAGCCTCCAACGGCCTGGGGAAAGTGATCAGCCCCATCCTCGGCGCCCTGGTGGCTATGCTCAGCTGGTATGCCCCTTTTTTCCTGTACAGCATCGTTACCTACCCGATTGCCCTAGGTGTCTGGTTTTTGGTGAAAGAGCCCAAACATGAAAAAGCGACCGAGAGCTTGAAAAAATACGGGCAGAAGCTTTGTGACGTGTTTTGCCAAAAGGGCAAAACCCTGCTGGCCAGTTATCTCAGCGGCATGGTGGTGTTGTTTACGCTGTTTGGTGTCATGAGCTGGGTGTCGGATTTTCTGGAAAGCGAATACAAGATCTTCGCCATCAAAAAAGGCTTCTTTTTGGCGATCCCCGTGACGGCCATGGCCCTGACTTCGTACTTGAGCGGCATGTGGCTGTCAAAACAGCCCCAGTGGTCAAAAGCGGCGGTAATCTTTGGAACGGTTGGGGCTACCGTTGTCCTGGTTTTGACTCCGCTTTTTACCAACATCTATCTTTTTATGCTGATTCTGATGCTGTTGGGTGTTTTTATCGGCAGTGTCCTGCCTCCCGTCAATTCAATCATCACCGGAGCCACCAAATCAGATCAACGGGGGATCGTCACCAGTCTGTACGGCACAGTCCGCTTTTTCGGAGTTGCTATCGGACCGCCCACTTTCGGGCTGGCCGTCAGCTACGGAAAGTGGGCTATGTTCATCGGAGCGGCGGCAATCTCCGCTGTGGCCGCCCTAGCCGCAGTGCTGTTTATCACAACTCCCCCGAAACCGGAATAGGATAACAGTATGATTTGAAATGAGGGGAGCAAGTGTGCATGAGCGCTCGTACATTGGCTTGGGACTCGGTTGTAAGCATGCCGGAGAAGAACCGGGTGAAAAAGCCCCGGACAAACGGTGTCACAATGGTGATTGACAAGGGGCTGGGAATCAGGGCCGCCAAGGATTTGCTGGAACTGGCTGCTGATTATATTGACTTTATCAAAATTGCCTTTGGCAGCCCTGCTCTCTATCCTGTCAACCTGCTTGCAGAAAAGATCGAACTTGTGAAGTCCTACGGAATTCATATTTACCCGGGAGGAACGCTGTTTGAGATTGCCGCCTACCAGGGAAGACTGCCGCAGTTTTATCAACGCGCCGCCGAACTTGGTTTTACCTATGTGGAAGTGTCGGAGGGCACGATCGATCTAACGCCGCAATTGCGGGAAAGGTACATCAAGCAGTCGCTGGACCAGGGGTTCGGCGTGCTGTCCGAAATCGGCAAGAAGGACCGTTCGATCCACCTGGATCCTCACGCAGCCATAGTTCAAATCGAAGCCGATTTGGCCAATGGTGCTGAAAAGGTAATCATTGAAGGGCGTGATTCAGGCAAAGGAGTGGGGATTTACGATGAAGACGGGAAAGTCCGCGGTGAACTTCTGAGTGTTCTGATCAACGGCATCGCGGACATGAGCAGAATCATTATTGAGGCTCCCCAGACCAGCCAGCACAATTACCTGCTGACCAAAATCGGGCCCAATGTCAACCTGGGCAATGTGCAGCCCCATGATGTACTTACTCTTGAATCCACACGCTGGGGCTTGCGCGGTGATACGCTGCGAAACCTGATCAAGATCCGGCCGCCGTCTGTCTAATCCTGCTGGTCAAGCTTCAGTGCGATTCTGTAGGCTTCATTCCTGCCCACCCCAAGCAGTTGGGCTGTGGCTTTGGCTGCTTCTCTTTTTGACAATCCCTGTTCAAAAAATTGATGCAGACAGTCTCTGATCTGTCCTTCGCCGGCTTGATCCGGCGCTGCCCCCGGATCGGAGCCTGCCACCACGATCACAAATTCGCCCCGGGGTTGATTGGCAGTGTAATAATCAATGAGCTCTGACAGCTTTCCCCGCCGCGTTTCTTCAAACTGTTTGGTCAGCTCACGGGAAACTGAACACTGGCGGTCACCCAAATGCTCTTTGAGAGCAGTCAATGTCCCGGCCAAACGTTGAGGGGCTTCATAAAAGATCAAAGGGCAGCCCAGACTGGCCAGATCGGCCAGGAGTTTGGCGATCTGCGATTGTTTCCGGGGCAAAAAGCCGTGAAAATAAAAGGGCCCGGTCAACAGCCCACTTTGAACCACAGCAGTAATGGCAGCATTCGCGCCGGGCAATACGGTAAAAGGCAGGCCTGCGGCGATGACCTCGGCGATCAACTCTGCTCCCGGATCAGAAATACCGGGCATGCCTGCATCCGAAACAAAGGCGATATTTTTGCCAGCCTTGAGCAGTGCAATGATCTGCCCGGATTTTTCCCGTTCATTGAACTTATGCAGAGAAGTCAGGGGCTTGGAAATCTGATAGTGGCTTAACAGTTTCCTGGTCCGCCTGGTATCCTCCGCAACAATTAAGTCCGCCTCTTTCAAGGCACGCAGCACCCGCAGTGTGATATCTTCCAAATTGCCGATAGGTGTGGCACAGATATACAGCATTGGATAATTGAATCCTCCAGACAATCCGCCAAACGGATCGGATGCTCAGTGTTGGCTCTTGGGCCCCTTCCTCTTCTTCTTCTGGCCGGGCTTTTTCCGCTTCGGCCGGCCCTCTTTGCGCTTACGGCCTGATTTTCCACCCTTTTTAACTGGCTTTTTACCCTCTTGATCACTCGCCTGGCGTTCCTGGACAGACCGGTCACGATTCTGGGCTGTCTTTTGCTCCGGAATAGGGCTTTCGCCGCTTTGGGCAGGACCTCCGTTGCTAACAGGTTCTTCCGGCTCTGCAGGTTCATCAATCTGTTCGCCGTCGAGGAGGGCGAGATCCAGGGCGCTCTCCGCATCTTCCTGATCTTCAAGGTTATCCAATTCAGCCAAGTCTAATTCCCCATAAGCGCTCAACACAATTGAACCTTTGTACGGAAGCTCGTCCTTGGCTTCTTTGTAGACATCGGCTTCATATTTCAAACAGCACATCAGGCGCCCGCAAATTCCGGAAATCTTGGTGGGGTTCAAAGACAGATTCTGTTCTTTTGCCATTCTGATTGAAACCGGTTCGAAATCCCCAAGGAAACTTGCACAGCATAGAGTGCGACCACAAGGCCCTATGCCCCCGATAACCTTCGCTTCATCCCTGACACCGATTTGCCTGAGTTCAATCCTGGTTTTGAATACGCTGGCTAGATCTTTCACCAATTCCCGGAAATCCACTCGGCCGTCGGCGGTGAAGTAGAAAATCAGTTTGGAATCGTCAAAGGTATATTCCGAATCAATCAATTTCATGGGCAGCCCATGCCTCTCAATCTTTTCCAGGGCAATGTCAAAAGCCTTGGCGGCTTTGACCCGGTTTTCCTCCATGTGCTCATGGTCATCTTCGGTGGCAATACGTATCACCTGTTTCAGAGGCTGGACCACATCATCTTCGTTCACCTCTTTGATTCCCACCACCACGTCTCCATATTCAGTGCCCCGGGCGGTTTCGACTATGGCCCGGTGCCCAACCTCTATCTCGAGATCTCCTGGATCAAAATAATAAACTTTTCCTGCTTTCTTGAATCTAACGCCAACAACTTTTACCATTTATGCAAGTACTCCTTTTCTGATCTGAAGTAATAGGTTTCCCATCATGAATCTTATCCGCACATTCCGGTCCAGCTGACCGTGGAGGCCAATGATCGCCTTCGAAATCTGTTCCAATGATGACCGGTGATATCTTTTACAACTCACAGACAATTCATGTAAATAGTCAAGGTTCAACACTTGATGCTCAAGCCCCGCCTGCAAACACCATAAATCACGGTACCAATGGAGCATGATCGTTAAATCTAAAGCCACAAGCTGCCGTTCTTCCTCCCAGCGATGGCTTAACCCCAAAACTTCATACAAGCTCATGCCCGGAAGATTGATCAGCTGCTCCAATACGAATTTGCGGCGATCAAGCAAGGGGCTTTCCCATAGGTCCATTGCCCGGCCTATTGATCCTTGCGCCATCTTCGTGACAAGTTCAATTTTTTTACCGGCATCTTCCCCGCCATCGCCGGCAGCTCTTGCCTTAAGTGCTTTGGCCACGGCAGCATCACTGAGGCGGGTAAAACTGATCGCCTGGCAGCGGGATCGAATCGTTGGCAAAATCTGTTCCACATGATCGGTAATCAAGATGAACACGACGGAGCCGGGCGGTTCTTCCAACAGTTTGAGAAAACTGTTGGCCGCCTGCGGAGTCATCCGGTGAGCTTCGTTGATGATCCAGATCAAATAGTGTTCCTGGGCATACTGCACTTGTTGGTGGACACTGCGGATCTGTTCAATCCTGATTGTGCCGTCTTGCGGATCCAGCGCCCGCAGCCCAGGGTGATTGTCCCGGCTGAGTTTGAGGCACTGGGGGCAGCTGCCGCATCCCGCCTTGGCCTCACACAGGATCTGGTGGGCAAAACCTAAAGCCGTTGTTTTCTTGCCGACACCATGATCGCCGAAAAAAAGATAGGCGTGGGCTATTGAGTCAGAGGCAACAGCACGTTGGAGGGTCCGGACAGCTACTTCCTGCTCTATGATTTCCCCTAAATGCACCGTTTTCACCCGCTCTAGAGAATAATGTCCAGCAGCAGACCGCGGATCTCATCCAATTTGGACGCCAAATCCAGAGTTGTGTCCTGCTTGTCAATAACCATCTGAGTCAGCTGTTCCAGCTGCTCATCGATCCTGTCCACAATAATAAACAACCTTCTGCGGCCGACTCGATCGATAAACCGCCGTTCAGAAACCTCATAGGTGGCATTGAGCACCTGCTTCAAAAATGAACGCACTGCTGCCTTATAGCTCTTCAGATTTGCCAAAGTCGGCTGACCTCGGAGTTTTTTGCCCAACAGATCAATGGTTTCCAGGGCAGCGTCAAGATCGATCGATGCCGCTGTCTTTTCTTGGAGTGTGGTATAGAACGGGCTGTGGATCATTTCCACCTGCTGCCTGTTTGGCTTTTTTTCTCCCTTGACGAACCGATTGCGGGTTCTTTTTTCACCAATTTTCATGGGTTACCTCCATGGTTGTCCACCCCATTAAATCCGCTCAAAACGCTCCACATCAAGTACAAACACGGTTGCCCTGGTCAGCAGTTCCAACAATTGGCCAACTCTTTGATCATCTGTTCCAATAATGAGTGTGGTGTTGCCGGTCTTAAGGAATCCACCGGTACTGGCAAGTTTAGTGGCACTAAAACCATTGGCAGTCAGTTTGTTTAGCGCTTCTGCCACCTGTGTATCCTCAATGATGACAATCGCCAGCTTCACAGAATCCCCCTCTCTGCAATAACGGACCAGATTTTCTCAAAGACCTGATCAATTGTACCTGATGCATCGATCAGGAAAAAGCGCTCCGGTTCCGCCCGGGCTATCTGGTGATAACCGTTTCTCACTCTGTGGTAGTATTCCAGATCGCGCTGTTCAATCCGATCACCTTTCGTCCGTTTAAGGGCCCGTTCCAGCTCTTCGTCCAGGCATAAAGTAAGCTGGGGCAGAACCCCTTCCACTGCCAGTTCGTTGATCTGCCGCACCAACACCGGATCACGGCCCAGCCCATAGCCTTGATAAGCCACAGTTGAATCAAGGTAGCGATCACACAACACCACTTTACCCGCCTTGAGGGCAGGAACGATAACTTCAGCCACATGCTGGGCTCGATCAGCTGCGTAGAGCAGCAGCTCTGCTTGGGCGCCGAGGTTTTTGAGCCCGGGGTTCAACAAAAGCCGGCGGATGCCCCGCCCCAGTTCAGTGCCTCCCGGTTCTCTTGTTTTCACAACCGGGTGCCCCAACTGAAGGCATTTCTGATACACCAAGTCCAGCTGGGTGGATTTGCCCACTCCATCAATGCCTTCAAAGGTGATAAATGTTCCCTGCTTCATCTTTAACCCTCTTAAACTATTTGATCGGTTTCTCCGGTAGTAGAGTTTGCACGGGTAATATGAACTCCCAAAGCCTTTTAACCCGCTCGATCCACAACGGATAACCCGGATCGGAAACCTGAAGAGAAACAATTGCAGACTCACACTCACGGCAGATGCAGGCTCCTTTGATCTCCAACCCGCCTTTGGTACATGCTTTTCCGCACAGATTACAGGCCATAGCCTCACCCCACTACAGGATACTCCGGTTGATTGGCATCTGTGTTGGTCCGCGTTAAATAATCTTTCTCGAAAAATGCCCCATATCCTGCTTTGTGTCCAATTACCTTATAACCCCAGTGTCTTTGCCAAATCAATCCCAAGACTGAGAAAAACCCATTCCCCAGCCTGTTATCAGCTGCTGCCCGCAGGTGTACACTAAAGCCAGAAGGAAACTGCAGTCCTGATCGTGAACGTACGTATGTGTAAAGGAGCTGAACAGCTATGCGGATATCGTGGAACACCGGTGTCCCCATCTTGATTATCTTGATTGGAATCGGTTACCTGCTGGCAAACCTGGATATTATTCCGATCACCCCATGGCAAGCTTTTGTCCGGTATTGGCCGGCTCTGCTCGTATTGTGGGGACTGCGCGTCATTATTTGGGATATTTTGCGTTCAAGGTTTAGGGCTTATAAAACTGCATCCCTAATCTATGGATCCGCATTGATCTTGATTGGGCTCCACCTCCTGGTGCCGCGGCTGGGGATTACCTGGTTCGCAATCACTTGGGGTATAGTTTGGCCCGTGCTGTTAATCGCCCTGGGCCTGGAGATTCTCCTCAAGAGAAAGGGCGAACGCAAGTCTTACAACACTTTCATAGTCAGCAGTTTTTCCCGGGGCGGGACAGCCTGGTATGTGGATGATTTGTATCTGAACCAGTTTATCGGTGATATCAAATTGGATCTGACCAAAGCTGTGATTCCAAATAAAGAAATCTTTTTTGACATCAGCGGTTCAATCGGAGATCTCGTCATCTATCTTCCAATTGATCTGCCGCTGCATGCCAAGTGCAGAGTGGGCATCGGCGAGGTGGACATCCCGGACAGGTCAGAAGAAGGTCTCGGAGCAGCAGCCGAAGTGAAAACCGCAGATTATGACGGGGCAGAACGCAAGCTGAACCTGACTGTGTCATACAGGATTGGCAGTGTTACAGTGCGGCGGATTTAAAAAAGGGGCGACTGTAATGCATAACTTCCGTTGGAAATGGATCGGGTATTACGTAATCAGCAATTTGCTGCTTGCCGCTGGTCATTTTGTCCTGATGTGGGCTGTTTTGCAGGCACAAGAGATTGAAGTGGCTGCCGCCGAATTTTTTGCATTTGCCCTGGCTGCTGCGGCAGGCACCTTTATCCTGGCTGTGATCTTTGGCTACGAGTTTTCGAAAAGCCTGCACAGCAAACTCCAGGACATCACTGCCGGGGTAAAAACCTTGGCCTACGGCGATCTCAGCTTTCGCCTGCCGTTCACGGAAGATCGGGATCTAGGCGATATTGCCCTTGCATTCAACGAAATGGCCGATCGCATCGATGCTCAAGTCTCATCTTTGCAGAAACTAGCCCAGGAAAATGAACAGCTAATTCAACAGGCCAAGTCCGTCGCCATCATCGAAGAAAGGCAAAGGCTGGCCCAAGAGCTCCATGATGCCGTCAGCCAACAATTGTTTTCCATTGCCCTGACCAGTGCCACTGCAGCGAAAATCTTTGACCAAGATCCCCAGCGGGCGTCAATGCTGCTGCGCCAGATTGAGCAATCAGCCAATAAAGCCCAGGGCGAAATGCGGGCTTTGCTGCTGCAGCTGCGGCCGCAAACGCTGGAAAACCAGCCTTTGGTTGAGGCGATCCGCTCGCTGGCCGATGAGCTTATGGCGAAAATGCCAATTAAGTGCCATTTGACGCTGGCCGACCTAAGCCTGCCGGCCCATGTGGAAAACCACTTGTACCGTATTTTTCAAGAAGGCCTGGCCAATGTACTGCGCCACTCGCACGCCTCACAGGTGGAAATCCGCCTGGAGAGCTTTGAAAACAACAGCCGGGTCCGCCTTGCCATCGAGGATAATGGGATCGGCTTCTCGGAAGAAGACATTTCCCAAACATCGTTTGGTATCCGCACAATTAGGGAAAGGGTCAATGAGCTGGGCGGCACAGCAGAGTGGATTTCAGTTCCCGGCAAAGGCACCAGGCTTGAAGTGAGAATTCCTGTCAGAAAGTAGGTGTAAGCATGGTCCAAGACACCATTAAGGTCCTGATTGTGGACGACCATGAAATGGTCCGGCTTGGGTTAAGCGCTTATCTGGAAACTGAATCAGATATATCCGTGATTGGCGAAGCGGAAAACGGGCAGGCTGCCATCGAATTCTGCCGCAGTGCCACACCTGATGTAATCCTCATGGACTTGGTGATGGATCCAGTGGACGGTGTCGAAGCCACGAGGCAAATCCTGGCGCTTAAACCGCAGATTAAGATTATTGTCCTTACCAGCTTCATCGATGAAACCCAAATAATGCCTGCCCTTGAAGCCGGCGCCATTAGTTATTTGCTTAAGACAGCCAAGGCTGAAGAGATTGCCAGGGCAATCCGCTGTGCCCTAGAGGATCAGTCGGTTATCGAACCAACCGTTGCCGCCAAGATGCTCAGGTCTATGCGCCGGCAAGAGCCCAAACTCCATGATTCGCTCACGGAACGTGAATTGGAAGTGCTCAAACTGATCGGCCAGGGAAAAAGCAACCAGGAAATTGCCGACGCATTGTTCATCGGCATTAAGACTGTAAAGACTCATGTATCTAACATTTTGTCGAAATTGCAATGTGAAGACCGGACTCAGGCTGCAATTTACGCCAATAGGCATAAGATT
>FZPS01000066.1_pt70 | contig 34464 bp, 50 predicted proteins | sample 1817821 | NCBI WGS metagenome assembly FZPS01 (sample SAMEA104158645, study PRJEB21678) | metagenome | place: Germany | collected 2015-04-21
AGAGTCGCTCCATGTTCGACCAGGACAGACAGATAAGGATACACTGGATACAGTGGATGCAAAAACTGACGCTCTCATTGTCGATTCTGATATTCTTATTCATTGGCGCTCCGCTTGGAGCTATTGTGAGGAAGGGCGGACTGGGAGTGCCGGTCATCATTTCGGTCTTAACTTTCATTCTCTATTACATTACCCAGGTGTCGGGGGAGAAGATGTTCCGCGAGGGCGAATGGAGTATTGTGGGATGCTGGCTGAGCACCATTGTTCTGGCTCCATTGAGTGTCTTCCTTACGGTCAAGGCCAACAAGGATTCCACTCTGTTCCAGATGGATGTGGTCAAGGAGTTCTTCCGATACTGGTTTGGCTCAAAGGTATCAAGGAACATTGTCAGGAAGGATGTTATTATCGATGATCCTGATTTGGAACATGGTCTTGAAATGCTCAAGCAGGTCAAGGCCGAGGCTATAGAACTCTCGAAATCGGATTTGATTAACAGACTGCCCGATTATATGAATCTGTTCTTCCATTCGGTAGATACGGATGCTCTTGGCCGCATGAACAGCAAGCTTGAGAAAGTAGTTTCAAATTTGGATAACAGCAGCGACAGGATCTTGCTCGATATACTTAACGGTTTTCCCATAATCCCGTCACACGGAGTAAAAAGTCCGTTCGGTCAAGAGTGGGCAAACAGACTTGTGGGTATAGTCTTTCCTGTAGGGTTGCTGTTCTGGCTGAGAGCATGGCTTTTTACAAGAAAGATAAGACGACAGTTGTCCAATGTGATTTCAGTCTCTGAAAGACTTATAAACTATATGGAAACCGGCGATAGAAAAAAATGATAGGAACTTACGACAGGGTTAACGACAAAAACCGGCGATAAAAAAATTACAGAAAACAACAATTAATAAAGAACAATAATGGTACAAATTTCAGATTGCGTTATGAGACTTGCCGAATCGGCTACTTTTGCCATGATGCAGAAGAGCAACGAGTTGTCGGCACAGGGTGTCAATGTGATAAATATGAGTGTGGGTGAACCCGACTTCAATACTCCCGATCATGTCAAGAGAGCTGCTATTGAGGCTGTAGAGCAGAACTATTCCAAGTATTCACCCGTTCCGGGTTATATGTGGCTGCGAAAGTCATGCAGCGATAAGCTCAAACGCGAAAACAATCTTGACTACAAGCCTTCGCAGATAATAATCTCGACAGGAGCCAAGCAGTCTTTGTGTAACGCTGTCATGGCAATAGTAAATCCCGGCGATGAGGTGCTTCTGCCTTCGCCCTGCTGGGTCAGTTATCCCGAAATGGTCAATCTGGCAGGCGGTGTGCCGGTCTTTGTCAAGGCGGGAATAGAGCAGGATTTCAAGGCGACTGCCGCTCAGATAGAGAAAGCCATAACTCCCAGGACGAAGGCCATTATGATATGTTCGCCTTCGAATCCAACAGGGTCAGTCTATACAAAGGAAGAGCTTGAATCCATTGCAGAGATGCTTGCCAAACATCCGCAGATCTTCATTATATCCGATGAGATTTACGAACACATCAATTTTGTAGGCAGTCACTACAGCCTGGCACAGTTCCCCGGGATGAAGGACCGTATAGCTGTTATAAACGGAGTATCAAAGGCGTATGCCATGACAGGTTGGCGTATAGGTTTCATGGCCGGACCCGAATGGCTGGTAAGCGCATGCAACAAATTGCAGGGTCAATATACAAGCGGCACCTGTTCTGTTGCCCAGAAGGCTGCACAAGCGGCTTTTGACGGACCTCAGGACGATGTTGAGAAAATGAGGCAGATCTTTCAGAGGCGCCGTGACCTGATTGTATCCCTTGCCAAAGAGATTCCGGGATTAGAGGTTAACAATCCGCAGGGCGCATTCTATCTCTTCCCAAAATGTGATTCGTATTTTGGCAAACGTTACGGAGAGAAAGTTATAAAGGATTCCGATGACATGGCCATGTATCTGCTTGAAGTGGGCCATGTGGCAACTGTCGGAGGCACATCGTTCGATGCTCCCGAATGCATTAGGTTCAGCTATGCCACCGGCGAGGAGAATATAATTGAAGCTTTCAGTCGCGTAAAAGAGGCTCTGTCAGCACTTGATTGATATTGTGTCCGCCCAATTTTGGACTCACTTATTTGATATTGATATTGTTCAATTAAAAATACTACTCGCTTAATTGAATATAGTACTCGTTTAAGTGGTGTCGGACTCGTTCATTTGAATACGGGACTTCAACCCAAGAAGGGGAGTGATTGCATGAGCAACCACTCCCCTTTAAGTTTTCAATCGGCAGGTGTGCGGTTATTGCCCGCAATCCTGCGATGATCTTTCGATTTAAATTATTCTCCCGGCTGGATGGCTTCTGACGGGCAGGCATCAACACATGAACCGCAGTCAATGCACAAGTCAGGATCGATAGAATACTTGTCACCCTCTAAGATAGCTTCTGACGGACACTCATCGATGCAGCTTCCGCATGCGATGCAATCGTCATTAATAACGTATGCCATAATTTCGTTTTTTTTGGTTTGTGGCGCAAAAGTAATACTTTTCATTCATCCTTCAAAAAATACTTTGTCTATTTTTTTAAGAGTGCTTTGGACAGATGGTTGAATTGTTTCTGAATAGGGATTTAGAATTATTTCCTGACAGAGCTTAAGATTGTATCCTGACAGGTCTTGGGATTGCTTTCGGGTAGGTATTAATATTTGTTTTCAATAGGTATTAGGATTTTTTTCGAATATCGAAATATGTCCGGATTAGGAGTCTCCTTGCATAGTTTACAATGCAATAAGTTTGTTGTTTAAACGTTATTTATTCCGATGAAGCAGTATGCCGGACATATTATATTTACGCTTGCATTTATAACTCTGGGTCTTGGAGCACCGTATGGTACTGCATGGGCCCAAGAGCGGAAGATACAGAATCGTCCCTATCTGGACGATAGGGTGTGGCACTATGGTTTCCTTGTGGGATTGCACGTGCAGGATATGTCTTTGGCAAATAATGGGACCTATTCAATAACCGATGACGGGATGCTTGAAACATGGTATGCCGATGTTCCGGAATATATCCCGGGGTTTAGCGTTGGGATTTTGGGCGAAATAAAAGCTACCGAACATCTCTCGTTGAGGCTTATACCTACCATGCACTTTGGTGACAAGAAGGTGGTTTTCAAGGATCAGATTTCCGGAGCCACCAGAGAACAGTTCGTTAAGTCAACCTTGATAAGCGTACCTATTGATTTGAAAATAAGTGCATTGAGATTTAATAACTACCGCCCCTATCTGATGACCGGTTTGGCTCCTACAGCCGATATTACGGTTAAGAAAGGCAAGGAGTTGCTTGTGAAGAAGACCGATCTCTATTTTGAAATAGGCATGGGGGTGGATCTCTATTATCCTTTCTTTAAGATGATACCTGAACTTAAGTTCTGTTTTGGTTTGAAAGATATTCTTGCAAAGAACAGGACTGACTTAAAAGATGCTTCACTTCTTAAGTACGGTGATTCACTGGACAGGGTAAACAGTCGTATGATAATTCTTACTCTTTATTTTGAATAATTTTTTGTCGGTTTGGTAAAAAAGTGTATCTTTGCGCCGCTAAACGCGACCGATGTCAAGGAGGAGTAACTCGATATGTCGCGCGTAAGACATAAACATACATTTTGAAATAAAAATGGATCTAATAAAAGTTGCAGAAGAAGCATTTGCTACAGGTAAAGAGGGGAAGTTCTCCAATTTTAAGTCAGGCGACACGGTAACCGTAGCATATCGTATCACAGAAGGTAACAAAGAACGTGTACAGCTTTATCGCGGTGTGGTAATTAAAATCAGCGGACACGGTAACAACCGTCGTTTCACGGTTCGTAAAATGTCGGGGACAGTAGGTGTTGAAAGAATTTTTCCTATCAGTTCACCTGCTATAGATGATATTGAAGTTAACAAGGTAGGTAAAGTCCGTCGCGCAAAACTCTATTATCTGCGCAAGCTCACGGGTAAGAAAGCACGTATCCGTGAAAAGAGGATTAATGCCTGATATTACAGGAATTCAGAGCGGCGACCAAACCGGTCGCCGCATTTTTTTTTGTGATTTGCACCTATTGTCTTATCTTTGAATCCTGCAAAAAACAGGTTGTAATGGAAGTTTTAAAGACCGATATTCCCGGAGTGTTGATTTTGGAACCTAAGGTGTTTCATGACCCTCGCGGTTATTTTCTGGAATCGTTTTCACAGAGAGAATTTGATGCGAAGATTGTGCCTGAAGTATTGTATGCATCGGCTGACGGAGGAGTAAGTCCACAATATAAATATATGGGCGAGGAGAGGATCGTCTTTGTGCAGGACAATGAAAGCCGTAGCAGATACGGCGTTATAAGGGGGCTGCATTTCCAGAGACCCCCCTATGCACAGAGTAAGCTTGTCAGGGTCGCTATAGGAGCGGTACTTGATGTTGCTGTGGATATCAGGAAAGGATCTCCCACCTATGGCAGGCATGTGTCGGTTGAACTGTCGGCCGATAATCACAGGATCTTGTTTCTTCCGCGCGGAATTGCTCACGGATTTTCAGTTCTTAGCGATGATGTGATTTTTCAATATAAATGCGACAGTTTCTATTCGCTTCAAAGTGAGGGTGCCATTGCCTGGAATGACCCTGACCTGGCAATAGACTGGAGGATTCCTGAAAAGGATGCTCTCTTGAGCCAAAAAGATCTGAACCATCCGTTATTCCGTGATTTTGATTCGCCGTTTAAATATTAATTATGAATATTCTTGTTACAGGAAGCAACGGTCAGTTAGGCAATGAAATGCGTACATTGGCGTCCGGTTCGGCTAACCGGTGGCTCTTTACCGATGTGACTGTTGTTGAAGGAGTCGAGACCATTCCGCTGGATATTACTGACAAAGATGCGGTGGAGACTATCTGCAGTGACTATTCTATTGATTGCATAGTGAACTGTGCCGCCTATACCAATGTTGATAAAGCCGAAGATGAGGAGAAATTGGCATACAGGATAAATGCTTATGCAGTCGGATTACTGGCTGAAGCAGCCGCTGCAAGAGGAGCGCTGCTAATACATATATCGACGGATTATGTCTTCAAGGGCATAAACGTCCGTCCTTATATTGAGGACCAACCTACCGACCCTTTGGGGGTATATGGACGCACCAAACTGGCTGGTGAAAAGGCACTGTGTGAAAGCGGATGCCGTTTCATAATATTGCGTACCGCATGGCTTTACAGTCCTTACGGCAACAACTTTGTCAAGACTATACGGCGTCTTACCTCCGAGCGGGATTCGATAAACGTGGTATTTGACCAGATAGGAAGCCCGACATATGCGGCAGACCTTGCCTTTGCCATTTTTGATATTATCGAGAATGACAAATCACAGGGTTGCGAGGGTATCTATCATTTCAGCAACGAAGGAGTATGCAGTTGGTACGATTTTGCGGTGGCTACAGCCCGATTGAGCGGCAATGACCGATGTGTCATATCGCCATGTCATTCCGATGAGTTTCCAAGCAAGGTCCGGCGTCCCGCTTTTTCCGTACTTGACAAGACCAAATATAAGAAGACCTTCAACCGGACAGTACCCTACTGGTACGACAGTCTCAAAAAATGTATAGATATTATGGATTCGGAATAACGCCGGATATGAAGATCTACAGAGTAATCAGACTATTTTTGATAGTTATATGCTTGGCCCTACCGGCCCGGCGGCTTTTTGCCCAAAATGGAAATGGCGACTTTGAGAATAGTCCCTTAGCGGCTTTGGCCAACTCCCGAATGAAAAACAGTTTGGTTTGTCGGTTTGAGACTATCGGCACATTTGGCAAAGGTGATTATGCTCCGTTCTGGTTTACTTCAAACAGGCAGGGATTGAGTTCACACAAGCCTGAAAGCGGTTACATACGTATTGCTGCTGATGGCAGTATGATTCTGTCCGACGATTTCGGTGTGGGTTATGGCTTGGATGTGGGAGTAGCTTACGGGCTTCAGGCCGACTGTTTCATACATCAGTTCTATACAGATGTGAATTACAGGTGGATAGGCATGTCAATAGGCTCGAGGGAGATTTGGGGTGAACTCAAGAACAGTCTCCTGAGTTCGGGAGCTTTGACATGGTCAGGCAACAGCCGGCCTGTTCCGCAAGTCCGTATAGGAATACCGGAATTTACCCGTATCTCTCTGCTTGGCAGTTGGTTCTCGGTAAAAGGCCACGTGGCATACGGGGTTTATACTGACAGCAAATGGCGTAGCAGAAACCCCGATGAGCCTTATACCGACAGGATAAAATACCACAGCAAGTCCGCTTTTCTCAGGTTCGGCAACATTGAACGCTCGCCTTTCCATGCTACTCTTGGCCTGGAGATGTATTCGCAGTTTGGCGGAATAATGCATAACCGCAAACTTTTCGTCGATGACGAGGTTATGGAGGAGTACAGACTTCCCGATGGTCCAAAGACATATTGGAATATACTAATGCCGTTCAATAGGGCGGGTGAACAGACTAAGGAGAACGGAAACTCACTGGGCAGCTGGCACCTGTCGCTCGATTATATAGGCGAGACATGGGGCATCAGGAGTTACTATGAACATTTTTATGAGGACCATTCGGGAATGTTGGGCATCGAATACAAAAGTGATATGTTGGGCAATAAGGATTATGTCTTCTACGGTTTACGCCGCAACTGGTTTGACGGTTTGTATGGTCTTGAGTTCAATCTGCCGAAAGAGTGGCCGGTAAGAGGTGTCGTCCTTGAGATCCTTAATACCCGTGGTCAAAGCGGACCGGTTTACAAATATCCTTCGGCCAATGTCCTTGAAGAGGTTGACGGACGTGACGGTTTTTACACCCATGAACTATATGATTCATACAGCCATTGGGGTTATGCTATAGGCAGTCCGATGCCCGTTTCGCCCGTTTATAATGCCGATGGCGATCAACGTTTCAAAAGTAACCGTCTTTTGATGTTCCATGCCGGAATAGACGGCTGCATAGGACCCCGTTTCGACTACAGGATATTGATAAGCACATCGCACCATTGGGGTACATACGAAGATCCTTACAATGAGGTGGGCAGGCTTGACTCATACCTGCTTGAAGGTTTCTACCGTCTAGGCGAAGAGTGCAGTTGGAAGATAGGTCTCTCGCTGGGCTTTGATAGTGGGAAAGGCACTCCTATAGGTAGCAATAAAGGTGTAATGCTCTCAATTTCAAGATTATGGAGAATCATTTAAAGCATAGGTCAGCCATTGTTGTTCTGCTTGTATTCATGACTGTGATGCAGTCATGTGAGAATGTATTCCATAATGACAGGCTCGACTATATGTGGAGGCTTGACAGCGTCGAATATATTGACGGTGTTGACTTTGACGGTGTTCCTTGCGATGTTGAAAAGAAGAGCGGCTGCTGGTTCAGCTTTGCCCGTAATCTGGTCCAGCTTGATAACAGGAACAGCTACTTTGGCGCAATAGGCGTACTGACCGACAACGGCGACACCCTGACATTTGATTTTTCAATGTGTGACAAAGTCCTTAATCTGGATTCCGAGCTTAAGAAGCTTGGCATTGGCTCGCGGGTATCGGATTTTACCGTAGTGACTTTGAACTGCTCCAAAATGGTACTTTCAGGGCCGGAAACAGTGTTGAGCTTTACCAAATGGTAGTCATTCCAGCCGTCCGTCAATAATATTTATGCGGCGGTCGGCCAGCGAAGCCAGCGATTCGTCATGTGTCACTATCACAAATGTCTGCCCCATAATTTCCCTTAACTTGAAAAACAGGTTGTGAAGTTCTTCCTTATTTTTAGTATCGAGACTTCCCGATGGCTCATCGGCCAGTATAACATAGGGGTTATTGACCAGTGCGCGTGCAACGGCAATCCTCTGTTTCTCTCCACCTGAAAGTTGAGCGGGTTTATGTGACGCTCTTTCAGTAAGTCCCAATACGTCAAGCAGTTCCATTGCGCGTTTTTTCGAGTTATGCATTGACTGGTTTGCGATGAGCGACGGAATCATTACGTTTTCAACGGCAGTAAACTCCGGCAAAAGCTGATGGGACTGGAATACGAAGCCTATATGTCTGTTCCTGAAGGCGGCCAGCTCCTTTTCTCCCATTGTAGTAATATCGGTATCGTTATATATGATACGGCCCGTGTCAGGCTTGTCCAATGAGCCTATTATTTGAAGCAGGGTGGTCTTTCCGGCTCCGCTGGGTCCCGTTATACTTAATATTTCACCCCTCTTTACCTTCATATTTATCCCTTTAAGGACTTTCAGATCTCCAAAACTTTTGGTTATGTTCTCAACTTTAATCATACAATCCGCCAATTTTTTCTGTTACAAATTGTGCTATGTGGCATCCGAATATGGCCGGAAGCCAGCTTACCGTACCTATCACGCCTTTTCCGCCGGGTTCAGACGATGGCATCAAGGCTCCGGGGTTCGATGCTTCCTTACTGAATACGACATCCAGTTTCTTGGGTATGCCGCTCCCTGAAAGTCTTTTGCGTACCGCTTTACTCAACCCGTCATGGTGTGCGTCCGAAAGTTTTCCGGTGCGTACCGCTGCCGCTTCTATTCTGGCTCCGGCTCCCATACTGCTTATAATAGGAATAGAACGTCTGAACGCCTCTTCAATAAGCCGGCATTTTGGACCTACGGAGTCTATGGCATCAATTATAAAGGTATAAACCGTAGAGTCCAGCAATGCAGGAATGTCATCCGTATCAAGAAAGCTGTTTATTGAGGTAACTTTTACTTCAGGATTGATCTCTTTCAGCCTTTCGGCAAGGACCGTTGTCTTATATTTTCCTATGGTGGAATGAAGTGCGGTAATCTGCCTGTTCAGGTTTGACGGCTCAACGGTGTCACCGTCAACAAGCGTAAAAGCGCCTATTCCTGCCCGGCCTAAAAGTTCAACGGCATATCCGCCTACACCTCCGGTGCCCACTACAAGTAGGTGAGCCGCTGCAAGTTTAGCCACTCCGCTTTCTCCTATTATAAGTTTTGTTCTTGAAGTGAGTTCAGACATCGGGTTTATAGGTTTGAATACAAAATTATCCTATTTTATTCAGAATTTACATCATAAATAGTAATTTTGTGCCCGAAAAAACATAAAACAATATATTCAATATGAGAGTAGCAATAGTTGGAGCTAGCGGAGCAGTGGGACAGGAGTTTCTGCGTGTACTGGAAGAGCGTAATTTTCCGCTTGACGAGTTGGTGTTGTTCGGGTCATCCCGCAGTGCAGGATCAAGTTATAATTATGGCGGCAAGGAGTTGAAGGTTAAGCTGCTTCAGCATAATGACGATTTCAAAGGAATAGATATTGCCTTTGTCTCGGCCGGCGGAAGCATCTCTGAGGAGTTTGCAGAGACCATAACGAAGCATGGCACTATAATGATTGACAATTCCAGCGTATTCCGCATGGATCCCGATGTTCCTCTTGTCGTTCCGGAAGTCAATCCCGAAGATGCTTTGATACGCCCCAAGGGTATAATTGCCAACCCCAACTGTTCAACTACCATTATGGTTGTGGCTCTAAAAGCTCTTAATGATCTCTCTCCGGTCAGAAATGTTCAGGTATCCACCTACCAGGCGGCGAGCGGTGCCGGCGCAGCAGCCATGCAGGAACTCGAGGAGCAGTATCGCCAGGCGCTGGCCGGTGAAGAGGTGACAGTCAACAAGTTTGCATACCAGCTTGCTTATAACCTTATACCCCATATTGATGTCTTCAAGGAGAGCGGATATACCAAAGAAGAGGAGAAGATGTTTTATGAAACCCGAAAGATGTTCCATAATGATATCCGATGCAGCGCCACCTGCGTGCGGGTGCCGGCTCTTCGTTGCCATTCCGAGTCTATCTGGGCAGAGACCGAACAGCCTGTTTCGGTAGAGGCGTTCCGCGAGGCTGTAAAAAACGGTCAGGGCCTGGAGCTTATCGATGATCCCTCAAAAAAGGAGTATCCCATGCCTCTGTTCCTTTCCGGAACGGATCCTATCTATGTGGGTCGTATCCGAAAGGACATAGCTAATCCCAACGTGATGTGCTTCTGGGTTGTGGGTGACCAGATCCGTAAGGGTGCCGCACTCAACGCCGTACAGATTGCAGAATATCTCATTGCACAGAATGTAGTATGATTTTTTTACCCCGGCATTGTCTTGCCAATGTTACAATGGTGACGGGAACGGGAAAATGAACTAAACCCCGAAAGTTTTTTCAACTTTCGGGGTTTATGTTAAAATAATCTGTCATTATTTCCAATTTGGCTGTCGTTGGTTAATTGGCAGCCTTAGTCGGCCCATTAGCCGAAATCACCTTTTCTTCATCTTGCTGCGCCAAAGAGCGCTCATCTCTTCCAGAGTTTTGCCCTTGGTTTCAGGAACCATCTTCAGTACGAACAGGGCCGAGAGGGCTGCGAATCCTGCATAGATAAGATAGGTGCCTCCTATGCTCCATTCGCACAGCGACGGGAATGTAGATGATACGGCGTAGTTGGATATCCACTGGGCTGCAACTGCGACCGCCACCGCTTTACTCCTGATGGTGTTCGGGAATATTTCCGAAATGAGAACCCAGCATATGGGACCCCATGACATCATGAATGATGCAGTATATATTATTATGAATACCAAAGCAGCAACTCCAATGACATCGCTGAATGAAAGAATGCTTAAAGCAGTCATACCTATAAACATTCCTATTGAGCCTATTATGAGCAAAATCTTGCGTCCCCACCGGTCAACGGTCAGAATGGCAAGTATGGTAAACAAGATGTTCACAACACCCATTACTACGGTCTGTATCATTGCTGAGTCGCCACTGGAACCCATATTTTGGAATATGCGGGGAGCATAATAAAGAACCACGTTGATGCCTACGGCCTGTTGGAAGAATGACAGCAGAACTCCCACCACTATGACGAGCACACCGTATGAAAAGAGCTTTTCCCTCTTTTCAATCATAGTCTCTTTGATCTCAGAGAGAATCTCCCGGGCGCGTTTTTCACCGTTAATGCGTGTCAGCACATCTAGGGCTTTATTGGTGTTACCTGCCATTACAAGGTAACGCGGGGTCTTGGGAACCAGAAGCAAAAGTAGTCCGAAAGCTGCAGCCGGGAAAGCTTCACTGACGAACATCCTGCGCCATCCGATATCGACCATTGCAGCCTGAATAAGTTCAGGAGTGTCAGCCAGTCCGCTACGGATCAGGAAATTAATGAAATAGACGGTCAATTGACCGAATATTATGGCAAACTGGTTGAATGACACCAATCTTCCGCGTAAATGCGCGGGCGAGACCTCGGCTATATACATAGGACATATGGCCGATGCCATACCAACGCCGACTCCTCCCAAAACCCTGTAAAGAATGAAGGCCCACATGAGTCCTTTTGTAGCCTCACCGGGCTGGAAGAATTCAAATCCGGGACGGAACAGGAATTCGGGCATAAAGCTGCCTAAAGCCGATAGGAAGAAGAATACTGAGGCAAGAATGAGTGAATTCCTACGACCCAGTTTGGTAGCCATTACACCGGAGATCAGACCTCCGATTATGCAGCCTATCAAAGCTGAGGAAACGACGAAACCATGAATGCTGGTTGTGTAATAATCTCCAAGACCGCTAACGAAAAAAATTTGCAGTGCCTGTTCGGCTCCTGAAATTACTGCGGTGTCATAGCCGAACAGGAGTCCTCCTATTACGGCTACGGCGCAGATACCGTAAAGATAGGCTCTGCTTCCGTTTTCTTTGTAATTTGACATATTAAAAAGCTTAAAATCAATGTTTTAATTATAAATTTTCTATTTGAATCAGCATTAATCAGACTTCCGATGGGAGACAAATATAATCAAAATTTTATCAAATGAGTTTTTATAAGTAAATTTTTTACTCAAAATGCAAAAGATGGGTTTTTAGATTGCAAAATGTAAAAATAAATTGATAAATCTAGCGTCAGTAAATATTCTGTTGATAAAAAAGGTCATTCTAAATTCTGTTGATATAAAAATCGGCTTATGGCTTGGATGTGTCGGGACAAAGGATTAAATTCGCACTTGAAACAGACAAAAGGCCATTATGGAAAAGAGCGGACAGAAACAGTTACAGATTGAACTTAAGGAAGAGATAGCGCAGGGCGTCTTTTCCAATCTTGCCATGATTACTCATTCTTCATCGGAATTTGTGATAGATTTCATCAGTATCCTGCCGGGTATGGCCAAGGCTCAGGTTAAGTCAAGGGTCATCATGTCGCCTGAACATGCAAAACGCTTGTTGTTGGCGCTTCAGGACAATGTGGCAAAATATGAGAATTCGTTTGGAACCATTGAAATGAAAGGACAGAGAGGCACTTATATGCCTCCTATATCGGATTTTCACGGCGAAGCTTAAAGATTTCCGTTATCTTCCTTTTCGGTCTCCAAAAGTAAGAATTAAAGGTTTCCGTTATCTCTCTCATCTCGGATTCCTAAAGTGAAGCTTAATACTCTCCGTTACCGGTTGTGACTAGTGGCGGAAAAGATTTTTTCGGGCAACCTTAAGGGAGCCCGTTTTGTTTTCTGTGAAAAAGTTTAAAAAGAACTCGGCTTCGTTTGTGTTTTAAAATAAATAGAGTATCTTTGCACGCTAAAAATTCTAAAATAACTAATTAATATAAAATAATAAAAACAAAAACATGCCAACAATTCAGCAGTTAGTGCGCAAAGGACGCAAGGTTATTGAGGAAAAGAGCAAGTCTCCGGCTTTGGAGGGTTGTCCTCAGAAAAGAGGCGTTTGCGTGAGAGTTTACACAACAACACCCAAGAAACCTAACTCGGCAATGAGAAAGGTTGCCCGTGTACGTTTGACCAACCAGAAAGAGGTTAACTCATACATTCCCGGTGAAGGTCACAACCTGCAGGAGCACTCGATCGTGCTTGTACGCGGCGGTCGTGTAAAGGATCTTCCGGGTGTACGTTACCACATTGTCAGGGGTACTCTTGACACAGCCGGCGTAAGCGGCCGTTCGCAGAGACGTTCAAAGTATGGTACAAAACGTCCGAAGGCAGCTAAAAAATAATTTAACAACAAAGTTTTGGTCTGTAAATAAAGGTTGAGTAAATGTCCAGGCGTGGACGTTGAAGAAATCGGGAAAGACAACCTGAACGAAACAAAATTTTAAAAATGAGAAAAACAAAACCAAAGAGGCACGTTATACTTCCGGATCCCGTATTCGGTGAAGTTGCAGTGACCAAGTTTGTAAACCATCTGATGTACGATGGTAAGAAGAACATCTCTTTTGAGATATTCTATGAGAGTCTTGATAAGGTAAAGGCTAAACTTCCCAACGAGGAGCTTTCACCCCTTGAGATATGGAAGAAAGCTCTTGATAATGTCACTCCTCAGGTCGAGGTAAAATCACGTCGTATAGGTGGTGCAACATTTCAGGTTCCTACCGAAATCCGTGCTGACCGCAAGGAGTCTATTTCGATGAAGAACCTTATTTTATATGCACGCAGGCGCGGAGGCAAGTCAATGGCGGACAAACTTTCAGCTGAGATAGTTGATGCGTTCAACAATGCCGGTGGAGCTTTCAAACGCAAGGAGGATATGCACCGCATGGCCGAGGCCAACAGAGCGTTTGCACACTTCAGATTCTAATTGTTTTGCATGTCTGACCAGGATTTACATCTAACCAGAAATATCGGCATCATGGCTCACATTGATGCCGGTAAGACTACGACCACTGAGCGTATTCTGTACTATACCGGGCTCACTCACAAGGTAGGTGAGGTGCATGACGGTTCTGCTACTATGGATTGGATGGTTCAGGAACAGGAGAGAGGCATTACAATTACTTCGGCTGCCGTTACCACTCACTGGAAATGGCAGGATAAAATTTATAAGATCAATCTGATAGATACTCCGGGGCATGTGGATTTCACTGCCGAAGTCGAACGTTCCCTGAGAGTTCTTGATGGTGCTGTTGCAGTGTTTTGTGCCGTAGGCGGAGTGCAGCCGCAGTCCGAGACCGTATGGCATCAGGCCAGCAAATATGGTGTTCCCCGTCTGGCATACGTGAACAAAATGGACCGTTCCGGCGCCGATTTCTTCGGAGTCGTCAAACAGATGCGGGAGATGCTCAAGGCCAATTCATGCCCTGTCGAGATTCCTATAGGACAAGAGGAGACATTTAAGGGTGTGATAGACCTTATCAAGATGAAGGCCATATATTGGCAAGATGATTCTCTTGATTCCAAGTTTTTCGAGAAGGAGATTCCGGCCGAACTGCTTGGTGAGGCAAAAGAGTGGCGTGATAATCTTATTGAAAAGGTTGCCGAATTTGATGATAATATGATGGAGAAGTATCTTGAGGATGCTTCTTTGATCACCGCTGATGATATTTTACGGGCCGTCCGTAAGGGTACCGTATCGCGGAATCTTGTTCCGGTAGTGTGCGGTTCATCTTTCCGAAATAAAGGTGTACAGCCTCTGCTTGACTATATCTGCGCATTCCTTCCGTCGCCTATTGATATCGACGGAGTGACCGGTTTAATTCCCGGCTCCGAGAAAGAGACCCATCGCAAGCCCTCATCGGACGAGAAGACATCGGCGCTTGTTTTCAAGATTGCGGTTGACCCTTTTGTGGGACGTCTTATTTTCTTCAGGGTATATTCCGGAAGTGTAAAGGCTGGGAGCTATATCTTTAATACCCGTTCGGGTAAAAAGGAGCGTGTAAGCCGTCTTTTCCAGATGTACTCCAAGAAACAGATACAGGTGGATGAGGTCAGTGCGGGCGACATAGGAGCTGTGGTAGCTCTTAAAGATATCCGTACCGGTGACACTCTTTGTGATGAGGATGCTCCCATTGTCCTTGAGAGTATGGATTTTCCGGATCCGGTTATCAGCATAGCTGTAGAGCCAAAGACCGAGAAAGACATCAGCAAGCTCGCCGACGGTTTGTCGCGTCTTGCCGAGGAGGATCCTACCTTTACCGTAAAGGTTGATGAGGAGTCAGGTCAGACTCTGATCTCAGGTATGGGTGAGCTTCATCTTGACATAATTATTGACCGTCTTAGACGCGAGTTCGGAGTTGAGTGCAACCAGGGCCGTCCTCAGGTCAGTTATAAGGAGTCAATCTCCAAGACTGTCCGGCTGCGTGAAGAGTATAAGAAACAGACAGGCGGTAAGGGTCATTACGCCTGCATAGAGGTCGAAGTCGGTCCTGCCGATCCCGGATGGAAGGGTGGGTTGCAGTTTATTGACGCTACTAAGGGCGAGGCGCTGCCTAAGATCTATCTGCCCTCTATTGAGAAGGGCTTTGCAAATGCTATGTGGAACGGTGTTCTGATAGGCGCTCCTATGGAGTCTTTGAAAGTAACCGTTCTGGATGGAAAAGATCATCCGGTTGATTCCGATGCTCTTTCGTTCGAGGTCTGTGCAACCGGTGCGTTTCGTAACGCATGTCTCAAGGCTGCTCCCGGTCTAATGGAGCCGATCATGTCGCTTGAGGTTGTTACGCCCGAAGAGAGTATGGGTAACGTGATTGGTGACCTGAACAAGCGTCGCGGTCAGGTTGAAGGGATGGAGACCAACCATTCAGGCGCTAAGATTGTGAAAGCTAATGTGCCGCTTGCCGAGATGTTCGGTTATGTGACTGCATTGAGAACCATCACTTCGGGCCGTGCCACTTCGTCAATGACATATAAGTGTCATGCCGAAGTCGCCAAGCAGCTTGAAAGGCAGATTGTTGAAGAGCAAGGTGGAAACATTGCGTTACTATGATTATTAAATAAGGTATAAGAAAGAAACGCGAAAAGGATAGCAAATGACTCTTATCCGGATCGCATATAATATGAATATTAACAAAAACAGTTAAACAATGAGTCAGAAAATTAGAATTAAATTGAAGTCATACGACCACAATGTCATTGACAAGTCAGCAGAGAAAATCGTTAAGACCGTGAAGGCTACCGGTGCTGTGGTAAGCGGCCCTATTCCCCTTCCCACTCACAAGCGTATTTTCACTGTAAACCGTTCAACATTTGTGAATAAGAAGTCACGTGAACAGTTCCAGCTATCTTCACACAAGAGGTTGATAGACATCTACAGTTCGACAGCCAAGACAGTCGATGCTTTGATGAAATTGGAGCTTCCCAGTGGTGTTGATGTCGAGATCAAAGTTTGATTTTTTAGTTTGAAACAAAATTCAGTAACTTAATTTTTAATTGAAATGCCAGGATTATTAGGAAAAAAGATCGGTATGACATCGGTCTTCGGTGCTGATGGAAAGAATGTTCCATGCACCGTTATCGAAGTAGGTCCTTGCGTGGTTACCCAGATCAAAAATGTTGAGAAGGATGGCTATGAGGCAGTTCAGATTGGCTTTCAAGATGCCAAAGAAAAGAACACCACAGCTGCCCTTAAGGGACATTTTAAGAAAGCTGGTGTAACTCCCAAGAGACACTTGGCCGAGTTCAAGGGGTTTAACGGATCACTCAATACGGGTGATATCCTTACCGTCGAGTTCTTCAACGGAGCTGCATTTGTTGACGTTACAGCCGTCTCCAAAGGTCGCGGCTTCCAGGGTGTTGTTAAGAGACATGGTTTCGGTGGCGTAGGCCAGCAGAGCCATGGTCAGCATAACCGTGCACGCAAGCCCGGCGCTATAGGTGCATGTTCAACTCCCGCAAAGGTGTTCAAAGGTATGCGCATGGCCGGCCATATGGGTAGCGAGCAGGTTACTATCCAGAACCTGCAGGTTCTTAAGATTATTCCGGAGCACAATCTCCTTCTTGTTAAGGGTTCGGTTCCGGGTTATAATGGTTCAATCGTCTCAATTTACAGGTAATGGAACTTAGTGTATTAAATATAAAAGGTGAGGATACCGGCAGAAAGGTAATCCTGAACGATGCTGTTTTTGGCATTAAGCCTAACGATCACGCCATTTACCTGGATGTGAAGCAGTTCATGGCCAACAAGCGTCAGGGTACGCACAAGACAAAAGAGAGAGGTGAGGTCAGTGGCTCAACCAAAAAGTTGGGTCGTCAGAAAGGTAGCGGCGGTGCCCGTCGCGGCAGTATCAAGTCACCGATTTTGGTTGGTGGTGGCCGCGCATTCGGTCCCAGGCCTCGTGACTACAGCTTTAAGGTAAACAAGAAGGAGAAACAGCTTGCACGTAAGTCGGCTCTTTCATATAAGGTTAAAGAGAATGCTCTTATTGTTATTGAAGATTTCACTTTTGAGGTTCCAAAGACCAAGAAGTTCGTAGAAGTCTTAAATAATCTTAAAGTTTGTGATAAAAAATCTCTGTTTGTCCTGCCCGAGAGCAATAAAGTGGTATCTTTGTCGGCTCATAATCTGCAGGGCACTAAGATTGTCAACGCCTCTTCAATAAATACGTATAGTATTCTGAATGCCGACGCTCTTGTTGTGACTGAGGGCGCAATTGAGGTTATCAATAGTATTTTAGATAAAAAGGAGGCTTGATCATGAAATATATATTAAAACCGCTTGTTACGGAGAAGATGAACTCCATTACGGAGAAATTCCCCAACAGGTTTGGTTTCGTGGTACGTCCCGAGGCCAATAAACTGGAGATTAAAAAGGAGATAGAAAAGCTGTATAATGTCACTGTTGTTGATGTCAACACAGCTTCATATAAAGGTAAAACCATGTCACGTTACACCCGTAGAGGACTCACAAAAGGTCAGAAGCCTGCCTTTAAGAAGGTAGTTGTAACTCTCAAGGAGGGTGATACGATTGATTTTTACAGCAACATTTGATAAGAGATGGCAGTACGTAAATTAAAACCCACAACCCCGGGTCAAAGACACAAGATTATTGGTACTTTTGAAGAGATTACTGCATCGGTACCAGAAAAATCTCTTGTATGCGGAAAACTCGCAACCGGCGGTCGCAACAGAGACGGCAGGATGACTGTCCGTTATGTAGGCGGCGGTCATAAGAGAAGATACCGTTTTATTGATTTCAAGAGAAATAAAGATGGGGTTCCGGCAACTGTAAAGACAATTGAATACGATCCGAACCGTTCGGCGCGTATTGCTCTGTTGTTTTATGCAGACGGCGAGAAGAGATATATTTTAGCACCTAACGGTCTTCAGGTAGGCGCTGTCCTGATGTCAGGCGAAAATGCTGCTCCTGAAATCGGTAATGCACTATATCTTAAGGATATGCCTATCGGCACCGTGATTCATAATATCGAATTGCGTCCGGGTCAGGGCGCTGCTCTTGTCCGTTCAGCCGGAAATTTTGCTCAATTGACCTCTAAGGAAGGCAACTATTGTGTTATCAAACTTCCTTCAGGTGAAATTCGCAGAATACTTGGAACCTGTAAGGCTACTGTAGGCAGTGTAGGTAATTCAGACCATGCTTTGGAACAGTCCGGTAAGGCCGGTCGTTCACGTTGGCTGGGACGGCGTCCCCGTACTCGCGGCGTGGCTATGAACCCGCACGATCATCCGATGGGCGGCGGTGAAGGCCGCGCTTCCGGTGGACACCCGCGTTCACGTAAGGGCTTGTATTCAAAGGGTCTCAAGACCAGACATCCCAAGAAGAGTTCATCGAAGTATATCATCGAGAGAGCTAAAAAGAAGTAATATTTAACCTAAGTACAAAATGACACGTTCACTAAAAAAAGGTCCGTATATTTATAAGAAGCTCGAGGATAAGGTGCTTGCCATGAACGAAAGCGGCAAGAAAGTTGTTGTGAAGACTTGGGCTAGAGCATCGATGATATCCCCTGATTTCGTGGGCCATACCATCGCAGTTCATAATGGTAATAAGTTTATCCCTGTTTATATCACGGAAAACATGGTAGGTCACAAACTCGGTGAGTTTGCACCCACCCGCACTTTCCGCAGCCATGCAGGCAACAGGAAGTAAACTTCATGTTTATTTGAATGAAATAGAATAAAGATAATGGGAAATAGAAAACATTTGGCAGCCGACAGGATAAAAGAGGCTAAGAAGACCCAATACTTTGCCAGACTGAATGATATTCCTTCATCACCCCGCAAGATGCGTCTTGTTGTTGATATGATAAGAGGTATGGAGGTCAATCGTGCGCTTGGTGTATTGCGTTATTCAAATAAGGCTGCTTCGAAGGATGTAGAAAAGGTGCTTCGTTCCGCTATTGCCAATTGGGAGCAGAAGAATGAACGTAAGGCCGAGGAGGGCGAACTTTTCGTGACCAAGGTTTACGTTGATGAAGGTGTTACTCTGAAGAGATTGAGACCCGCCCCGCAGGGCAGAGGACATCGTATCCGTAAACGTTCAAATCACGTCTCTCTTTATGTGGATACCAAGAATGAGGCAACGAATAATAATGACAATAAGGAGTAAGTAATGGGACAGAAAGTTAATCCGATCAGTAACCGTTTGGGAATTATCAGAGGTTGGGATTCCAGTTGGTTCGGTAAGTATGACGAACGTCTTTTCGAAGACAATGAAATCCGCAAATATCTGAATGCCCGCCTGGCAAAGGCCAGTATCTCCCGTGTTGTCATTGAGCGTACACTCAAGCTCGTCACCATTACCGTATGCACGGCTCGTCCGGGTCTGATCATAGGCAAGAGTGGCTCAGAGGTTGACAAGCTTAAGGAGGAGTTGAAGAAGATCACCGATAAGGAGATTCAGATCAACATTTTTGAAGTGAAGAAACCCGAACTGGATGCTGTTATTGTTGCAAACAACATAGCACGTCAGATAGAAGGTAATATTGCATACCGTCGCGCCATCAAGATGGCAATTGCAAACACCATGAGAATGGGCGCCGAAGGTATCAAGGTACAGATATCAGGTCGTCTTAACGGTGCTGAAATTGCTCGTTCGGAGATGTATAAGGAGGGTCGTACTCCTTTGCACACTTTCCGCGCAGACATTGACTACTGTCAGGTTGATGCTATGACTAAGGTTGGTGTTCACGGAATCAAGGTGTGGATTTGCCGTGGAGAGGTTTATGGTAAGAAAGATCTCTCACCCGATTTTACACAGACAAGAGATGCAGGTCGTGGCGGTGAGCGCGGAGGCAAATTCAGGAGGAGAAATAGAAGCAATCGTTGATTGCAATTTGTCAAATGAAACAGTAATACTTGAATTATGTTACAGCCTAAGAGGACAAAATACAGAAGAATGCAGAAAGGTCGTTGCAAAGGTAATGCCATGCGTGGCAACCGGCTTGCTTACGGCTCATTCGGAATAAAGAGTCTGGAAACCTGTTGGATCAACAGCAGGCAGATTGAGGCTGCCCGTATTGCGGTAACACGTTACATGCAGCGTCAAGGGCAGATATGGATCAGAATATTTCCGGACAAACCTATCACAAAGAAACCTTTGGACGTACGTATGGGTAAAGGTAAGGGTGATGTTGAAGGTTACGTCTTTCCCATTACTCCCGGTCGTATAATCATCGAGGCTGACGGTGTTCCTTTTGCGGTTGCTAAGGAGGCTCTCCGTTTGGCCGCTCAGAAACTTCCCGTTACGACCAAGCTGGTAGTAAGACGTGACTATGATTTTAAGAATGAAAACTAATCAGACCTTGTCATTATGAAGAATTCGGAAATTAGAGGGTTATCAACTCCGGAACTGATTGAGCGTATAGAGACTGAATCGGTAAGATATAAGATGATGGGTTTGAACCATGCCATTTCTCCGCTGGAGAATCCTTCGCAAATTACCAAGCTTCGCAGGGATATTGCAAGGATGAAGACTGAGTTGAGAAAGAGGGAACTTAATAAATAAAGAAATAGGTTCTATGAATGATAGAAATTTGCGTAAAGAACGCCTGGGTGTTGTGGTAAGCGATAAGATGGACAAGACTATCGTGGTCATGTCGGTCTTTAAGGAGAAACACCCTATTTATGGTAAGTTCGTCAGGAAGACGAAGAAGTACCATGTTCATGACGAGAAAAACGAATGTGGAATAGGTGATACTGTCCGTATTATGGAGACTCGTCCTCTGAGCAAAACTAAGAGATGGAGATTAAAGGAAATTGTTGAAAAGGCTAAGTAATCATGATACAGTCAGAATCCATGCTCACAGTTTGTGACAACAGTGGCGCTAAAGAGTGCCTCTGCATCCGTGTACTTGGCGGAACAAGAAAGCGATATGCTTCAGTTGGTGATACTATCATAGTAACCGTGAAGAGTGTTATCCCTTCAAGTGATATTAAGAAAGGTACCGTATCTAAGGCTTTGGTGGTCCGTACTAAGAAGGAGATCCGTCGTGCCGACGGTTCTTATATCCGTTTTGACGACAATGCTTGTGTGCTGCTGGCCAATACGGGCGAAATCAAGGGAAGCCGTATTTTCGGTCCTGTGGCCCGTGAGTTGCGTGCCGTGAACATGAAGGTGGTTTCATTGGCTCCTGAAGTACTTTAATATCAAAAAGTAAAGAGTGATGAGTAAATTACATGTTAAAAAGAACGACATAGTCTTTGTCAATTCAGGTGAGGATAAAGGTAAGACCGGCAGAATCCTGAAGGTGTTCGTTAAGGAACAGAGAGCTATTGTTGAGGGTGTGAATTTTATCTCGAAACACACGAAGCCAAGCGCCAAATATCCTCAGGGTGGTATTATCAAGCAGGAGGCGCCTATACATATTTCGAACCTCAATCCAATTGATCCAAAGAGTGGGGCACCCACCCGTATTGGACGCAGGAAAAATTCTGAGGGCAAGACAGTACGTTATTCCAAGAAATCAGGAGAGGAGATTAAGTAATGAGCACTACTACTGCAAATCTTAAGAAAGAGTATGTCGAGCGTATAGCTCCGGCGTTAATGGAGAAGTTCCACTATACATCTTCAATGCAGGTTCCTGTACTAAAGAAGATAGTTATAAATCAGGGGCTTGGCAAACTCGCCATTGCCGACAAAAAGACGATAGATACCGCAATTACGGAATTGACCACTATTACAGGTCAAAGAGCTGTGGCTACGGTATCAAAGAAGGATATCTCTAATTTCAAGCTTCGTAAGAAAATGCCCATCGGCGTAATGGTGACACTACGCGGTGATCGCATGTACGAATTCCTTGAGAGACTGATTCGTGTGGCTCTGCCCCGTATCCGCGACTTTAAAGGTGTTGATAGTAGATTCGATGGAATGGGTAACTATTCGCTGGGTATCCAGGAGCAGATTATCTTCCCGGAAATCAACATCGACAGCATATCGCACATTTTGGGTATGAACATAACTTTTGTAACATCGGCTAAGACCGATGAAGAGGGTTATGCTCTGCTTAAGGAATTTGGTATGCCGTTTAAGAATTAAGTGTTAAGAATAATAAGAAATAAGAACATATGGCAAAAGAATCAATGAAGGCCCGTGAGATTAAGCGTGCCAAGATGGCTGCCAAGTATGCTAACAAGCGTGCTGCTCTTAAGGAAATAGTACGTAAGGGAGATCCCGAGGCTGCTTATGAGGCTGCCCGGAAGCTACAGGATATTCCTTATAATGCTAATCCTATACGTCAGCACAACCGTTGCAAACTGACCGGTCGTCCCAAAGGTTACATGCGCATGTTCGGCCTTTCCAGGATCCAGTTCCGTGAGATGGCGTCTCAGGGTTTGATTCCCGGTGTACGTAAGGCCAGCTGGTAACCGTCAACAAGACTAGTGAGTATTAATTAAATATTGTCAGGGAAGTCCTGATCAATTTAAAAACATTTTTATGACAGATCCTATTGCAGATTATCTGACGAGGCTGCGCAATGCCATAATGGCAAAGCACAAGGTGGTAGAGATACCCGCCTCAAATCTCAAGAAAGAGATCACCAAGATCCTTTTTGAGAAGGGTTACATCCTAAACTACAATTTCATGGAGGATGGGCCTCAGGGTACTATTAAGATAGCCCTGAAATATGACCCTGTGAATAAGTGCAACGCAATCAGGAAACTGGAGAGAATATCTTCTCCCGGTTTGCGTAAGTACACAGGATACCGTGATATGCCGAGAGTGATCAATGGTTTGGGTATTGCAATAATATCCACATCAAAAGGTGTCATGACAGACAAAGAGGCTTCGAAGCATAAGATAGGCGGCGAGGTGCTTTGTTATGTTTATTAATGGAAGGAGAGATACTATGTCAAGAATCGGAAAATTACCTATTCATATTCCTGCAGGTGTTACAGTTACTTTCCAGGATGGTGTAGTTGCAGTAAAGGGCCCCAAAGGCTCACTGTCACAGAGCATTGATCCTTCCATCAAAGTATCAATAGAGAACGGAGTTATCTCATTTGAAGAGAACCCCGAACTTCTTCAGGATAATCCTAAGCAGCGTCATGCTTTTCATGGCCTTTATCGTGCTTTGGTTAACAACATGGTTGTAGGTGTCTCTGAAGGTTATAAAAAAGAACTTGAGATTGTAGGTGTCGGTTACCGCGTTTCAAACCAGGGTAACGTGCTTACTTTCGAACTTCTGCATTCTCACTCAATCGTAATGATCCTCCCTCCGGAGATCAAGGTTGAGACAAAATCCGAGAGAAACAAGAACCCGCTCATAACCTTGGAATCCTGTGATAAACAGCTTCTGGGTCAGGTGTGTGCCAAGATTCGTTCTTTCCGTAAGCCTGAGCCTTACAAGGGTAAAGGTATTAAGTTTGTGGGTGAAGTACTCCGTCGCAAGTCGGGTAAGTCAGCCGCTGCCAAGTAAAACATTTAAACATGTAAGATTATGTCAGCAAAAATAGAAAGACGAAATAAGATTAAGTTTCGCGTACGCAATAAGATTTCGGGCACAACCGAGCGTCCGCGTATGAGCGTTTACAGAAGTAACAAGCAGATTTACGTTCAACTCATAGATGATTTGAACGGGAAGACTATTGCAGCAGCTTCATCGCTTGGCATGGAAAAGATGCCGGGTAAGGAGCAAGCGGCCAAAGTAGGTGAGCTTATTGCACAGAATGCCAAGGAGGCAGGTATCACTACGGTGGTTTTTGACCGTAACGGATTCCTCTATCACGGCAGAGTTAAGGAATTGGCCGATGCCGCACGTAAAAGCGGTCTAAATTTTTAAACTACGATTACTATGATTAATAGAGTTAAGGTCACAAATGATGTTGAGCTGAAAGACAGGCTCGTTGCAATCAATCGTGTAACTAAAGTTACAAAAGGTGGTCGCACATTCAGATTTGCCGCCATAGTAGTTGTTGGTGATGGAAACGGTATTATCGGTATAGGTCTGGGTAAGGCCAGTGAGGTTACCGCTGCTATTGCTAAAGGCGTTGAGGCAGCGAAAAAAGAACTCATCCGTGTTCCCGTTCTTAAGGGTACTATTCCACATGAGCAGACAGCTCGCTACGGCGGTGCCGAGATATTCATGAAGCCGGCAGCTCCGGGTACCGGTGTTGTAGCCGGTGGTGCTATGCGTGCCGTGCTTGAAAGCGTGGGAATTACTGATGTTCTGGCCAAGTCAAAAGGTTCATCTAACCCCCACAACCTGGTTAAGGCTACATTGAAGGCTCTCACCGAGATGCGTGATGCCAGAACTGTTGCCCAGAACCGTGGTATCAGTATAAGTAAGGTTTTTAATGGATAAGGAGGTTATTGATATGGCAAAGACTAAGATCAAAAAGATTAAGATCAAACAGACAAAGAGTCGCATTGGGGCTCCCAAGGATCAGTGCAGAACTCTTGATGCACTGGGACTTCGTAAGCTCAACAAGGTTGTTGAACTTGTGGACAATCCTGCTGTAAGAGGTATGATCAATAAGGTAAACCATTTGGTAACTGTAATCGATTAATTTTTAAATAGAAAGTTATGAAATTAAATAGATTGAAACCGGCGAAAGGCTCCACCCATTCCTCAAAGAGGATAGGTCGTGGTCCCGGCTCGGGTATGGGCGGTACGTCAACACGAGGTCACAAGGGTGCTAAGTCTCGCTCCGGTTATTCAAAGAAAGTTGGCTTTGAAGGTGGCCAGATGCCTCTTCAGCGTCTTGTCCCTAAGTTTGGCTTCAAGAACATCAATCATGTCGAGTATAAGGCTATCAATCTGGATACCATTCAGGCTTTGGCCGATAAGAAGAACCTTGAAAAGGTCTCTCTGGATGATCTTGTTGCAGCAGGTTTTGTCTCTTCAAAGCAGCTTGTCAAGATTCTTGGCAACGGCAAACTTACAAAGAAGATCGATGTCGAAGCTAATGCATTTTCGAAGAGTGCAGTCGCAGCCATTGAAGCTTTAGGTGGAACCGCTATCAAAATTTGATTTAAATGGATTCAAATATAAACTTACTGACATATATCATAATCTTATCGACTGTCGTTCTGGTCGCCTATGTGGTTATTAAAAACTGGGAGACCTTGAAGAACATCTCGAAGATTGAGGATCTCAGGAAAAGGATTCTTACCACGGTGCTCTTTATAGCAGTGTATCGTTTAGGATCCCATATTCTGCTTCCCGGAATTGATGCCGATATGCTGATCAACTTGCGCAGACAGACCAGTTCCGGTCTTCTGCAGTTGCTTGACATGTTTTCAGGAGGTGCTTTCTCCAATGCGTCCATTTTTGCATTGGGTATAATGCCCTATATCTCGGCTTCTATCGTTTTACAGCTTCTTACTATTGCTGTACCGAGTTTCCAGAAGCTTCAGAAGGAGGGCGAAAGCGGTCGGATGAAGATTAATCAGTACACTCGCTATCTTACTTTGGTTATATTGGCCATACAGGGACCATCTTATCTGTTTAACCTTAGACACCAGATTCCCGGATTTGAGCCTCCGATATCCTGGTCAGTCTATATGATGATGTCAACCGTTATCCTTGCAGCGGGCAGCTCGTTTATCCTGTGGCTTGGAGAACGTATCACAGACAAAGGTATCGGTAATGGTGTTTCATTTATCATTATGATCGGTATTATAGCCCGTTTTCCGTCTGCTTTCATGCAGGAGCTTACCTCCCGTATGGCAGGTGCGGCAGGTGGCGGTCTGATAATGTTCCTATTCGAGATAATAGCGCTTCTTTTGGTTACAGCCGCTACGATTATGCTCGTACAGGGTGTACGTAAGATCCCCGTACAGTATGCAAGGCGTATAGAGGGCGGCAGACAGATAGGCGGTGCTCGTCAATATATTCCTTTGAAGGTAAATGCTGCTAATGTAATGCCCATCATTTTTGCTCAGGCAGTTATGTTCATTCCTATCGCTTTCATCGGTACGAGTGAACCGACAGGTTTTGCTATGAAACTTATTGATACTGACGGATGGGTTTACAATCTTATTTATGCAGTTTTGATCATTGCGTTTACCATCTTCTATACAGCTGTTACGGTCAATCCGCAGCAGATGGCTGACGATTTGAAACGCAACAACGGGTTTATTCCCGGTGTTAAACCCGGTAAACCGACAGCCGATTATATTGATACTGTAATGTCGCGTATTACTTGGCCGGGAGCCCTGTTCCTAACCATGGTGGCTGTTATGCCTGCTTTCGCCCGTCTGTTCGGTGTGAACCAGGCTTTTGCACAGTTCTTTGGCGGGACATCGCTCATCATTCTTATTGGTGTCGTGCTTGACACGCTACAACAGGTTGAAAGTCATCTTCTGATGCGTCACTATGACGGTCTTCTCAAGACCGGTCGTATTAAGGGACGTGCAGGAGTATGAGTGTAATATATTGAAATGATATTTCTTAAGACTGAAGAGGAGATTGCGTTGATGCGGGCGGCCAACCGGCTTGTCGGCAAGACTCTTGGTGAAGTCGCCAAGCTTATCAAGCCCGGCGTGACCACCAATGAGCTGACGCGTGTCGCTGAGGAATTTATTCTTGATAACGGTGGAAAACCCACTTTTAAGGGCTATCCTAACCAGAATAACATTCCTTTTCCGGCAACTCTCTGTACATCGGTCAATGAAATGGTTGTACATGGTATTCCGAATGATGAACCTCTTAAAGAGGGCGATATTGTTTCGGTTGACTGTGGTGTACTTCTCAACGGTTACAATGGTGATTCAGCCTACACTTTTGCTGTAGGTGAGATTTCACCTGAGGTGAGTCAACTGCTCAAGGTGACGAAAGAGTCTCTTTATATTGGGATTGAGCAGGCTGTGACAGGCAAACGTATTGGTGACATAGGTTATGCCATACAGACTCATTGTGAAAGTTACGGATATGGCGTTGTCCGCGAATTTGTCGGACACGGCATAGGCCGCGAGATGCATGAGGATCCTTGTGTTCCCAATTATGGGAGGCGCGGTTATGGTACAATGCTTAAAAAAGGCATGTGCCTGGCCATCGAGCCCATGATCACTCTTGGTGACAGAAAGATCTACATGGAGGATGACGGTTGGAGTGTCCGCACTCGTGACCATAAGCCGGCGGCCCATTTTGAGCATACTGTTGCCGTGTGTAACGGTAAGGCTGAGATCCTCTCATCATTTGATTATATCGCTGAAGTTTTAGGAAATAAAGAATTTTAATATGGCAAAACAATCTGCAATTGAACAAGACGGAACTATTGTCGAGGCGTTGTCAAACGCAATGTTTCGAATAAGACTGGAGAATGGACATGAGATTACCGGTCATATATCCGGTAAGATGAGAATGCATTTTATCAGGATCCTTCCGGGTGACAAAGTCAAGGTGGAGATGTCTCCTTATGACCTGACTAAGGGAAGGATAGTATTCAGGTATAAATAAAACATAAGAATATGAAAGTTAGAACTTCATTGAAAAAACGTTCAGCCGACTGCAAAATTGTCCGTCGTAAGGGACGTCTGTATTTAATTAACAAGAAGAATCCCAAGATGAAATTACGTCAGGGATAACAGAGTAATAAACAAATTAATATATGGCAATAAGAATCGCTGGAGTTGACATCCCGCAGAATAAAAGGGGTGAAATCGCATTAACCTACATTTTTGGTATAGGTCGCAGCAGCTCAAACAAGATTTTGGAAAAAGCTGGTGTAGATAAAGACATCAAGGTCAAGGATTGGACTGATGATATGGCAGCCCGTATCCGTGAAGTTATTGGTGCAGAGTATAAGGTAGAGGGCGACCTCCGTAGTGAGGTTCAGCTGAACATCAAGCGACTGATGGATATCGGTTGTTATCGTGGTATCCGTCATCGTATCGGCCTTCCCGTACGTGGCCAGAGCACAAAGACTAACGCCCGTACACGTAAGGGTCGTAAGAAGACTGTTGCTAACAAGAAAAAAGCTACTAAATAATTGAACTATGGCAAAGAAATCAGTTGCAGCTAAGAAGAGAAATGTGAAGGTGGACGCAATGGGACAGTTGCACATACATTCATCCTTCAACAACATTATTGTTACTCTTGCAAATAGCGAGGGTCAGGTAATATCATGGTCATCGGCAGGCAAGATGGGATTCCGTGGTTCCAAAAAGAATACTCCTTATGCAGCCCAGATGGCAGCGGAGGATTGTTCCAAGATAGCTTTTGATCTTGGTCTGAGAAAGGTCAAGGTATATGTTAAGGGTCCGGGTAATGGTCGTCAATCGGCTATCCGTGCCGTTCATGGTGCAGGTATTGAAGTTGTAGAGATCGTTGACGTGACTCCGCTGCCGCATAACGGCTGCCGTCCGCCGAAGAGAAGAAGAGTATAATTTATTTAAAACGAAAAGATTATGGCAAGATATACTGGACCTAAAACCCGTATCGCCCGTAAGTTTGGCGAAGCAATATATGGACCGGATAAGAATTTTGAAAAGAGGAAATATGGTCCCGGTCAGCATGGTAACAGTCGTCGGCGTAAAACATCCGAGTATGGCCTTATGCTTGCTGAGAAGCAGAAGGCAAAGTACACATACGGTGTTCTTGAAAAACAGTTCCGTATAATGTTTGAAAATGCCTTGCGTGAAAGCGGCATTACAGGTGTTAACCTCCTTCAGGCTTTGGAGTCTCGTCTGGACAATATCGTTTATCGTCTTGGATTTGCCCCCACACGTGCGGCTGCACGTCAATTGGTAAACCACAGACACATTGTTGTTGACGGTAAAGTACTCGATATACCCTCTTATCAGGTTAAACCCGGTCAGACAGTAGGACTGCGTGAAAGATCCAAGTCTCTTGAGATTGTCGCAGACACATTGGCAGGTTATAACCATGCAAAATATCCTTGGTTCGAGTGGGATGAGCAGGCTAAGGCCGGCAAGTATCTTCATAAACCCGAGAGAGAGGATATTCCTGAGAACATCAAAGAACAGTTGATTGTTGAATTGTATTCGAAATAAAAAATAGAAGGTAAATGGCAATATTAGCATTTCAAAAACCTGATAAGGTTATAATGGTGGAAGCCGATTCCAAGTTCGGAAAATTTGAATTCCGTCCTTTGGAACCCGGTTATGGAATCACCATTGGAAACGCTCTTCGTCGTATTCTTCTCTCCACTCTTGAGGGCTTTGCCATAAACACCATCAAGATTGAGGGCGTTGAACACGAATTCGCCAGTATTCCCGGCGTAAGAGAGGATGTTACCAATATAATCCTCAACTTGAAACAAATACGTTTCAAGAGAATAGTAGAAGAGTATGAGAGTGAAAAGGTCACTATCAAGGTTGAGAATACCAAGGAGTTTAAGGCCGGTGATTTTGGAAAGTATTTGAATGGATTTGAAGTGTTAAATCCTGAGTTGGTAATTTGCCGTCTTGATCCGAAAGCGACAATGCAGATTGAGATATCGATCAATAAGGGCCGTGGTTATATCCCTGCAGAAGAGAACAAGGTCTTTTGTACTGACGTGAGAACCATAGCCATCGATTCCATTTACACTCCTATCCGCAATGTCAAGTATGTTGTAGAACCTTTCCGTGTCGAACAGAAGACCGACTATGACAAACTTGTCCTTGAGATCACTACCGACGGGTCTATTCATCCGAAGGATGCTCTTAAGGAGGCAGCAAAGATTCTTATATATCACTTTATGTTATTCTCGGACGAAAAGATTACCATAGAGAATGTCGATATTGACGGTAATGAAGAGTTCGATGAGGAGGTGCTGCACATGCGTCAGTTACTCAACACAAAGCTTTCTGACATCAATCTGTCAGTACGGGCTCTTAATTGTCTTAAGGCTGCCGATGTTGATACACTGGGTGATTTGGTACAGTACAACAAGACGGATCTGCTCAAGTTCCGTAACTTCGGAAAGAAGTCTCTTGCTGAGCTTGAAGATCTACTTGAAGGTTTGAACTTATCGTTCGGAACCGATATTTCAAGGTATAAATTAGATAAATATTAACAATGAGACATAATAAGAAATTCAGACACTTGAGCCGTAAAACCGCTCACAGGAATTCGATGCTGGCCAACATGACCGTTTCTCTTATCATGCACAAGAGAATAGAGACCACTTTGGCCAAGGCTAAGGCACTGCGCGTATATGCAGAACCTATTATTAACCGTGCCAAGAAGGATGATACGCATTCACGTCGTGTGGTATTCAGCTATCTCCAAAATAAAGCGGCTGTCACTGAACTCTTCAAGGAGGTTTCTCAGAAGATAGCTGACCGTCCCGGAGGTTATTTGCGCATAATCAAGCTGGGTATCCGTAAGAGCGACGCTGCTGAAATGGCATTCATCGAGTTCGTTGATTACAATGAGAATATGGCAAAGACCGTTAAGAAGGCTACCAGAACCCGCCGTTCTTCACGTAAGTCTGCTGCTGAGAAAGTTGCTCCCGCTACTGAAGTTGCATCCAAGGCCGCTTCCAAGGCTGCTGCTGAAGCTCCCGCCAAGGCTGCTGCTGAAGCTCCCGCCAAGGCTGCTGCTGAGGCTCCTGCCAAGGCTGCTGCTGAGGCTCCTGCCAAGGCTCCCGCCGAAATCCCCGCTAAAGCTGCTTCCGATGCTGCTCCTGAAGCTACTCCCGAAGCTGCTCCCGAAGTTCCTGCCGAGTAACTCTGTCGTTTAATTACATATATATATTTAATAGAAGATGCGTTTCTTTTGAGGCGCATCTTTTTTTATTTTATTTTGTTTTGTTTAGTCTGTTATGTTTTTTGCAAAAAACGGTTGATATCCACCCACCCAAATCGGTGATATCCGTTCACTTTTTGTCTTGTTTCATCTCAAAGGCAGTGCAAGGTTAATCATTTTTTTTAAATTTCACTCTGTTTTGCAGTTGTTTTCTTTCTCATGCTCTCTCCTTTCAGCTCAAAACGTACTGCAGTGTGCACCAACCTGTCCAGTATGGCATCGGCTGCAGTGGTGTTCTTTTTGAGAACCTCATACCAGTCGGCAACAGGCAGTTGCGACACTATGACCGTGGATTTTTGTCCATGCCTATCCTCGATGATCTCCATAAAGTCCAGTAACTGTTGGCCGTCGAGTACCTTCATGCCGAAGTCATCCAATATGAGCAGGTCTGTCTGTGCAATCTTAGCAAAGAACCGGTGCAACGTGCTGGCTATCCTTGCTAAGGTTATCTCCTCAAAGAGCCTGTACAGGTTGTAATAGGCCACCTTGTAGCCATTCATGCAGGCCTGGTGGCCCAGAGCCGATGCGAGCCAGCTCTTGCCCGTTCCTGCGGCTCCTGTAATGAACACGGGTATCCCGTGCCTGATGTAGTTGCACGATGCCAGGTTGAGCACGGTGGTTTTATCCACGCCACGGGTGGAGTCATAGATGACCTGATCCATCGAGGCCTGGTAGCGGAAACGTGCCTTCTTGATGAGCCTTGCGTTGCGGCTCATGGTGCGGTTATCAAACTCGGCCTGTATCATCAGCGCCAGGCCGTCATGCAGCGAGAGTTCCTCCGTCCGGCGGGTCTCCTGCAGCGTTGTCCAGAAATGCGCCATTCCGGGCATCTTCAGACTTCTCAGTTGGTTGGATATCTCTTCCATAATATATGATTGTTTGAGTGGGTTTATGGATTGTTGTAAATGTAGTCATGTAAACTGTTCGCGTCCTCTTATGTTATCGTGTTCCGGGGGCATGAGCAAGTCATGCTGATGCACTCCTGCACACCTGCTGTCTATGAGTTGTCTGACGAAACGGTAGTTGTATCTGCCGTACTCTATTGCGGTCTCACACGCGGTCCTGAACAGGACGGGATCTGTGGTTCTCTGCAGGTTCAGCAGCCCATCGCAACTCCTGTAATGCATCTCTGCAGGCAGCCTGGAGGTGTGGAACATGAGCGTTACAAGCCTGCCCAACTCAACCGACACCTTTTCGCAGCGTTCTATGTAACGCTGGGGCGTACGGTCGCGGTACTCACGTGAGTTGCTGGCCAGGTGCTCGTCACAGATGGTATACCGGCCATGTGAGTAGTCACGCTCGTAGGCCTTGAGTAACCGGCCGTCGGCGTATATCTTGACCAGAGTACGGGTATACTCCACATGTACCTGCTTCCCTATGAAGTGGTATGGCACACTGTAGTAGTGCTTATCCCGCCCGAAGTAGATACAACAGTTGGCGCCCACTTTGAGATCAGTGTAGCTTTTTATCTCGAAGCGTTTCTGAGGTAGCGGCAGCAAGCCTGGCTTGTCCACCGCAAGAAAGCGTTCCTCACGGCTGTAGGGATGGTGCTGCATGCGCTTGCGGTTGTGTGCCTGCATCTTCTCTGCGACAGCCCTGTTGAGTTCCTCCAGAGAGTAAAAGGTCCTGTTGCGCAACTCGGCATAGACACGTCTGTACACAAGCCTAACCTGGTCCTCCACAAGTGACTTGTCCTTCGGGTGCCGAGGTCTGGCGGGAATCACCACGCAGCCGTAGTGGTTGGCCATGTCCTCCAGTATCCTGTTCACCGATGGCTCGTAGCGGTCGGTCTTGACTATGGCCGCCTTGAGATTGTCGGGCACAAGTATCCTGGACGCTCCGCCTATATGCTCAAAGAACCTTGTTATGGCATACACAAAGTCCTCGGTGGATTGTGACGGCACACATAGCATGAAGCCGTAGTCACTGGCCGGCAGGCAGGCTACGAAGGACTGGGTTCTGACCTTATCTGCCGTATGCATGTCAATGTAACCCAATGTGTCGCCTGCATAGTCAAGGAAAGCCTTCTCACCACCCACATAGAGGTCTTTGAGTATGGTGGACGGCGCTTTGTCGCTTGATGCCAGCGCGTTCTGGTTATAGTGGTAGCGAAACTGCGTCAGCCCGTATCCGTCGGGATGGTCACGGCGGTATTCCTCCCACAGCAGCTTGAGCGTGACATGGGTCTTGCCGCTTCTGGACATCTCTTCTTCCAGATATGGAAGCAGTCTCTTGAACTCCTCGAAACGGTTGTCGGGATAGGCCGGGCTGCCTCCTTTCAAACGGTGCTCCAGGACGGGGTCATCCAGTTCCAGCAGACCATCTATGCCGAGCGGGTCGGCACAGACCTTTCTCACATAGTTGTTAACTGTCTCCTTGTCCATGCCTATCTGGACGGCCGCCTTGCGGTTGGAGACATTCTGTCTCTTAAGCAGCAGCAATTGCTTGATCTGACTCATACTCTTAGTTTTTCCTGCCATATACTTGCGTCATTAGTTGTTGTCTTTGACGCAAATGTGGGAAAAACAAGACCTAAAGTGAACGGATATGCTCCGTTTTGTTGTCGTCGGGGCAAAAACTGAACGGGTATGCTCCGATTTAAAGTGCCGACCGGCTGATATACAGGCTTCTAACGATACGGGAGTGAACGGGTATGCTCCGATTTGAAGACATTCTTCATTCTTTTTCTCCCTATGGCTGGCAGGTGAACGGATATGCTCCGTTTTCCAGCCGATTTTGCCCCGATTGAACGGATATGCTCCGATTTTTAGGGCGTTTTCAGGCCTGTTTCAGCCATAAGACTGAACGGTTGAAGCTGATTCGAGTGGGTGGGTATGCTCCGATTTTTCCAGTTTTTTGTTGAAAGATTCTTTAGAATATTTTCTTAGATTCTTTTGTTTATGATTTTTTTAAGTATTATCTTTGCATCCGCTTTCCGCGATAAACCCTCTTCTATTGAGGATTTAGTTTATTCAGGTTAGTTTTTTTATGACGTTCTTTGAATAGATTTCATACAGACAAGTAGTACGAAGCGGTATATTTTTCTTGGGGGGTGTTATATATATAATATGTATATCTCTTTCTCATGACAGTATACCGAGGGTAATTATTTTAACCGTCAATTTTACTGGATTGTTATTTTATTTTAAACCATTCTTAAGACGGACCTGAGCAAAATAGTCAATACTTTACTGTTATTACACATTTTTGCAGTTTTCTTTATATGTGACATTTTTTCTTGTTATGTATTTGTTTTCTGTTTTGTGTGTTTTAATGGTTTTTGAGTATATAATTTTTCTTTTTTTACTAAGAAGAGTTTGATCCTGGCTCAGGATGAACGCTAGCTACAGGCTTAACACATGCAAGTCGAGCGGTATGTGCTTTAGTGCATACAGCGGCAGACGGGTGAGTAACACGTATCTAACCTTCCCCTTACTTGGGCATAGCCTCTGGAAACGGAGATTAATTTCCGATGTGGTGTACATTTCGCATGTTTTGCGCACCAAAGATTTATCGGTA
>FZPS01000035.1_pt442 | contig 34394 bp, 30 predicted proteins | sample 1817821 | NCBI WGS metagenome assembly FZPS01 (sample SAMEA104158645, study PRJEB21678) | metagenome | place: Germany | collected 2015-04-21
ATGTTCTTGACTATCTGGCGTATCTATCCAGAGAAAAAGAAACGATCCAGTTTCCAAGGTATTCCTATGCTTGGACCGTATAACGCGATGTGGGTATTTGTCGGATTTGATATGCCAACCAAAACGAAGACCGATATGAAGCGGGCGAACCGGTTTCGCAACGATTTGTTGGAGCTTGGGTTTTCCCGATACCAGCTTTCTTTCTATGTGTATTATGTTCCCTCGAAACAGCGAGCGGAGACGGTAGCTGATGCCGTAGAGCGCAAGGTTCCCCCCAATGGGAAGGTATCCATATTTTTTATTACTGATCGTCAATTCGGGATGACCCGCTCATTTTTCGGCGGTCAGCAAATCTCAGAAGACCCGCCGGAACAAGGCCTTCTCTTTGAGTAAAAAAAGAGCCCCCCGGAAAGGGGAGCATGTTGCGACTGAAGTCTTATTAGAGATAATCGCTGATCTTTGTTAAGATACCTAAAGTGTAATCGAAGAGTAGCCACGGGTCAAGAAAACTCTAAAAAAATGGTGAAATCTCTGACTATTTGGCCTCTAAATCTTCCTTTTTGGTGATGAATACTTTTTAACTCTATAACCCTATGAGGTTTATGTACCTATAGGGTCTATCTTAACAAAAATCAGCAATCATCCCCAACCATCTTGCCGTTCTTATAATCGACTTCGTAGGGTCTATCTTAACAAAAATCAGCAATCATCCCCAACCTGAAGAGTCTGGAGGTTGACTATGGGAGAGGGTCTATCTTAACAAAAATCAGCAATCATCCCCAACCCCTTGACGTGCACACACGCGCGCTCTCAGGGGTCTATCTTAACAAAAATCAGCAATCATCCCCAACTCAGAAGCGGCAAAGAAAGGAGCAACCGGGGGGTCTATCTTAACAAAAATCAGCAATCATCCCCAACACGGGGCCGAGATCACCCTCAAGGATCTGCGGGTCTATCTTAACAAAAATCAGCAATCATCCCCAACATGGATATCCCACCATCATGAATGACATAGGGGTCTATCTTAACAAAAATCAGCAATCATCCCCAACTTGTCCGCATCGTCAAAGGTTCGTTCAGTCGGGTCTATCTTAACAAAAATCAGCAATCATCCCCAACCCATTTGGTTTGATCTATGTGATATGGACGGGTCTATCTTAACAAAAATCAGCAATCATCCCCAACAGCCGACTGGGCGATGACCAGCGTGGGGAGGGTCTATCTTAACAAAAATCAGCAATCATCCCCAACGTACTGTCAGAAGTAGCAGATATTGCAGGTGGTCTATCTTAACAAAAATCAGCAATCATCCCCAACGATGACCACTATCGTAATCCTATGCAGTCCGGTCTATCTTAACAAAAATCAGCAATCATCCCCAACGATAAGTCGTTCTTTCCAAATATCGCTTAAGGTCTATCTTAACAAAAATCAGCAATCATCCCCAACTTTGTTGAGCAGGTTGCAGATAATCTCAACGGTCTATCTTAACAAAAATCAGCAATCATCCCCAACCTTGGCTGACCTTGACGCTACGATCACGGAGGTCTATCTTAACAAAAATCAGCAATCATCCCCAACAGTCCAAGGGGTGTCGCCCTCACCGGATGAGGTCTATCTTAACAAAAATCAGCAATCATCCCCAACTTGGGCCGCATTGCAAGGGCCTGTACAAAGGGTCTATCTTAACAAAAATCAGCAATCATCCCCAACTGGACTCAAGTCCTCCTAGCAAGGAGGAGGGGTCTATCTTAACAAAAATCAGCAATCATCCCCAACCGGGGAGTTTTTCACCAGCAAGGAAGCGCCGGTCTATCTTAACAAAAATCAGCAATCATCCCCAACTATAGGTAAGAAAAACAAAAAAGCAACGGAGGTCTATCTTAACAAAAATCAGCAATCATATCCAATGTTTACTTATCTCTGTTACCTCCCTCTAACTCTTGCCCATCAGTGCTCCTCCTGAGTATCTTGGTGCGAGGGGGAAATCATGTCTAAACGAATCGTTATTCTATTGATAGTGTTGTTGCCCGCTTTGCTCTTTGCGGGTGGAAAGAAGGAAGGTGTTTCCGAGAAACCGATTGTCGTTGTGAGCATCCTGCCGCATGCGTTTTTTGTAGAAGAACTGGGAGGATCCGATGTGGATGTGCTTACCTTGGTGGGGGAGGGGCAGAACCCGCACTCCTATGAACCGTCTCCTTCCCAGATGGCCCGGCTCTCCAAGGCCCGGGTATGGATCCTCAGCGGAACCGAGTTCGAACTGGCTATCAAACCGAAGATCCAAAGCATGTACCCCGACCTGGTTCTCATCGACGGGACGGACGGGATGGTCTTCAGACAGCTTGAAGAGGATCATCACCATGGTGACGATGATGATCATCATGAGCACGATCCCCTGAACATCGACCGGCATACATGGCTTGGACATGATCAGGTGAAGGTGTTTCTCGGCCATGCCCTCGCTGCCCTGACCGATCTCCTTCCGGAGAACGGGAAGGTCTTTGAGGATCGTCATGGGGTGCTGGTTGCTCGGATCGATGAGCTGTTTGCTGAATTGAAAGAGGATCTGGCACCGCTTTCCGGTCAACCGGTGTTCGTCTACCACCCGGCCTTCGGATATCTGTTGGATGACCTTGGCCTGATCCAGGTCGCCGTCGAGACCGGAGGGAAGGAACCCACGGCCAAAGACCTTGCTTCGTTGGTTGAGCTGGCAAAGCGGGAACATCCCAAAGCGATCTTCGTCCAGAAGCAGTTCCCCGTCGCCAGCGCTCAGGCGGTCGCCGACGCGGTGGGAAGCGCCGTCGTCCCCTTGGATCCCTTGGCATACGACTGGCTTGCCAATATCAGAACAATCGGCGATGCTTTGTTGGAGTCGGGAGGAAGGAAGTGATGATCGAAGCGCCGGTCGCTCTTCAATTTAAAGGGGTCTCGTTCGCCTATCCCTCATTGCAGATCTTGGAGGATGTTACGTTCCACTTTCACCAAGGGGAGTTCATCGCCCTGGTCGGCCCCAACGGAAGCGGCAAGACGACCCTGCTGAAACTGATCCTCGGCCTTGAAGAGGCGCAGGAGGGAACCATCACCCTCATGGGCGGCAGCGTGAAGACGATGCGGCCTGAAATCGGGTACGTCCCGCAGCACGCCACCTACGATCCGTCCTTTCCGATCAGCGTCATCGAAGTGGTGATGATGGGCCTCGTCGATTCCACCCGGAGGTTGAAGAAGCAGGAGATTCGAAGCAAAGCGATCCAAGCGTTGAAACAGGTCGAACTGGAAAATCTCGTCGACCGCCCCTACAGCCAGCTTTCCGGAGGACAGCGGCGGCGGGTCCTCGTTGCCCGGGCCTTGGCCTCCAGCCCCAAAATGCTGATTCTCGACGAGCCGACCGCCAACATGGACAAGGAGAGCGAAGGGCGGCTGTACTCCACCTTGGAACGTCTCAAGGGAAACACGACGATCCTCATCGTCACCCACGACACCCGCTTCGTTTCCGATCTGACCGACCGGGTCTTCTGCATCGATACCAAACCCGAGGGCGGCACCGGCGGCCGGACGGTTGTCCAGCACGCCTTGGAGAGCGTCGAAGGGGAGGATCAGAAGCGAGTCCGCCACGATGTCGAAATCCCGGCCGACTTCTGCGCCTACCCGAGGGAGCTGCCTTCATGAACGGATTTTTTGAGATTCTGTTTTCACCCGACGTCCCGTTCATCCGCAACGCTCTCTTTGCCGGCATCCTCAGCTCGATCCTGTTTGGCATCCTCGGCAGCGTCGTAACGGTGAAACGGATCGCCGGCCTTGCCGGAGCGATCAGCCACGCCGTGCTCGGAGGGATCGGGATCGCCTTGTACCTTTCGGCGACCGGAATCGCCCCGAGCCTTTCACCGATGGTCGGGGCGATCATCTTCGCCCTTCTTTCAGCGCTTCTGATTGGAGCGGTCTCGCTGAAGAGCAAGCAGCGGGAGGATACGGTGATCCAGGCGATCTGGGCGATCGGGATGAGCATCGGCGTGCTCTTCATGGCCAAGACCCCCGGCTATACCGACCCTTCCAGCTACCTCTTCGGAAACATCCTCCTCATCTCAAGCCGCGATCTGATCCTGCTGGCGATCCTGGATGTGATCGTCCTCTTCCTCGTCTGGCGCTTCTATCCGCAGATCGAGGCGACAAGTTTTGATGAAGAGTTCGCCGCCGTTCGGGGGATTCCGACCCAGACGGTGTTTCTGATCATCCTGTCCGTTACCGCCGTCGCCGTGGTTCTTCTTCAAACATTTGTAGGAATCGTGATGGTGATCGCGATGCTGACCCTTCCTGCGGGAACCGCCGGGTACACGGCGCGCAACCTCGCATCGATGATGCTGTTCTCCACGCTGTACTCGCTTCTCTTCTCCGCAGGGGGACTGGTCGTGGGGTGGTCGTTGGATCTGCCGGTCGGTGCGGTCGTAGTCGTGCTCTCGGGCCTCGTCTTTTTGGGCTTCGCCACGGCGACGGTGATCAGGAAGAAGCGTTCGAGTCGCGGTCCTTCATCAGATTGAACAGCTGCAGGCGGTTGTTTACCTCCAGCTTCGCGTAGATGTTTTTGATATGGGTCTTCACCGTATTGACCGAGATGAAGAGCTGCTTGGCGATCTCCTGATTGGATAAGCCATCCGCCAGAAGGCGGAGGATCTCCTGCTCCCGTTCGGTGATGCCAAACCGTTCGGTCAGGTTCACTTTGGGAAGAGCCGGTTGCTCGTAGGTGAGGAAGTACCTTCTGCTGATGAAGAAGTAGAGATGGACCGAGAGGATCGCGAAGCTGAGGTAGACCACCTTGAAGCTGAGGTGGAGGAAGAAGAGGATATCCAAGGGAAAGAGGACGATGAGCGGCAGGAAGGTCATCGCGACCCCTTTCAGTAGCCACTCCTCCTCCCAGGTCGAAGCCTGCTTTATGAAGAAGAGCGCCACGACCGCATGGATGACCAGAAAGGTGGAGGCGCTGAAAAAATGATACTTCATCGTTTCATCCAGCGCCTTGATCCAATCGCCCCTGCTCTTCCCGAGAATCGCCCAGATGGAGATCAGAAAGAAGAGGATGATGAGCAGGCGCAGGATGATGTTCCCCAACCGTTTCTGCTTTTCGCTGGCCGGCAGCCGGCCGATGAAGAAGCGGGTGAACGCAAAGAGCATCGCCGTGGTGAGGAGAATCGAGATGATCGTGGCTCCGAGGGCGTACATCGTATAGGAAAAGCTCGCCAGCTGGCGAGGAGAAAGGGATCGTTCAAGATAAGTAGCGAGGAGGCTTAACAGCATCTGGAGGCTCAGGGGAACGAGAACCCGTAAAAAGTCCGTGGTCAGGGCATCGGCGACGCGGACTCGCAGAAGGATGACGAGGCAGGTGACGGAAAAGACCAGAGCCGCGGTCAAAAAAAGCAGGATGTCCGAAAGAATGAGCATATGCCCTCCGTTCGGTCATCCTACCATGAAAAAACCGTTAGAACCAAGCGTTCATTCCAATCGTCACCGAGCTGTTGTTCTCCCAGTTCTTGAAGAGACTCTTCTTGTCACCAAAGCCATTGTAGTAAGCACCTCGGGCATATACGCTGAAGGAATCATTGATTTCATAGCTGAGCGATCCCAACGCGACGAGACCTTGGTTCTCGATTCCATACGTCGCCGCCATCCGAACCTTGAGCCGCTCCCGCATGAACGGCATCTCGAAAGCGACCGCCACGCTGCTGGAGTAGGGCTTGTCGCTCAGGAAGGAGGCGATGTAATCGACGGGGATGGTCACATCAAACGTCGTCAGATTAACCGTCGGTGTTACATCACCGAAGAGATACTGGCCCTGATACGCCACCGAAGCGAAGAAGGAGGTCTTGGGCTCCGTATAGGAAAGCTCCACAACCGCCATCGCCTTGGTATTGTACTTTTCAGGCTTCTCGCCTTTGATGTCCTCGCTGAGGAACAATCCGCCTTCCCAGGCGATCGTGACCGGACCGACGAGGAGCGAACCCTCCGTGCCGGCGAAGTGGTAGCGGGTGAAGTCGAAGTCGATGGATGTGACTTCTACTTTATCGGGGATATACTGAGTAGGATTTTGGGGGTTAGGATCTTGGGGGTGGGGTTTCATCTTCAGCTTCGCACCGATGTCGAAGCCCATCTGCGGGTAGAAGCTGGAGAAATACATGAAGCCGAGATCCAGGTCGCCGATTCCGAAGCGAAACCGGCCTCCGCCTCCGAGGGCTTTCCAGAACTTCGGATGTTCGTAGATTCCGACCCGGATGTTGTCCGAGTCGATTGGAATCTCCATTCCTCCATAGCTGAAGGAGGTACCCATGAGATTGTCGGTATCCATCGGTGCATAACGGTCGGATGCTTCCATGTCGATCGGCCGGTAGAAGGGCTTGATGATCAGATCGAGGGATGAGCGCTTGAAGTAGGCGTTGTAGACGATCATGAACTCGCTTTTCTTCATCGCCTCGGGATTGTCCAGAATCCCATGGGTGAGATTCTGGGAGTTGAGGATGTCCACGGCATGGAGGGTCGTGCTCGTCCCCCATGGGTGGGTGAACATTCCCACCTTGAGGTTTGTCGGGCCGAAGAAGAAGGTGACCGCCAAGGTGCGGACATCAAGTGGGTCGCGAAGAATCGGACTGAAGGAGAAATCGACCTCGGTCCGGATTCTCTCCCGGTTCTCTTCAAAGGTCACTCCCAGCGAGATGCCGTAGTCGAACGGCTCATCCTCATCCAGGGGGTAGTAGGTGCCGAACCCCTCGACAAAGAGGGACGTGAGCTCTTTCGGCTTTGCCGGTTCGGTGCCGACTTGCCCTTCTTCATCATCCAGAGTCGCAAAGAAGTCAAATGCAAAGAGCGGGGAAACAAAAGCGATAAGCAAGATCAGTACAAGTAGTTTCTTCATCGGATTACAGCCTCCCTGTTTCTAAGAAACGAACTGTGAAATACGCGGCCGGAATGGGGACATCATAGCGGACCTGAACCATCTCGAGGCGGGTTGCATGCCCCGTCACGATCGTCTTCATTTCGACCATCTTGGTGATCGGGCGGGTTCCGACCGTGCCGGTCTCCAGCGTCGTGAGGGTTTTCAGCAAGGTTTTTTCATCCGGCGCATAGAACTCGACCTTCAGGGGAAGGAACGTCTCCTTGTCCACGGTCGCAATATTCTTTCCATAGCTCTTGACGGTCTTGGGAATCGACTCGACGACATACGTTGTTGCAGTTTCTTCGATCAGGCGGTGGGTCGCCTCATCGGCATCATACGTTGTCGATGCCATGTCGGAGTAGGAGAAATCGCTGCCCATGAACGATCCTCCCTCTTCCGTGGCGCTGATCTTCCGTACCCGCTTGAGCGCCGGAAGATAGATCCACTGTTCGGTAGCGTCGTTTCCTTCAACGGAGAGAAAGCGGGTGTTTTTAACGCTTTCGGGAGAGAGGAAGACGGTGATGATCGAGGTCTTGTCGTCAATTGTCTGGCTGAGGGTCTGGATCCGCCGCTCCCGCTCGGTGCCGTTGGCCTCGATGAGAGTCAGCTTCAGGTCCATCGCCGCGGTGTCGGCCTTCTGGGTTTCAATGACCTTGTCCATGATCCGGGCGGCGGACGGAGCGGCAATGAGCAAGCCGGGAATAAGAATAAGAAGAAGCATGATAACCACACGTTTCATGATTTGGTCCTCCTTGAGAACATGAGCTTGGGATAATGAACGGCTATCGCAGGAAGCAACAGCAGCGCGCTGGCTGCAGCTGTCGCCATTGCGATGCAAAACAGCACTCCTAAATTTGCAATCGGCATGAAGCGGCTGAACAACAGGCCGATGAAACCGAGGGCGACGGATGCGGCATTGGCGAGAATCGCCTTGCCGGTCGTCTGCATGATCCGATCCATGGGCATATCGTTGCGGACGATCGCACTGAGGAGGTGGATCGCATAGTCGACTCCGATTCCGATGCACAGCGCCGCAAGCAAGCTGGTGACGATATCCAGCTTGATCGAGAAGGCAAGCATCGAAACGAAGACCGCCAAGAGGGCGAAGAGGCAGGGGATCAGGGCAAGGGTAGCGAGTTTCGGGGATTTGAGGGTGAACCACACCAAGAACCACACGGCGATCAGGGAGCTGAACAGACTGACGATCTGGCTTCGGGTGACCAAATCCGCCAGAGCGAGGGCCACCGCTTCACCGCCGCCGACTTCGACCTTCCAATCCTCGGGAAAGAGGGTGGAAATGAGGTTTGTTATGGTTCGAAGCCGGTTGGTGTCCGAACTCTTCAGCACCAGCGTCAATGCAGTGGCATCGGGTTCCAAGGGATCATTGATGAACATATCGAGGTTGCCCGAGTAGAGCAGCAGGTATTGGGCGATGAGGTTCGCCAGCTCCGATTCATCGGCAAGGCCGTAACGCGCCGGATCGCCGGGAATCTCATATTCACCTTGCCCTCCGGCGCTTGCAACCACCTCTTGTGCTTCGACCGGCTCTTCCTCGAAACCCAGAAAGAAGTCATCGTCAAAGGCGAAGAAGTCAAAGACCACCTCTTCTTCATCAACGGTGTGAACGATTTCATCCTCACCGGGACCGAGAAGCTGGTTCATCCGCTTCACGAACGGAATGATCGATTGCACTCCTCCCACCACCGGTTCAGCTTCAAGACGCCGGATCGCCGCTTCAATCGTTTTGAGGGTGGAGGGATCGAGAATCGAGACGTCCTCGCCCGGCTCGATCGTCACGGTCATCGAGAAGCTTCCCTGCATTCGTTCATTAAAACGCTTGGAGTCTTTGACCAGGGATGAAGAGGGGCGGAAGAAGTCGAGCATGTTCGTTCCGCTCTCCACGAAGTAGTAGGAGAGCGGAAGAAAGATCACCAGAATGATCATGGAGACCCACAGAAGCACTTTGCCGTGATGGTTTGCCACCACCATCGCTGCAGTCATCAACCGCATATCCTTGTTTTGTTGCTTCTTCCGCTCTTTTCCGTTCGGTTGTTTGTAGACAACCCGAATAAGAGCAGGCAGAAGGACAAGGGAACTGAAGGCGCAGATGACGACACCGATGAAGCTGAGAAGTCCGAAGATTCTAAAGGGTCCCAAGGGAGAGGAGAGCTGGGCCAAAAAGCCGAAGGCGGTTGTAGCCGCAGCGGCGATGATCGGGTAGGTGTTTCGCTTCACGACGACTCGGAGCACCTCTTCGATCGTTCCGGAATCCTGATTTTGGAAAAAGTGGCTGAAGATGTGGATTGTATAGGCGCTGCCCACGATGAGGAGCAGGACGGGAACGAGCATCGTCGCCATCGTGAAGGTGATGTTGGCTATTGCCATGATTCCGAGTGCGACGGAGGAGGAGAAGATGAGGGGAACGAGCGAAAGCAGCGTCGCTTTGAAGGAGCGAAGGAAGTAGTACAGGATGAGGATGATCAGGGTTGCCACGATCGGGACTAAAATCCCCAAGTCACTGAGTAAACTCTCACTAATCGCCTCAGTGACTACGGGGAGACCTAAGATCGAGGTTTCAACAACCCCTTGGTAAGGAGCGACGACTTCCCTGAGGTCATGAAGAAGCTGTTTTGAATCGTAGTCCAAGGTTGTTTGAATGAGGACGGAAGCAACAGTATGGTCGGCCGATAGAAATGTCCCTTCATAAAAGGAAGGCCACTCTTCAATCCGATTCTTCAACGCCTCAAAGTCGCCGTCGTACAGCGATACCGCTTCAACCCCATCAAAGGATGGTTCCAGGTGTTGTACATTTGCAATCGAGTTGGCGGTGGAGACTCCGTCCAATTTCTCGATCTCCTCGGTGATCGTCTTCAAGATCTCCATGTACTTCGGTTGAAGGATCGTATCCTCTGCATAGATACTCACAACCACAGGATCCAACGAGCCAAAGCGTTCTTCAATTCGATCATTGATTTGCACAACATCTGCATTTGTCGGAATGAAGGCATCGGTAGAACTGTCTACATGAAGCCAGCCTATTCCGATAAGGCCCAAGGCCGTCAGGACAATTGAAAGTGAAATAATGATCCAATCGAAGGTGCGTCGTCTTTCCATGGTCATAGACTCCCTTTTTAGGGCAAATCAAACAATCGCCTACAGGCAGTATTTTTATCACCCGTCAGGGTGATTTGGATATCACCTCATGGAAGGTGAGGAAAGAATCGAAACCCCGTTCCAAGTTTGAAATGACCTTCAGCGATATCGTTGCCAAATAATGATTGCCAGGTTGGGACATTTGCTTTACAAATTCCGTCCGATCACAGATGATTGACCTATGAACTATACCAAAATTGTAGCCACATTAGGGCCCAGTAGTGATGAGTATCAGATCATCAAAGCGATCCTTCAAGCGGGATGTCGGGTCATCCGATTGAACTTCAGTCACGGGACTCATGAAGACCAGCAAAGAAGGTACGACATGGCCCGAAAAGCGGCCGTCGAATTGGGAATCGAGATTACGATCTTCATGGACTTGCAGGGTCCGAAGATTCGCCTGGGAGCGTTGGCCGAGCCTTCCTACACGCTGGAAGGGGGCGAAGAGCTGGTATTGACCACCGAGCAGTGCGTCGGAACCCGCAATCGGGTTTCCATCGATTATCCCTACCTTCACGAGGAGATCAAGGTCGGAAATCGAGTGCTTATCAACGATGGCTTGGTTTCGCTTGTCGTTGACAGAATCGATGGAACCGATATCGTATGCCGGATGGTGGAAGAGGGCACGATACTGCCCCGCAAGGGAGTGAACCTTCCCGGGGTGCCCCTTGTTCATTTGTCCTCCTTCACGGAAAAGGACAAAGCCGATTTGGCGTTCGGTTTTAAGAACAAGATCGACTATGTCGCTCTTTCCTTTGTCCGAAGCGGTGACGACGTGGCGTTGTTGAAGAAATACATGACGGAGACGTTCGGCCATGCAATTCCCATCATCAGCAAGATCGAGAAACCGGAAGCGGTCGATAATATTCACCAAATCATGGACGAAAGCAGCGCGATCATGATCGCCCGGGGGGACCTGGGTGTCGAAGTTCCCGCTGAAGAGGTTCCCTTGATCCAAAAATCAATCATTCAGATGGGGATCAATCGAAACCTCCCGGTGATTACCGCTACGCAGATGTTGGAATCGATGATTTATCGCCCCCGACCGACCCGTGCCGAGACCAATGACGTGGCGAACGCCGTATTGGATGGAAGCAGCGCGGTGATGCTCAGCGGCGAGACCGCAGCAGGGGGGTATCCGCTTCAGGCGGTCCGCACGATGGCGAATATCACTTCGATGATCGAACAGAGCGAAGTATTCAAACGAGAGGTGATGAACCAGATCTTAGGGATGGATATGCTGCGCAAGCAGACCGTAACGGAAGCGGTGGGGCTGGCCACCCGAGATCTGGCGATCAGCGTGAAGGCATCCTACATCACCTGTTTCACCCACTCAGGCTCGACCGCTCGCCTGATCGCCAAGTTCCGTCCTTCGGTGCCGATTCTTGCATTCAGCCCGAATAAATCGGTTGTTCAGTACCTCTGTCTGAGCTGGGGGGTGACCCCGATTCTCATCGATGAATTGGAAAGCGTCGATGAACTGCTTCTCTTCGCCCCGGAATACTTGAAGAAAAACGGTCTTGTGAAGACCGGAGACGCCGTGGTCATCACCGCCGGAGTCCCGGTGGGCTCCAGCGGCAAAACCAATATGATCAAAGTGGTTGAGATCGAATGACTACGGTCGGAACGTCAGAGCAGTGCTGAAGCTCACCGCTCTACCGGCATGATCGAAGAGATCGAGGGCTCGAACATCGAAAGATATTGTCGTTGAGGGGAAGAGCTTGAAAGCGGGAACACGGAGGCCTACGTTGACCAATCCCCGGTTCTGGGCATTTCCACCCGAGGGGCTGAGGCTGTAGGAGATATTCCCGAAGTCGAGAAGAAGAGCCAAATGGTTCTTCAGCTTGCTGGGGAAGAGCATCGTCTCAAGGCCGACGGCGAAGTCGATGTTCGAAAGAGCCTGAGTCCCTTGCTTCCAGGAGTACCCGACCATGATCGATGACTTGGTCGGCAGGTCCATCAAGGTGTGGCGGAACGTGGATGCCAGGTATCCCTGAACACCAAACGTATTGGAATCGCCCACTTCAATCAGTTGGAGGTTGGCTCCTACGGCAAATGATGTGCCTCTTTTTTCGGCAAAACGCCATTTCGCCGAAAGAAGCAAATCGGTCGCGGTTTTTGTATCAACAGCGAACGACACTTCAACATCTATGGGAAAGGAAAGGTAGATGAAGGGGACGTGGGCAAGACCTTTGTCGCCGTAGATCATTGAATAGCCGGTGGCGATTGCAAGCTTGGGTCCGCTTTCTTCCACGTTGGCGCTGGGGGCGATGATATAGCCGCTGGTCCCGTTTAACGTGGGCTCGGCGAGTAACAGAGCGGTTCCCAACAAGAGGATACCTACGATGAGAAGGGTTCGTTTCATAACGGGCTCCTTGGTTCTTCGGTTGCCTTTCTTAATTCAGGCTGACCTTTTTCGTTGATTCGTTTCGTGATGTATTTTTCTTTCTCCAATTGAGCGAGAAGGGCTCCCAACGATTTATATTTCGAGCGCTCAATCATTCGGCTCTTATCCATCTGGTGAAATTTGGTTCCTACAAAACTGGCAAGCTGCCAACTGTCGGGGTCAAAGGAGTCGATGACCTTTTTGGCCAGAGCCTTGACCTGATCATTCATCTTCTCCTGCGGCGTCGGTTCGACGGAGACCTTTGTTTCCTTCTTGGCTCCCTTTGTCTTGGTCGTGTAGGACTCCAGGATGAGAATCTCGTCGCAGCTGTTGGAAAACACCGGCTTGTCGCTGACCTCCTCCTTGGTGACGAGGAACACTTCCTTGCCATACTTTCGAAGCATCTCCATGATGACGGTGAAATCGCTGTCACTGGTAATAAATACATAGCGATCAATCACCGGCATATTGATGATGATGGTTTCAAGAGCGGCCAAGGAGATGATCAGGTCCGCCCGATTCTTGTACTTCGATGTGATCGAGGGGGTATCCCGGATCTCGAAGTTGTACTCGGTGAGTTGCTTCTTCATCTTTCGGATCGCCGTGGAGTTCCCCGCCGCCATCTTGATGACGAAGACATTCTCCTCGTCGCTGTCCACGTTATGCCGCAAGGAGAGGTCGTCAAGCAAGCTCTTTAAATCAAGGGTTGATGGAATGTTTTCCAAGTCGATGTAAATCGCGTTGTTTTTCCGTTTCATAGGAGAACTATACTCCATCAGCAGCAATCCTAAAAGGGGACAGGTCCATCTACGCGGATTTCTTCCTTTGTAATCGGGTGGGTAAACTCCAAGCTCTTGGCGTGAAGATAAAGGCGACTCTTCATCCCCGAGCCGTAAAGACGATCACCGAGAATCGGAAGGCCAAGACCTTTTTTGCTGTGGATCCGCAGCTGGTGGGTCCGTCCGGTATACGGGGTGAACTCGACCCGGCTGAGGTGTCCTTCCGGATGCTCCTCCACCCGAATCCGTTTCACATGGGTTCTTGCTTCTTTACCACCCTCATGATCGACGACTTGGTAAGGCCGATTGGTGATGTCGGGTCGAAGCGGAAGGCTTATTTCGGTTTCCTCTTCTTTAAGGATTCCTTCAAGCAGCGCCTCATAGGTTCGTCTTACCCGTTGGGTCCGAAAGAGGTGATGCATCCCGCTGAGCGCTTCCTTGGTAAGCGCAACGACGATGAGGCCGGAAGTGTCCATATCCAGACGGTGGGCTGCACATTGAACCGGTGCCGACGGGATGAGTTTTCGTACTCTGCTTTCAATCGAATCACTTTCAACCGTTCCCGGGATCGAGCGGAGGTGGGGAGGCTTGTCGACGATGAGAAGATGCTTGTCCCGGTACACGGGATAAAGGCCGAGCATCCGTTTAAGAATCGGGGCGCAGCGTTCCTCGCAGGGCTGATAAAATCCCAAGTGAGAGCGCGTGCCGTCGCCGTAGAAGAACTCGGTCATTGACGTGGGAACGATATGGTTACCCAACGCGTAGGCAAGGAGCTTGATTGCTGCACAGTCACCGCTGCCGGTCGGAATCGGTCGATTGCCAAAACACTCAAAGAGGGAGACGGTACTACCGTCAATTGTCGGAAACCGATAGAGACCGTAGTAGTGGTTCAGCGCTTGGGCGGAGTATTCACTTTTGTTAAAGGGGGTGTTGTGCGGATTTTTTATCAGTGCATCGTAGGTATCAAGATGGGTTTGGAAATCCGTATCGGTGATCACATGGGGTACATAGCGAGCAAGATTCCTTTGTTGTCCGCTGATCGCCTTCAGCAGAACCTCGTTCCCATATCGATCAGTTCCGAGCAGGACTCCGATCATCACCCCGCCATGCTCCTTCACCGGAAGCGTTTTGCCCGAGTCGAAATCAAGAAAGCCGGTTTTCGTGATGAGGTGGGCAAGATACCGGGCATGAAGGCGAGCAGGCTCTTCATCGAATATATTAATCATCGCTTCGTTTCATCCAATCGGCGGTGAAGTAATAGATGATGAAGATGATCGAACTGATCGCCCAGGTGAGCGGGTGAGCCCAGAAAACAATACGAATATCAAAGAAGAGGGTGAGACCTACCTTGATGAACATAATCCGGAGAACACACCAGATGGAGAGCATGACGGTCATCGGAACGATCGATTTGCCTGCTCCGCGGAAGAGTCCCGTCATCGTGTGACTGAGGGCCAGAGCCCAGAAGAACCATCCGGCGATTAGACCCTTTTGCACACCGAGACGGATGATCTCGCTGTCGCGGGTGAAGATTGTCATCACCTGACCGCCGAAAATCATCAGTGCAAACCCCACCAGTTGGGCGAGAGCCATCGCGAAGAATATGCCGAAACGGGCTGCTTTCCTCACCCGATCTTGTTTTCCGGCGCCGAGGTTTTGCCCGGTGAACGTCGTCAGGGCGAGGGCGAATGCGGTGATGGGGATGAACGCAAAGCCCTGGATTCGGTTGTAAGAGCCGTGGGCGGCCATCGCCGCCGGACCGAAGAGGTTGATCGATGACTGGACGATCACGTTTGCGAAGCTGGTAACGGAGTTTTGAATTCCCGACGGAACACCGAGCCTGAGGGTCTTCCCCAAATACCCGCGGTAGATCCTGATCTCTTTGATCCGGACTTGAATGACCTCTTTTGTTCGAATGAGCAGTCGGAAAGCGAGGATCGCGCTGACGCTTTGGGCAATGATCGTGGCATAGGCGGTTCCTTCGATTCCCATCCCGAAGGAGATGACGAAGACCAGGTCCAGCACGATGTTCAGGATGGTGGAAATAATCAGAAAATACAGGGGGTTTTTCGAATCCCCGACGGCTTGAAGAATCCCGCTGGCGGTATTGTACAGAACGAGCGATGAAACACCCAAAAAGAAGATCTGAATGTAGGTTTGAGCATCGGTGAAGACCTCCGGAGGGGTCTTCATCCAGAGGAGGATCGCCGGGGTGAACGTATAGCCGATGATTGTCAGCAGGACCGAACTGATGATGCCGAGGGCGACAGTGGTATGAACGGCTTTTGTTACAGAATCGTAATCACCCTGACCGAACGCGGAGGAAATGACGACCCCGGAACCGACGAAGACGCCTTGAAAGAGTCCGACGATCAACATTGTCAGCGATCCAACCGAGCTGACCGCGGCGAGCGCCTGAGTGGAGACGAAGTTTCCGACTACCACAGCGTCGGTCGTATGATAGAGCTGTTGAAGAAGCCCACCGAGGAAGATGGGAAAAGCAAAGAATATAAGATGTTTTCTGATCGAGCCGGCGGTCATCAATCGCGTCTGGGTAGCCATAATAGTCACTGTAGACATCTTTCATGAATGACGCAACTACGCATTCTTAATTCATGTCCATTATGGGCGTATCAAAGATCCGGCCGTTCAGCGGGGTGCTGTCAATCTTCAGAAAACGGGGGCCCCGGCTCTAGCTTCTTCGCATGTATGTGGGTATCTTAAATCAAGATACGGAGGGGTTCGTATGAAACTAGAGTTAATTCGTCATGTCCATGTGTCTGAAGAGTACTTCACCGGAGCAGGGAAGTATCATCACGGCAATCAAGAGGCAATAGAAGTACAGATGAAGGCTGTCGCCAACCAAGGGAAGGCGAAGTAATATACCTTTGTTCCACGTAGCAGAGTGTTCGTGTCTATCATGCAGGCTTGATAGAACCCAATGGTGAAGGAGAGACACGATGGCATTTCCATGGGGTAATAAAGAACTGGTGTCTCCGCCAGGTAAAACAATCCGAGACCTCATTGAAGATCGGGGGATGACCCAAAAAGAGTTTGCGACTCGGATGGATCTTTCGGAGAAACACGTCAGTAAGTTGATCAGTGGAGAAGTGCTGCTCACCACCGATGTGATTTTGAGAATGATTTCAGTTATTGGAAAGGATGTTCTCTTTTGGTCAAATCTGGAAGCGTTGTATCGGGCCGGCGTAGTCAGAGAAACGCTGAAAGACCAGGTAGCCCTCGATGAGCGGATTCTTCCCCGTATTCCCCTCAAGGAGCTGAGCGACCTTGGCTGGATCGACCTTGATGATCGTCCGGAAGCGCAGGTGGAGCTTGCCCGTCAATACTTTGAGGTTTGTACCCTCCAAATCATTGAAAGCGAGTCGATGAGATCATACACTTCCTACGGGGCGTACATCGACCGTGAAATGGACTATACGCTTCTTGCTTGGATTCAGCAAGCGAAGTTCCGTGCCCGCAGCATGGGCGTCCGACCGTTGGATCATCGGAAGCTGGAACGGAATATGATGAAAGTCCGCTCGTTATCTCTCCTTTCTCCGAAAGAGTTTCTTCCCAAGCTTCAGGGACTTCTGGCGCACTGCGGAGTAGCGTTCGTGGTGCTTCCCGCCATGAAGGAGCTTCGCCTTGAGGCGATCACCTTCTTTGCCGAGGGGCGGGCGACGATCGCGTTCACCGCCGAGGGGAAGAACTCGGAAACATTCTGGATCTCTCTGTTCCGGGAACTGGCTCATATTCTCCTCCGACATGTGGGGCCGCGCATAGTATCCTCAAAAGATGCCATATCCGAGGCTGAGTCCCTTGGCTTTGAACTGTTGCTTCCTTCCGACCGATGGAAGACCTTCCTTGCCCGCAAGCGATTTGACGAAAAAGCGATTCTCACCTTCGCCCAAGAAGAAAAGATCCACCCTTCGCTCGTTGCCAATCGGCTCGGGAATTCGAAGAAGGAGCTTGCCCATCTCACTGTTGCGTATGAGCTGCTCGAAGCGATATGAACAAGCCGGAGCATCCGGCAAAATAGAAATCCTGCAAAATCCGAAGAGCGAGGCGGGGCTATCATCATTACGGCTCATCAAGCTCCATCGCCGGAATCCTTTATCAAAGCGGAAACCTGCAACCGCACCAACGAGACGGTATTGTTCGGCAGATCATCGACAGGGAACCACCTCAGCCGGGAAAACTCCTCATGACAAACAAGATTCCGCTTCTCAGGCATGGGATATGCGAAGACTCTGAAGTGGTAGAAAGGGATATGGGTTCGCCACAGAAGAGCAAGGTCATCACCATCGTCGATTGACAGCCGTATCTCTTCCCATGTCTCCCGAATGGCGGTCGCTCGATAGTCGGGCGTCGTTCCTTCTTCAAACCCGTCCTTCCGCTCATCCCACTCGCCGCCGGGGATCGACCACATGTTCGCTTGAGGATTGTACTTTCTCAATCCAAGAAGAACCTCCGTCTTCCCGTGAGCGTCTTTCCGCCATGCAAGGATGCCGGCCCCATGATAGGGGAGCCGTTTCATTGCTCTTCCAAGATGTTTGATTACTGAATCGTTGAATGACATGATTCTATGTACTTACCTTCCAGCCACCCGCGACGACTTCGGCGCTTGAACGGTACGTTCCGAGCAGTTCATCGGTGTCTTCGTCGAACACCCGCCAATTTCTGGCAAGCGCATCATCGATCGTGATATACCCTTTTCTGCCATCGAGACGGTCCAAGGGACACCCCTTTTTAACCCCGCCGGGGCTGAAGGCGAAGGCGACGATATCGACCCGCTCCAATACATCAATGGTTCGCTTCTTCTGTTCCGGACTCCACGTTTTCATCTCACTCATTTTAATCTCCTCGGTTCTGTACCGTCAGTGTAAGTCCTGGATATACAAGGTGCAACACATTTCCCAACTCCAAGAAGATCACGAATCAAAAAGTTTGACAGGACATGGGATGTATTGTACTGTTCAGACAGGAAATGCAATACGTATAAGTTACTATGGAGTCAACAAATATGGATCTTCCCGGGGCGGTTGAGCGGCTGGAGCGTAACCTGAAGACCTTCCTGTATGAGACGGATGGGGCGTATGTGGAGAACCTGCTCGGGTTGGGAAAAACCCACCTCGAAGCACAGCGCCTTGCCACATGGGATTGGCCGCACGGGATCGGACTGTATGGAATCTACAGGTATTATATGGTGAGCAAAGACGAAGCGATTCTCGATTACCTTGAGGCGTGGTTCGATGAGCGGATCGCCTTCGGTCTTCCCGAGAAAACGGTCAACACCACAGCTCCGTTGCTTACCCTCGCATTTCTCCATACCCATCGACCGAAAGAACGCTATAAGACCATTATGCTGGAGTGGGGTGATTGGATCCTTCATTCGATGCCCCGCACCCCTGAAGACGGCCTGCAACATCAACACGCCGAATTGGAGAACAAAGGCGAGCTCTGGGACGACACCTTGATGATGACCGTCCTCTTCCTTGCCAAGGCCGGAGTGGTCTTCGACCTTCCTTCCTACCGCGATGAAGCGGTGTATCAGGTCCTCCTGCACCTCTTCTACCTTGCCGATACCCAAAGCGGCCTTTTTTACCATGCCTGGTCGTTTGAGCGGATGGACAACTTCGCCAAGGCGTTGTGGGGACGGGGAAACGGGTGGTTGACGATCTTCATTCCCGATTTTCTGGAAGTTCTGGACGTGGAGCCGGCGGTAAGGAAATTCATCGTTACCCGTTTTGTGAGGCAGCTTGAAAGCCTCGCTGAGCATCAGGATGAAAGCGGATTGTGGCACACCTTGATTGATGACCCCGACTCCTATCTTGAAGCCTCGGGCTCAGCGGGGTTCTGTTATGGATTCTATAAGGCGATTGGGGCCGGATACCTTGATAAACAATATCTAGATGTTGCAGACAAAGCCCTGAAGGCTCTTGTCGAGCGTATTGACGAAGCGGGGCGCCTCAGGGATGTCTCCTATGGGACGAATGTGGGAACGACCCTCGACCACTATCGAAAGATTCCACTCAGACCGATGCAGTATGGCCAAGGGATGGCCCTCTTGGCTCTGGCGGCAAAGACGAACGGGTGAAATAGCGTAAGTAGTTCGATATATTATAAGGATTTGTAACGAAGTATGACGACAAAAGAGATGGATCTCCCAAAAAATCGATGATACCTCCAGCTCTACAACTTCACCCCCAATATCCATGTTTAAAGCGGTCAGTGACGGAGTAAGCCGGATCAACATTGATGCCGTGGTTACCTGTCCGTCAAACTTGCACGACTTTTTAGTGTTCCTCGAGGAGCTCAAAGACACTCCTGCACGTACTGCCAATCACCATGTATTTCAAATAACACTTCTTTATGCCGGCCTCCACAACAGGAGACCGGCGTTACCTTCAAAATCTGTTTCCGATAAGGCCGTTATCTTGATAAAACAAACACGCCGTCTCCGACCGATACACGCCCATAGAGAGCATATTCCAAAAATAACCGCCTGTGAGAAGTTTTCGATGATTGGACGACATGGTATGATGCCAACAAGAAATCAGATGAACAGGCGGACGAAATGGGCATGGTACGGTTTGTTCCGGACGAAGGTCTTTGGCTCAAGGGCAATCTCCACGCCCATTCCACTCTCAGTGACGGCAATTTGACGCCGGATCGGGTGATTACGGCGTATGAAGAGCGGGGATATGATTTCTTCGCGCTCACCGACCACGATTACTATGCCCGATATGCCCCGCGTGAAAAGATGATCCTCATTCCCGGCTTCGAGCTTGCCGGATACATGGGCTCGAAACGGGTACACCTCAACGTGTTCGAGAAGGGGCCGGTCTCCCGATTCGTCCAAGGCCAACGCTTCTCGATACAGGACGAGGAAGAAACCCGCGCTTTCATTGAAGAATATCAGGATGAGTATCTGTTCATGCTCAATCACCCCGATTGGTCGCTTCTGGAGTATCGCGACATCGAGGCGTACGATCAGTTCTTTGCCCTTGAGGTGATGAACTGGGGCACCGAGTATTACGACGGAATCGGCGAGGGGTCGTATTTTTGGGAAACAGGTCTTCGCTATGGACGAAGGTGGGGTGCGATCGCAACCGACGACAACCACAACGGATACACGGATGAACCGGGTTGGCCGTTCGGCAATACCGGTAACGACTCCTTCGGCGCCTGGATCATGGTCAAGGCGAAAGAGCGCACCCGCCAAGCGATCATCGCCGCCCTCGAGGCGGGGCATTATTACGCCTCGACGGGGCCGGAAATCCATTCCTTCACCGTTGAAGACGGGTGGGCGGAGGTGCATTGTTCACCGGTGAGCAGGATCATCTTCAGTGGTGAGAAGCGCAATTTGAGACGGAGACTTGGGGAAAACCTCACGCACTTTCGCGCTCCGCTGAGGGGAAACAAAGAGCATGTCAAGGTTCGAATAATCGATGACAAGGGCAAGACAGCGTACAGCAACCCGATCTATCTGAAGGATGTGTAACGAGCGGAAAGCAAAAGAAATCCCGGTGAAGAGCCTCCACCGGGATGGTTCGATCTACAGCATCGCTTCGGGGGAGAGGAGCTGATCCAGCTCTTCCTTGCTGAGATGGCCTTCCTCCAGCACGATCTCATACACCGATCCGCCGGTCTTCTGGGCTTTCTTGGCGATTTGGGCGCACAGCTCATAGCCGAGGCGCGGAACCAGATTGGTTATAATGCCGATGGAGTTTTCAACCAACGAGCGCGAGCGGTCGCGGTTTGCGACGATACCGACGACGCACTTTTCCGTGAGCGTGGCAAGACCGCGGGTAAGGCGTTCGATCGAGGTGAAAATCTTGTAGGCGATGAGGGGCTCCATCACGTTTAATTCAAGCTGGCCCGCTTCGGCGGCGATCGCGACGGCGACATCATTGCCGATCACATCAAAGGCGACCTGGTTCATCACTTCGGGGATGACCGGATTCACCTTGCCCGGCATGATCGAAGATCCCGGCTGCATCGGGGGCAGGGTGATTTCGCTGATTCCCGTCCGCGGTCCCGAGGAAAGGAGCCGAAGGTCGTTGGAAATCTTGGAAACCTTCACTGCGATCCGTCTGAGGAAGCCGCTCACTTCCACGAAGGTTCCGGAATCCTGAGTGGCCTGCACAAGGTCTTTCGCCGGATGCAGGGGAAGCTTGGTCAACGTTGCCAGATGGGCGGTGACCACTTGGGCATAGCCTTTCGGCGCGTTGATGCCGGTGCCGATCGCAGTCCCTCCCATGTTGATTTCCGTGAGGAGGGTTTGAATCTCTTTCAATCGGACGATATCCTCCTCAACTGATACCGCCCAGGAGGCGAACTCCATCCCGAGGGTCATTGGAACCGCATCCTGCAGCTGCGTTCGACCCATCTTCAGCACGTCGCTGAATTCAACGCCTTTATCGGCAAGGGCCTTTTTCAATCCTTTCAAAGCATCGTGCAGGTCGTCGAGCATGTGGTGGATTGCTATCCGGATTCCCGAAGGACACACATCGTTGGTCGATTGTGAAAGGTTGACGTGGTTATTGGGGTGCACGGCATCATAGACGCCTCGTTCTTTGCCGAGCAGCTCGAGGGCGCGGTTGGCAATCACTTCGTTTGCGTTCATGTTCACCGAAGTTCCCGCTCCGCCCTGAATCGCATCGATAGGGAACTGGTCATCCATCTTTCCGGCGATCATCTCCTCGCTGGCCTTGATGATCACCTCGCCGATCTGTTTGTCTAGGATCTTGAACTCCATATTCGCCAAGGCGCAGGCTTTCTTGATATAACCCAAAGCCTTGATATACTCCGGGAAAGCAGAAATCGGGGTGTTGGAGATAACGAAGTTCTCCATCGCCCGGACGGTTTGCACCCCATAGTATGCATCTACGGGCACCTGTTTTTCTCCAAGAGAATCGTGTTCAATTCTAAACTTTTTCATCGAAGCTCCTCCATGTGTATAGAAACTGGTAATAGCACTACCTTCAGTGTACACCGTAACGATGAAAAAAGACATTGAAAAAGAACTCAATCAAAGATCGGTATTCTTCGGAATAGATAAAAAAAGAGGATTCCGTTTGAAGAGCCCGTCAAGGGCGTTGCAGTTTCAACCGTTCAGAAGCGGCCAGCTGCGGAGAACCAATCTCTACCGGATTGGCAGCCTTTCGATAGGATGAGCGACCCAAGAAGGCGTTGGATGTTTTGGTTCGGCAGGGATGCTTGAAATGCTTTAGGAGCCGTTTTTTTGATTGTTTCCGGGACTTTTTCATTCAGCCGACCTCTCCTCCAAGGCATGGTATTTTCTGACGCAAAATAATTTGATATTTTTACGCAAAACGATTTGATTATTTTGCATCAAAAGAGAGTACTATGAAGGTATCGATCAAGGACATTGAATCCTGCACGTATGAGAACAACCGTTATTCTTTCCGCGGAGTCGGGGGGATCATCCATATCCGCTTGCTGGGTGAGACGAGCATACGGTTCGAATATGAATTCAGCACAGCGGTCTTGGACAGCGGCTTGGAACGGTCCTTTGCCATGGTTCAGGACGAGATGCCATCCCGACCGGTACCGTCACGATGATTCGATGCGATTCCCGATCTGATGCAAGAAGGGCATGAGGGTCAAATTCTCAACGTGTTGAAAGCGATTTCAAAGGAAGAAGCCCTTGAGGTAAGCGGGTATGACGGCAGGAATGCTCTTGAGTTGATCTATGCCATCTATCAAAGCGCTGCGGAGAAGCGTGAGGTGGAGCTTCCTCTTGACCGGAATTCCGCTTTCTATACGAAAGAGGGAATACTTCGGGTCGTTCCGAAGTTTTTCAAAAAAACCAAGTCGGTAGCCAACTTGTCAGGTGAAATCACCTTGGGGAGGAATTGAATATGGATAATCGGAGCAACGGAGCGATGTATGTTCCGGAAGGAAGTTCTCAACCGGTCGTGCCGAGAGGTACTTTCAAGGTGGGAGCGATCGGGCTTGACCACGGTCATATTTTTGGAATGAACAAAGGATTGCAGGATGCCGGGGCAACGATCTCCAAGGTGTATGATCCCGATCCCGAAAAGGTGGCGGCTTTCCTGAAGGCTTTCCCGGAGGCTGTCGCCGCCGACAGCAAGGATGAGATCCTCGCCGATCCTGAGATCAAATTGGTCAGTAGCGCAGCGATTCCCTCTTCCCGGTTCGGCATAGGGATGGAAGTTCTGGATGCGGGCAAGGATTTCTTTTCCGACAAACCGCCTTTTACTTCACAGGAACAGGTAACGGAAGCACGGCGCAAGGTGAAAGAAACGGGGCTGCGATGGTTTGTGTATTACAGCGAACGATTGCATGTAGAGGCTGCGGTGTTTGCCGAACAGCTGATTAATGACGGGGCCATTGGACGGGTTGTCGAGATCAGGGGATGGGGACCTCATAGACTGTCTCTCTTCTCCCGTCCCGCCTGGTTTTTTGAAAAGGACAAGTACGGAGGCATTCTTACCGACATCGGATCGCATCAGCTTGAGCAGATGCTCTTCTATACAGGGGCTCGGGATGCGAAATGCCTTTCAAGCCGGGTGGGAAACCTGAATCATCCGGAACATCCCGGGTTGGAAGACTTCGGGGACGCCACCTTCATCACGGACAACGGGGTGCCTTGCTATGTCAATGTGGATTGGTTCACTCCCGATGGATTGGGCACCTGGGGTGACGGTCGGCTCCTTGTCATCGGGACGAAAGGGTATATCGAGTTGCGAAAATATACTGATGTCGCCCGATCAAACACTCCCGGACATGTGATTCTTGTCGATGAAAAAGAAGAAAGGCATTTTGAAGTGGCGGGGAAGGTCGGATTCCCATACTTCGGGAGGATGATTCTGGATTGTTTGAATCGCACGGAGACCGCCATCTCTCAGGAACACATTTTCAGGGCGATCGAACTGGCCCTCGAGGCCCAACGGAAAGCGATCAATATTACAAGAGCCTGATGATATGAGGAAATCCCGATTTGTCGAGAATCGGATACAGATCGGTGATGTCGAACTCAAAAGCTTGGGTTCGTACCATGAGACTGTACCTTTCGACGTTTAGGTATTCCTAACCGACCGGAGGCAATCGGTCCTGTTCGCCTGAATTCCTTCCGGAGCTCCTTCTTTCAGGGTATAATTCTTTTCCTTCAGGGTATACTTCTTTTCATTTGACCGAAGTATGGGGGCATGGTACGCTTTTTTTACATACTAATGGAGGATATATGAATATGAGAAAAGTATTACTGATTCTTGGCGTGCTTCTTGCATCCGCAACGATGTTGTTCAGCGCGGGACAAGCGGATAAAGCCGTTGAAACCGGTCCTTCGAAAGTTTCGATGTATGCGAACATCACGGCAATTGAACCGATTCTTGAGCGCTACAAGGCGGAAAGCGGAGTGGAAGTGGAGTATACCCGACTTTCCACCGCCCGTTATGTTTCGACGATCCTGACCGAAGTCGAGGCAAAAAAGCTGGTAGCGGACGTTGTGCAGGGACCGCTTCCGGTTCTCGAAATCCTGCGTGAATACGGCGTGCTTTCAAACTACGAAGCGAAAGCGATGGAAGGGTACCCTGATTGGGCGAAGAAAGATGGAATCCATCTTTTTGGAATCGAATATGTCGGACTCATCTACAACAAGGATCTGGTTTCCGCCGCCGAAGCTCCCAAGAGCTACATGGATCTGACCGATCCCAAGTGGAAAGGGCACATCGTGATGCCTGATCCCGGAGCCCATGCCACGACGATCACCTGGCTCGTCGGATTGCGGGAAAACGTCTTCAAGAGCGATGCAGAGTGGTATCGGTTCCTTGAAGGGTTGGCCAAAAACGAGCCGATGCTCGTCGCTTCGTTCAGCCCGACCGCCAATCCGCTTGCCAGCGGCGAGAAGAAGATCGGCGTCTCCATGCCGAAATACATCGTGACGAAAGCTCCGGCACCGCTTGACTATGCGAAAATCTCTCCGATGCTGGGTTCGCCCCGAGCCATAGCGATCACAAAGGATGCTCCGCACAGGAAGGACGCCGAAGCGTTCCTGGAGTTCTGGCTGGGCAAGAGCGCGGCAAGCCAGCTTGCAAACGACGTGGGTGAATATGTTCTCGCTCCGGGAGTATATCCGCCGATCCCGGGAATCGCCGAGACGGAAGTGATTCCGATTCGCGAGCTTACGGACGAGGAAATCCAAAAATGGGGCACCGAGTTCGGTAAGATCTTCGCATTGAAGTAAGAAATACATCGAGGGCGGAAACACGATATGGAAATTAATGTCAGGGGATTGAAGAAGTACTATCAAAGCGAGGGTAAAGTGATCAAAGCGCTCGATGGCGTCGACCTCACCATTGAGGCGAATAAGATCTTTACGCTTCTTGGTCCGAGCGGGTGTGGGAAAACCACCTTGCTTCGGTGCATCGTCGGATTGGAAACTCCCGATGAAGGAGAGATCCGGATCGGAGATACGATCGTTTGGTCAAAAGAAAAAGGACTTTATGTGCCCCCTGAGAAGCGCGAGCTGGGCATGGTCTTCCAGACCTATGCGATCTGGCCGCATATGAACGTCTTCAACAATGTCGCCTATCCGCTTCAAAACATGAAGCTTCCAAAGGATGAAATTGCCGATCGTGTCACCAAAACCCTCAAGTTCGTTCAGTTGGAGGGGTTCGAAAACCGCCCCTCCACCCGGCTCTCCGGCGGGCAGCAGCAGCGTGTTGCGCTCGCCCGGGCCCTTGTCGCCGAACCCAAGGTGATTCTGTTTGATGAACCGCTGTCGAACCTTGATGCGAAGCTCCGGGAAGAAACCCGTAAAGAACTGAGAGTATTCCTTACCGAGCTTCAGATCACCGCAGTCTATGTTACTCACGACCGAGTCGAAGCTCTCGCCCTTTCCGATATGATCGGGGTGATGAACAAAGGAAAGATCGTTGAGCTTGGTACACCGAGGAAGATCTACTTTGACGCTGATCACCGGTTTGTTGCCGACTTCATCGGCAGGTCAAACCTGATTCCGGCCAAGCTCCTCCGCCAGGAGAAGCTGCACACGATCGTGGAGACTCCGATCGGTGAAATCGCATGCCACAAACGGACCTTTGAAAAGGATGCCGAGCTGGTTCTTTGTCTGAGACCGGAGTTCATCAACACCGAAAAACCGAGCGACGAACATACGAACCGGGTAACGGGAATCATCCGACAGATGACGTTCGTCGGCGAAGTCTATGAAGCCGATGTCCGAATCGGAGATGAAACCGTTCTGGTGAAGCTGGATCCGGAAACCACACTTGTTGAGGGAGATGAATTGACGCTGAGCATGAAACCGGATCATTGTCTTCTCGTTTCACGGTAGGAGGGCAGTATGGAAAAGAGAAACGCCCGTCTTACCTATTCCCTCATCGTCATCGTCAGCTTGCTCACCGTGGCCCCGGTGATCATGCTGGTCATCGGAAGCTTCTCGAACAACCTGAATTCGTTCGGAAACTTTACCCTCAAGAAATATGCAGCCGTTTATACCGACCCGATGCTCATCGACATTCTGGGGGACACTGCGGCGTTCGTGTTGGGTTCGGCACTGTTCGCCACCGTGTTGGCGATCTTTCTGGCGTATCTGAACAACCGCACCGATATTCCTTTCAAGTTTCTCTTCAAGATCGTATCGGTGATGCCGATGATGATTCCGCACGTGTTGTTCGCTGTCAGCTGGGCGCTGTTGCTCAACCCTACAAATGGAATCCTCAATATGTGGCTGACGAGACTCTTTGCGCTTCCAAAGGCTCCATTCAACATCTACACCATTCCGGGGATGATTGTCGTCGAGGGGCTGTTGGACCTGCCTGTTGCCTATCTGATCATCTCACCGGCGATGGGATCGTTTGATGCCACGCTTGAGGAGTCGTCGCGGGTTTTTAAAGCCGGACCGCTTAAAACCCTCTTCAGGATCACGCTGCCGGTTCTTCGCCCGGCGATCATGGCGTCTTTCATTCTCTGTGTCGTTCGAGCGCTGGCATCGTTCGCCGTTCCTTCCGTCTTGGGAATGCCCGGTCGAATCTACGTGCTGTCAACGTTCATCTATCGGGTCGTTTCGATGAGCCTGATCGCCGATTACGGAAAAGCCGCGGCGATCGGAATGAGCATCCTCGTGATCAGCATAAGCCTGATCTACGTCTATCGCTACTACACCAGAGCAAGCGACAAGTTCGTTACCGTCAGCAGCCGCGGTTTCAAACCTTCAGTGGTGGAACTGAGAAAGGGAAGGATTCCGCTGTTCATCATCGTTCTGTTCATCAGCGCCCTGTTGATTCTGCTTCCCGTCGTTGTTCTGTTCTACACCTCGCTTGTTCCGTACGTCATGGTGCCCGGGGCAAAGGCGTTTGCAGCGATGAGTTGGGACAACTGGAAAACCGTCATCAAGGATCCGATCTCGGTGCGATCGCTCAAGAACAGCCTCTTCTTGGGCATAGCGGGCGCTACCGTCGGTTCCTTCCTCTCCGTGCTCGTAGCGTATGTGATCGTGAAAGTGAAGACGAAGGCCGCAGGCGTCTTGGAGTCGATCAGCTTCCTTTCCTTCTCATTCCCGGGAATCGTCATCGGTATCGGCTTCATGTGGTATTTTGTGCGGACTCCGCTCTACGCCACGATCTGGGCGCTCTTCTTCGGATACATCGCAACCTATCTGCCGTATGGGATCCGGCCGATGACCAGCGCCTTCATTCAGATCCATGGCAGCTTGGAAGAGTCCTCGCTGGTCTGCGGGGCTTCCTTCACGACGACGCTGCGCCGCATCGTCCTCCCGCTCCTTGTTCCGGGGTTTGTTTCCGCCTGGATTCTGCTGGCCACGATGTTTTTCCGGGAGCTTTCCATCTCGGTCGTTCTTTCCCGTCCGGGAACCGAGACGTTGGCGGTTCAGATCCTCCGCTTCAGCGAGGATGGCCAGTGGGGCAAGCTCAGCGCCCTTGGACTGATCATGATTTTCGTCTCCACTGCGATGGTTCTCGCGGTGAACGCCCTCGGCGCCTACTTCAAACCCGGGGCGGTGAGGGAGAAAAAGAGGGTGGGAATCAAGCCTAAACTCAAGGCAGCGGTATAACGATTTGGTTTGAGATGAATACTCAAAGGGCTGTCCAGAGAAGCGGCAGCTCTTTTTCTTTACCTACAGATCTATTCATGTACCGAGAACAGCTTGGCTAGCGTATCTCGGTGGTCGGCTTCCTCGTGAAGGTTTATCAGAAAAATAATGTAATCGTTGGCTCGGATCAGGGTGTCTCCGCGTGGAATGATCTCTTTGCCATCCCTGCGGATTCCGATCAGGAGGCAGTTGTCCGGAAGATCAAGATCCTTTACCCGGTTATCGGATGCAAGCGAGCCATGATGCACAACCATTTCAACGGTGGTCGTTTGCCCCGCGTCGGGAAGGTTGGCGGAACCGGCTTCCTTGCGCTGGTTTTCAAGAAGCGAATGATAAATAGGTGTGCTTTTTAAAAGATCTGCGGTTGTGGAGGCGATGATGGCGACCAACGCAAGAGGAAGCATGCTTGTAAACGATCCGGTCATTTCCAACAGGAGGACGATACCGGTAAGCGGTGCGCGCACGATTGCTGAAAAGAATCCCGTCATGGCCAAAATGATGAAATTGTTCATATATGCCGAATCAAGCCCCAGATACAGGATGGAGAATGTTCCGAAGAGGGCTCCGATGATTGCACCGAGGATCAGCAAGGGAAAGAAGATGCCGCCCGGGGCTCCGGATCCGAAACTTATCATCGAAAAGATGAATTTGACAAGAAAAAGCACAGTGAGAAACCCCAGACCGCTTGACAGGTTCAGGTATTCCATCGCGGCATGGCCCCCTCCTAACGCAGCGGGGAATACGAGGCTGAGAAGACCCGCAAGGAAAAATGGGATCATCACCCGAATTCGTGTGTTGGATACTTTTTTATACAGCTTTTGTGTTTTCAGCAGAACGAGGTTATACAATGAACCGGCACCTCCCAAGATGATGCCGAGCAGACAGATCATCCAATAGGAGTTCAAGGGAAGAGCGTCCTGAATGGGAAAAGCAAGAACGGGATGAGCGCCGAAGATCAGTCTGGCGATGGATCCCGCTACGATGGCCGATACCATGGTGACGAGCAGGATGAGCGGCGATATGTAGGTAAACAGCTCCTCCACCGCAAAGACCACACCGGCAAGAGGGGCATTGAATGCGGCCGCCAGTCCGGCGCTTGCGCCACCTGCAATCAAATAGTTGCGTTCGGTGCGGGAATCACACAATCTGTTGCCAAGCCCCTCGGCGACACAGGCGCCGAGTTGGATTGACGGCCCTTCGCGTCCAACTGACAATCCGGCAAAAATGGCGATCGCCCCTCCTAGGAATTTGGACCAAAGCGTGTTGAACCAATTATAGTTGAAATAGCCGAGAATCGTTCCTTTTACCTGAGGAATACCGCTGCCGCTGATCGCCCGATTCTTTTCGACGAGTTTTCCGACGCCATAGCCCATGATGCCCAGCACGATGAATACAAGAGGGAGGAAGATAGGATTGTTCTTCGCATATCCATACAGCTGAAAAGAAAGTGATTCCAATCTGCCGAGGACGATCCGGTATGCGATGACGACCAAGGCTACGGCAACCCCGGTCAGTGCGGCTTTCCATATGAGCGATAGTCGTTGGTTTCCTCTATTCAATTCGTTTTGACCATGATCAATCGTTTTTTTCATCTCCGAGTCTTCCTGTAATTCTATCAGATCAGTTTTTGATGCAATCTTATTATACCTATTGTAGCCGACTTGACTACGAGGTTCTTTACTCAGATCTTGACGTCATATCGAACAGCTTGAGATACCTGTCTTTTACACTCCGGCATCTGTGGAGAGCATGTTCAGTTGACTACATTTTGCAGGCAACTTGCTTCCATCTCCAATATTCGGCAGCCCAGATGGGTATCCGTACGCCTACCACGTCTACAACGGAGAAATAGCATTCTTCTTTATCTTCATCCCAATCGGTACGGATTTTCTGATTGAGTGTTTTTCAATTCCCCGTTCATGGCAGTCCCAAGCTCAAAGCATATTTCAATAGACCGTCCATTCCAAGGCAGGCTTTCTCTCCGCCTTCTCCTTCTTGTATTCTTCTATCCATTAAACCACAACTTTCCCCCTATGGAATAATCTATTTTCGATTACTCTCGGAATTCTTATATTCGAGGCACCGGCACCCTCCGATGGAGTAGGATTTCGTTGACATCGCGCAGAGACCGGACCTATCATCAGATTATGCGACGACATCAAGCCTTCACATACGAATTGATACCCACCGAAGCGGCACTAAAGCGGGTAGATGTCGCTTTCGAGCACACTAGGAATCACCAGCCTTCAGACCGGGAGCAATTCTCTCGTATCGAGTTTTAGGGTTGCTCATACAGGAAATAATAAAGGAGAAACGCTATGAAAAGAAGGATTGTGTTCGTATTCTTTCTGACGTTGTTGACGGTCTTTGTCGGCATAGGGGCTCAACCCGTCGGCGAACATGTGCCGGATCTCGTTTCGCTGGATGTGTATTCGACCAATGCATTCCACGGACGGCTCGAAGCGGGAGGAAACCCCGGAGCCGCGCTGTTGGGATCCTACATCCGGCACTATCGGGAGCAGAATCCCCACATGATCATGGTCGATGCCGGTAATGCCCTTCAGGGAACCGCAGTATCGACCTTCTTCGACGGGAAGCCCGTCATCGAGTTTTTTAATCTGGCCGGATACGACGCGTTGAACATCGGCAATCACGAGTTCGACTGGAAAGCAGGCGAGCTCAAACGTATTTTCGCTGATGCCCGGGCTCCCTATCTGGGTGCAAATATCATTACCCGCAACGGAAAGCCGGTCGACTTTGCACAGCCTTATACGATTATTGAACGGGATGGGGTCTCGGTCGGAATCATCGGATTGATCGATCCCGCCCACTTCGACGCAATTGCGGCTTCCTCGCTGGATAATATTGCCTTTGTCGATGCCGCGGCGGTTGCACAGTTTTACTCATCCCTTCTTCGGGAGCGGGGGGTGGATATCATCATTCTGCTGGCGATGGTTCCCGGAATGACCGATGAACATGGCACGGCGAAGGGGAATCTCATCGAGCTCGCCCGCAGTGTACCCCAAGCGGATGCGGTCATTGGTTCCCTTCACAACAACGTGGCTGCGATCGTCGACGGAAAACCCGTTGTCCTCGCTTGGCGCTATGGAGAGAAGCTCGGCCACATCAACCTCGTCTTTGATCGGGTGTCAAGGAAGGTCGTATCATCCTCGGTGGAGTTGATCGATGTGGCGGGCAATCCTCTCGGCCTCAAGGAAGATCAAGCGATTGCAGCGATGCTCGCCTCGTATGTTGATATTCTGAAGGAAGAAAACTCGAAACCGATCGGCTACGTCGACCAAGACCTCGTTCGCGGCAGCGGTGAAACCGCAATCGGCAACTGGATCGTCGATGCAATGAACGAATCGGCCGGCAGTCAGATCGCCTTCACGAATCCCGGGGGGATCCGGGCGGATCTGAAGGCCGGGGAGATTACCGGAGACGCTATTTATAAGATTTGTCCCTTCCCAAACACGATCGTTACGACACGGATGGACGGGGCTCTGCTGCTTCGTTTCTTGGAGCAATGTGCCGAGAAGCGGCCGATCCCGATCTCCGGCCTGCGCTTTGGATTTGACAGGTCGCTTCCCGTCGGCTCCCAGGTGGTCTTTGCCGAACTGATGGACGGAACTCCGATTCTTCCCGATGAAACGTATACCGTTACGACAAACAGTTTCCTCAAAGACGGAAAAGATGGATATACGGTTCTGGCGGAGAATACCGGCTGGGTTGATAGCGCTGTTCTCATGCGCGATGCGATGACTCAGTACGTTCTGCGGTACAAAACGATACGAACGACTCTCGACGGTCGCATTCAAGACCTTACCCCGTAAGGCAGGAAGGCCCGACTTCTCTCTGGGGAGTCGGGCAGGCTTGCGGCCCGGTTCAACCGATATGCCGGCTTCGGCGGTGTACCTTGGAACCCATCGATCATAACACCTCTATTCCGAGATGTGTAATATTTTCATGTTTTGGCAAATGAAAAAGGTAGCAGACTTTTCATCAAAATCCACTACCTTGTCTGTTGGAGGTAAGGGGAGTCGAACCCCTGACCTCTTGAATGCCATTCAAGCGCTCTACCAACTGAGCTATACCCCCAAGGTCCGTACCTTTGGCATGATACGGATTGCACCGCCGCTCGTCAAGAGGGGATGGATTTGCTTGACCTTTTATTAAAGAACGAGTACTAATTCGATATCGTGCTGAGAGGTGAGGAGGCGAAATGGAACTGTTGAATAAGCTCAAGGAGATTAGCTCCTCCATTATTCCAATTCTCCTTCTTGTGACGATCATGCACTTCTTCATCGCTCCTTTGGAGGAAGGTGTACTCCTCTCTTTTTACATCAGCGGCGTTCTCGTCATCTTCGGTCTTTCGTTGATTCTCCTCGGTGTTGATTTGGGGATTTTGCCGATCGGCGAGAAGATCGGATCGGCGGTGACCCGGACTCGGAGCAACTTCCTTATCGGGGCCACCGGCTTCATCGCCGGTATCGTCATCATCATCGCCGAACCGAACATCGCGATGCTGAGTGAACAGGTCTCATCGGTGAACCCTGCGATCAACACCCGGGTCATGGTGGCGATGATCGCCATCGGAGTCGGCTTCTACGTGATGGTGGGAATGCTCCGCCAGGTCTACGGAATCCCCGTCATCTGGATCTATCTGATCAGTTACATCATCGTGTTCACGTTGGCGATCTTCAGCACCGCCGAGATGATGGCGATCGGCTTTGACAGCGGGGGATCGGCTACCGGTCCGCTCTCCGTTCCCTTCATCATGGCATTGGGAATCGGCGTCGCCCGGGTTCAAAAAGTACAGAAAGAGGCGGATAGCTTCGGCTACGTTTCTTTAGCCCTCATCGGACCCGCCCTTGCCCTGATCATCCTCGGTATCGTATCGCCCGGCACCGGCACCGGTGAAGGTTCACAGGCGACGGTCAGCCAGGCCGGAGGGTTCATCGCCCTCATTCGTCCCAGCTTGCAGATGGCGACCCAGGCTATCACCCCGATGTTCATCCTCAGCCTGCTGTATCAAGTCTTTCTTTTGAAGATGCCCTCCCGCCAAATGCTTCGTGCCGTGGTGGGCTTCGTCTATCTCTATATCGGCTTGACCCTCTTCTTCATCGGTTCAACCGGCGGCTTCATTCCCGTTGGCTACCAGATAGGGTACCTCCTGGGACAAATCAGTCCATATCTGCTCCTCTTCTCCGGTCTTATCATCGGAGCGATCACAGCGATCAGCGAATCTTCGGTCTGGGTATTGGTGAATCAGGTCCAGGAGATTACCAAAGGACATCTTCGCAGATCCGTCATGTTGGCTGCGATATCAATCGGAGTAGGTCTTTCACTCTTTTTGGCGGTCTTGAGAATTTGGACCGGGCTTCCGTTTTGGTCCTTCATTCTGCCCGCCTATGTAATCGCCATTACGCTTGCCTTCTTTGTTCCCGAGCTGTTTGTCGGGCTCTCTTTTGACAGCGGAACGGTAGCATCCGGTCCGATGGCTTCCACCTTCATCCTCGCCTTTGCAATCGGTTCGTCGATGGGTTTGGAGACGGGAAATGCAGGCGATGCCTTTGGAATTATCGCCTTCGTTTCCGTAACTCCCGTGTTGGTCGTCGAAATTCTTGGCTTGCTGTACAAGAGAACACAAGCTAAGCTGAAAAAAGAGGAGAATCAAGCGTGATGAAAACCTTGATATTCGCCATCGTCGAAGAAGGAAAAGCCGAACGGCTTATGGACGTAGCAAAAGCTGCCGGCAGTCTCGGCGGCACGATTCTCACCGGACAGGGCAGTGGTGCAAGCGGGCTTTTAAGCTTGCTCGGGTTGACGAATTTCCACCGGGAAATCCTTCTCACCATCGTCGACGATTCGATAAAGGACTCGGTGTGGGAAGCATTGAGCACGTGCAAAACCCGCAAAGTCCTTCTTACCTCAATGCCCTTGCGATCGAATGAAGGCGGCACAAAGCCGATTGAAAGCACCCTTTCCATGATCTGTGTCATTTGCCCAAGCGGATACGGCTGGGACGTTCTTCATGCA
>FZPS01000183.1_pt412 | contig 34386 bp, 31 predicted proteins | sample 1817821 | NCBI WGS metagenome assembly FZPS01 (sample SAMEA104158645, study PRJEB21678) | metagenome | place: Germany | collected 2015-04-21
CAAATATATAGAGGGAGTACGCCGCTACTCCCCCCGCACTCAGCAGATTTACAGAGATGTTCTGGAAAACTTTTCTGAATGCGGGGAAGCATTGACCACCACAGGCATACGCAATTATGAAGTTTATCTACTTGATAAAAAAGGCAAAAGCGCCCGCACGGTAAACTTGCATTTATCTGTACTCAGCGGATATTGCAGGTGGGCAATGAAAAAAGGCCTGATGGATTCGAATCCTGTAAAATTGGTGCCCAAGCCTAAAATGGATAAAAGGCTGCCGGTTTTTTATCGTGAAGAGGCTATCAAGGAGTATTTTGCGAAAACGGCGCACAATGCTGATAAAGAGCAACTGGAATTCCTGAAAAGCCTTCCGCTCACGGACCCTACAGCCAAAGAACTTTATCTGAGGCGTTTACGCAGACTCATAATAGCAATGCTCTATGGTACGGGACTGCGCCGCAGCGAACTCATCTCGCTAAACATCTCTTCAGTGGATTTTTCACGCAGGGTATTGTCTGTAAAAGGAAAAGGAAATAAAATGCGGGAAATTCCTCTTACATCTTCTCTTTATGAAGAAATTTCACTATATTTGAGTGCAGCTGACCATATGCTTGGCGCCGCTGCGGGAACCGCTCCCCTTTTGCGAACACCTTCAGGCGCCAGGCTATATCCTGTCTTTTGCGACAGGGCTGTTAAAGAAGAACTGGGAGGCGAAGTTACGGGTCAAAAATCCCCTCATATCCTGCGCCACACCATTGCCACCGAGTTGCTGGACAAAGGCGCCAAGCTCAACTCCATTAAAGAACTTCTCGGGCACTCTTCACTTGCAGCGACGCAGGTATATACCCACAACAGCATGGAGCGTCTGCGAAAAGAATACGACAAGGCCCATCCAAGGGCAAAAAACGATAGCTATGGAGATAATACTTAAAACCCTAAAGTTCGATGCCGACCAGAAGCTGGTTGAATTCGTAAACAAGAAAGTAGGACGCCTTAAGAGATTCTTTCCCGCTGGTGGAGAGCAGGCTGCCGAAGTAACCCTTTCGCTGGGCATTAATCCCGACAACAAGGAGGTCAAAATTCAAATTCATTTTCCCGGCCAGGATCTGATAATCGAGCGCCAGTCCCATTCCTTCGAGCAAGCAATTACCGATGGAGTGGATGCCATGAAAGAAAAAATGACCCGAGCAAAAGAAAAATTATACGACAAATAAATTAAATATCGCTATATACGAGTTTGCCCCGCTGTCTGCGGGGCAATTTTTTTCTGCGGAAAGACTGGGATTCGAACCCAGGAACCGCTTTTGGCGGTCACACGCTTTCCAGACGTGCCTCTTCAGCCACTCGAGCATCTTTCCATCAGGTCTGCAAAGATAAGAATATTTTCGTAAATTTGCATCTATGTTTGAATTTCTTAAAAGGAAGCAGCAGTTCCCGCCTGACTTTACAGGCATTACCGACTCTCACAGCCACATTCTACCCGGAGTTGACGATGGAGTAAAAACCATGAAAAGTGCGCTTCAAATACTCAATACATATGAAAGATGGGGAATTCGTGAAGTTTGGCTCACACCTCATATAATGGACGATGTTCCCAATACCACAGAAGAACTTACCCGGAGATTTGAAGAGCTCAAAACACAATACAAGGGCGGTATAAAACTAAATCTTGCCGCTGAGTATATGTTGGATTACAACTTCGAGGCCCGACTTGCCGCCCGTGACCTGCTTTGTCTCGGTCCCAAGCGCATACTTGTGGAAACATCTTATCTTGAGCCACCGATGAATTTTGATGAAATCCTCTTCAAGATTATTACTGCAGGCTACACCCCCATACTCGCTCACCCCGAAAGGTATCTCTATATGCCGGAGGAAAAATATTCCGAACTTAAGAAACAGGGCGTACTGCTTCAATTGAACTGGGGGTCTTTAGGAGGATTATACGGCAGTCGTGTACAGGAAAGAGCTTACCGGCTGCTTGGGCAGGGCATGTATGATATGTCAGGCTCAGACATTCACACCCAAAGGATGTATAAATTTTACACCTCCATCCTGTTGGATAAAGGTGTAAAACTACCAAGCGAATAAACCAAGGGGCTATTTATCGGATTTCTTTCGGAAAAGTCCGGAAAGCTTATCTCCGACAGCATAGAGTAAATTCTTAAGGCTGCTGTCTTTCTTTTCCTCGTGATGCTGATGTGTTTCTCCCTCTCCGCTTCCTTCCGGATCTCCATAGCCGTAACCGTAGCCATAACCGTAGCCATAACCATAACCATAACCATAGCCGTAACCATAACTGCGTCTGCCGTTTTCAAGATCCACATCATTCAGGATAAGATTAACTCTCTTGGCCTTGCCTACAACTGAATTCTGTATTTCTTTAAGAACCTTGAGGTCGGTACTGCCGGCACGCACCACATAAAGGGTTGCATCCACATATTGGTTCACCAGCATTGAGTCCGGCACAGGCAGGAACGGAGTGGTATCAATAACTATATAGTCGTATTTCTTTCTATAATAGTCAACGAAGTCCTTTACCTTGGCAAGAGACAAGAGTTCAGTCGGATTCGGAGGTACGGGACCGGAAAATACTATATCCAAATTGGCATCCACTCCCGATTTATGCGGCAAGCCTGCAAGGTCATCAGTATTGCCTAAAAGGTAAGATATAACATTCCGCTGGTTATCATATTTAACCTTCGGGAAGAACTTGCGGAGTATAGGCTTGCGGAAGTCCATGCCGACGAGCAAGACTTTTTTCTCCAAATGCGAAAGAGATACCGCGAGATTGGAGGATATATAAGATTTGCCTTCGCCGGGGAAAGAAGATGTAACCTGAACCACCTTGGTCTCAGGCAAATATCTGAGATTGGACCTAAGCATTCTGAAGGCCTCCGCAAAAGCATCGCGGTCTTGGCGCTCCAAGAGCCTGTCTGCCTCTCCTGAATTATGCAAGAGAGTGGCTATTATGGGAGCATCCACATTGTCTTCCAAATCCTTTTTATTTTCCACTTTGGTGCGGAGAACATTGCGCAGCCACACAATCAACGGCGGCATGCAGCAGCCCAAAATAAGAGCAATTAAATATATCCGCATCGGACTCGGTTTTATAGGAATAGCACTGCCGAAAGCGGCTTCTATGACACGGAAATTATCGGACTGCACGTACATTGCGATTTGAGCCTCTTCCCTCTTTTGCTGAAGCATTTGATAAAGAGGTTCTATGATGTCCACACGACGGGACAATTGTTGGATTGCGTATTGCTGGGCAGGCATGCTGGACATGCGGCTCTGGCTTTGTTCCAGAGTCTTTTCGAGTTCTTTCTCCCGTATGGAATAAGCGCTTAAAAGCTGGGTTACCGAAAGTTTGATGCTCTTGATGCCGTCCTCAATGCTGGGAGTCATGCTGAGAACGCGGGGGTTGGTGGCAGAAGAATTGGCTATCATACGATTGCGCTCGGAAACCAGCTCGTTGTATCTGCCTATAATATTGTTAAGCCCTGCATCGCTTACGCCGATATTTGCAGGTATAACCCTGTATTCGCCGGTATTGTCTTCCCTGAGATAATCTTCTATCATGCTCAGAATACGCTTTTGCACCTTTACTTCTGTGAGTTGGTTCTTATAGCTCATATCTGCAGTTACAGAAGCGCCGGCCTGAGAATCGAAGTCAACAACAGAATGGCGCGACTGATATTCCTTTACATCGCTTTCGGCATCTACAAGTTCGCGTGAAATATCTTTAAGACGCTCATCAATGAACTTAATAGTGTTGATTGAGGTAATGTTATTGTAGTCTTTGGAATCCTCATTGCAAGCTATTACCAATGAGTTGAGAATATCAGAGGCTCGCTGGGCTTTATTATCTTCAAGCGTGAGCATCACGACATCGCACAGATTATTGATATAGATATTGCTGCGCTTATCACCCTGAACTTCTGCTGTAAAATTAGACAGGAATTTTTCCGCTGCGCGGAATGGAGTTGTCCAAGTGCACAGATACCTGCGGTCACCTTCAACTTTGCCAAGCTCAGTAGTGTTTATACACAGACGCATATGTCCTACAGATAAGGTGTCGCCGAAATTGAATTTGCCTTTAATGGAAAACTTGCTCTTATTCATCACAAGCTTTCGCACTATAAAGCCATCCCCCTCATCATCGGCTTTGATTTCCATTCTTATATATTGGGGAAGCATACTTGACGGTAGCAGGTGATCTCCTATCACAACCATTTCAATCGGACTGTCCTTATAAAACTCAACTAATTTTTTCGGGAAAATCCAACGGAAAATACGCAGTTTTTGGTCTCCTGCAGGAAGATTATAAGAATAATAGCGCGAATTCAGATTCAACTCCTCAACCACCTTGCTCATCAGAGTGGGGCTGCGTAGAATAAAAATTTCGTTGTCTATCTTCTTGCGCACGCGTGTACCTGTGAGTTGTGAAAGCATTGTAAGCTCGCCCGAGCCTGTGGAGCCGTCATCGCGATTGAGCATAATCCATGAGGTCCGGCTGAAAACAGGAGTTTGCATGCGCACATAGAAAAAGCCTAAAAATAATGCAAGCAGGCCGCAACCAACTATCCACCAGCGAAGATGCCATACAAAATCAATAATGTCGCGTATGGAAATATTTTGAGTTTCTTCGCTTTTAGTTTGAACGTTTTTGTATTCTTCCATTTTTATTACCTTTGAAGAGCAACTATGAGAGTGATAATCGATATGGCCGAAGAAATTGTGGAAAGCATACTGCTCCACAGTCCCGTTGCTGCCGTTCCCTGAGCAACCCTGGTGGGGCTGGGCGGCACATAAATCACATCATTCTGTTGCAGATAAAAATAAGGGGATTCCAGCAAATCGCTGCTTTTAAGATTTATCTTATAGTGCTTCTGCACCCCATCCACCTCACGGATAAGGAGTATCCCCTCACGCATGGCGGTCAGATTAAGGTCGCCTGCCCTGCCGAGAGCCTGAAGCACACTGATTTTTTCAGAATCGATAGTATAGGTGCCGGGGGCTCTTACCTCTCCAAGCACGGTAAACTTGAAATTCTTGAAGTTTACATAGACTATGGGGTCTTTGACATCCTTGCCTATTTCTCTCGTAAGATATTGAACAAGCTCATTGCGAGTCATGCCCTCCACATGGATTTTCCCGAGAATCGGAAATTCGATGTTGCCGTCTGAATCCACCAAATAAGAAAGGGTGGCATTCTCAGGACCGTAAGCGCTGCTTCCTGCGGAAGTTGTAAGCTCTGTAAGAGTTAGATTATATGGAGCCGTGACAGTTTTATCGGAACCGCTCACAACTATAGCCAGGCGGTCATCTTTTTTGATGGTGGCTTCATACTCGTTCAACAAAGGCTTGAGAGTGCGCTCGTCGATGTCTTGAAAATAAACAATGTCTTTGTAGCTGGCGCAGCCTGAAAGCAGGAGGGCCAGAGTCGCAAGTAAAACAGGTTTGAAGAATCTGCTCATATCTTTCAAAAAAAATATTTGTGGAGATGGGCGGAGTCGAACCGCCGTCCAAACAAAGCTCCCAAAAGCTTTCTACACGCTTATTCTTCCTTTGTTTGTAGGGAAAGGGCTGCCGGAAGACAGGCCACCCGAACCTTATCCTTTTAATCTTAATGCAGTTTAAAGGAGTCCCTGCATGCAGACTTCTTTAATGATACCCCATTGCCCCGACAGAGAAGCCCTAATGCGGGAGGGATACTCGTGGATTCCGCACCTGGGCGGCTCCATTAAGCTAATCCGTTTGACAGATTAGGCAGCGAGTGCATAATTGCTGTTGCCAGCTAATTGTTCGGAGTGTATTTTAACGGGCATTACCCCATAGCCCGGCGTGCTTACTTTCCGGAGTCGATGCTGTCTAAACCAGAACATCCCCGTGATAACGTAAGAGTTTACAAAGATAAGTTATTTTTTGAGAAAAAACTCAATTCCTAACTATAAAAAAAATCAAGCCGACAAATGTCAGCTCGATTCTTTTGGTGGGAGCAGAGGGATTCGAACCCCCGACCCTCTGCTTGTAAGGCAGACGCTCTGAACCAGCTGAGCTACGCTCCCAAAAGCGGATGCAAATATACGCAGTTTTTTTAGTCTTGCAAATTTTTTTTGAGTTATTTCTCTCCCTTTGGCAAAATTTTGCGAAAGCGAAGGCGGATTACGCCCCAAAATGCTTCACCGAAAATTCTTCCGCTCATTTTGCTGGTGCCTTCCTTACGATTTACAAAAATCACCGGCACTTCCTTAAGCTTGAAACCAAGTTTTATGGCAGAGTATTTCATTTCTATCTGAAAGCCATAGCCTTTCATCTCAACGGCATCGAGGTCAATGGTTTCCAACACTTTGCGCCTGTAACATACAAAACCGGCCGTGGAATCATATATTTTAACTCCCAATACTTTACGCACATACACAGAAGCAAAATAACTGATCAATATGCGGCTCATCGGCCAATCCACTACGCTTACCCCGTCTTTATAACGCGAACCGACAGAGAGGTCGGCACCTTCCTGGCAGGCCTGATAGAGTTTTGGAAGGTCGGAGGGCGCATGAGAGAAATCGGCATCCATCTCGAAAATATAGTCATAATCCCTTGCCAAAGCCCATTTAAAACCCTTTAAATAGGCCGTCCCCAAACCTGACTTGCCGCTGCGTTCTATAAGAAAGAGCTTTTCAGAAAACTCTTTCATCAACTTTTTCACCACTCCTGCGGTACCGTCAGGCGAGCCGTCATCGATTATGAGGATATGATAATCCCCCTCCAAATCGAACACCGCCCTTATTATCTTTTCCGCATTCTCGATTTCGTTGTAAGTCGGAATTATGACCAGCTTTTTGTTCATATTTTACAAATTTATGAAAATTTATTAATTTTGAACTATGAACAGGGTTAAAATATTCAGACCAACTTCGTTTAGCACGGCGGAAATCAAAAGAATAGCATCCGAATCGGATTCCGACTTCACACTTATATTTTCCCGCCCCGGTAAATTCGACTTTGTGCGGTTCGGGCTGGAACGCATGGTGCAAGTAGCTGACGACACCCTTGCAGGCATGGTCTATTCCGACCATTTCAATGGCGGCAAGCCGCATCCCGTAATCGACTGCCAAAAAGGCTCGCTAAGGGATGATTTCGACTTCGGAGGGGTGCAGCTCTATCGCAGTGATGTGCTGAAAAACGCCGCCGCACAAATGAGCAAGGATTATAAATACGCCGGCCTATACGACCTCAGGCTCAAAGTATCGCAAATCGCCGAACTTGTGCATATAAATGAGTTCCTGTATTACGAATCGGACACAGACACCCGTGCATCGGGCGAAAAAATATTTGACTATGTGAATCCACGCAACCGCGAAGTGCAAATAGAGATGGAACAGGTCTGCACAGAACATCTTAAAGCAATAGGAGCCTGGCTGAAGCCGGTATTCAAGGATGTAGACCTTTCGCTCGGCAACTTCGAATACGAGGCTTCCGTAATCATCCCTTGTAAGAACAGGGCCGGCACTATTGCCGATGCGCTCCGCAGCGCACTAAGCCAAAAAACGGATTTCCCATATAATGTAATAGTAGTGGACGATAATTCCACAGACGGAACAATCGAAATCATAAAAAGTTTTTTATCGGACCCGAAACTCGTTTACATTGCGCAGGACGCGGGCTGGCATGGCATCGGAGGCAATTGGAACGCCGCCATACATCATGAAGCATGCGGCCGCTTTGCCCTGCAGTTGGACAGCGATGACATATATTCGGGACCGGATACCGTGCAAAAAATTGTGGATGCCTTCCGCGAGCAAGACTGCGCTATGGTTATCGGCAGTTACGAAATTACAGATATAAATTTCAAGACTCTGCCTCCCGGAAAAATCGATCACCGCGAATGGACTCCTGATAATGGACGCAACAATGCTCTCAGAATAAACGGACTGGGAGCGCCGCGCGGCTTTTGGACTCCCCTTCTCCGCAGGATTAATTTCCCTGTCACCAAATATGGAGAAGATTATGCCGTGGCCTTGAGAATCAGCCGTGAATACCGTATCGGACGCATCTACGACACCCTCTATTACTGCCGCCGTTGGGAGGGGAACTCCGACTCCGACCTTGCAATAGAGCAGACCAACACCAACAATCTCTATAAAGACCGTCTGCGCACTTGGGAAATAGAAGCCCGGAAAAAGCTTGTCTTATCTGATGCGGGTAAGATTTGATGCTCCGCTGCTTTCTGCTTGAAGAAGAGTGTCGTCTTTAATCTTATAGGCAACACTGCTGGCACCCGAACAATCGATTTCGAGACGGTCAAGTGCATTTACAGACGCTCTTGATGCTCCGGAAATATCAAGCTCCGCTTTGTTGCACAATAAATTCTCTGCATCAATGCGGCTTGCTCCGGATACCTCAAGCCTGAATATCTTGGCATTTCCCGAAATATCACCTCTGGAGGCACCCGAACAGTCAATCTCCAGCATGCCGAAATCGCCGGAAACATCCACCTTGGACGCACCGTTGCAATCTATGCTCAGATTTGAACTCTTCAAATCCTGTGCATCAAGAGAACTTGCGCCGGACAACTCAATTTCTTCGATTTTTGGAAGTGAAATTTTGGCAATGGAAAACCAGCCTCTCCTACCGATAAGATAGCGTAATTTGAACGGCAGCTTATTATAATATATATGCAGTTCCCCATCGCGAAGTTTAACCTTGAGATAAGGTTCGAACTCTTCGGGAATATCAACGAATACCGAATATTTCCCCTGACTCAATTCCACCTGGAAATTACCCGATATATCTATGGAATTAAAATCCACAAAGTTGTAGGACATCTTAACTCGCTCTCCGCTTTGTGCAAAACTACTGCAACTAACAAATAACAAAGCGAATGCGGTAAATAAAAGCAAGAATATTTTTCTCATTGTTTTCTGTTTTTAATATCAAAACTACGTATTAAGGAGCCTTAAGGCTATCCTGTTCCTTTCAAGGTCTACGCCAATCACGCTTACCTTTACCTGCTGGTGAAGCTTTACCACCTTCGATGGATTAACTTTGCCTCGAACACCCATTTGGCTTATATGTATAAGACCGTTATCATGAAGGCCTATGTCTACAAAGGCTCCGAAAGCGGTTATATTGGTAACAATACCCGGAAGCTCCATACCGACTTTCAAGTCTTCTATACTATGGATGTCATCAGCAAAAGAAAATTCAGCAGCGGCTTCGCGAGGATCCAAGCCGGGCTTTGCTAGTTCGCTGATAATATCATTTACGGTAGGGAGGCCTGTCTTGGCATCCACATAGCGCGAGGGCTCTAATTTGGAGCAAAGCTCTTCATTAGCCACGAGTTCACTCACCGAAACGCCTAAGTCAGCCGCCATTTTATCCACCACAAAATAACTTTCGGGGTGCACTGCAGAATCGTCAAGGGGATTTTCCGCTCCCTTCACCCGTAAAAAACCTGCGCATTGCTCATAAGCTTTGGGCCCCAAGCGCGGCACCTTAAGCAATTCACTGCGCGAAGAAAAAGCTCCCTGTGAAGTCCTGAATGCCGTTATGGCTTTTGCAAGGCTCGGACCTATTCCCGCAACATAGCGCAGCAAATAAGGAGATGCGGTATTGAGGTTGACTCCGACTGAATTAACACAAGCCTCGACGGTGTTATCAAGTTTTTCTTTAAGCAAAGCCTGATCCACATCGTGCTGATACTGCCCTATTCCTAAATTCTTGGGGTCTATTTTCACAAGCTCGGAAAGCGGGTCCTGCAGACGGCGGCCGATCGAAACGGCTCCGCGAACGCTCACATCTTCTTCAGGGAATTCTTCGCGGGCCACCTCCGAGGCGGAATAAATGGAAGCCCCGTCTTCGGAAACAGTCCAAACCTTGCAACCTTCCGGAAGTTCGAGTTTGCGCAGGAATTCCATACTCTCGCGGGAAGCGGTTCCATTTCCAACCGCTATTGCCTGAACCTTATATTTTTCCACCATCTCCTGCAAGGCAACAAGAGCTTTGACCTTTTCGTTTTGTGGAGGATGAGGATAAATTACCGTATGGTAAAGAAGCTCTCCCAGCTCGGACAAGACGGCTATCTTGCAACCATTCCTGAAGCCGGGGTCGAGAGCCAATGTGACTTTTTGTCCTACAGGAGCGCTAAGCAGAAGTTGACGAAGATTTTCTCCGAAAACAATTATGCTTTCGGCATCCGCCTTTGCCTTTGCTTCGCGTATTATTTCCCCCGAAATTGATGGATGCAGCAAGCGCTCAAAACTATCAGCCACCGCCTCACGCAGCTGAGGGGCACAGGCCTGAGAAGGATAGCCGAGCGAAGAGCAATAGTCATAATATATTTTAGCTGAACATTTTTCGGCATCCACATCCAAATCCACATTTAGAAAGCCCTCGTTGGAAGCCCGCAGAATCGCCAACAGATTATGAGCCGGAATACGGGCAAGGGGGATGCTGAAATTAAAATAAGAGCGGTATTTTCCGGATGCCTCAGGGTCTGAAAGCGCAGCTTTTGTGGCTTTCGAAAGAAGCCGGCGCCGACGGAAAGATGCCCGTAGATTTTCTCTTACGGCAATGTGTTCCGAAACCCTTTCGGCAAGAATGTCGCGTGCATGGGCAAGGGCCTGCTCCACATCGGGCACTTCTTCATTTACAAAGTTTTTTGCTGCAGCGTAAGGGTCGGAAGTGCGCTTGTCCATCAGAAGGTCTGCAAGAGGCTCAAGTCCGAGTTCTTTGGCGATAGTGGCTCGGGTTCTGCGTTTCGGACGCCATGGCAGGTATAAGTCCTCAAGTTCGGTGGAAGAAACGGAATTTTCTATACGCGAGCGGAGTTCCCCGGTAAGCCCTCCTGCCTCCTCTATAACCTTGAGTATGGTGGCCTTGCGGGTCTCCATCTCCTCAAAGACATCCAAATAATGCTTGAGTTCGGCAATTTCTGCATCATCCATGCCTCCTGTTTTTTCCTTGCGATAGCGCGAAATAAAAGGAATGGTATTCCCTTCCTCAAACATAAGCGTACAATTTTCCACCTGCCAGGTTTTAAGCTGAAGCCGCTCTGCTATATGGTCTATATAAATCTGTTTCATGAAACTCAGTCCTCTTTTGTTATCTGCTTCAGCTCCTCTCGGTATGCTTTCAATATGCGCGAGCGGGATATAATTCCTATATATTTGCCTTCGCAGTCCAATACCGGCAGGCGCCAGGCATCGGTAACATCAAACTTGTGCATTACGCTTTCCATTTTTTCGCCCTCTTGCACAATAGCCCTTGGGGACAGCATAAGCGAGCGTACAGATATTTCTGAGGCATCCTCCGGCTCGAACATATGCTTACGGATTTCATCAATTTCAAGCATACCTGCCAAACTACCGTCCTCTTTCAAAACCGGATAATCCGTCACCGTACTGTTTACTATAATAGGAATGATATCGGCAAGACTCTGATTTACATATATATGAGGATATTTGTCGGATACAAGTTCATCGGTTTTAAGAAGAGTCAGCACAGCCTTGTCGCTGTCGCGTGATAAAAGGTCGCCGCTCTGGGCGATTTGTTTGGCATAGATGGAATATTTCTCCCAAATACGGGTGGTGCCGAAAGAAACGGCAGAGCAAAGTATCAGAGGAAGTAAAAGTTCATAACCTCCTGTAATTTCAGCGATTAAAAAGATTGCCGTCATGGGAGCCTGCATCACACCCGCCATAAGTCCCGACATGCCCACAAGAGCGAAATTCTGTTCGGGAAGCTGCAACCCCGCGAGATTCATGCTGCGTGATAGGATAAAGCCTGCCAAGGCGCCTACGAAAAGGGTGGGGCCGAAGGTTCCGCCCACTCCCCCTCCGGCATTGGTAAAAGTCATGCTGAGAACTTTGAAAAGCATAACTAAAAGTGCGAATATAGGTACAACCCAAGGAGTGCGGAGCATTCCCGCAATGGGAGATTCTCCATCGAAATTCCAAGCTCCCCCGTTCAACAAGGTTCCCAAAAAATTATAACCCTCTCCGAAGAGCGGTGGAAAGAGCAAAATACATATTCCAAGCCCGAGAGCGGCTATACCCCACTTCACAAACGGCTTGCGCAGATGTGCGAAACGGTCTTCGAGCTTCAAGGTGACACGGGTGAAATACAGAGAACAAAAACCGCAGAAAATGCCTAAAATCAAATAAAAGGGCATATTGCCCATTTGGAATGGCGCTATTGTACAGGCAAACGGAGTATGAAGACCGGTAAATAAGTATGACACCACCGTAGCGGTAAGAGTGCTGAGCAGCAGGGGCATTATACTTACGAAATTCAGATTTAAAAGCAGAATTTCCATAGTGAAAAGTATACCGGCAAGAGGAGCTTTGAAGATGCCTGCTACAGCTCCGGCGGCACCGCAGGCGAGAAGAATGGTGATGTTGCGGTACGAAAGTTTGAAGAAGCGGCCCACATTGCTTCCTATTGCAGCTCCGGTATAAACAATAGGAGCTTCCGCACCCACGGAGCCGCCCATTCCTATGGTTATGGCGGAAGTGAGCAGCGACGACCACATATTATGCGGTTTTATACGGGATTCCTTCTTTGATACGGCCAGCAACACTTTGGTTACTCCATGACTGATATTATCTTTGATAAGATATAGGGTAAGAAGAAGAGATATCAGCATGCCGAGGGCGGGAAAGACGAGCGCCGCCCAGCTGAAGCCGCCTTTGTTTACTATGGGAAAGATGAAACTTTGTATGAAAGAAATGCTTTTCAGCAAAAGCACAGCCGCAAAACCCGAACCGAGACCCACCAGGAGGCTCAGCAGAAGGATTTTAGACCTTTCGGATAGTTTTAGGCGATTTGCCCGCATCAGTTGTCCTCCGAAGCGTCATCATCATCGGAACCATATTGGGCAATATTGTCGTCCGGAAGAGTGCTCTCATCGGGTTCGCGACCTGTTGAGGTTCCTGTTACCTGATCGTCATCATCATCTCCCTCACCCTCAAGCCAACGTTCTATATCCTCAATATCATCGGTCTTTATCTGAATTTTCACCAGATAAATAACCTCGGTTGTTTCCACCGTAACTGCATAGAATGGTGTTCCATCAGGCTTGAAGTATTTTACAAGGTCTCCCAAGTAATCTTGAAATCCTTTCGGATACTTTTCGTTGAATGCCGCCTGAAGTTCGGGCGACATATTTTCGTAGCTGACTACGTGTCTTTTCTTATTGCTCGGCTGAATCATAAAACTTAAAGTTCAATATTCGATGGCAATAATAAGTCAAATTTTGAAATAAGCAAAAAATATTACATCCTTTCGGGCAAATCTATGCCTAAAATTCCTGTCGCCCTCGCAAGAACGTCCGCAACGCACCTGATCAGACAAAGTTTTTGACTCTGCGATTCGGCATCTTCTTCCTTAAGAATAGGGGTTTCGTGATAATAGCTGTTGAATTCTTTTGAAAGGTCGTAACACCAGTTGGCAATAATTGCCGGAGAAAGCATAGAAGCCGCTTCAGAAATTTTTTGCGGATAGCCGGAAAGCATTTGCACTAAGCGTATTTCCCTTGCACTAAGCGGAGCATCCGTCGGCTTGTCCTCCAAGCCCTGTTCCTTTGCCTTGCGTAAAATGCTTCTGATCCGAGCATGAGTATATTGTATGAAAGGACCTGTATTGCCGTTAAAATCGATGCTCTCACGAGGATTGAAAAGCATGGTCTTCTTCGGGTCAACCTTGAGGATAAAGTATTTGAGAGCCCCTAAACCGATAATAGAATAGAGTTCTTCCTTTTCACGGGCAGAAGCATCCGCAAGTTTTCCGCTTTCTTCAGATACATTGCGCGCTTCTTCCTTCATCTGCGCTATAAGTTCATCGGCATCAACCACGGTGCCTTCCCTGCTTTTCATCTTGCCTTCAGGAAGTTCCACCATACCGTAGGAGAGATGATGGATTTGTTCCGCCCATGGGAAGCCGAGTTTTCCAAGCAGGAGCTTGAGTACCTGAAAATGATAATTCTGCTCATCTCCTACAACATAGATGTGGGAATCCAGATTGTTTTCTTTGAAACGGCGTTCGGCAGTACCGAGGTCCTGAGTAATATAAACGGATGTGCCGTCCGAACGGAGAAGGAGTTTGCGGTCCAAGCCATCGGGAGTAAGGTCGCACCATACCGAGCCGTCCGCATCCTTTACAAACACATTCATATCGAGCCCTTTCTGCACCAAGGATTTACCTAACAGATAGGTCTGAGACTCATAATGCACTTGATCGAAGCTGATGCCTAACTCCTTATAAGTTTGCTCAAAACCTTCCAGCACCCAGCCGTTCATCCTCTTCCACAGAGCACGCACTTCGGCATCTCCCTGCTCCCATTTCACAAGCATCTCATGCACCTTCTCATTTGCGGAAGAATCCTCTTTTTCCAACTGCGAATACTTCACATAACAGTCTCCTACAAAATGATCTCCTTTCTTGCCCGTAGATTCCGGAGTAGCGCCATTAAAGCATGTCTTCCAGGCATACATGCTCTTGCAAATATGCACGCCGCGGTCGTTTACAAGGGTGGACTTTATTACTTTATTGCCTGCCGCCTTAAGCAAATCGGAAACGCTTGAACCTAACAGATTGTTGCGGACATGTCCCAAATGCAAAGGCTTATTGGTGTTCGGTGAAGAAAACTCCACCATAATCGTTTTGCCTGTGGAAGGCAGCTGACCGTATTCATTATTCCCGACGATTTCCGAGAATGCTTCTTTCCAAAAAAGATTGCTGAGAGTAAGGTTCAGAAAGCCCTTTACTCCGTTATACTTTTCTATTTCGGGACAATTCTCTAAAAAAAAGTCTCCCAATGCCTTTGTGGTTGCATCGGGCGAAGCATGCGAAATACGCAGAAGCGGGAAGACCACCAGAGTATAGTCGCCCTCGAATTCTTTGCGCGTTACCTGAACTTGAAGCGCTTCGGGCTCTATTTCCACTCCATAAAGGGCCTTCACGGCTTCTGATGCCTTGAGGGCAATGAACTGTTCGGCTGTCATCTTAAGCTAAATATAACTTTGGAGAAGTTTCTTTGCCGGTGATTTCTTGAGCTTGCGTATTGCCTTTTCTTTGATTTGGCGGACACGTTCACGAGTGAGGTCCAGTCTTTCTCCGATTTCTTCGAGAGTCATCTCCTGACAAGCGATACCGAAAAAGCTCCTGATTATTTCGCGTTCGCGCGGAGTCAATATCTGCAGCGCCCTGTCTATTTCGATACTCAGGCTTTCGTTGGTAAGACCCTTATCGGCCATAGGGCTGTCTTCGTTCGGAAGCACATCCAAAAGGGAATTGTCTTCACCCTCTACAAAAGGGGCATCCACGCTCACGTGGCGGCCGCTTACGCGCAAGGTGTCGGCTATCTTTTCCTGAGGAAGATCTATCATTTCTGAGAGTTCTTCGGTAGACGGCTGACGCTCATGCTCCTGCTCAAATCTGCCGAGAGCCTTGTTTATCTTATTGAGAGAGCCTACCTGATTCAGCGGCAGGCGCACAATGCGGCTTTGCTCTGCAAGAGCCTGCAGGATGCTTTGGCGTATCCACCAAACGGCATAGGAAATGAACTTGAAACCTCTGGTTTCGTCGAATTTTTCAGCTGCTTTTATAAGACCTAAATTGCCTTCATTTATAAGGTCCGGCAAACTGAGACCCTGATTTTGATACTGCTTTGCCACAGACACCACAAAACGCAGGTTGGCTCTGGTGAGTTTCTCCAGAGCCTCCTGATCGCCTTTGCGTATGCGTTGTGCAAGTTCTACTTCTTCTTCGGGAGTCACCAACTCTTCACGGCCTATTTCCTGCAGATATTTGTCCAGCGAGGCGCTCTCGCGGTTGGTGATCGATTTGGTAATCTTTAGTTGACGCATTTTGTTTTTTATTCTTTGGCGAAGCCGAAGAAGCCAATCTTACCGTTGGGATGTATGCCCTCAATATAAACATTGCGCTTACTCTTCTTCGCAAGTTCCACTATATCTTGAGGTGTACCTACGGCCTGGTCGTTCACATAGAGTATAATGAAACCCTCCGGAACTCCCGATTCGGCCAACTTGCCGCTGCCCGAACTTACTACTTCGACACCCTGTTTGAGGCCGAATGCGGCAAGACTTTGTTGCGGTGCGCTGCGGAGTGTGCCTCCATAAAAAGCAACGCTGCCGTCTTCTGTAACCACTCCGGTTGCCTCAACGGTTCCCTGGAATTGTACTTTAAGGTCTTTGGTCTTGCCGTCGCGAAGTATGGTAATCACGGCTTTATCGCCGGGATGGTAGCTGTTTACTTTGGCCTGTACGCTGGAAGGGGTTGTAATTTTGCTATCGTCTATCTTTACGATTATATCGCCTTCCTTCATGCCCGCCTTTTCGGCAGCGCTTCCCTTGGTAACCTCGTTAACATATACGCCCTTTAACGAAGAAAGTTTCATTTTATCAGCCATTTCTTGAGTTATTCCACTCATTGCTATTCCGAGTTTCGCGCGTTTTACACTGCCGAAGTCAATCAGGTCGCCCACAATCTTCTTTACAATATTACTGGGAACTGCGAAAGAATAGCCTGCATAAGAGCCTGTCCTTGAAACTATTGCGGTGTTGATACCTACAAGTTCACCCTTTTTGTTCACAAGAGCGCCGCCGGAGTTACCGGGATTCACAGCGGCGTCAGTCTGAATGAAAGATTCGATTTTGAATTCACCCTGCATATTCGGCATGCTGCGCCCCTTGGCTGAAACTATTCCGGCAGTAATGGTTCCGCGGAGCTCCTCTCCGAGCGGAGAACCTATTGCCAGCACCCATTCGCCAAGACGCAGGGCATCGCTGTCGCCGAAGGGGACAACGGGCAAGCCTTCCGCTTCTATCTTAAGCAGAGCCACATCGGTGGGAGGATCGCTTCCTATTAATTTGGCGGGATAGCTTTTATTATTGTTAAGCGTAATCTCTATCTTATCTGCTCCGGCCACGACATGATTATTTGTAACTATATAGCCGTCGGGCCTGATTATAACGCCTGAGCCGCTCACCTGCCTCTCTTGAGGAATATCGAAGAAATAGCGGAACATCGGAGGCAGATTATTCAATTGGTCTGAGGTTCTTAATCCCACTTTTACAAATACAACTGCATCGGCAGATGATTCTGCCGCAAAAGTCAGGTCGGGATAGTCGCTGTCTGCCAAATTGACAGTACGAACCACACTGCCGTCGATTGAATAAGTTGTGGCTGTTTCGGCCGCTCTCGCCTTTGGAGATGCGGTCTTAACTATAAAAACTGCCACTAAAGCGCTGCAAAGCACTGAAATGATAGTAGTAATAAATTCTTTTTTCATATTTTATTGTTTTTATTGATTCCTGCTTGAATTAGCCGAGTAATAAAAAATCAAAAGATATGCCAAATTCTAAAATTAAATAGGTATATTTGCAATCCGACTAAAAAGAAAGAAAACATATGGAATTCAACGTTTCAAGCGCAGAACTGCTCAAAGGCATGATGGACGTCTCAAAGGCTGTCCCGGTAAAAACCGCTCTCCCGATTTTGGAATACTTCCTGTTTGTGCTCAATGGCGACAAACTCGAAATTACAGCCTCCGATCAGGAACTCACTCTCCGCACGGTGGTTAAGGTGGATTCAAAAGAAGATGGCAGCCTTACCGCACCGGCCGGTCAATTAATCGCCCTTTTCAAGGCTTTGCCGGATCAACCTGTCACCATTCGCACTACAGGAGAAAGCTCTTTCGAATGCATTTGGAGCAATGGTAATTCCACTCTTCCCTACTTCCCCGCAGCAGATTATCCCGAAATCAAAGGCGTTGGTGAAGATGCCTTGGAGGTAAACTTTCCGGCCAATACCATAATTGAGGGAACCTCAAGCACAATATACGCCACAGCCGATGATGAAATGCGCCCTGTGATGAACGGAATTTTCTTTGACATCTCACCCGAAAGCACCACTCTCGTAGCTTCCGACTCGCACAAACTCATCTGCTACACCACCCCGGATGTAAAGGCAAGCGAAACGGCATCTTTCATTCTTCATAAAAAGCCGGCCGGAGTGCTTCGCAACACGGTTTCCAAAGAAGATGAAAACGTAAATATAAAATTTGACTCCTCAAACGCAGTGTTCTCTTTCGGCCAAACCACAATGATTTGCCGTTTGGTAGTGGGCAAATATCCAAGATACCGCGATGTAATACCGCAGAACAACAGCAATGTGCTCAAAATCGACCGCGAACAGCTGCTCAGCACCTTGCGCCGTGTGAGTGTTTTTGCAAACAAAGCTTCCAACCATATAAAATTTGACATTAAAGAAGGCCAGTTGGAACTTACCGCTCAAGACCTCGGCTTTAATATTGCCGCCTATGAAAAGCTCACCTGTGACTATTCAGGAGACGAGCTTACAATAGGCTTCAAGTCTTCTTTCCTCATGGATATCCTCTCCAATATGAACTGCAACACCATAGTCTTCAAATTTGCTGATGCCCGCCGTGCAGCCCTCATAGTTCCCGCAGAGGAAGAAGCTGAAAGCGAAAAGCTTTGCGGCATTCTCATGCCCATAATGGTTTCGTAGCATCATGGAACTCAATCTGCAGAGACCCCTTCTTTTCTTCGATATAGAGAGTACGGGTCTTGATATTCCCACGGAATCGATAATAGAACTCTGTTTTGTAAAAGTCTTCCCCGGCAATCCTGATCCCAAGGTAAAAACCTGGAAAATCAAACCCTGGGACTACGAAAACAATAAACAAAGACCTGTCAGCCCTGAAGCGTCCGCCATTAACGGCATAACTGACGATATGCTCACCGGCTGCCCAAGATTCATAGATGTCGCTCCAGAAATCGTAGAGTGGCTGCGGGGCTCTGACCTCGCGGGCTTCAATGCCGCCAAATTCGACCTCCCTCTGCTGGTTGAAGAAATAGAAAGAGTAAAAGACTGTATCAAAAATCCCAAGGCTTTGGAGGCGGACAAACAAAAGGCTCAAGAAATGCTGTCTGCAATAGAAATAGATCTCCACGAGCCCGTAATGGTGGATGTGCAGAACATTTATCACGCCATGGAGCCTCGCAATCTCAAGGCTGCCTATCGTTTCTATTGCAGAAAAGAATTGGACAATGCCCATAGCGCCGAGGCGGACACGCTTGCCACCTATGAGGTGTTGAAAGGCCAGTTGGATATGTACCGGGAGCTGAAAAACGACATCTCTTCCATGGGCGCTTTCGCAGGCAAAAAATATGTTGATTTTTCGGGACGGCTAATCTATGACGACAGCGGACTCAAAGACCCCTCACACATTCTCATAAATTTCGGCAAGCACAAAGATAAAAGCGCCCGCGAAGTTTTTGAAAAGGAGCCCTCATATTTTACCTGGGTGGAAAACGGCAGTTTTCCACTCGACACCAAGGCTCAATTTGCACGTATCCGCAAAGAGTTGGAGGCCGAAAAGAGCGGTCCTGCAAGCCAGGAGGCCCTGAACGGGCTAAAGGAGAAGTGGAGCGGCGACACTCTGTTCTAAAAAAGACATTCAGTTCTAAAACATGAATATACTGGTATGCACGGCAGATAGTTTGGTATATGCCAGACCTGACAGTTCTTGGAATAGAAAGAGCGAGGACTTTTATGCCCCCGACTTCATCGACTATCTCTCGTTCACTCCGGTCCTGTACGCACATATCTCACATGCAGGAAAATGCATTGGGGAAAGTTTCGCCCCCCGCTACTACGATGCCGTCGGCTATGGCATGCTGCTTTATGCACAGCCCTTCAAGGGATTAGCCTCCTTTGCAGCATCAGCCTGTTTGGACGGAACTTCATTTTTGCCGGAACTATCCTTAGAGAGCAGTATTCACCAAGGTTTTTTAAGTATAAAGCGCTATATGGCAGACAAGGCAGAAGCTGAAACTTTATTCCGATTTCCGGAAAGAGAGCCGGATGCCATCCATAAGGCAATTGCCGCAGCCACACGCTCCTGCCTTGTCCGGCGAGGAGACCTCATTTGTTTGGAACTCACCCCATTGCTGCCCTTGTGCTCAAGGAAAGATGAGCCTTGCCGTATCGAGCTTTCATCTGAAAGCAAAATAATTCAGAGTTTCAAAATCATTTTCGCTTGAAACTATCCGGAAGAAGTCGGATAACCACACGGCCAAGACGCATGGGGGCATCGAAATAAACCGGCAAAAGGGAACCTCCCTCATCAGTGGCATAGACAGATATATCGCTTTTGGTATCAAAGGTATTGCCGGTGCTTACTTTTATAAGAAACCTATGTGTGGAGAGATTACCCAAGCCCTTCACATTCAGGCGTTCTATACCGACATATTTAAAGCCGATGTTTTCTATATTATCACCTACGGCAAGTTTGACACTAAAAGAAGAGCCGGCAAGCAGCTTTGATACATCGATATTGTGGAAAAAGAAGAAAAGGGTCGGAACATCCAGAAGCCCGTCTTCGATTTCGAACTCCTTATGCGAAACTTTTTCATTCACATCAATGGTCATGCGGAGTTTGCCCTCCTCCCAATCATACTCGTAGCTCTCTCCCCCCTCGAACTTACCCTCTACAGCTTTGCGAAAGGATTTGATGGGACGCATATCGGAGGGAGAAAACCATGACTGAAAATCTTCGCGTATCTTTATTATAGCTTCACAAAACTTGGCGCTTCTGCCATATATGCGGGCTTTGTATGCCGGAACGCCTTGCAGCGAAGTGGAATCCACTGACCAATATGCCCTGGCGACATCTGCATTGAGCAGACCCCATTTATAATGTACTATATATACCTGATCTTCGCCCGTGCCTATGTTTACATTTGACTTCATAGGCAGAGTCAGCGCAAGCAGAGAAAACAAAATGCCGGAAACATTCATAGTGCAAATCTAATCAAAAATATTGCTATCTTTGCAAACCAAATGCCACTTTAGCTCAGTTGGTAGAGCGGCGCATTCGTAACGCGCAGGTCACAAGTTCAAGCCTTGTAAGTGGCTCAAATACAAAATTTGCGGGGGTGCCGTTACGGCTGAGATTATACCCTAAGAACCTGACAAGGATAATGCCTTCGTAGGGAGCAAAGAAGCCCCGCATATAATTATATTTAATTATGCGAGGTTTTTTATTTTCCTTTGTGACGCTTAGTATATGCCTCTTTTCGCTCGATAGTCTTTATGCCAAAGACACAACTGCCGTGGTGGAGGAGCTTTCCGAAGCCATTGTGCTCGGCGTAAGGGCAAACAGGAACGCCCCCTTTGCTGTAGCGAATCTCGGCCTAAGCGAACTGCAGGAGTTTTCTTTTTCGGGACGCGAACTCCCAATGTTGTTTTCACGCACCCCGGGAGTCTTGGCCTGGAGCGATAACGGCCTTGGCATAGGAACCACCTATATGCGCATACGCGGAGCCGGCGATTCCCGGATAAATGTCACAATTGACGGAGTTCCGCTTAATTCACCCGAAGACCAATGCGTGTTTTGGGCGAATATGAACGGCTATTCCTCCCTGCTCGGCAGCGCACAGATTCAAAGGGGCGTGGGCACATCCACCAATGGAGACGGGGCATTCGGCGGTTCCGTCTCATTATCCACCAAAAAACCCTCTCTTTCTGCCGGCGGAGAAATAAGCAGCTCTTTCGGCAGCTGCAATACCTTCAATACCGGAGTCTCTTTCTCTACAGGATTGTTTTGGAAACACCTCATTGCAGAAGGGGCATACAACGAAACCTCCACCGACGGCTATATCCACGGCACTTCCGGCCGCTCGGGCTCTTACTATTTCGGACTCAACGGGCTCGGACGCAACTTTATTATACGCTATCACCATATAGGCAATTTCGAAAACACAGGTCAGGCATGGAACGGCGTTACTGCCGGCAATAATGACGCCTCGCTTATGGATGAAGGGATTAAAACTTATCAAGATATGTACGCCCATGGTCTTGGCCGCTATAATTCTTTATATGAACAAATAGTTTTCGATACCGGCAGTTGGAGTTTCCCTAAAGACAGCAAGGGAAATTACCGGACTCAGCGTTATAAAATGAGGGATGGCAGCTATTGGCCTCAAACCACCGATAATTTTTGGCAGAATCATAATATTCTTTCGTTCACAGGCAGATCGGGTCAGCATTTTTCAGGCAACGCCGCTCTTCATTACACCTACGGCTACGGTTATTACGAAGATTTCCGCTATAACAATAAACTTGGAAAATTCGGTCTCAGCGACCCTTTGATTTCCAAAACCGACTTTGTGCGAAAGAAGGGACTCAAACAGAACAGCTACGGATTAGTGGCGAATATAAATTATAGTTATAGCAAATACAATGCGATTGGAGGCATTTCCCTGCAACAATTCAGAGGGGGGCATTTCGGACTTCTCAGTTATATTGCGGATGCCGCCCTTGATGCCAAATACAGGGCGGGTGACAAAGATTACAAATATTATGATTCCGATGCTTCCAAAAACGATTATTCAGTATTTACAAAACTCACATATAAACTCGGAAACCATTTTCATATCTACCTGGACCTTCAATACAGGCATGTGGATTATATCACAAATGGCAAGAACGACAAATTCTATAAAAACGAGGACGGCACATTCTCCAATCAGGAATTGGACATTGATGTGAAGTACAATTTCTTCAATCCCAAATCGGGCATAAGCTATTCTAACGGAGCTCACCGGGCCTATGCCGGCATAGCAATGAGCGCACGCGAGCCGGAGCGCAATAATTTCACCGACAATGGCTCCTATCCGCCGCCGAAGAGCGAAAGCGTCAGGGACTATGAGGCCGGTTATCAATATAATGCAGGCCCTTTCAGACTCAGCGCCAACCTCTACTTTATGGACTATGAAAACCAATTCGTGCAGACAGGAGCCAAAAGCGATATAGGAGAGGCCTTGACCACCAATATTAAAAGCTCTTACAGGTTCGGCACGGAACTTTCGGCTGCCTGGAATATACTCAAATGTCTTACAATAGAAGGAAATGCGGCGCTCAGCCGCAATAAAATTTTGGATTTTGACGAACATGTGGAAGACTGGGATAAAGGAGAGACAATTATCCATTACGATAATTCCACTCTCGCCTACTCTCCGTCCGCTATCCTGAACGGCTTTATAGACGTTAATCTTGGGGCTTTCAGAGCAAGCTGGCATACGGGATATGTAAGTAGGATGTATTTGGACAACACCCAAAACCAAGACAGGTCACTGCCTTCATATACCACATCAGACCTTAATCTCAGCTACACGCTCAAGTTTCCGAAATTCCTTCGTGAAGTAGTGTTCGGATGCAATTTCAGCAATATTTTCGATGCCCATTATGCCATAAGCGGCTGGGTGTATTCAGCCATTTACGAAAGCGGAGGCTATACCAACGGGAACCGCTATTATCAGATAGGATTCTTCCCCGCAGCAGGCTTTACCGCTATGGGCAGTGTGAAGATAAAATTTTAATGACTTTTTGTCAGCTTAACCTGATAGAGTTTCGGCCAGTTTTTGCCTGTAAGGAAAATCTCACCTTTGGAATTGACGGCAATTCCGTTAAGCACATCGGTGTCGGGAGTACGAAGATTTTTGGGCAGAAGGCCTGTGCAGTCGATACGGCTCTCCACCTCACCGCTCTCAGGATTTATGACAACTATCATTTCAGTGGTGTACACATTGGCCCAAATCTTCCCATCCACCCATTCCAGTTCATTGATATAACGCAAATTACGCCCTTCCAACTTCACAAAAATGGTCCTTTGAAGCTTAAAATCCTTTGAAAGCACATATATCTTATTGGAGCCGTCCGAAGCATATAACAAAGTACCATCCGTGGTGAGACCCCAGCCTTCGCGGGGATAACTCCAAGTGCGTTCATATTTCAGCGTTTCAGCATCATAAACAAAGGCCATATTGTTGGTCCAAGTAAGGAGATAGAGTTTCCCGTCCAGCATACAGGAGCCCTCGATAAAGTATTTGCGTGAGAAATCTATTTGCTCCAGCACCCTGCCTGTGGAGAGTTCCACTTTTCTGAAACTCGACTCTCCATACCCTCCCGTGCTTTCGTAAAGCACATCATTATAAAAGAAAAGTCCCTGAGTATAAGCCTTATTATCGTGAGGGTATGATGCTACAACAGAGATTTTATAGTCGCGCACTCCCCCGGAACAGGAAATACATTGCAAAACAGCTATCAGGAAAAGAAGCCTACGCATGATTTTCCTTATACTTTATGGCAGCATCCACAAAAGCTACGAAAATGGGCTGAGGATGCTCCGGAGTGCTCTTGTATTCAGGATGAAACTGAACTCCTATAAAGAAGGGATGTGAAGGCATTTCCATGATTTCAGCCAGACCGGTCTGAGGATTTTTACCTGTTACAAAGAGTCCTGCACGTTCCATATCCGCTTGGCAATAATAATTGAATTCGTAGCGGTGGCGGTGTCTTTCGGAAATCAGTTCTTTCCCATAAATCTTATGTGCAAGACTTCCGGCTTTAAGGCGGCAGTCATAAGCCCCCAGGCGCATGGTTCCGCCTTTTATTCTGCTGCTCTTCTGTTCTTCCATAAGGTCGATTACAGGGTGGGTTGTAATGGGATTCACTTCCGTGGAAGCGGCATCTTTCCAGCCGAGAACATCCCTTGCTATTTCCACCACAGCCATTTGAAGGCCAAGACAGATGCCAAAGAAAGGGATATTTTTTGTGCGGGCATATCGGACAGCCACTATCTTCCCCTCAAGCCCCCTTTCGCCAAAGCCCGGAGCTACTAAGATCCCATCCATATTGCCGAGTTTCGCCTCTGCGTTGCCTTCTTCCAAATGTTCGCTGTGCACCGAGATTACATTCACCTTGCAGCCGGTAGCGGCTGAGGCATGGATGAAAGACTCCTGAATGCTCTTGTAAGCATCTTGAAGCTCCACATATTTACCGACAAGAGCGATATTCACCTCTTTTGTCGGATTTTTTAGTTTTTTCAAGAAAGATTTAAGACCGCTCAAATCGGGCTCTTTGGTCTCCAGCCCCAAGTGCTCGCAAACCATGGCATCGAGCCCTTCTTCCATCATATTGAATGGTACTTCATAAATGCTCCAGGCATCTATGCTTTGGATAACATGACCGGGCTTTACATTACAGAAAAGCGCCATTTTGCGGCGAAGATCGGGGGTAAGCTCCTTTTCGGTCCGGCAGACAATTACATCAGGATGCACTCCGGACTGTTGAAGAGTCTGCACAGAGTGCTGCGTGGGCTTGGTTTTAAGCTCTTTGGCGGCCGCCAAATAGGGCACAAGTGTAAGATGGATACACATCAGGTCTTCCTCCGGCAATTCCCACTGGAGCTGGCGGATAGCCTCAAGAAAAGGCTGGCTCTCCATATCTCCGACTGTCCCGCCCACTTCGGTGACAATGATATCGTATTTACCCGTTTTTCCGGTAAGCATCATACGGCGCTTGATTTCATCGGTGATATGGGGTACAATCTGTACGGTTTTACCAAGATATGCGCCTTCGCGCTCTTTGGTTATCACCGTATTATACACCTTGCCTGTAGTAACATTATTTTCCTTGCTCATGTACAAGCCTAAAAAGCGCTCATAATGTCCAAGGTCAAGGTCGGTTTCAGCCCCGTCCTCAGTCACATAGCATTCGCCGTGCTCATAAGGATTGAGGGTGCCGGGGTCGATATTAAGATAGGGGTCAAACTTTTGGATTGTGACGCTAAGGCCTCTTGCCTGCAGCAATTTTGCAAGCGAAGCGGCTATTATGCCCTTTCCGAGAGAAGAAGCCACGCCACCGGTAACGAATACATATTTGGTGCTCATGGGGTACAAATATACCTATTTTAAATGAAATTTGTTATATTTGTGGATACTAAACACCCAAATCCATGAAAGAATTGCATCCTGAAATGGCTGTAGATATAGAAAAAGCGATTGCGGCCAAATTTCCAAATAAAAAAATCCCTAAGTGTTTCATCAATTTCATGAAGCGTTTCATCCATCAGGATTATATGAACGACTTCTTGGTAAGAGGCTATAAAGGCGTGGAATTCTGCCACGAAGCCATGAAGTATTTAGACATTGAAGCAGATGTGAAAGGCGTGGACAGAGTAAAAGTTCCTGAAGGAGCAAAAATAACTTTTGCATGCAACCATCCTCTCGGCGGAGCAGACGGCATTATCATAGTAAGCACAATAGGCAAGTATTTCGGGAAGGAAAGCCGCCTGTTGGTTAACGACTTTCTTATGAATATCAAAGCCATAAGGCATTTGAGCATACCTGTAAGCAAAACGGGAGGATTACAAGTAAGAAACCTTCCGCAATTAATAGAAGAAATTTATAACTCGAACGACCCGGTAATGATCTTCCCCTCAGGTATCTGCTCCCGCAGAATCAAGGGAAAAGTCCAAGATGTGCCATGGAGCAAGAACTTTATAAAAATGAGCCGCAAAACCAATCGTTGGGTTGTGCCTGTACACTTCATCGGGCAGAACAGCAAACGTTTCTATAATGTGGCAGCGCTCTGCCACTGGCTTAAACTCAAATTCAATTTCGCAATGCTGCTTTTGCCGGATGAACTTTATCGCGCCCGTCACAGCAGATACAAATTGATTTTCGGAGAGCCCATGGCTCCCGACACCTTCGATAAAAGCAAGACCGACCTGGAATGGGCGGCTTATGTAAGAGAAAAAGTTTATGAACTCGAGTAAAATGGAAAAGATAATCGACCCTGTAGATTTAAAACTTCTTAAGGCTGAACTTACGCCCGGAAAGAAGCTTCGCAACACCAACAAAGGCGGCAACGAAATCTATATTATAGATGCGCACGACTCCCCTAGTCTTATGCGCGAAATCGGTCGTCTGCGCGAAGAAAGCTTTCGTGCCGCCGGAGGAGGTACCGGACTGAGCGTGGATATAGATGAGTTCGATACCATGGAGGTGCCTTACAAACAGATAGTTGTATGGGACCCCGATGCGGAGGCGGTGCTTGGCGGCTACCGTTATATGATGGGAAAAGATGTAAGTTTTGATGAAAATGGACAGCCGATGCTCGCCACCTCCCATATGTTCCGCTTCAGCAAAACCTTTATAAAAGATTATCTCCCCCATGTAATGGAACTTGGACGCAGCTTTGTAGCTCCGGAATACCAAAGCTCCAAGGCAGGAGCCAAAGCCCTTTTTTCGTTGGATAATCTCTGGGACGGCATAGCTACCATAGCCACCGAATATCCGCGCATCATCTACTTCTTCGGCAAGATGACCATGTATCCCGAATACGACAGGGTATCGCGCGACCTCATACTTCACTTTCTTTGGAAACATTTCCCCGATCCCGATGAATTGGTGCGCCCGCTCAAGCCTTTGCTGCCGGAAACCGATCCCCGTCTTATGGATCTGATTCTCAAAGACAGCGATTTCAAGCAGGATTACCGCAACCTTAAAGAAGCAGTCCGCCGTTTGGGAACTCATATTCCCCCGTTGGTAAATTCATATATGAATATCTCTCCTTCCATGAAGATGCTGGGAACCGCCATCAACGAGGAATTCTCCGACGTGGAAGAAACGGGCATACTGGTATGCTTCAACGAAATGTATCCCGAAAAACGCGACCGTCATACCAATTCTTTCTGGGGCGAGTGGATGGAAAAGGTATATGCCCGATTCCCGCGACTCGCGGATAATGATTCCGTAGCAGAACGTCTTGTTGAAAGACGCCAGGAAAAGCGGAACAGGATTTTCGAACGCTTCCTCAGTAAAAAGAAAAGGAAAAAAATAAAAAAATAAAAGGCGGAACCGTAAGCCGGTTTCTGTTTTAATCTGTCATTTATCTTCGCAACCTACCCCCCTGCAAGGACGGGCAGCCCTTATAAGCAGGTATATTTGGTCTTGCAGGCCTCGGTGCCATACCCTCGCGGCATCGCTGCACGGGAGTCGTGGGCTCTTACCCCGCGTTTTCACCCTTACCGCCGGAGCGGCGGTTATTTTCTGTTATGGCTTCCAAAAGATTGCTCCTTTCTGTGATTTCCACAGCGAGGCGCCCTACCCTGTCCGGACTTTCCTCTCATTTGAGCGACAGAAGCGTTCCACCTTTTATTTTCTACGGCAAATATAATGTTTTTTCAGGAAGCTCTAAAGTTCCAGGTCAGCGAGGAGATCATAATCAAGGGCTTCCGTGATTTTTACATTCACGAAATTACCTATGAGCGCCTGCAGATTTGTTCCTGGCGGACAGCTCACAATTATTTCCCCATCTACCTCGGGACTCTCGAATTCGCTACGGGCTATAAGGCGCCCATCCATGACACTATCCACCAACACTTTATAAGTTTTCCCGACACGCGAGCGGTTAAAATCTTCGGATATTCCCCGCTGCAGACTCATCAGGGCATCGTAACGGCGCTGCTTTTCCTCCAAAGGAACATCGTCTTTTAGATTTGCCGCCCCCCAAGTGCCTTCTTCTTCGCTATACATGAATGCCCCCAATCTTTCGAAGCTGACCTCCTTTACAAAGTCCAGCAATTCGCAGAATTCCTCCTCCCCTTCGCCGGGATGGCCTACAATCAGCGTAGTTCTGAGCGCAACGCCGGGAATCTCCCTCCGCAGGCGCTTTATCAACGCACGGGTCCAAGCTCCATCCGGATGCCTATGCATATTCTTAAGCACTTTGTCGGAAATATGCTGCAGAGGTATATCCATATAACGGCACAGTTTGAAATTCTCAGAAAGAGCCGATAAAACATCATCGGGAAAAGACTCAGGATAGGAATAATGAATCCTCAGCCACTCTATGCCCGGCACTTCGGAAAGTGCAGATAATACATCCGCCAGCCGCCTGCGGCCATAAAGATCGAGTCCGTAATAAGTAGTATCTTGAGCTATCAGAATCAATTCCTTAACTCCTTTTGCAGCCAAAGAGGCCGCCTCCTCCACTATCTTTTCTATTGGCACCGAGCGGTGGGCGCCTCGTATATATGGAATGGCGCAATAGGAGCAGCGGCGGTCGCAGCCTTCAGAAATTTTAAGATATGCGTATGAGCTTTTTCCGATATGACGCGAGGTGCGCAGTGATTCTTTGGGCTCGGCTCCGAGAGCTTTAACCACAGGGTCAAGGTCACGCGCCCCAAACCAGGCATCCACCTCGGGAATCAACTCCGGCAGCTCTGCAGAATATCTTTGTGAAAGACAACCGAATGCAAACAATTTACCGATTTCCCCCGATTTCTTGCGAAGAGCCTGCTCTAAAAGCACCCCTATACTTTCCTCTTTGGCATCTCCTATAAATCCGCAGGTATTCACAAGCAGATAATCCACCGGCCCGGGGTATCCTTCAGGAAGCAGCGTATAGCGCTCCTGAGGCAACTGAGCGAGCAGATGCTCGGTGTCTACGGTATTTTTTGAACAGCCGAGCGTTATAACCTGAACGCTTGGCAATTTATTCTTCCTTGGCCTCTTCTTCCTCCACTACGAAGTCTAAAGAGGCATAAAGAGCAATTTCTTTATACCAATCCAGAATTTTCTTCATATGCGAAGCATAGAAGCGGTCGGGATCGTAATTGGGAACGGCCTTGCTGAAAAGAGCCTTTACCGCATCGGCATCTTTCGAAGAAGGAGCTTCTTTGCCATCAAGGGCCTTTTGCAAAGCAAGGAAAACCTCTTGAAGTTTAAGTTCGCCCTCGGATGTGTATATGGCTATATCAGCCAGAGTGGTAATCTTGCTATGGGCATCGAAAATGGTGCGCTTCTTATCGGAAAGAGATTCAGCAATAACAGCATTGCCCCGTGAAAGGACGAGGAAGCGATAAAGTCCGCTTCGGCCGGATACAGCAAGAATCTTGGAAAGATCTGTTTTTTCTTTATCCATGATGATTTTGTCTATTTTTTTATAAAGTTCCTCTATAGAGGAGTCATTATCTATGATTATATCTGCAAGGGATTCATCTATCGGAGCTTGTAAAGGGTCCCGTTCGGCTGTCTTGGGATTGCGCTTGAGCCTGATTTCCAAAGGGGCCTTCACTAACCATACAGCGTCATAGGTGCCTGCAAACTGAGGCTTTTCGAGGGCTATGGCAGATTCTACAAAAAGAAGCGGAGAGTTTTGTGACTTCTTCCATGCGAAAAAGTCTAAAAGCAGCTCCGGATATACCACATCCTCCAAAGCGCGGCGCTTTGAGGCATCGGAAAAAATCTGTCCAATTTGCGCAAAAGGCAGGCCTATGGCATTTTCCACCCTCTCTTTAAGTCCGGGCACGCTGTCATAGAGGGCTTTCGCACGCAAATCGCTGTCATATACAGGATAGCCTTTTGAGGCAAGATAGCCGCACACTTCCGACTTTCCGCTTCCAATGGGCCCTGTTATGAGAATCACTTTACTCATCTCTGGCTTGTGTCTTGCTCCACGCAGTCCACCACCTCAGGCTTTATACTGCAAGAGATTACCCCTTTTGGAAGTTCATCGGTACGGACCATACATCTGCCATTGATGCTGCATGCAAATTCATTGTAATCAACATAAGCGCTTACAAGCCCTACGGGATCGACAATAAGCGGGAATACCGCCTTGAATGTCAACACGGCTTTGGATGGGTAAACACTGAGCGCCAAGCCTTTGGGCACATTGCGTGAAACAATAGGAAGTTCGGTTTTCAGCTCTACATAGCGCGAAACCTCGAAAGAATATTCCACTTCCTGCTCCGAAAGGCGCGTTCCCCTCGGGGTTTCCAGCTTGGTCTCACCATGTACATTGCTATGAATGTCGCTTAACGAGATTATGGAAGTATATACTTCATCAACCCTTTCAAGCACCTCTGCAGGGCCGTACACCGTCACAGAATCCGGCTTGAGCGAAAGTTCTGAAAGCTGGGCATACTGAGTCCTGAAAGCAAGCGCATTGACAGCACGCACCGGCACCCGCTTGTTGTTCTCGCTAATGAAACGGAAAGAAACTCTGTCGAAGAGGAAGGCCTCTACATTTGTACCTGAACCATAGATTTCAGAAGCATAGCGCAAAAGTTGATTGGCGGAAATGCTGTAATAGTCGGCTTCAAGATGATGCAGGTCTTCTGAAGAAAAACCTACAAGCACGGCTTTCTTGCGCATCATTATGCTCAGAAGCCTGAAGCCGGATGCCCTCACGCGCGCAGTCATCGTAACTGCATCGCTTGATCGCTTTGCTCTGCCCTCTATATTGCTTTCGGCCACAATCTCCATGCTCACAATGCTGCTTTGCGTTTGCGAGAGATTATATATTAGCCAGATGCCGGCAGACAGCAGGAGGCAGATTACAAAGAACGACCAATTCCGCATCCTGAAAAATACTAATACTTTTCTTTTTTCTTGGTTTTAGGTTTGCTTTCCTCAGCGGGTTCCTTAGCGGCAGGCTGCTGAGTTGCTGCAGCATCGGTATAATCCTTTTGAATGGAATTTTTGTCTACACGGAGCTTGACATCACCATCCACCTTGATGAGAACGGTCCTTTCTTCAATTTCCTGAACAGTACCGTAAATTCCGCCGGCGGTAACCACCTTATCACCCTTCTGAAGGGACCTGCGGAAGTTTTCAAGTTCTTTTTGTTGTTTGCGCTGCGGACGTATCATAAAAAGCCACATTACCACAAACATAAGGATTATCATAATCCAGAAAGTAGCTCCTCCGCCGGCACCTTGACCTGCTGGAGCGGTTGCGCCCTGAGCCTGTAAAAAAATGTAAAGTAAATTCATAATTATTCGGTATTGATTAATTTATCGAGTATTCCATTGACGAATGCGCGACTCTCGGGAGTTGAATAGAACTTGGAGATTTCTACATATTCGTTTATTATAATTCCGGAAGCCATTTTAGGAAAAGCTTCGCTTTCCGCCAAGCCCGCCACTATAAGGGAGAGATCGGTAGCACAGATGCGGGTACTGTCCCACTTGGTGGTAGTTTCGGCAATGCGTGCAACATAGTCATCATAATTGGCAAAGGCAGTGCGCAAAACCTTTGTTATAAAAGCCTTGTCACTTTCGGCCTTTTCGGAAAGCTGGCTCATATAAAGCGGAAGAAGCTCCCATTGGGAACCCTTTCCCAGCTCGTCCATTGTCCGGCAGCACCAGTTAAGGGCATAAGCCAAATCATCGTTCCACCAAATGCAGAGATCTTCCAAAATGGCCTCGAGCTCATCATTATCCTCAAACTCATTCTCAAAAATCGCTCTCCATAATGCAGCATCTTCCTCAAGACTGTCAGAGGGCGACACCATATATTGCTTGTAATAGTCCCGCGTTTTGATTGTATCATAGAGATGCCTCAAAAGCACATCATATTGCTCCCAACTAAGTTTTTTCTTTTTTACGATTTTAAGGAAGTCAGGGTCATTTGAAAGAATGGATGCTATGCGGTTGCGAGTGAATTTAAGATTGGGATTGAGTTCTTCTTCAGTTGGATTAAACTTTCCCATTGCGGCATTTATGCGATTTTCCGCCTCTCGGGTAACAGCCTCTACAATAGAGAGAAGAAACAGATAAAGGTCTCGAGTGGCCTCGCACGAAAGTTCCAACTGAGCTTCCCCCTCCTTCAATGTCATAGTGACGTTTTCCGTGCGCGAATAAATTACTTTGAATGCCTTGATTCGGAGAATTCTTCGGTTAAGCATTTTTCTTTTCCAAAATTTAGACAAAGATAGCATTTACTCGCAAAAAAAAACATATATTTGCCTAAATAACGACAAATTTTCAGTATTCGTGAATACGGAAAATGCTGTAATTAACAAAAATAATACAAATATTATGTACAATCGTGATGATCGAGATCAGGCCAGATTTCAACAAAGAGACTCCGAGGATGTGTACTCAAAACCTGTGAGAGCCGGAAAGCGTACATATTTCTTTGACGTAAAGTCTACCAAAGGCGGTAAAGACTTCTACCTTACCATTACAGAGAGCAAGCGCCGCAACAATCCGGATGGCTCTTTCACCTTCGACAAGCACAAGATTTTCCTCTATAAGGAAGACTTCGACAAATTCAAGGATGGACTAAGCGAGGCCATAGAGTACATTACCCAAAAGTGCTTCGGCGGAGAAATCCCAACCCGTCCGGAAATTTCAGAGTCTGACCCTGAATCCGAAGAGGCTGCCGAAGAGACTTCTGACGAGACTAAATCTTTCTCCGTAGGCAAGTTCGAAGACCTTTAACAGACCATGGCCTCCATCCTTTTAAAGGACATAACCATTGCAGATGAGCGCAAGGACGTGTTCATAGACAAGGGAAGGATTGTCAGAATACGCCCTGCAGGCTCGTGTGTGGATTGGGATATAGCCGGAGACTGTGAAGTCATGAACTGCACAGACAAAGTGGCAATTCCCGGTTTCGTCAATATGCATACCCATGCCGGCATGTCTCTTATGCGGGGAATAGGCGAAGATATGGTGTTCGAAGACTGGATAGATAAAATCTGGAAAATCGAAGCCAATATCGACCATGAATATGTATATCATGCCGCAAAGGTATCGTGCATAGAAATGATACGCACGGGCACCACCACCTTCAACGACCAATACTGGTTCTTCCAGAGCTGCCAGAAAGCGGCGGCTGAAATGGGTATACGTCCGGTCGTAGGCTACGACATCATGGACAAAAATGATCCCGAGGAAGCCAAGCGTCAAATGGAGCAGTGTGAGCAAAAATATGAGGAGGCCTATGATATATGGAATAAAGACGGAGCCATTTACGGACTTGCATTCCACGCCATTTATTCGGTAAGCGAGCCTATGATGATTTGGGCGGCCGACTTTGCGCGCAAGCATGATTTGCCCCTGCACATACACTTAAGCGAAACTCGCAAGGAAGTGGAAGACTGCAAAGCGGCTCACGGAGGCCTTACCCCGGTTGAATATCTTGAAAGCATAGGCGTGTTGGGTCCCAATCTTCTTGCAGCCCACTGCCTCTGGCTAAGCGAGCACGATATAGAATTGCTGGCCGAATACGGTGTGCATTGCATCCACAACATCAACTCCAACACCAAACTTTCTTCCGGCTATAAATTCCTTTATAACGAACTCAGGGATGCCGGAGTCAATATCTGCATAGGCACAGACGGTTGCGCATCTTCAAATAATTTGGATATTTTAGAAGCCATGAAAACCTCCGCCCTCTTCCAAAAGGCCTGGCGGGAAGACCCGAAAGCGCTGCCGCTGCACGAACTGCTGGATATGGCCACCATAAACGGCGCCAAGGCCCTGCGGCTCAACTCCGGCAGATTGGTTGAAGGAGCCCTTGCCGATATTTCCATAGTAGATACCGATACCACATATTTCCTCTCGCCCGGACCTTTTCTCGCTAACCTTGTTTATTCCGCTCATTCCGACTGCATCGACTCCGTCATTGCCAACGGCAAATTCGTTATGCGCGGCAGGGAAATCCCCGGAGAAAAAGAGATTCTGCGCGAAGCCAGAAA
>FZPS01000045.1_pt91 | contig 34275 bp, 33 predicted proteins | sample 1817821 | NCBI WGS metagenome assembly FZPS01 (sample SAMEA104158645, study PRJEB21678) | metagenome | place: Germany | collected 2015-04-21
GTAGCCAGTTACTTGGGTGAAAGTGCGGTTAACTGAAACTATTTCTCCTTTAGTATTAGTTATAGTTACGCCATCGTGGGTGGTGTCAAAAACTTCACTTAAGAGCTGGAGAGCTGTAGTTTGGGCGCTATGCTTGTGTTGCACTAACCAGCGCCCTAAAAGAAAACTGCCTGCCAGTAAAATTGGGGACAGTAATAATAAAGTACCTAAAAAACTTATAGAGGAAAGCATACGACACGCAATGTTGAGCTATGGAAAACTTATAACGGCGGCGCGATATTAGACACGCCCGGCTTCAGCGCTTTTGAAGGATTTAATATCGCCCCCCACGAGCTGCACAAATTCTATCCTGAAATGCGAGAGAGCAACAGCTGCAAATTTCTTGATTGTTTGCATATCAACGAGCCTGACTGTTCAATTAAGCACCTAATAAAAGCTAACAAGCTATCATTTGGGCGTTATGAAAGATACAAAAGGCTATACTCAGAGCTATTAGAGGCATATAAGCGAAGATTTGACTAAATTCGCACAAGGCGTTATAATGCTTACAAGAAAGAGGGGGTAAATATGGCTTTAATTGCACCATCATTATTGTCGGCTGATTTTGCAGCATTGGGCGAAGCTGTGAGAAATGTTCAGCGTTGGGAAGCTGATTACATTCATCTTGATATTATGGACGGTTCCTTCGTAAGCAATATTACATTCGGTCATACAATGATAAAAGCGCTGCGAAAGCATTCTTCATTGCCCTTCGACGCGCATTTGATGGTTGAGAACCCCGCAAAATGGATACCCACATACAAGGCTGCTGGTGTTGACATATTTACATTTCATATTGAAGCGGACAGGCATGCGCACCGCACAATTCAACAAATAAAAAAGTGCGAAATGAAGGCGGGAATTGCGCTTAACCCGAGCACCCCCTTATCCGCAATAGAGTATATTCTTGACGACTTGGACTTAGTTTTGATTATGAGCGTAAATCCCGGCGCGCCTGCGCAGAAGTTCATCCCCTCTGCGCTTGATAAGATTCGCAGGCTTAACGATATGATTTGCGAGCGCGGATTGAATGTTTTAATCGAGGTTGACGGCGGTATTAACGAAATCACAGCAAAGCACTGCATAGATGCAGGCGCTAACATATTAGTTGCAGGAAATGCGGTATTCACAGCACTTGACCCGAAAGTAATGATACGCAGACTGCGCTGTGAAAATTGCTGAGCTTAGGTTTCTACGCTTTCAAGATATGAGTTTATAGCCTCTAATGTATCGAATGCTATACCGTTTTTTAGCTGTTCAAGCATAGCTTTATCGAAATTGCCCATATTGAACTCAATTTCATAGATTACTTCGTTTTCGTATGTCTTGCTGTTCGTTCTAAATACGCACAACAGGTTAGTATCTACATATACAAGCAAGTAGTGGAGAGGGCAGTATTCATCAATCTTTACTTGAATTCTTGCGTTTTTTGAATCAAGCTCAAGAACTTTACAGTTTTCTATCTTCTCTTCTAACTCCTCAGCCGTATAGCCGACATAATTATTTGCCCCAAAGTCGTAATGCAAATGCTCGCAGTTTGAAAACTCGTATATCCACTCAACATCAGTTGTAGGCAATATGCTATGCTCTCCAACGCGCCCTACAAGCTGACCGTTATCAAGCTGATTTTTGCTTGACAAGCCGCTAAGATATAAGCCAAGCACACCGCCAATAGCAAATATCAGCGCGAATGAAACCAAATATACTGAAATACGCCCGACGCTATTTCCGTAATAAAGCCTATACAGCTTTTTGCTTAACTGCCTTGAGCGCATTATTACCTCCATACTTTTTTGATTAGTATGGACAAATTGGCACTAAAATAAACCCTCATATGAGGGTTTTGCAGTCAAATAAACTTGAATAATTACGGTTTGAAAACTCTAAAGCGTTTAGGGGGCTTAATGTCGTTAACCAAGAACTCTGAAAAATCGCCTAAAAGCGGCATACGTAATAGCTTCTTTTTATACGCCCTATATGCTGCATAACAGCTGACTATTGTTAAAGCAATTGCAAATATCGCGCCTATAATCCTTGCGCCTAAGCCGGGGTTGGTAACCTCGCCCCAAAATGCTATGAAGTTCGGGTCAGAGCCGTACATAGCAACAGTATGCTTTGCAACCATAGATATACTGTCAAACACTATTGCGATAATCATTCGGATAATTCCTAAGCAAAACGCCTGAGCCGCTGAGAACCTTACGAAATTGCTGTTTCTCTCTGCTACAAATACATAAAAGGCCATCGCCCAAGCAAAATAACCTACAATCGGAATAAATGCAAAAAGTGCACATGCTAAGTAAACTAATGCGGATAGGGTATTAGTAGGTATATTCCATAAGGATGACCTTCTCGGATGTATTTTACCTGAGTTTGTTCTTATCATACTTCCTCCGTAAACACTACATAAAATTATATCATGTAATCTTTGTAAAGTCAACCTGCTATTTGACATCAATATGAAAACAATGTATATTAAATTTATACGCTTAGTGTATTCGGGAGGAAAAAATGAAACGATTTACTGCTATACTTATGGCAACGCTAATGGTGCTTGCATTTTTTGCGCCGGCAGCTAATGCTATTGAGAAAAACGAGGTATGGAATGGCGAGATTGCTGATTCGTTCGAATCGGGCGATGGTACTTTTGAATCTCCATACATAATTGCAAAACCAAGCCAATTAGCGCTTTTAGCTCAGCTTGTTAATAATGGCATTGGTGATTTCGCGACACTTTATTATGCAGTTACTAATCAGCTTGTATTAAACGGCGATACAATATCAAATCAATGGATGCCCATTGGAACTGCCGAGCAACCATTCAGGGGATACTTTGATGGCGGCGAATATCCTATTATCAAGGCATTTAACGATTCCTGCGCTGATAATTTAGGTATTTTCGGCGTTGTTGAAAACGCGGCAATCAGCAATGTAAAGGTGCTTTCAGCATATTTTGCGGGCGATGAATATGTAGGCGGTATTGTTGGCTATGCGAAAAACAGCACTTTTCATAATTGCGTTCTCCAAGGAGAAGTAAACGGCAATCTATGCGTTGGCGGTATAGCAGGTGCTGCATATAATTCAATTATACATAAGTGCATAACGCTTTCATCAACAGATGTTTCGGGTTATGTGGCGCATACAGGCGGCATAGCAGGCGACAGTTCATCAGATGTTTTATGGTGTGAAAACAACGCGGCAGTAAATGGCGCAGATAATACAGGCGGCATAGTTGGTTTTAATCTATATCAAGGGTTAATTAAGCTATGCACGAATAAGGGTTTAGTCATAGCTAATTCATCCGTAGGCGGCATTGCAGGCTACAACATGGGCGAAATAATGCACTGCGCAAATTATGCAGCCCCAGTGGGTTTTAATAATATTGGTGGTATTTGCGGCGTAAACATGTTATACGCAGTTGTATCAAGCTGCGAAAACTTTGCAGAAATCTACATACCGGTAGATTATTCTCCGGCTGAAAATGTAGGCGGCATAGTCGGATACAATAGATCCGCTGAAATCAGCTTTTCAATCAATAACGGTAATCTGCTGAAAGAGGGCATGGGCGGCAATCTTGGCGGCATTGCTGGTCAGAGCTTCGGAGGATATATAAACGGATGTATCAACAAAGCATATGTTACGAACAATTTTGACAGCAATACGAATGTTGCAGGAATAGTTGGAAAAACTGATTACAGCGAAATCAAACTTTGTGAGAACTCAGGCACAATAAGCGGCAATCCATCAGCCAACACTACATATGTTGGCGGTATAGCAGGTTCAAGCTTCAGTTATATTACAAACTCATTTAACAGAGGTTTGATATTCGGCGGAAAGTACTTAGGCGGTCTTACAGGCAGAAATAACGGTGTCATCGAAAACAGCTACAATGCCGGTAATATTGAGGAATTATTAGGAGCTGGCAGCATTACAGGCATAAACGACAGCGAAGGCTTTATATATGACTGCTACTACCTTGATACTACTATAGGTTTTTCACTAAGCAATTTCGGCACAATGCTGACAGACGCCGAAATGCAAGACCCGACGAATTTCTATGGCTTTTATTTCCCGAATATCTGGATAATGTCCACTGGCGATTATCTTTATCCAATATTAAACTTTGTCGCAAAAGATGTTGAGATAATTTATCCAACGGATTTCTTATTTGCAGGCGAAGCAATGCTTTTAGATGCAATAGTATCGCCTATTGTTGCGTATGATAGACAGGTTACATGGTCGGTTGATTCTGATGCCGCAACCATTGACCAAACAGGCTTTTTTACCGCTATAAAAGCTGGTTTTGTAAGAGTAAAAGCTCAATGCGGGAATGCTTCAGACGAAGTATATATTACGATTTCTCAGAAGTTCACAGTAACTTTCGTTGACGGCTTAACCGATGAAGTGCTTGGAACAACCCAAGTATTAAACGGCAATGTTATAACAGAGTTCCCCGAGCCGCTTGAGCACGAGCACTATCACTTCATAGGCTGGGATTATGACAACACGCCAATTTACAAAGATACAACCATTACGGCGCTATACGAGATTAACAAGTACTCAGTTAAGTTTGTTGACGGTGTTTCAGGTGTCTCTTTCTTCGATACTTATGTAGATGCTGGCACAGTTTTGACAGATTTCCCGGCCCCGCCTTCATACACTGAATATAGATTTACTGGCTGGGACTACGACAACTCACCCATATACGCAAATACTGTAATAACAGCGCTTTATGAGCCTATACCGCATTACAGCGTTACATTCAAAGACGGCTTGACAGATAATACCATTCTTGTTAGAACAGTATTGGAAGGCTCGATTATCACCGAATTCCCTGATGCACCGGTACATGACGGCTACAGGTTCAAAGGTTGGGACTATGATGGTTCACCCATTACAGGCAATACCATTATTACCGCGCTTTATGAGCCTATACCCCAATACACAGTAACATTCAAGGACGGTGTTACTAACGAAGATATTCTAACAATATCAGTACTTGAAGGTACAATTATCACTGAATTCCCGAACGCACCTGAGCATGACGGTTATGAATTCTTGCACTGGGATTACAATAACAAGCCCATTATGAGCGATACTGTCATTACAGCAGTATATCGTGAAATTCAATATTACACAGTAACATTCAAGGATGGCGTAACTAACGATACTATCGACACTATTACCGTAAGAGAGGAAACAATTATCACTGAGTTCCCGAACGCGCCTGAGCATGACGGCTATGAGTTCGTACGCTGGGATTATAACAACCTGCCCATTACAAGCGATACTGTAATAACAGCTTTATATCGCGAAATTATCTACTACACAGTAACATTCAAAGACGGTGTAACGAACGATATTATTGACTCCGTTACTGTTAAAGAGAATACCTTTATTACGGATTTCCCGAATGCACCTTACCATGAAGGTTATGAATTCTCGCATTGGGATTACGACGGTTCGCCTATCACGAAAAACACTGTTATTACTGCAATATACAACGAGATAGTATATCACAACGTTACATTCGTTGACGGATTGACAGGCGAGGTTATCTCAACTGTTCTTGTTGAGGAAGGGCAAGTCGTTACCGAATTCCCCACACCTGTTGAACACATAGGCTATGAATTCGAAAAATGGGACTATGACAATACACCCATTACAAAGGACACTACCATTACAGCGCTTTATAAGCAAACATACACGCTTGGCGACATAAACAACGACGGTAAAGTAAACACAGGCGACGCTGTTGTAGTGCTGATGTATTCAGTAGGCAAGATTCAGCTTAGCGAAGTGCAATTGCTGGCTAGCGATTACAACCGCGACGGCAAGATAAATACAGGCGACGCGACAAGCATATTGAAGGCATTGGTAGCATAAGCCCTTCGTTATTCAATTAAATTTACATACGCTTAACAATTTAACGGGATTATTGTGGTAAGATAATCCCGTTAAATATAGGAGAATTGCATGAGCGGAATATTGCGCTATTTCATAAAACCTTTTGCTTGCGTATTGCTTATATGCTTGGCATTAAGCATATATGGTTGCGCTAATGACACTGCATCACAGCAAAGAGTGCAGAGCTTAAAGGAGTATGGAATAGTTATAGACGCTGGACATGGCGGACAAGACCCCGGAGCTGTTTCTGCTGTCAACAGTGCAGTTGAAAGCGAGCTGAACTTGGCAATTGCCAAAGAGCTTGAAAGCGTATTGACTGAAAAAGGCATTGTATGCACATTGACCCGAAATGACAATAATGCCTTAGCCGACACTAAGGAAGGGGATATGAATAAAAGACGCGATATTATTCAGTCTTCGCAAGCTCCGGTAATGGTCAGTATTCATATGAACAGCTTTCCTGATGACCCGAATGTTTGGGGACCGCAGGTGTTTTATAGCGATTCAAAATCCAGCAAAGAGTTAGCGGATATTCTGCAATCCTTGCTCAACGCGGCTACGGGCGGCAAACGGAAAAGCGCGTACTTAGACCTTTTTATTTTAGACAATAACCCTATGCCCTCGGTTTTGATTGAGTGCGGCTTCTTATCAAATGAAGCTGAAGCGCAAAAATTAACCGACAGCGAATACCAAGCGCTGATAGCGCAAACTATTGCAGACGGGATTTTCGATTACTGCGGGTATCTGAATCCCTAAGAGGTGAACTTGAATAAGATTAACATAAGCAAATTGAAGCTAAAGCCTTCAAAAATACTTGACTTTCTCAATAAGCCGTACTCTGCTTTCATAGGTTCGGCAATGTTTATAGTTGTGCTGACAATCGCTGTCGTTGGCTCATACCTGCTTTCATTGGGCTCAACATCGATTGCAGTATCTTCAATACCTATGCGCAATGCTATATCACATATTGATACTCTGATTTGCTATGATGGCGTTGAAATATCAAAAATCGAATATAAGCAAATGACAGTACAAACAACACTGGTTATCGAAGAAGAACCCAAGCAGCAATTTTTTATGAGCGATTATTCGACGCTAAGCTATGGCGACAGGAGCGCACGCGTCAATATACTCCAATGCAGGCTTGATGAGCTGGGATTCTTGAATATTGACGAGCTGACCGAATACTTTGGTCCAGCAACCAAGCAGGCTGTTTTAGCTTTTCAAAGACAGCATGGGTTAAAGCAAACAGGCGTTGCCGATACAGAAACACTGACGCTGATGTTCGATGCGTCTGCACAAAAGTATTTCTTAACCGAGGGCACTTCAGGTGAAGATGTTAGGAATCTGCAAGAACAGCTATACGATTTAGCATACATGGATAAGACCACCGGCTATTACGGTGAGTTGACGACAGAAGCAATAAAAGAATTCCAGAGAAGAAACTCATTAGAAGTAACGGGCGTTGCCGATTCGAAAACAATCGAATTGCTTTATATGCCCGAAGCAGTTCCAAGCGAAAGCTATGCAAAGCAACAGCGCAGAACAGCGCGTATAGAAACCTTTATTGAGGTCGCTCGCAAGCAGCTCGGAAAGCCTTATTCCATAGGCAGCAAAGGTCCTAACAGGTTTGATTGCTCTGGCTTGGTGTATTATTGCCTGCGCGAAGCGGGGAGCAATCGTCGCAGATTAAGCGCTAACGGCTATTCACAGGTAAATGATTGGGAGAAAATAACATCAATGAGCAGCCTGCAAAAAGGCGATTTGCTGTTCTTCCGCAGCAGCAGGGGTTCAAGCAGGGTAGGGCATGTAGGTATATACATAGGCAATGGCTATATGATTGACGCTTCGTCCTCTGAAGGTCGCATTGTGAAACGCTCCTGCATGACAAGATATTGGCGAACCCTATTCGTATATGCGAGGCGCCCATGGTAAGCAAGAGCAGTATTAGAATTCCTGAGCTGTTAGCCCCAGCTGGCAATATGGAGAGACTTGAAGCGGCATTTCGCTTTGGCGCAGATGCCGTTTATGTTGGCGCAACATCAATGAGCCTTAGGAACTTCGCCGATAACTTCACATATGATGATTTGAAAATAGCCTGCGACTATGCACACAGCCTGAATAAGAAAGTATACCTTACTGTAAACGCCTTTGCCAAAGATGACGATATAAAAAAGCTTCCCGAAATATTTGAAGCGGCAAAAAACGCATATGTTGATGCCTTGATTGTAAATGATCCGGGCGTAATATTTAGCGCAAAGCAGCTCATTCCGCATATTCCATTGCATTTGAGCACGCAAGCCAACACATTGAATTCGCAATCTGCACTGTTCTGGTACGAGCAAGGAATAAGACGCATTATTACTGCGCGCGAGCTCAGCTTAGAACAGGTTTCGTATATGCGCAAGGTGCTTCCCAGCGACTTAGAGTTAGAAATCTTCGTGCATGGCGCAATGTGCATTTCATACTCCGGGCGCTGTTTGTTGAGCAATTACTTATGCGGGCGCGATTCGAACAAGGGCGAATGCGCACAGCCTTGCAGATGGTCTTATGAGCTTAGAGAACGCGGCAAAGACGGCGAATATTTAACAATCGAGCAAGACAAATTAGGCACTCATATACTTAACTCACGCGATTTGAAGCTGATTGAATACCTGCCCGAAGTAATCAACTCGGGTGTAGCCTCAATTAAAATTGAAGGCAGAATGAAGTCCGTTTACTATGTCGCGGCTGTCGTAAACGCTTATAGAATGGCGCTTGACTATTATGTTGAATGCATGAGCAAAGGTGTTAAGTACGAGCTTCCTGATGAAATACATCAAGAGTTGTTCAAAGTAAGCCATAGACCGTACACAACAGGCTTTGCGTTTGGCGACCCAAAGGAAAACGGTCAAATGACGCACACATCAAAGTATATTTCGGATTATGACATAGTGGCAAATGTGCTTGAATATGATTCAGACACAAAAACAGCATTGATTCGCCAAAGAAACCGCTTTTTCGTTGGCGATACCTTGGAAATTCTTTCGCCTCAGGATATTAACCGAAAAATCATTGTAAAAAGCATTATAACACAAGAAGGCGAAAGCATTGATAACGCGCCGCACCCGAATCAGATATTAACAATCAACTGTGAAGAGCCTGTAAAACCGGGCGATATACTCAGAAAGGCAAGACTATGACAAAAAAAGCTACTTTGCTTATACTGGCAACTGCTATTATATTAACTGCGGGCTGTGTAAATAATGGCTCCGAGAACGGCAGAATTACGCCTCAACCCATTGAAACGAACAGCACAGAGCTTGCAACACCGTTAAGCACATTCGGCACAAATATTGATGTTGAGGTAATAGCGCATACATCGTATTATTTTGCGAACGAAACCGGCAATCAGATTTACTTTGCCATTGAGTATAAGAATTCGGGCGATTGCCCGTTGATTGTCAACAATGTGTCTGTTAAGTTTCGTGTCAACGATGCCGAATACAGCAAGGACTTTGAGCCTGTTTCATATAACTACTATGTTGTTTTTCCAAATGAATCCGGCTACATAGCTATATGGACTGATGATTTATACTCGAATGGTGCTGAAAATGTGAATATTGAAATTATCGATGTATCGTTAGACGCTCTGCCGAAAATACCTGAACGCAATTTAGTTGAAGTCAAAAATGTTAAAATCGTACAGAATTTCGCCGATTTTGCAACCGTTACAGGCGATATTGAGCTTGGCAGCACTGATTTTACCGCTTGCACAGTTTTCTGCGCCTTTTATGATGAAGCAAATGCTCTGTTGGGCGTGTGGTATTTCAGCATATTTGATGATACAGAAAGCTTCACAACTCAGCTTATCAGCTTGCCTATCCCTGAGTTAGCACAAAAGACAAAATCAATTAAAGCTATTGGTTTCGGTATAGACTGATGGAATACATTCCTGTTTCGTTACCCGAAATGATGGAGCATAGAGAAAAGCGCAGCAAACGCACTGCGGAATTGCTTTCCGAGTATAAAAGCACCGTTATATGTATGTCAATGAACTTCATTGGCGAATACAAGGTTCTAAAGCATTCAAGACTGATTTTTAACATTTTCTGTCATAAGGTATTAGAAGCTGCAAATATAGTTTTTTTTGAGAAAAAACATAGTCATTGTGGTGACTACGCCCACTTTGTAAGCAACGGCTCCCCTGAATATGTAAAATCAAAAATGCGTCAAATAGAGGAATCGACCGAAGTAGGGCGGTTGTTTGATATTGATGTGTTCTATGAAATTGAAAATGGTATGCCTATACAAGTTCGCAGAGACGAACCGCGTAAATGCTTGCTGTGCGACAAAAGCGCTGTCGAATGTGCGCGAAACAGAACTCATGGTATAGAAGCAGTACGCGAGGAAACGACCAATATTATGCGAAGATACATAGCAAGTCTAATATCCGAATGTGCCTATAACGCACTGATTTCTGAGGTTGAAACCACACCTAAGCCCGGACTGGTCGACAAAAACAACAACGGTGCTCATACGGATATGAACATTCGTTCGTTTTATGCAAGTTCATTGGCAATCAAGCCTTATTATTATGAAATGGCTATGCAAACCTTCAAAGGTATTGATGAATCTATGTCCACAAAAGCGCTTATGCAGAGCTTACAAGTTATCGGTCGCACGGCTGAAAAAGCCATGTTTGAAGCTACAAAAGGCGTAAACACGCAGATTGGCGAAATTTATACGATTGGTTTGCTTTCTTGCGGCGCAATATTAGCTTTAGAGAAATTGACAGGCTTCGACACAATATCACAATACGCACAACAACTTGCTTTATCGATAAAAACTGACAATTCGCCGTCATTCGGCGCAAGATATGAGGCTGAGAACGCATTTCCAAACATTATGAACGCTTATAAACGAATAGAAGCGCTTTGCAATGAATTCAGCTTCAACGAAGCATGCGTAATTGCTTTGATTGAAACGATGCTGACAGTTGATGACACAAACATATTAAGACGCGGCGGCGATGACGGATTAAATTTCATGCGGCAACGCGCAAAGCAAATACTTGATTTGAAATCGATTTCAGAAATACTCAAAGCCACATATGAATTCGATATGCAGATGATTGAAAGTAATCTGAGCCCCGGCGGCTGCGCAGACATTTTAGCGGCATCGATATTCATGCTGTATATAAAGCAAATGCTGTTTGCATATGAGCCTGAAAATCAAATTTGATGGCAAATATAAATTTTTCATAAAATTTATTCGTAAAACTTGTCTTTTACGAATAGATATGTTATAATGTAATTGTACTGAGAAGTACTACCCTTATTATTGGAGCTAAATATGAATGACGACTATTCAACACAATCGCATAAAAAATACACTCAGCTATTAAGAGAGCTGCAAAAAGAGCTACCCGATTTTTGCGCAGAGTTTTTCAGAGGTATTGATTCTCGAACTACTGCACTGACGCGTTACGCATATGCAACTGACTTCAACTTGTTTTTCACATACTTAATCAATGAGCACGAGAAGTTCAAAGATAGAAAATCGACGCGTGATTTTTCGGTACGCGATTTAGATTTGGTGTCCCCTACTGATATTGAGATGTACTTAGATTATCTCTCGCTTTACACGCGCGTAATCAACGAAAGCGAAATAGCTACTATGAACAAGGAGCGTGCTAAGGCTCGCAAGCTTGCGTCTTTGCGTTCGCTATATAAGTATTTTTATAAGAAGGAAAAGATATTCACGAACCCTCCTGCTATGGTTGATATTCCGAAGATTCACGAGCAGCCTATAATTCGTTTAGACCCCAATGAAATTGTTGACATTCTCAACATTTGCGAAAAGCTTGAAGGGCTTACTCCGCATCAGAAAAAATACAATGAGAACACGCGCATTCGTGATATAGCGATAATTACTCTGTTTTTGGGAACGGGAATCCGCATAAGCGAGCTTGTTGGCATTGACATTGACGACATTAACTTTATATCAAACGAGTTTGCAGTGATTCGCAAAGGCGGAAAGCGCGACGTGCTTGTGTTCGGACCCGAAGTGCGCGAGGCATTGCTTGAGTACCTGTTGCTTCGTGAAAGAATGGTTGCAAAGGAAGGACATGAAAACGCCCTATTCCTGTCTTTGCAGATGAAGCGAATCACGGTTCGCGCCGTTGAGAATATTGTGAAGAAGTTTGCGCGCGCTGCTGTTCCGCAAAAGCATATAACACCACACAAGCTGAGGAGCACATTCGGCACAATGCTTTATGCTGAAACCGGAGACATTTACTTGGTTGCCGACGTGCTTGGTCATAAAGACGTAAACACAACAAGGAAACACTATGCGGACATATCACGAGAACGCAGGAGAGTCGCCGCTGAGGTCGTAAGACTTAGGGAGGATTCAAAACCCGAACCAAAAACAAAAAACAAGGATAGTGATTCAGTTAGTTGAGAAGATATTTACGCTTGACAATGTAAATATTAGTACTATACTTTATTTGCTCATGGAGTTTATTCGCCATATATTATTTAGGGGTAACTGTGGATAGCAGGAGGAACTAATGAAGGAAATACTTATGCTCGCGGCTATTTGCGTTCCTTTGCTGGGCGCGTTTTTAATTCCCATATTCGGGAAAGCTATCACAAAGCTGCGAAATGCCCTTGCCTTAATATTTGTATTGACCGCTCTTTTATGCTCAATACTATTATTGCCATATGCAGTGGCAGATAACGACGCTGTGATTCATATTTACTTGCCGCTTGGGCTAAGCATAGGCTTTCATGCTGATGCATTAGCCGTTTTTATGGCTATAACCTCTACGCTTGTAAGCTCTGTAATCGTGCTTTACTCCTTCGGCTATATAAAGGATTACCCTAATCAAAACGAATACTACCTGATGATATGCCTGTTTATAGGCGCTATGATGGGCTTGGTTTATTCATCAAATCTGATACTGCTTTATATGTTTTGGGAAATAACCTCCTTCTGTTCATGGCGTTTAATTGGCTTCTATCGCGACAGAACTGCGCTCATACGTGCCAACAAGGCATTTATAACAACCGTATTGGGCGCACTCATTATGCTTATAGGCTTCATAGGGATATACGCAGAAACCGGAACATTTGATTTATCCGTCATAAAGGGCTATACCCTACCCTCTTGGATAGTCGCTGTAATATTGGTTGGAATTTTGACGAAATCTGCCACGTTCCCATTGCATAACTGGCTGCCTGACGCCGGAGTAGCCCCCTCCCCTGTTACATCGCTATTGCACGCGGCAGTATTGGTGAAAATCGGGTTGTATGCTTATGTACGACTATTTGTTGTTGAGTTGAACATTGACAAGGTTTTCGAAACCATTGTTCCGGTAATAGCTGCTGTTAGCGCACTGTTAAGCGCAGGTGCCGCATTAAAAGCGACGGACATAAAGCGCGTAATCGCCTACTCTACTATCAGCCAGATCGCGTTTATACTTCTTGGGCTGTCCTGCGGAGTTGAAGTCGGGCTTGCGGGAGGCTTGCTATACATATTAGCACATTCAATAGCAAAGGGCGGTTTATTCCTCTGCGCAGGAATTGTCGAGCACGCCCTACACACAAAGGATATGAGCAAGATGGGCGGACTTATAAAAACTATGCCTGTTACGGCAATATCTTGCCTTTTCTGCGCATTGTCGGTAATGGGGATACCGCCTTTCGGTGGATTCTTCGCGAAATTCTTGGTAATTGATGGAATTGTATCCGCAGGGCAAATAACATTAGGAATTATATTTATCATAGGCGCAATTATGACGGTGTTATACTTAGCCCGTATGTTTTCTCTTGTATTCTTGGGCGAAGAAAAAGCTAAAGCGCACGAAGGCACAAAGGTTATGTTGGCTTCGGTTATTATATTGGCAGTTCTCTCGCTATTTATGGGCATACTCATAAACTTGCCGACAGAATTAGTTAAAATGGTGGGAGGTTTGCAATGATAAACGCATTATTCGATATTATCAGCAATAATATGTTACTTATATTTATTTTGCTTCCTGCATTTGTCGGCTTAATTATGCTATTCATAAGAAAGCGCTTTGCAATACAGTTAGCTGTTCTACTGTTATCATCAATAATTAACTTAATAGCCGCTTATACGCTGTTTGCGTCTGAAAGCTTTTCGTATGTTATACCCTTTGCGAGCTTCGGGCTTGACATAGTGCTTGTTTCAAATGAATTATCATCGCTGTTTATAATGCTGGTTGCGGCTATGTTTTTATTTGTGTGCTTGTATTCAGCATTCTACTTGAAGCATAAAAAGCAATTTAGTGTTTTTATGCTTTATATGTATATTAGTCTTGCGATGCTTAACGGCGCAATACTTTCTGATAGCTTAGGAATTATGCTGTTTTTCTGGGAAGGGTTACTATGCACTTTGCTCGGAATGCTGCTTATCAACAACACGTCAAAACCGAAAGCGGCTATTAAAGCATTAGTCCTCTCGGGAACCGCGGACTTACTGTTAATGCTCGGTATTATACTTACCGCGTATCAAGCAAAGACTATGCTTATAAACGAAATAACGCCCATAAAAATTCAAGGTTTTGTGCCGACATTGGGCTTTTTCTGTATGCTCTTCGGAGCTATCGGCAAGGCAGGCTCTATGCCCTTCCACAGCTGGATTCCCGAAGCCGCGAACGACGCAACTACTCCTTTCTTGGTTTCTTTCCCCGGCGCTTTGGAAAAGTTGGCGGGCTTTTATCTTGCAGTAGTTGTAACGACTAAGCTTTACGACCTGCGGCCGCACTCGACGATAAGCAATATAGTTATGACAATAGGCGTGCTGTCGCTTCTGTTTGCAGTTTCAATGGCATTGATTCAAAAGGATATGAAGCGGCTTTTATCGTATCACGCAATAAGCCAAGTCGGCTACATGGTGTTGGGGATTGGCTCAGGATTGCCTATAGGAATCGCAGGTGCTGTATTCCATATGCTTAATAATGCTGTCTTTAAGAGCTGCTTATATATGTGCGCCGGCTCGATTGAGTCACAAACCAGTACAACCGATTTGAAGAAGTTCAGCGGCGTCGGCAAATGCATGCCCATAACCTCAATCTGCTTTACTATTTGCGGCTTGGCTATTGCAGGCGTGCCGCCCTTCTGCGGGTTCTTCTCGAAGGAGCTGCTTTTCGACGCCGCGCTTGAGAGCAATATTGTTTTCTATATAGGCGCATTGATTGGCGCATTTATGACAGCTGTTTCATTCTTAAAAATGGGCAGGGCAGCGTTTTTCGGCAAACTTAAGCTCCCCGAAGAAAAGAAAATTTCAGAATCAGAGGCGGGAATGCTTGTTCCCATGATTGCATTGTCCATAATCTGCATTATATTCGGCGTATTCAACACACTTCCGCTTGATACGCTTATTAACAAGGGCTTAATGTTTGAGAAGTCCTTCTCCGGCTGGCCTCATTCGATACTGCTTGTTGTAATTTCGCTTGTTGTATTGTGTATAGCGGTGCTTGACCACCTTTACGGTTCAAAAAAATCAGGCAGTGCTTTGAATGCCGCCGACCATATCCACTACGCTCCTGTGCTGAAAACGATATACTCTATCGCAGAAAGAGGCTATTTTGACTTGTATAATCAGATGAACGCTTTGTTTAATGTATTCGCGAAAATCTGCGTTATGTTTGAGCGCGCTGTCAGCTTTACATATGATACAATCGCTGTAAATGCGGCATTATTGCCCGGAAAGGTTATGCGCAGGTACCACAACGGGTCTTTGGGAAGATACCTGTTCGCCGCACTTTGCGGAGTTGTAATAATAATACTGATTTTTATAGCAGTATTGGTGTGATGAGGTGCTGAAATGAGAGCTTTGCAATATGTATCAATGTTATTCGTAATAATTCCATTAACAGCACTGATTGTATGCAGTCTGATAAAGCGTTCAAGACAAAATGCTGCTTTCTACTTATTAAGTGCGTTTGCTGCTGCACAAGTCGGTCTGGCGCTTTACGGGCTTATGCTGTTTAACAGTCTAAATATAAGCGAGTATTCTTTCGGCTTTCACATTACTCAGGCTGTTGCAGATGTATTCACACTTAAGCCCGCTTCACTTGTAATGCTTTTGTGCATTGGCTTGGTGTCTTTCACATCATTATTAGTGGCATATAAAACAATGCCTGCGAATAAGAAGCTGTCTTACCTCAGGCTACTGTCGGCGCTGATTATCGGCATGAACGGCATTGTGCTTGTAAACGACTTATTCACAATGTATCTGTTCATAGAAATCATAGGCATTTCAAGCTTCGTGCTGATTTCAACCACGAAAACGGAAGAAGGGCTTGAAAGCGCATTTATTTATCTTGTTATGTCCTCATTGGCAAGCATAATGCTGCTTACCGGTTTGGCATTTATATTCATGCGTACTGGCAGCTTGAAGTTTGAATACCTCATAGCAATCAACAACACTTCAGCAGAAGTCTCTCAGAACGCTTTGACTTACCTCTCATACATTTTAGTGATCTCAGGGCTGCTTATTAAGACAGGCGCAGTGCCGTTCCATAGCTGGCTCCCCGACGCGCACCAAAGCGCAGACACTTCTGTTTCGGTATTACTGAGCGGCATTGTAATAAAAGCCGCAGGTGTATATTGCTTAATGAGAGTAACAGATATTTTCGGAAATCTATACGCGATACGGCTATCGCTTGCCATATTAGGAGTAATCACTATAGCAGTAGGCGCAATGTTTGCATTACATCAAAACCACTTTAAGCGAATATTAGCCTATTCGAGTGTAAGCCAAATGGGCTATATGCTGCTTGGTATAAGCGCGGGCGGAATACTAGGGTTCATAGGCACTATGCTGCACATTTTCAATCACGCCGTATTCAAAAGCACACTATTCACTAATGCCGCGGCGCTGCATGAAGAAGTGCATACACTTGATATTGATAAATTAGGCGGACTGCAAAAGCAAATGCCCATAACAGCGACAACCTCGCTTATTGCGTTTTTATCTACAGCCGGCATACCTCCCCTATCGGGCTTCTGGAGCAAGCTGCTTATTATAATTGCGTTATGGAAAGCTAACTTCATTGGCTTTGCCGCGGCCGCTTTGGTTTTAAGCATATTTACCGCCGCATACTTCCTGCGCTTACAGATGAATGTGTTCTGGGGACAAACTCCCGAGCATTTGCAGAGCATAAAAGAAGTAAAAGGCACTATTCGTTTTGCTGAAATAATGCTTACTATTATAACTATTGCTGTGGGGTTGGGATTCCCCTTCATACTGCTTTTCTTAGAAGCAAGCGGTATAATATAGAGGTGGAAACATGGAAGTAATAATAACAATTTGCTTAGGATTTATGCTTGTTTTTGCAATAGTGGCTGTGATGAACAAGAGCCTTCTGAAATCAGCTATTGCGCTTGCATTGGTAAGCATTTTCCTTGGAGTTATACTGTATCTGCTTACGGCAAAATGGGCGGCTGTGTTTGAGGTTTCGGTTTGCTCGGGACTTGTTACCGTAATATCCATAAGCGCCATAAGCCTGACGCACGAAGAAAAAGAGCAGCTTCAGAAAAAATACATGGACAAAAGGCGTATGGCTATGCTGCCCTATTTATTGATACTGTGCGGATTTCTGCTTGTGTTTATTGTGCTCACAGCGAAAATTCAGCTCCCGTATGATCAGTTGGCTGAACCTTCAACTGAAACGCTTAGCGAAGCCCTATGGGATAACAGACAGGCTGATGTTTGGGGGCAAATAATCATATTGCTTACAGGCGCATTTGCTGTTGTAACATTGTTTAAGGAGGCGTAACTTATGAACTTCATAGAGTTAGCTATATTGACTACCGGCTTCTTGCTTATACTGGCAGGCTGTTACTGCCTTATGCGCACATACCATATAATAAAAATTCTCATCGGAATTGAAGTGGCTATGAAGGCTGTTACGCTGTTTATAGCGTATGCCGCGCATATTAACGGTAAAATTGGCTTAGCGCAAAGCTTTATAATTACTATAATAGTTGTTGAAGTTGTTGTAGCGGTTGTGCTTGCAGGAATAAGCCTTAACCTGTATAAAAAATATCAGAGCATGGACTTGCGAAACATCAGAAAGCTGAGGGGATAGGATGGAGTTCATACTGTTTGCACCACCGGTTGTTTTTGCAATCTTTATATTGCTTTTACTGCTATTCTCAAGAAAGCTGAGCGAGTATTCGGCTCATAATGAAGAAAAGCATATATGCGACGACATAGAGGGGAACGCATACGCTTGCGGACAGCAAAATGTAAAGCACTATGTAAACCCCGATTACAGCCAGTTTTTCCCCTACGCGTTTTTCTTCACTATACTGCATGTGCTTGTGCTTGTGGTTGTAACCGCACCGAAGGAATCGGCAATACTGTCAATAGCATATATAGTTGCCGGAGCATTGGCTATGTTCGTTTTATTCAAAAAAGATGAAAGTTAGGTGATTGCTGTGGGAATATTCAAAAAGCTAGTTAGCTGGGGACAAAAGAAATCGCCTTGGATAATTCACTTTAACGCAGGCGCATGCAATGGCTGCGATATAGAGTTTATCGACTCGCTTACACCCAAATACGATATTGAGCGCATAGGCATTCTGCAGCATGGCAGCCCACGCCACGCGGATATATTGATTTGCACAGGCGCTGTTACCTTACAAACGCGCGACAGGCTTATTCAGATTTACGAGCAGATGGCGTCGCCAAAATATGTTATTGCTGTCGGTACTTGCGCTTGCACAGGTGGTATATTCAACGGCTGCTATTGCGTAATGGGCGGAATAGACACCACAATTCCCGTAGATGTGTACTTGCCAGGCTGCGCTGTTCGCCCCGAAGCGGTTATAGACGCGATAGACAAACTGCTTAACTCAAACGACAAAGACAAGACAAAGAAAAAAGCTAAATCAGACAAGCAAAAAGAAGTCAGCGAAGAATCAAACGAGGAAAAAAGCGATGAACAATGAAGAAATTATTGTAAGCAAGATATTCGATAGGTTTGAGTTCGCGCGTGATAAAATTCATGTTCAAAAGCGTTTGCGCATAATCAGCGACCCGTTTTCGAGGGAAGAATTTGAGCAGATAATCGAATATTTGCACGATGAACTGGGCTTCAAAATAGCTCACCATATAGTAGGCATTGACTATGGCGAGGATTTAGGCTTTATATATATGCTTGGCAACGATGAGCACATAATATTCGCGCTTAAAGAGAAGGTAAGCAAGGAGAACCCCGAAATAAATTCAATGACTAAATACTATCCTTCGCTTTTAATGCACGAATTAGAGCTTGTTGACCTTTTCGGCGCGATTGTGAAAGACTTACCCGATGTTCCCTCATATCCCTTGCCGGACGGTTGGCCGAAAGGCAACCACCCCATGCGCAAGGATTGGAACCCAGCGTATTTCGACCACAAGACAATGACATATAATCCACCTGCCAAGGAAGTAAAGGAGGATGAAAAGCAATGAGCGATAACAGCAGCAACAGAATTGTAATTCCATTAGGTCCTCAACATCCTGCGCTGAAAGAACCCGGCTCCTTCACATTGACGCTTGAAGGCGAGAAGGTTGTTAACGCAGTTATTGGCATTGGGTATAATCACAGAGGCTTAGAGAAAGCCTTAGAGAGCCGTACATATATCCAAAACCTATACATGATTGAGAGAATATGCGGTATATGCTCTCACACTCACAGCGTTGCGTATTGCCAAGCAATTGAGGAGATGTGCGGAGTCGAAATACCCATGCGCGCAAAATACATTCGCGTAATAATAGCCGAGCTTGAAAGGCTGCACTCGCACTTGCTTTGGCTTGGAGTCGCGGCGCACGAGATTGGCTTCGATACGCTGTTCATGTATGCGTGGCGCGATAGAGAAATGGTATTGGATATGCTTGCCGAGCTATGCGGTAACCGCGTGAATTACGGCATAAACACGCTTGGCGGAGTACGCAGAGATATTGACGATAACGATGCGCACGAGATTAAGAAAATACTTAGAGTACTGCATAATCAAATCAGTTACTATTTAGAATTGGCAACGAATGAGCCTACCTTGATTGCGCGTTTAGCAGATGTTGGCAAGCTGAATCATGATGACGCGCTTAAATTCGGCGCGGTAGGCCCTGTTGCGCGCGCGGCAGGTATTGCAAATGATGTGCGTAAAATTGAGCCCTACGCCGCATACGACGAGGTTCCTGTAAATGTAATAACAGACGACCATGGCGATGTATTGGGCAGAACGCTTGTAAGAGTAAAGGAAATGCTTGAAAGCATAAGCATAATCCGCTATTGCCTTGACAACCTGCCCGCAGGTGAAATTCTTGCAAAGGTGCCGCGCAAGGTTCCCGCAGGCGAAATGATTTCGCGAACAGAAGCGCCAAGAGGAGAGAACATACACTATATTAACTCCGACGGTTCTGACATTCCGTACAGAATAAGGGTTCGCGCACCATCTGAAGCCAACTGGCACGGTATGAAGCATATGTTAGAGGGCAGCTTTTTGGCTGATGTTCCTATCGCTATTGCTGCTATTGACCCCTGCTATTCCTGCACAGACAGAGCTATTTTTGTAAACTCCGATAACGGCGAATCAAGGCTGTACGACTGGAAGGGTTTGCGTGAATACAGCATAAAATGGCATCGCGACAGGGGCTTGAACATAGCCGACATTCAAATACCTATGGCGAAAAACTACATTCAGATACAGAGGAAAACGAATGATTGAAGCTTTGACTGCGTTATTTAAAATACTGATTTTTCCGGGGTTCATGTTCCTCACAACATACGGTATGCTTCTGCAATTCTTGGATAGAAAAATCTATGCGCGATTGCAGAACCGCTTCGGACCGCCCTGGTATCAGCCGCTTGCAGATTTCCTAAAGCTTATAGGCAAGGAAACCATAGTGCCTACATTGGCTAACAAGGGTATGTTTTCTACTCTGCCCGTAGTTTCGTTAGCTGCCGTATCAACCGCTTTTGTATATATACCCATTTATAGAATGCAAGCCTCTTTTTCATTTGAAGGCGACTTGATAATTGTGCTTTACTTAATGGCACTACCCTCTATAACCACCTTCCTTGCCGGCTGGTATTCACGAAGCGTTTATGCGACAATTGGCTCTGTGCGCACGCTTACGCAGCTATTTGCATATGAAGTGCCTTTATTTGCAGCATTGCTGTCGCCCTCAATTATTTCGGGAAGCTGGTCAATCAGCGGAATGGCTGAATTCTACTACCACAACCCTACATTGATACTCGTAAACCTGCCTTCAATGTTTATTGCGTTAATTTCTATACAAGGCAAGTTGGCAAGAAAGCCATTTGACTCACCAGAAGCGGAAACGGAGATTGTTTCAGGCGCATTCGTTGAATATAGCGGAAGGCTGTTGGCAATTTTCAAAATGTCCGTTGACTGTGAGCTTGTGCTGCTTATTTCGCTTGCCGCGGCGATATACATTCCTTTATTCACAAACATAATTGTACTTGATATTCTACTATACTTTGCGAAAACTCTTGTTTTGCTGTTTGCGCTTTCAATTTTCAAAGCGGCAATGGCAAGGCTGAGAATGGATCAGATAATAAACTTTTGCTGGAAGGTACTGACACCATTGGCAATGTTCCAGATTATCATAAACCTGATTGTAAGAGGTGCGCTATGAAAATAAGGCTTCCCGGCAGAATTCTTATGAAAATGTTGACGACGCTTGTCAGCAAGCCTGCTACCAACACAAACCCGTATGACGCGACAAATATTCCGAGCAAATATCGCGGGCGAATCGTATATGACTCCTCAACCTGCATCGGCTGCGGTATCTGTATGCGCGACTGCCCAACGAAATCTCTGCGTGTTGAAAACATTGGCACAAAAGAGAATAAGCAATTTATAATGCACTATAGCTTGGGAAGGTGCATTTTCTGCTGCCAGTGCGTGGACTCGTGCCCCAAAAAGTCATTGTCGCAGACACGTGATTTCTTGTTAGCCACGACCGACAGCTCGGATTTAGAGGAAATAATGCGCTGATGAGCCTCGATTGCTTAAAAGAAAAAATCAAGCAAGCTGAAAGAATCGCAATTATGGGCATAGGCTCTGAGTTAAGGTCAGACGACGCCGCGGGTATGCGCCTTATTAACGAACTCAATTGCTTGGGGTTGAGTAACTGCGATAATGTGCGCCTACTCTATGGTTCGACCGCGCCTGAGAATTTTACAGGTGAAATAAAGGCATTTTCTCCCAATTTGCTAATACTCGTTGACGCAGCAAGCATGGGCTTGCAGGCAGGAGCAATCAAAATAATTGAAAGCGATGAAATAATGGGGGTTACTTTTTCGACCCATATGCTTCCACTGCCTATTGTACTGAACTACTTGAAGCAGGAAGCGTCATTTGAAACTGTTTTGATTGGCATACAGCCAAAGAGCACAGATTTCGGAATTGAGATTTCGGAAGAAGTGACAAATAGCGTTTCTGAACTTGCGATATTCCTATATGATTCGATAATTGCTACTCGCTAATCTAATTTATTACAAGAGATACAAGAATCCACTTAATATTTTAATTGTAATTGCACCTCTATAGTGTTATACTTTACACATATGGAGGAAAGCGTGTAAATGAAAGGCATACATTCAGCACTTGCAGTCTGCTTAATTATTATGACCTGCATTTTACTTTGCGCGTGTGAGCCAAACACGCTTGCCGAAAACACCAATACTGATAAGAACTACAACTCTAACAACAACGATAACGATATTGCAGATATTTCTATAACAAAAACCCATATAGTTCTAAGCGGCGAGTACAACAGAGATTTAACTGTTTACGGCTATACATATTATTTGCAAGCGAATAATGGCATAGATATATACGCCTTTACTAATCCAGAGGGCAACATTTGCCTTCGCGCAGCTTGCGCTATAAAGATAATTGAAAATGATAACATAGTTAAAGTAATAGAAGGTATTTGCGCTGTAAAGGTTACGGACAACGGTACAGCAATGCCCGTTCAATTGATTGAAGATGTTGCTAACGAGAATTTCGGTATGCCGACAATTACAATTCCAGAAAAGCACCAAGTACCAAACGGCTATTTTGAAGTTAAGGGCGTTGACGGGTGCTTTTACTTCATCAATAAAAACAATGAAAAGGTTTACAGAACATTCGCGGCATATCCCAATACTATGCCTGCGTTCTATCCTTCAGACAGCTCAGGCAACATACCTTTAGGCGCATTGAAAGTAGATATTGAAAGGGATACGCTTGATTTTGCAAGCACGCCCTCCCCTACTGCTACCCCAGCGCCAACACCTAAACCAACGCCCGAACCGTACTTCATAGGCGACGCGCCATTTGTGCTGGTGCATGATGTCAACCCCGAAACTCTAATCAACATAAATTTCAGACTAAGCGAGGACTATGTACCTGCTGATTTAGTAAAGGTATCAGACTATATAGACACTTCATTAGTAACTGTTAGCAGTACCGCGAAATATGCAAACCCAACAGCACTTGAAGCGTTTTCAAATATGATAGCCGCCGCGAAGGAGGACGGCGTTACAGGCTATTACTTAAGAAATGCTTACAGGTCGTATAACGAGCAAGTGCGCCTATGGAATTACAGAATATCACAGAACAAGAACTACGGCAGAGTTTTGTACGAGCCCTTGGGAAGCGCATACCCCGGTTCAAGCGAGCATCAGACAGGATATGCCTTTGATATAACCTGCCTTGCTTCGCCATTAGCGAGCAACGATTTTCGAAATACCGAGAACTTCAAGTGGTTATCGAAAAACGCGCACAAGTTCGGCTTTATATTAAGATACAACTATGACAAAACAAGGCTTACTGGAATAAAATTCGAGCCATACCATTACAGATATGTAGGCGTTGAATTAGCAACCTACCTTTATGAGAACAACCTCTGCTTAGAGGAATACTATAACTCACCTGTCATTTGGAAATAATATATGAGAGAAATTTACGCAAAAGCTATTAAAGATACTGTCAGCCGACTTTGCATTGAAGCGAACTACTACCTGCCTGACGATGTAAAGAATAGGCTTAGCGAAGCACGGGATTCAGAAGCCTTTGAAACTGCAAGGTTCATGTTAGATGTGCTTATTCAGAATCACGAAATTGCTTGCAGTGAGCAAACACCCATTTGTCAGGATACCGGTGTGGCTTGCGTTTTCTTAGAAATTGGACAAGATGTTCATATAGTAGGAAATCTCATAGAAGCGGTAAACGAAGGTGTAAAAGAAGGATATGAAAAGGGCTATTTGCGCAAGTCTGTAGTGGCTGACCCGTTGAATCGCGTAAACACAAAGGACAACACGCCTGCAATGATATATACCGAAATAGTGCCGGGCGACAGAGTGAAAATAACCGTTGCGCCAAAGGGCTTTGGAAGCGAAAACATGAGTAAAATCGCAATGCTTACCCCATCCGACGGCGTTGAGGGAGTTAAACGCTTCGTTATTCAAACCGTTGAGAACGCAGGCGCAAACCCCTGCCCGCCCATTTTTTTAGGTGTAGGCATAGGCGGTACATTTGATAAAGCCGCATTGCTCGCAAAAAAAGCATTACTGCGCAGCACTGATGAGAGAAACGCAAACCCCTATTACGCTGAATTAGAATTAGAGCTTTTGCAATCAATTAACCGTCTTGGAATAGGTGCTCAAGGCTTTGGCGGAAAGCACACCGCATTAGCTGTAAACATAGAGTATATGCCTACTCACATAGCGGGACTCCCCTGCGCTGTTAATATAAACTGCCACGCCGCAAGACACGCAACGGAGGTGCTATGATGGTTCACTACATTAAAGCTCCGTTAGACAACGAAATTATACGCCAGCTAAAAGCAGGCGATATGGTTTACTTAAGCGGAACAATCTACACAGCAAGAGATGCTGCACACAAACGCTTGATTGAGCTAATAAACAGCGGAAAAGACTTGCCTTTCAACATAGAGGGAGCCATAGTTTACTATGTAGGCCCTACGCCAGCAAAGCCCGATAGAGTCATTGGTTCAGCAGGTCCAACAACTAGCTATCGCATGGACGCATACGCTCCGAGGCTATTAGACTTAGGCTTAAAGGGTATAATCGGCAAAGGCGATAGAAGCGAAAGCGTTACAGACTCGATCAAAAAGAACAACTGCGTGTATTTTGCCGCAATTGGCGGTGCCGGCGCATACTTAGCCAATTGCATAAAAAGCTCAAAAGTAATCGCCTATGAGGATTTAGGTGCCGAAGCCATATACGAATTAGAGGTTGAAAACTTCCCCGTTATTGTAGCGATAGATTCAGAGGGCAGAAACTATTATAAGATAGGGCGAAACGAATATCTGAACTCCTAATCTTCATATTTATTTGAAAAGTTACATGAAAATACAATTTTCATTTGCTTATTTGACATTTCGATCCTAAAATCATATAATAATTTCAGAAAAATAAATTTGTTGAGGTAAACAATATGAAAAGGATTATCCGATTGCTCGCGTTGGCTTCTGCATTGCTTGTTTTCGCTTCTATTCCTATGTCAAGCTATGCTGTGATTAAGTATGATTTATTTTTTGGCAGCAACGAAATTACCGAAAAAAAGTCGATTGGTACAGCAACTGAAAAAACAAAGTATTCGGGCGATTATTTGATTATCTTCAAACCCGGATACAACACATCAAGCGGTTCATCTACCGGTACTTTTTCGCAACAGCCAATCGAAAACAATGTAACAAGCGAAGGCTTGAGCGAGAATGAAAAGCCTGCTCGAATAGACATTCACCCCGAAACACCCGATTGGATGCATGAGAAGATTCAGGAAAAGATTAAGAACAAAACAAAGGTAACATATAATGAAGGCGACAAAAAAATATTTTATGTTATAGACAATGTGCAAGGCGTATTGGTTCAATTAGAGTTTAAGCTCACTAAAGTCGGGACATATTGCTATGTATGGTCGCCTACTAACCCGTCATTCGATCCGTTAGAGAGCTTTAACCCTGCATACCCGACTATGGTCGCAAATGAATTCGACAGTAAGTATCCGCTTATGCTTGACGCGTTTGGCTCATATGTAGATGTTGACGGTTCCGGCAAAGTGCATCTGGTTTACTATGATATTATCGATGGCAGCTCCGGAGGAAGCTATATTGGCGGCTATTTCTGGTCAGGCGATATGTACTATAACGGCGTAACAATGCTAAATATCGACACAAATCCCGCTTTAACATATTATGGCCTTGAAGACACATACAGCACATTTATTCATGAGTTCCAACACCTGATAAACTACTGTCAAACAGGCGGCGCTACTGAGCTATGGATGAACGAAGCCAGCTCAATGGCCGCTGAGGAGTTAATATATCCGAATAGTGCATTACCCAGCCGCATTAACCAATACAACAATAAAAACAGTTATCCTAACTACCATAACGGCAAATCATTGTATAGCTTTGATAACTCTTTAGGAGCATATGGTATTGCCTGCTTATTCGGGCAGTATTTGAGAGTGCATACGGGCGACTATACCGTATTCAAACGAATTATTAACAATATAGCTGCTGGGCAGTCAACTGCAAACGCTATTAGGAATGCAGTTCAAGGCTCGCCCTTAGCCGGAATGACGCTTGACGAAATCAACATCAGCTTTAGAGCTGCTTTAGTGGCAAAGGAATCCACCGGCATATACGGTTTCAAAGGCGAATCCGCATTTAACGCTATTGGCAAGCCGTACATCACATCAAAAACTACTGTTTATTCCGGCGGCGCGGTCGTAATAAGACCTACTAACGGCGTATATACCGTTCCATCAGACGCCGGTAACGACTTAATATATGTCGGCATCAAGAACAACAAGGTTATACACGACCCCGAGAGTGTTGAAATCACGAATGGCGACATAGTTATTCAAAAAGACGCTTCACAAGCGCTTGAGGTCGAAATATTGCCCGAAAATTCGCAACAGTATGTAGTTTACACATCAAGTGATAGCAATATTGCATTTGTATCAAACGGTGTAATATATGGTATTGAAGTCGGTACAGCAACTATAACAGTAAAAACAGTGAACGGCTTAACCGATTCCATACAGGTAATTGTTACAGGCGAGACCATTTACCACACTGTACGATTTATTGACTATGACGACACCATACTTTCCATTCAAGAGGTAGAGCATGGCAAGAGCGCGGTCGCACCTCCTAACCCGTTTAGAGAAGGCTATACATTTATAGGATGGAGCGTTGACTTCTCCGTAATAGTTGCAGACCTCGATGTATATGCTGTATATACCGAAAACTATGTGCCTACTATTCGCGTAGAAGGCTTTACAATATATGCCGACAAGCACGCTGATAAGGTCGTAGTGTTCGGCGTTGCTAAGGGTGAATATACGACATATGCGGAGATGGTTCAAAACGGTATGGTGTTCGCTTCATCATCAAAGCAGTTCACTGTGTATGAACCGGGTGTATATACTGTTTACCTATTTATGACGGATAGCTATGAGTACTTCTTAACAGCTGATATAGCCGCATTGTCTATACCTAATGTTGCAATAAACAACAACATTGTAAGTTTAGAAGGCGATACCTCAAATGTTGCTCGCATAGGTTATGCGCTCGGTCAATACGACAATCTCATAGATATGATTGCAAATGGCATGTACTTTGCCCCAAGGTACAGCTTCGTAGTAAAAACTCCGGGTACATATACCGTTTATATACTCTCTGTCGACGGAATGGAGTACTTCGTCGAAATAACCGTAATGTTGGACGCGAATGCGCTTTTACCTAACGCAAAGCAACAAACAGAGAGCGACGGTATAGGATTTAAGCCTATTAGAAATGCTGATGTGCCACTTACTGCTTTTACACCTTCAAAGATAAATACATTATCAAGCATAAGACATAGGCTGTAAGCTATCACCCTAAACACAAGCGTGCCGAAACTATGGCACGCTTTTTTCATGCAAAATTTACTCACAACAGCATATATTATCCTATGAAGCTGACAGCATCGAAAAACATATCTAACTCAAGCCAAGCAAACACACTGATTACAAATATGGCGTGCATTATAGTTTGCGCGCTATTGATTATATACAACAAAACAGCTATGAATGCCGCTATAAAGGCTTTTAATATTTGGTTGACTTCTGTAATGCCCGCGCTGTTCCCTTTCTTCGTATGCACTTCGATTATGCAGAAGAATGGCGTGTTTGAAACGAGCAAGAGCTCTCCCTTTGCGAGCATATTTGCTGTGTACTTTGCTTCTGCTATATCGGGCGCACCTTCGGGTGCTAAGCTAATGTCGCAAATAAAGAACCGCTTCGACTTTGACGACAGCTTGGTATCAATACTGAGCGCATTATGCAATTCTGTAAGCCCCATATTCATAGTTGGAAGTGTAGCAGGCACAATGTTAGGCTCAACCCAGTTTGCCTTGCCCATAATAATCGGTCATTACTTGAGTAGCGCAGTTATGCTGACAGCATTTCTACTTATGAATAGAAAAAAGCTCAAATGCAGCAAACCATGCAATAGCCCGATGAGAACTAAACGATTTAACTCGAAAATACTTATAGACTCAATACTTGAGGGCGGAGTTTCGCTTCTAAAAATATGCGGAACTATCGTGTTCTTTATGGTTTCTACCGAGGTTATTGAGCAGGCAGGACTTTTCGACTTGCTATTAAAGCCTTTTTCACTGATTGGGTTACGAATTGATTTCCTTAAATCCTGCATAGTTGGCATGCTTGAAATGGCAAATGGATGCCATTCAGCTTCACAGCTAAAATATGTATCAAGCGCTAACCTATGCGCACTTATCAGCTTTTTGCTTACTTTCGGAGGATTGTGCATTATGACACAATCAATGTCGTTTGCAAACATAAAGCCTAAGAAATACATATTAACTAAGCTCCTTTGCGCAGGACTTGCGTATATTATTGCATATACAGCAGGTTTACTCATATTTCCCGACAGCGTTACTACATCAGGAATACTGCATAGCGGCTTGGAACAAGTAAAAGCATACGCGCAGAACCTATACACCATAATCGGTATAGTGTTTGCGTCATTATTAGGCATATGGGCTGTTTATCTATCCTGCATAATAAAAAGCAAAAGGAGATTGGCGCAAAGGCTATGAGAAAAACAGCTGCATTCTTTTCAGTTCTGATAACAATTTGCATTATACTTATGCTTATGTTTACACCTGACTACATACTTGCCAATTCAAAGCGAAATATGCTGCACGAATGGCACAACAAGGGTGTTGAAAGCTATGCAGGAATAATAAATGTGTGGCATATAATAGGCTTTAAGCCGCATAGTGGAAGCACAAGCATTTGGCTTAATACGCGAGCGGTTGAATACGAAAAAAAGCACAAAAACATTTTCATAAACATAGTGCCAATGAGTGTTGAGGAGTATTATACCATGCTTGCTACTGGTGAAAAGCCCGACTTAGTATCATTTCCTCTTGGATTGGAATATGCAGATTCGTTTTTGCCTTATGACCTATCATTTCAAGAAAGCATAGAAAGCAACATGAATTCATACCTCAAAGCAGTCGGCATGGTTAATGATACTGCATATGCCCTGCCCTATTTCTACTCAGGCTATGCCTTAATGCTGAATACCGAACGCATAAACCGTACTCAACTAATATTTGAGGAGGAAATAACTAATGAGCTTTTGCAGCAAGCGAACGACATGCTATTTGAAGAAGCTACTGGCAAAAAGAAAACAATTTACGGCATTAGCGGAAACCCTAAAGTAGCAGCATTATTAGGTATGCACTGCACACTTGGCAGCTACGAAAGCTTTCAAAATAACAACGCAGGCATGGCGCTTACCGATTTCAGAGCGGTTGGAGATATGGAAAGACTAAATAAAAACGGAAAGGGCGTAATATTCGAGGCTAAGCCCATAACCGCATATACGGACTTAGTTCAGTTAATCAGCGTACATTCTGATATAGCCCCCGAAAAGCTATCTCACGCTTACGAATTTATTGAGTACTTGTTCGATGAAAAAGCGCAGGCGGAATTGTTCAATATGAATTTATATCCCGTTGTGCAGATTGAAAATAACGATGAATCATATCTGACTGCTATTGCATTGGACTGCTATGAAATCTACAAAGCGCCTATTGTTCCGAATACATTTCTATACAGGCGATACAACGATTCATTGAATGAAGAGGCATTGAGAGCACTTTCAGGCGATGAAGAAGCTGATAAAGCGTTTTTTAACAGAATAAATGAAATGCTAATTCCTTCATTGCGCTTTGATATTGCTTCATAATCTATTGCGGTTGCCAATTTCGACTTTAATGTATATAATGATACTATGGAATGTGCAAAAAAGAACAGTGCTTATGACGATGTATTTAATTCACTCATAGAGCTGAAGCCTAAGCGTTTTGAGCCTATGAGCGCTCATACAACCTTTCGTATAGGTGGTTGTGCAGAGGTTTACTTTTCGGTTGACAGCATTAGCAGCCTAACACAAATTATAGACAAGTGCAACGAATTAGATGTACCCTACTACATCATTGGCAACGGCTCAAACCTTTTGGTTTCAGATAAAGGTATAGACGCAGTTATTATTCAGCTTTCTGAAAGTGAGCCATGTTTTCATATTGAGGGCGAATATTTTACATGCTCAGCTATGTGCCTGCTTTCACGAGCGGCAAGGTTTACAGTTGATAATGGGCTTATGGGGCTTGAATGGGCGTATGGGATCCCCGGTTCCGTCGGTGGCGCTGTGGCTATGAATGCAGGCGCATACGGCGGCGAAATAAAACAGGTGTTAGACAGCGTCAAAATTCTTAAAGATGGAAAAATCTATACTTTGAAGGTTCAGGAATCTGATTTAGGATATAGAAAAAGCGAATTTGCTTTCCCTAACTGCATAGTTTTAGAGGCTGTGTTTAAGCTAAGCTATGACGATGGCTTTGCGCGGGAGAGAATGCACGAGTACACCATAAAAAGAAATGAAAAGCAGCCGCTCAAATATCCAAGCGCAGGAAGCGTATTTAAGCGTCCTGCAAACAACTTTGCCGGAAAGCTGATAGAAGAAGCAGGGCTGAAAGGCTATTCAATAGGCGGCGCGCAGGTAAGCACATTGCACGCGAACTTCATTGTAAATACAGGAAACGCAACCGCAAACAATGTAATGGAGTTAATACAAACAATCAAGCAAAAAGTATATAATAATAGCGGAATATGGCTTGAGGAAGAGCTCAAGCTGCTTGGAGAATTTTAGAATGTAGGAGGGAGTATGTACCTGTTAATCGTTACAGGCTTATCGGGCGCAGGCAAATCATGTGCGTTGGCTGCATTAGCCGATAGCGGTTTTTACTGCGTGGACAACCTTCCCTCTGCTTTACTGCACAGCTTAGTAAAAATCTGTTCGGAGCGCACACCGGCAATTGATCGCGTAGCTGTTGTCATAGACGCGCGCGAATCCTTGCTCGTCAGCAGTTCGGACGAGTTCTTCCCCATTTTTGATGCGCTTCCCTGTCAATACGAGATTCTATATCTCGACTGCAAAAACGAGATAATTGAGAGGCGATACAACGAAACGCGCAGAAAGCACCCCTTATCTGAGCATATAGATTCAGGTATTGCTGCCGAACGCGAGTTTTTAATGCCCCTTCGCGAGCGCGCCAATTATGTTATAGACACGAGCAGCCTAAAGCCTAACGACCTGCGCCATGAGCTTTCATGTATTTCGGGAATTAAGGCACTTATACCTTTTTCGCTTGTGTTTCAGAGCTTCGGCTATAAAAACGGCGTTCCGCTTGAAACAGACATCACATACGATATGCGTTTCTTGTCGAACCCCTACTATGAGCCGGGGTTGAGGCATTTGTCGGGCTTAGATAGGGAAATAGCCGATTACTTGTTGCAGGACGACTATATAAGCGAATTCTTTGAAATAGTTGAGGGCAATATCAGAAAATTAATTCCCAAATATGTTGAACAGGGCAAGCATAGGCTTATGGTTTCATTCGGCTGCACCGGCGGCAGACACCGCTCTGTTTTTGCGGCAAACACAATGTATCAAAGGCTGAAAAACGACTATTCATGCACGCTGATTCACAGAGATTTGAAGAGCTGGCTGCCAAACTACTGCATTTGAGGTTAGTATGTCCTTTTCATCTGAAACAAAGGAAGAACTAATAAAGCTGCGCTTAAGGGGTAAACAACAAAAGCTTGCCCTTTTTTGCGGTTTTACTGGTGCAATAGGCACAATAGCCTTAAATAAAAGATACGGGCTATGCGTTAGATATACTTCTGAATCTTTGTCGGTCATTCGACTGATTGCAAAAATATCAGGCGAGTTCTATGATGTGCAGTCGGAAATAAGCGTACAGGAAGGCAGTTTTGGCAGTGGTTCACGAAACGCGACGCTTACTCTTTATGGTGCTGATGCCGAAAGCATACTCAAATTTTCAGCAATTTTGGATTCTGATGAAACAATATTCGGTCGTATAGCTGATGATTATGATGCTATACGCATTTACATTCGCGGGGCATTTTTAGCATGCGGTTCTATTACTGACCCGAGCAAATCATATCATTTAGAGCTTGTGTGCCGCACGAAAGACTTTGTGGAGCGTATAAAGAAATACTGTGCGCTATTTGATGTCAGCATAAAGACGACAAAAAGAAAGGACGCATATATAGCATATTTGAAAGACAGCTCAGAGATTTCTGATTTTTTGAAAATAATAGGAGCCTCCGAATCCACTTGTGCGCTTGAAAATGTAAAGCTCTACCGCGATGTGCGCAACTATGCTAACAGAACGCGCAATTGCGATGTAGCAAACATACAGAAATCTGCTACGGCTGCTGCTGCTCAAGTAGAAGCAATGCAGCTTGTATTGGACAATGTTGACGACTTGCCCGAGCATTTAGAGCAAACTGCCAAAGCGCGCATAATGTACCCACACGCTACTTTATCGGAGCTTTCAGAGCTATTGGGCATAGGCAGGTCGGGTCTATACCATAGATTGCACAAGATAATGGAAATAGCTGATGAATTAAAGCAAGAAAAGGGTGAATAATATGGCTTTCGTTCATACTCATGTTCATACGCAGTATAGCCTTTTAGACGGCGCGGCACGAATACCCGAGCTTGTTGCAACGGCTAAAGAGCTTGATATGCCCGCAATTGCCATAACAGACCATGGAGCGCTATACGGAATAGTTGACTTTTACGAAGAATGTAAAAAACAAGGCATAAAGCCCATTATAGGCATTGAAACCTATGTTGCTCCCAATCTATCTAAAGAAAATGAGGGCGTAAGAGAATACTCGCACCTTATACTGCTTGCAAAAAATAACACAGGCTTAAAAAACCTGATGAAGCTAAGCACTCTGGCTTTCACAAAGGGCTTTTACTATAAGCCGCGAATCGATTATGATTTGTTGGAGCAATACTCCGAGGGGCTTATATGTCAATCCGCTTGCTTAGCCGGTGATATTCCTACATATCTTCTGAACAACCAGTATGAAGACGCAAAAGCATTGGCTACACGCCTAAAAGGTATATTCGGAGATGACTTTTATATTGAGATTCAGAATCATGGCATAGCAGAGGAGTTAGTGGTGCTTCCCCGCCTTGTTAGCTTAGCAAGGGAATTAGACATAAAGCTCATAGCCACAAACGATATTCACTATGTAAACAAGGAAGACGCAAAGTATCAGGATATTCTATTGTGTGTTCAAACCATATCGTATTTTGATGACGAAAACAGAATGCGTATGAACGCCGATGAGTTCTACCTAAAATCCGAGCACGAAATGCGCCAGCTTTTCAAGGATTATCCTGACGCAATAGACAACTCCATAGAAATTGCAAATAAGTGCGATGTTACATTGGATTTCTCTACTCGCCATATGCCGAGCTTTCATACTCCCGATGGCACGCCTAACACCGAGTATTTCAGAAAGCTATGCTTCTCAGGCTTAGAAAAAAGAGGCTTAACAAGCAATAAAGAAGCTGTTGAGCGCTTGGAGTATGAGATTTCTGTTATTACTCAAATGGGCTTCGTAGATTACTTCTTAATAGTTCACGACTTTATAGACTATGCCCGCAGAAACAGCATTATGATAGGCCCCGGACGCGGAAGCGGCGTTGGCAGCTTAGTGGCGTACTGCTTGTATATCACTGATGTTGACCCGCTGAAATATAATCTGCTGTTTGAGCGTATGCTGAATCCCGAGCGTATTTCAATGCCGGATATTGACGTTGACATTTGCTACGAACGCCGACAGGAAGTTATCGACTATGTAAGCCGTAAATACG